>Ga0153954_1001774_pt1 | contig 10533 bp, 7 predicted proteins | sample TSFL038MetaG_FD_102277 | JGI IMG/M metagenome (GOLD analysis project Ga0153954, IMG submission 102277) | Attine ant fungus gardens microbial communities from Florida, USA - TSFL038 MetaG | ecosystem: Host-associated > Fungi > Mycelium > Unclassified | place: USA: Florida, Wekiwa Springs State... | reverse complement strand
TTTAAAATTTTACCACAAAGATGGATCGTTGAACGAACATTCGCATGGCTTGGAAAATTTCGTCGTTTGTCCAAAGATTATGAGCTTTATTTAAGTACTGCTGAAGCAATGATTTATACAGGCATGATGAGAAATATGCTCAGACGTTTGGTGAGTTTGTGAACACACTCTAAGGCCGAGAGTAATTTTCTTTGTGTTTCTGCATATGAAATAGACGATGAAAAATCTCTGCTTCAATTTCTGCTGGGACAAAATCATGCAATCTTTTGCCATATGGAGCAATTTCGCGAACCAAAGTTGAACTAATCAAACGATATTTTTCTTCTACAACTAAGTAAAATGTCTCTATAGCTCCCAACTGCCGATTTGTTTGGGCTTGCAAAGTCTCATATTCAAAATCAAAAATGGTTCGGATGGCGCGAATGATAATATCTATTCTCTGAGAATGTGCGAAATCAACAAGTAGTCCACTAAACGAAAGTATCTCTATGTTGGCAATACCTGCCGTAATTGCTTTCAAAAAATCCATGCGTTCTTCTAGAGAAAATACGGGAGTAACTTTTGCAGGATTTTCGCCGATGGCAATAACTAACCTCTCACATTGCAATGCTGCTCTTTGAATGACATTCAAATGACCTAAAGTCGGTGGATCGAATGTACCAGGATAAATTGCTGCTTTCATAATCCTCGTCAATTAATCAAGCTTTCTTGATTTCCAGGATCATGACATCTCTATTTCCCGACTGGGAAGGATCAACAAGACTCATCGGGGTTAATTCATGAAATAATTGCTCATTATTCACATAGATAAAACTGCCTGGTACAGCAATGCTATCTTCTATTAGGATGGTTTGGGAATCGTTGGTAATTTGATTTCTACCTCCCAATATATTTTTCTGTTCGATTTTCATCATGATAATAATGTCACTATCGTAGTCCTTGTGCGGTTTTAAACCTTTGAGTTCCGTTTCATTGCCTTTTTCGATTGCGCGACGATGGAGTTTTACGCTCACATGCAATTTATTACTATAGAATTTGAGGGGTTCGCAAATGTTAAGAATTAGATTTTTTAGAAAATCATTTTGATAAGGAAGGCCTTGCAATGTGCCTTGGCCAACGAAACTGTTGCCCTCTTCCGCTGGGGCTTGTTCGATGCTTTGTTTAAAAATATTAACAACACATGTTTCAATTCCCTCGTCAACAAAAGGGAACGCAGGGAAATGCTGTAGACGTGAGAAAAAAGTTTTAAATTCTTCGAATGCACCAGCATATTTTTCTTTAAATGTTGTATATAGGCTATTGTCTTTAGAAACAAAATGATTCTGTTTAAAAGAAACTTCAAATTGATCTGAAGAAATCAAATAAGGGTCAAAATAACCGATGTTTACAATACTTGCCATGAGTTCTCTCCTGTAGTCTGTGTGTAGGCTATAGGTGTATAAGTTATTCCATGATTTGAAGATAGAGTATTTATCGTGACGTAAAATAGTATTTACAAATCTTAGCGTACGATTTTTTCCGTATTCTGAGACGCCTCCAATAATTTTTAAAATTTATCCCTTTGATGCGAGAAGACTCGGTCCTTTAGGGTCGAGATGAATCGTGACCATTTAAGGCAAAGGTATTGTAAAGGAAATTTCAGGTTCTTATCGTCGAATCAACACAAAATGCAGTGTTGATTCCGCTATAGTAGTTTTTGCTGTTTTCTTGATGAAAGAAACTAAATTTGCTACGCTTTCCTTTTTTAAATAAGAGGAGAATTCCCTTGCGTAGCTTTATTTTTGCTTTATTGCTATTTAGTAGCGCTTTCGCAGAAGAAATGCCCAGTCTTAAAATGAGACAGCCCTGCTGGCGCCCCCATGTTATAGAGAATTATCTCAATGGTAATCCCTCTCATGTCATCTTCTATGCATCCAACGAGAAGGGTGAAGAAGCGGTAAAAAAAATTCTATTCTATCCATCGGGGAAAATTAAAGAGGAAACAGACTTAGAGGCAGATGTTCCTCAAGGGAGTTCGGTCAGCTACCACCTTTCTGGCTCGATCAGTCAAATCGCCCACTACGAACAGGGTACTTTGATTGGAGAATTTAAAACTTTTTATCCCAATGGCGAAGTCGAGACCTCTGCCAGTTATGTCCGCGGAATGCTCCAAGGCCCTTATGTCTCTTTTTATAGCGATGGCAATAAAAAAGAAGAAGGTGTCTATGAACAAGGGAAGCTTGTGGGTGATTTTATCGTCTATCATCCCGATGGGACACGGGCATCACAAATGCGTTATGTCAAGGGTCTGCCCTCGGGGAATGCGATGGAATGGTATCCGAAAGAGGAAAATGAAGGGAGTCTCAAAACCTCACGCAATTTTGTGGATGGTCTACTGCATGGTGATGGAAAAACACCTGCCGTTCTCATCTATGGCCCTGAATTAGCTCTTAAGGAAGTACAGGATTTTCGTTATGGCAAGCCCTATGGCCTGCATTTGAAATATGGCGCTGATGGAAAAGTCTGTTATCGGGTGAACTATGTAGATGGAGTCAAAGAGGGTAAAGAACAATTTTTTAAAGAGGATGGTTCTCCATTAGGAAGTAGCTTATGGCGCAAAGGAATGGCTGTCGGAGAACATCGTGACTACTATCCAAATGGACAACTGAAATTCAAGGCGAGTTACAGCGAAAAAGGACAGCTTTTAGGACCCATTTGTGAATATTATGAGAGTGGCGTGCAAAAGGCTTCATATCTGTTATCCAAAGGTGAATATGAAGGTCCCTTTAAAGAGTGGCATCCTAACGGTAAGCTGAAGGTTGAATTTATCTATACTAAGGGAGCTCCAGAGGGGGAGCAAAAAGAATATTATGACAATGGACAAATCAAGCTCTCTGCTTGTCTCAAAAATCACAAATGGGAAGGTCTTTATCAAGAGTGGTATCTCAATGGTACACCAAAATGCAAAAAATGCTTTTCTGAAGGCCAGTTAGAAGGCGAATTGACTGAGTGGCACGAAAATGGCCAAAAAGCTCTCGCTGCTTTTTACCACGCAGGTAAGTTAGAGAAAAAGCGTCAAGAATGGAATATAGAAGGTCAACTTCTCTTCGAAGGGGACTACAAAGAAAGTCTTCCAAATGGAGCTCTCAAAAGTTATTTTGCCAATGGGCAATTAGGGCAGAGCACCTTTTTTATAAAAGGCAAGCGAGAAGGGGTCGAGGAAAAGTATTTTGAAAATGGCCAAATGCAATCCTTGGCGTACTTCAAGGGAGACCGTATTGATGGCGAATATAAAGTATGGCATCCAGATGGGTCTTTATACATCTTAATGACTTACGAAAATGGCGTACCTGTAGGTGAGCATAGAGAATTTTACCCGCCTGCAAAACGAGATGGCTTGGTACAAGTAGCAAGAGTGTACCATTATGCGCATGGTCAATTAGAAGGGGATCAGCTCTCCTATCATCCCAATGGCGAGAAGGCTGCTACACTGACTTATTGCAATGGCAAATTGCATGGAAAAAAAATGCAATGGGATAGTTTCGGTAATATCATCGAAGAAGCAGACTATTGTAACGGTGTTTTAACTGGCCGCTATTTTCAGGTGAGTCAGAATGGCGAAGAACTCGTTTTTCACTACAAAGATAATGTACGCCAGGGCGTGCACCAAATTTACTATCCGGAAGATCATGAACATGGAAAAGTGAAAAAGCTAGATGCTTGCTTTGAGAATGATCTCATTGAAGGAGAAGTGAGTGAGTACGCGGAGAATGGAGTTAAAGTCTCGAGCACTTTGTATAAAAATGGAATGAAAGAGGGTACGGCGAGTCTATTTTCGCCGGAAGGACTTCTCATGATGACGCTTGAGTTTCACCTAGACAAACGTGAAGGCAAAGGAGTGAGCTACTATCCAAACGGAAAAGTCTATCGTGAAGTGATGTTTGCGAACGATCTCAGACATGGACCGACCCGCACTTACCACGAGGATGGTGCACTTGCGAGCATTTACAATTATGCAAAAGATGAACTCAACGGCTTATGTCAAGAATGGAACGAAACGGGTACACTTGTTTTTGAAGGCGAATATAAAAATAATTTGAAACATGGCAAATTTCATAAATATTATGACGATGGCTCCCCCAAATTGTTGTGTACCTATGACAATGATCAGCTCAAAGGGGAGAAAAAGACGTTTGGAAGAGATGGCAAGCCAACTCGGTAAATCAGGCTATCTATATAAATAATTTTTGCCGATACGTCCGAGAGGCTGTCTCTAATGAGCCTTGTATTCGAACTGCCCATGGAGTTGTCACTCGTCAATTTTATGCTTTATGTGAAGAGGATACGAGCATTCAACGATTCAAGAAGCCAAGCGTGCAGTTTGGGATTCCAGCTATAGCTCGCACTGTACGGGAGCGAATCGGTTAAGTTTGAAATGATAAATTTTCACCATATCAAAGTTCTCGGGCTTGATCGATCATAACCCTACCTCGGTTGACTTAAGTCAACTCTCGGACAACCCATCAAAAACCCGCGCCACCGGCTGCTTTTTGAGGAGCGTCGTCATATTTCTAACATTGGGTAGGTATAGCAGAATAGGTGAAAATGTCAATTTTTCCACCTATTCTGCTATATGATCGATCAATCGCGAGGCTTTCACGTAGGTCAAAATTATCATTTAAAATTTAATCGACCATATATTGAGTCATACCAATTCTGATCAGTCAATTGCGTGAGCATTCGCGTAGGCCCTTTTTTAAAGACAGGCAAGCGACCGTTACGGCGCACCTCCTCTTTGAGTAAAATAGGCATAGGCAAAGTCAACGCAACCTCCAACATCAAACACATAGTTATTTAAGCCAGGAGGATGTGCAAAAACGTGCAGACAACGATAAATAGGAATGATAGGAGCCTCTTCAACTAAGATCTTTTCTGCTTCAATCAGTAACGCTATTTTCTTTTCTTCGTCCATTTCTTCTCTAATCGACACGAGTATTTTTTTAAAAGGTTCATGTTCCCAACGAGAAAAATTATAATTTCCTAATTCTTCAAACCTCTCTAGTAATTCTAATGGATCACCATAAATGACACTGTCCAGACAACCTCCCATTTCAAAGTTTCCTTGAGCTAGGTTGCTGCGGAATACATTCCATTCATTGCGCTGCAACTGAATAGTGATGCCAAATAGGCTTTCCCACCTGTTTTTCAAATATTCAACGAGAGGCTTTTGTCGAGCGTAACTTAAAACAAGTGGAGGGCATGTCTCTTGGGTGAGGCCTAATTCAGAAAGTCCTTCCTTGAATAGATCTACAGCATCTGTCGATTCCATCCAGGCTTGTGGATAGGGAATCATGGCCTCATGCATCGGTGTAGCCATGGGCTCACCGAAACAAATGTGTCGAATAATTTCATCACGTTCGACAGTTAAAGAAAGAGCTCTCCTAATTTTCGCAGATTTCAATAGAGTCTGCTCTGTGTTGAGATATAGCCAATAAAAACGGTCTACCGGTCTACAAATAGCTTGATGCTCATCGATCAATTTTAATGAAGATTCTCTAGATAAAGGACTTAATGTATCTCCAATCCAATCAATCTGTCCTTTTTCAAACAAATAAAGAGAGGTCATTGGGTCATCTATGCAACTAATATTGATCTGCTGTAACTGTACAGAGCGTGCGTTCCAAAAATGAGGGTTTGCTTCTAATTGCAAACACACCCCTTTGTCCCAATGTTTGACCATAAAGGGACCATTGAAGACCTTGGGAGCCTCTTGTGGATTTTTCAAAGGAGCACATAGGGGATGCGCTAAAAGTTGTAAAAAATAGGGTGAAGGATATTCCAAGGTGACTTCAAGTGTAGAAGAGTCTAAAGAGCGCAAGCCAATGTCTTCTATAGAGACCTCTCCAGTTTTTGCAGCCTTACCATTTTTGATGAGATAAAATAAGTCGGGACGCATGCAATCTGAGCCTCGTGCGAGTGCATGACGCCATGTGCGGAGATAATCTTCAGCCGTCACTTTTGATCCGTCAGACCAATGATGATCGCGAAGTTTAAAAGTGTATTTTTTGCCATCTGATGAGATCTCTACTGATTGTGCACCTGCTAAGGAGGGATTGCCTTGGTTGTCAATGCGTACCAATCCCTCGTAGAGCAATTTACCGAGGGAATGTCCTCTCATATGACTGACGAGTTGGTGAGGATGAAGTGATGGAATATCACCTTCTTGAAAATTCAAATGCAAATGAGAGCGATCGGTAGATGGATTTTTTTGACAAGATGAAAGTAGCAATAATAAGAGAGTCAATATGTTAAAACAGAAAGTCATGTTGTTTCCTCCAAAAATGAAAAACGAAAATCGACGCATCCTCCAATATCAAACAATTCACCTCGAAGAGAGGGATTTTTTGCATAAAGTAACGTTTGTGTGCATATAGGAATATAGGGTGCATTGTGTGCCATGACGGTAGCAGCCTCCCGAACCAGCCTTTCCTTTTCTTTTCCTTCTGCAGTGGCAATCGATTGCACAAAAGATTTGTAGCGCATATCTTCCCATTGGGAAAAATTAAATAGACTGTCTTGATCTTCAAATCTTTGCAAAAATTCTCCCTGATCCTGTGAAAATGCATTGACCAAACATCCAGCCATTTGGAAATGTTTTTTCTCAAGTAAGCTATAAAAAGGATTCCATGGTAATTCTTTGATCTGAACTCGCAGACCCAATTCTTTCTGCCAGGCTTTCTGTACGTAACGTGCAAGCATGCTATGATCTGGTCGTGCCACGCAATGAAGCACGATTTCAGGAAGTGTTTTTTTCGAAAAATTAAGGTTTTGTAATCCTTGTTCAAAATACTCTTGTGCAAGGATTGAGTTTTCTTTGAGCAAAGGTTCCTGAATAAATGGAATAGGAGTGTACAACGGGCAATAGTGAGGAAAAATATTTTTGCAGATAAACGCCCTATCTAGAGATAAGCTCAGCGCTTGCCTGATTAAAGAGGAGCAAAGTAAAGGATGCTGTGTATTTAAATAGAGTAAGAAAAATCGGCTAACGGGCTCTTGATGCAGCAGACCTTTTTTTTCAATTTCTTTCAGCATGGATGCAGACAAGGGAGTAAAGGGATCTCCAAGCCAATCGATTTCTTTTTTCATGAATTGAGAAGCGGCTTCTTCTGCCGTAAGATTCCAACTAATATTCACTGACTGAAAATAAACACGCTGAAAGTCCCAGAAGTAGGGATTGATCTCTAAATCGAGTTTTTTTTGATTGTGTTCATGAACTAAAAATGGGCCATTGAAAACAGTTGGTTCTTGTTCATTCCCAAATGACGGAAAAAAAACGGGCTGGGCGAGCTTTTCAAGAAAGTAAGGATCATGGTATTCCAATTCAATATGCAGTGTCTTACTATCTAAAGCTTTAATGCCAACTTCATCGTCTGTGCATAATCCATAGTAACATTTTTTGCTGTTTTTTATAGAAAACAGCAAATATGGGCGATTACATGTCCATTGGCGATTTAGGATTTTTTTCCAACTATTGAGAAAATCAAAAGCGGTAACTAATTGCCCATTAGACCAATAAGAATGTCGTAATGTCAGTGTATATTTTTTTTTGCAGGGAGAGATCAAAATTCTATTTGCGGCTGCAGGTTGAGGAATCTTAGCTGCGTCTATACGCATTAATCCTTCGAACAATAGTTTACTCAGGACTAAACAGCGCATATCTCCTCCAGACAAACTAGGGCTGAGCGAAGGAGGTGCGCCTTCAAAAAATACTAACTTGAGTACAGAACCTTGTTGAACTTGAATAGCTTCTTTTTTAAAGGCTTCGATATGTATTTGCGACTTATCAAAAACGCAGAAATAATGAAAAGCTTCATAAACAAATTGAGTGTAGATCAGCTTTTTCTGTTTTGCTTGTTTGGCTAAAAATTGCAGCTGACTCAACTGTTGAGATCTGAATACCCAAATCGTTCCTTCTTCAGAAATATAACTGCTTGTATGTGTTTGACAGATCAAGTTAGAGATCGCCTGAAGTATCTTCGTAAGATCATCTAGTGACAGAGTGATGCGTGCTTCTACTGGTTGCAGTGCATGGAAAGCTTTGTCGGCAAATTGGGTAAAATAAGCAATTTTGTCGGCTAAAGCACCAAAAATGCTTGTAAAGGTGCCTCTTTGAGTTTCCAACATGCCTCCATTGTAATCCCTAAAGGGACCAAGCATCTGTTGTAAATAATGAACGACACGATTACGAGCTTGCAAAAGATTAATGGTTTGATGTTCGTTAAATTGTTGTAAGGTTAAAAAAAGTGAAAAACAAAGCGTTTCCTGAGGAAAAGGGGTGACAATTTTCTGTGAAAAATGGAGAAAAAAACTCGTTGAGGGAGGAAGAATCCCTATTTTTTGCTCAAGGGGAAATAAATGATTAGGTCGGGCTACATTGACTAAAAATTCTAATATTTGATCTGTTTGTTGGCGAAAGTGAATGGTCACTTGAGGTAAGTCAGTAGGCAGCTGTAGCTCATTTTTCAAAACCCGCAACTGTTTATAGGATTCTTCTTCATTGAGGGGCCAAAAAATGGACGGTGTGCGCACCTGTAATGCCAGACGCTCTTCAAATGGAAGCTTTAGGTGAAGCAATTCTCGCGAGGAAAAATCCTGCCCACGCAATTTGTGCATTTCGATATAAAAACACATATAAGGCAGTTCAGGGTGCAACCATCTCCAAAAAGATCCAGGAACTTCATCGCTTCCTGGAACAAGCATCTGCAAGGCTTTAATTAAACGCTCTTTGTCAATAAGTTGAGCTGTTTCTGAAAAACAAATTCCAGCAATTAAACAAAATTGTTTTTTGTAAAAAAAGAATTTCGAAAAGATTCTACTTGGACTCGTTGCAATCGATTGTTCGATTCTTTTTTGGATAAAAAACTGAAAGATTAAAATTTTTTTTATGTGAAATGAATCACGCTGTTCAATGAAACCTTCAGCACAATTAGCATTGATTTTTTTCAACCCTTCTAATAATCGTGCATCAAAAATTGTAGAAAATCTTTTGAGGACTCTCTCAAGATAATTTCGGACAATAACTCTTTCCTTTTTCAATTTAAAATCATGCATGTCGTGTTTGATATAGCCTAACCCTTCATTTCTGTTAAGAAAAAATTAAAGTTTTTTTTGCAGGAGTTAGAGAAAGGATTGAACTGCTTAGGCTAAAGAAGCACGCCAAATATTAAAAGTGTAAGAAAAAATTTTAGCATAAAAAAGAGGATGATACCGTGTTCTATCTCGTATATCCTTCAAATTAAAGTTTTTATTTTTCTTGAAATTTATTTAGATAAATGATTAAATTAATTAAAATTATTATAAATTTATTTTATACCTAATTAAAAGGAGAATTATGGCTTCTGTTCAATATAACACATCACTTTATCCGTCCACTTTTGACATATCTATGGATAAAAAAATAGTACAGATCTTATCAATCAAGTGCCTAAAGATGTGATTCTTACAATATTCTGTTACTTAGGTGCTTTCGGATTGGCAAAATGCCGCGAAGTCTGTCGAAGTTGGAAAAACTTAGCATTTACGAAAACCCTGTGGGATAACTTAGATTTGCAAAAAGAGGTTCCCTCATTCACAATAAAAACTTTTGATGGGTCTGATTGGAAAACCCATGTCGATTTAGAGCGCTTTAAGCTTTCTGTAGACGATGAACCTGCTCTTGATAAACGCGTAGTCATTCCATTTTTAGTAAAACGCATTTCTACTTCTGTTCATCGCATAGCAAGAAATACAGGTATCACAATATTGACAATGCCAAAAGGCCTTACATTGAACAAGCTTGTTGAGTTAGCTCAATCGCCAAAAGAAGGGAAGAGCGTTCCGCTTGCAGATATTCCTTACTTTATTTCAGATGAGATGCGCAATCTTCCGGTTAATCAAACTTATCGGCTAATAATCACGAATAACGTCTTTGAAAAGCAGAACGGTCGATTATCCTTTGAGGATCAAGACAAACTTATACTAGAAATTGGTTGCACGATACCTAGAGCATTAGAAGCCGCAACGCTTATTGCTGCCACATGCATGAGATCTAATGAGGAACAGGATCGTCCATATTATGGCGACCCGCTTCTTAATCACTCAGGCAATTATACACGCTGTTCAGAACACTTTCGCTATGGTCAAACGCGTTATCAATTGGCTGTTGGATTCCCAGAAAGCATCTACATCGACAGCGTGATTATCGAAGAAATATGTGACAGCGAGTCTGAATATGATGATAGTGGGTCAGAAGATGGGTATGACAATAAGGATTCGCGTGAGCGCTTCGATGCAAGTAAATTCGTCATGCTGCCTGAATTCTATGTCAATGGCATGGAAAAATACTGTGATGGCTATAACATTTTCGGTATCGGGGGCGTCTGGCGGTTCTAATATGGCACTGTTAACAAAGTAAATGAGTGATTTTCATAATCGCGCAGCAGATAAAAGCTATAAAAGTACAATCCAATTTATCATATCTATTAGCCAATCGTTTGTTTTCTTTTAGGTGACTAA
>Ga0153954_1001773_pt1 | contig 10536 bp, 9 predicted proteins | sample TSFL038MetaG_FD_102277 | JGI IMG/M metagenome (GOLD analysis project Ga0153954, IMG submission 102277) | Attine ant fungus gardens microbial communities from Florida, USA - TSFL038 MetaG | ecosystem: Host-associated > Fungi > Mycelium > Unclassified | place: USA: Florida, Wekiwa Springs State... | reverse complement strand
TCTCGGTGACGATCAAGGTCCAGCCGTTCAACGCCCCGATGCCCGACACGACGGCGAGAGCGGCCACGAGCTTCCCGGCCCAGGCGTTCTGGGAGAAGATGCTCTCGAAGGCGTTGACGAACGGGGAACCGTTTGTCACCAGGGTGTGGTGCGACACCAGCCCCATGACCGCCCCGGCCACCAGCAGGTACAGCAGGGCGCTGGCAGCGGTGCCGATGATGGACGCCCGGCCCACGTTGATCCGGGGGTTCTTCACCCTCTTGGCGGTGATGGCGGCAGCCTCCACCCCGATGAAGCTGAAGAGGGCCACCCCGGCGGCGATGCCGATGGCCGAATAGAGACTGCCGCCGGAGGCGTTGAACGGGCCGAAGTTGGCGGCCTTGACGAAGAACCACCCCACCACACCCACGAACAGGAGGGGAAGGAACTTCAGGATCACCGTGACATTCTGGAACCAGGCCATCTGTCGGACGCCGGCCAGGTTGATGAGGGCTGGGATCCACAGGCCGAACATGGCGATGCCCCAGTTGCCGATGCCGGTGGGATTGATGTTGAACAGCGCGTCGACGTAGAACACCCAAGAGGCGACGATGGCGGCGTTGCCGGCCCAGGACTGGATCCAGTAGCACCACCCGACGAGGTAGCCGGCGAAATCGCCGAACTCGTGCCGGGCGTAGGCGTACACCCCACCGTCGGCGTTGGGCACCCGGCGGGTCAGCTGTCCGAACAGCACCCCGAGGAGCATGGCTCCCACGGCGATGACGCCCAGGACGAGCAGCGACATGGTGCCGGCCCCGGCCATCACCGCCGGCATGGTGAACACCCCGGTGCCGACGATGCTGCCGATGACCAGCCCGGTGGCCGACGTCAGCCCGAGCGCCCGGGCCTTGTCGCGGTTCCGGGGTGACAACGACGGATCCTGCCCGTTCGTTCGCTCGGGTTCGGACCGACTGTTCGTGACGATGGACATGACCACTCCCCTCGGACAGGTGACCGCCTGCGACGGACGGTTGCACTCCTGTTGTCACTATGGGGACGGCCCCGATCGGACGGCTAGGGACGAAGGTCCCGTCGGGCAGGGACCTTCCTCTCACTCCATAACGGTCGCAGGAACGATCTCGTGCCAAAGGGACCTTCGGCCCTGCAGCGCGACCCGCCACCTCCGTACATTCAATTTGGTGAGCATCACGCCTCGCAGATTTGACCCCGCACCCTGGCTAGCCGAACCGGCCGAAGCGTGGAGGTCCGAGGTGGCCCTCGAAATGTGGGTGGACGGCAGCGCGGAACCCGCCGTCGTCTACCTGGCCGGCACCCTGACCGACGAGACCGGCGCCAACGTGGCGTCGGTGGTTCGCGGACTGGTGGGCGAGGGTCACCATGACCTGGTGGTCGACGCCGGCCGCCTGTCGCTGGACCACGGCTGGTTCGACGTCCTGTGTGGCGTCCAGGACGAGGCCCGTCGGGCCGGCGGATCGGTCACGTGGTCGTTCGCACCCGACAGCCATCCCGGTCCCCTCGTGTCGACCAGCCGGGCGGGGCTGCGCCGAGGGCGGCACGGAAGTCTCAGCCCGGCCGGTCATCGTGGCTAGCCGGAGCCAGCGGCAGGAGGATCCGAGATGCCCATGCTGAGCAACGAGCGGTCGATCGTGGTCGGAGTGGACGGCTCCGAGGGCGCCCGCCTGGCGCTCAAATGGGCGGCCGACGAGGCACGGCTGCGCGATCTGGTGCTCCGGATCGTCTGCGCCGGCACGCCCCATCCGGGGGAATTCTGCGCCACATTCGACGTCTTCCACCTGTCGGCGGCTGGCAAGGTGGTGGAGGAGGCAGTCGGCTTGGCCGCCAGCCGGCACCCCGACGTGATCGTCCGGGGGGAACCGGCCACCGGTCCGCCGGCGGAGGCACTCCTGGCTGCGAGCCAGACGGCCGACCTCCTGGTGGTCGGCGCTCGCGGCGCCGGTGGGTTCCTCGGGCTACGTCTCGGGTCCGTCAGCCGCCGTTGCCTCCGTCGGGCGACGCGCCCGGTGGCGGTGGTCCACTCCCATCCGGCCGATCCAGCGGAACTGCGGACCGGCCGCATCGTTGTCGGCATCGACGGCTCCGAGGGATCGCACGCCGCGCTCCGTTGGGCGGTGGAGGAGGCGGAACGTCGGGAGGCCACGGTCGCCGCCGTGTTCGCCTGGCAATATGGCCCCGTCGGGTCATATCTCCCGATGCCGAAGGGTGGCTACGAGGCGGCGGCTCGCCGGGTCGTCGAGGCGGCAAAGGTCAATGCCCTGCAGTGGCGACCCGGTGTGCCTGTCGAGGCGGTACCGATGATCGGTTCGACGGTGACGATCCTCATGAACGAGAGCGGTCGGGCCGACGTGCTCGTGGTGGGGCAGCACGGCCGGAGCCATCTTCAAGAGCTCCTGGTGGGGTCGACGGCGGACGAATGCGCCCACTATGCCTACTGTCCAGTCGTCGTCGTCCCACAACAGCCATCCGAGGGCGACAGCACCGCCGACGGGAAAGCCGCATCGGACGCCACCGTTGCCGACCGAAACGACCCGGCGCCGACGGCCGGGCCCATCGCCGCTCACGCCTGAGGTTTCAGTAGCCCTACCCTGTGAGCCGAGAGACCGCTCGACGCCTGCGGCGCGGCGGGGCGATGTGGACGAGGCAGTTGTAGGTGATCAGGGCGATGGCCAGATGCATCAGCATCAGGACGGCCACCGCTTTCCCGGACTGCCCGTTGATCAGGATGTAGATGTCGGGGAGCCAGAGCACCAGCGTCACCGCGACGGCCATCCGGAAGAACATCCACCGCGGCGCAGAGCTGATCCGGGTCACCACCGGCCATGCCACGCAGGCCACGATCACCCCGACCACCGTCAGCTTGCCGTAGTCGGAGAACTGGAAGTGGCCATAGCCCTTGGTGGACGTGAACACCGCCTCGCCAATAGCCACCAACGCGGCGTCGACGAGCAGGGATCCCGCCAGGGATGCCACCGTGGCCACCACCCACCGGATAACGGACGGCGGCCGGTGGTCAGGGGACAGGTCTATTCGAGCCAGTGTCATGGCCCGGTCCAGGGTGTTCGACATGGTGTACTCCTCCGGGGTGGGTCTACGCCTCTTCGGCCCCACCGTCATCGGCTGCCGGGATGACCGCACGACCCCGGGCGCTCATTCTCAAGTTGGATCCGGGGTCGCCTCGTGGCTAGTTCGGGCCCGATGTCAGCCAATCGTCAGCTTGGCGCCGTACCGTCGATATGGACCTCCATCAACCGCACACCCGAGGCCGCATTGTGAGGGTGCTCATCGCCGAGGACGACATCGGACTTCGATCGGCGATTGCGCGCGGCCTCGAGGAGAACGGGTACGTGGTGGATGCGGTACCCGACGGCGAGGTGGCCGAGCGGTATTTCGCCGCCTACGAGTACGACGTAGCGGTCGTCGACTGGCGCATGCCGAAGCGGGACGGACTGGAGCTGGTCGAGTGGCTCCGCCGACGCGGCGTTCGGACGCCCGTGTTGATGCTGACGGCCCGCGACGCGACGGCCGACCGCATCACCGGCCTGAATGGAGGCGCCGACGACTACCTGGTGAAGCCCTTCGACTTCGGCGAGCTGCTGGCGCGGCTCCACGCCCTCCAGCGTCGACCGGCGCTTACGACCGGGCCGGTGCTCGAATGCGCCGATCTCACCTTCGACCCGGCCACTCGCCAGACGGCGGTAGGGGGTACCCCGCTACCGCTCACGACGACCGAGACCACCCTGATCGAGGTCCTGCTCCGTCGGAGCCCGGCCCTCGTTACCCGTCGAACCCTCGCCATCCAAGGCTGGGAGGACGAGGCAGACGCCGTGGGCTCCAACACGATCGAGGTGCACATCGGGAGGCTCCGGGCGAAGCTGGCCAAGAGCCGGGCCAACATCGAGACGGTCCGGGGTAGCGGCTACCGGCTGGTTCCGTCATGACGGCTGGTCGTGAGCATGTGGATCGCCGTAGCCGGCGCCTGCACGCCGCCAAGGTGGCGCTGGTCGCCACGGTAGCGGTCATGGCCTGCTACGTGGCCGGCGTGCTCGCCTTCAACCACGTGGTGTCTGACCGGATGGCTGGTGACATTGACGCCCGATTGCAGACGAGGGCGATCGACGCCGCCCGGGTCGAACCCGATCCGGGCGCCTCCGATCGAGCGACGTCCGACCACGACCACGACCTCGACGACGCACCGATCTTCGTCTGGCGCGTCGACCGGCGCGGTGTCGCAACTGCCCTTGGCGCGCACGCTCCGGCCATCGGGCGCCGGACGTGGACGCCGGGCCCCTGGACGGGTGAAGCGGGTGGATCCTCCTTCCGCTTCTACGCCGTCCGATCCGGCACGGGCTGGATCGTTGCCGGCGAGAGCGCGGCCCAGATCCAAAGAACCGAGGGAACCCTTGCTGGCCCCGAGGTGCTCTTCGGTGGGGCGTTGGCCGTCGTCGCCTTCGTCGGTTCCCTGATCATCGGCCTGCGGGCATCGGCTCCGTTGGAGTCGGTCCATCGCCGTCAGGTCGAGTTCACGGCCGACGCCTCCCACGAGCTCCGAACGCCACTCAGCGTCATCCAGGCTGAGGTCGACATCGCCCTCAGCCGTCGGCGCTCGGTGGAAGAGTACGAGGCAGCCCTCCGACGAGTGGACAGCGAGGGGCGACGGCTCCGTCAGATCGTCGGCGACCTGCTCTGGCTGGCCCGGGCCGACAGTGACCACTGCAACGACCGTGACGCCGACAAGGCCGACCTGGTGGCCTTGGCGACGACGTCGGAGGGGCGTTTTCAACCGGTGGCCGCCACCAACCAGGTCTCCCTGCAGCTCGATGTCGCAGAGGGACCGCCGGCCATCATCCACGCCGACCCCGTCTGGATCGATCGGCTGATCGGGGTCCTGGTCGACAACGCCTGCAAATATGCCGGACGGCTCGGACGGGTGGCCATCAGGGTCCGCTCCGACGGCGGCTGGGTGATGCTCCAGGTGGACGACAGCGGTCCGGGCATCCCACCACCACAACGGTCATTGGTCTTCGACCGCTTCCATCGGGGCATCGATGAGCCAGGCGGCGCCGGACTCGGTCTGGCCATTGCCGATTCGGTGGTCCGGGCTTCAGGTGGGACGTGGCGCATCGGTCGATCACCGTTGGGCGGGGCCCGGATGGAGGTCGCCTGGCGCCGGGCCCCCACACGCCGACCCGGCGTCGTACGGCGGACCGTGGGACCAGGTGTCCGGGACTCCCACGAAGCCGAATCGCGCCGTTGTGCAGGGTCGGACCGGGCGAAGGCCGTGAGCAGACCGGGCGACGGCCGGTCTTGAGATCTTCTTATCCGTAGCCCTCGGGCGTTTCAGCCAATCGTCAGCCGCCGTTCTTACGGTGGCCAAGTGGCGACGCGTGGCTCGATGCAAGAAGAGTCGTCCGGCATCGGAATGTTGGCGATCGAGGTCCGACGGTGCCGGTGACGCAGGACACCCCGTCACGGGAGCGGCGACGGACCACGAGCTCCCCGGCGAGCAGCCCGAACGACCACCGGCCCAGGCTGGCGGTCCAGCGCGGCCGTACCTATCGTCGCCGGAGGTTGAAGGCTGCCCTCGGGCTACTGCTGGCGATCGTCCTGACCTATGTCGGCATCTCGCTCGGGCTCGCACTGACCAACCCGGCCCTCGGCGGATCGCTGAGTGCCCGCTTCGCCGAATGGGCTCGCCAGAACGGTGGTGCCTCCGTTGTCAATTGGGCCGAGAACCAGTGGTACAGCCACCACCAACCCAAGGTGGGCGGCACCCCACCCGCCGGCGCCATCCGGCGGGCTGTCGCAACGACGGTCCCGGCCACGGGAGGACCACCCCATCTTCCGCCCCCTTCCCCCATCGAGCCGATCGCCAGCCCACCCATCGCCGGAGAAGGGGTCTGGTCCCCGGCTGGTCGGCCCGTCGGAGGAATTCCGGCCGTCTACGTGACCACCCTCCGGCCGGACGCGGTGCACACCAGCTACGTGGTGGGTGTGGCCTGGATGGACACCAAGCTGCTCCGGGCCACCCTGTACTCGGGAAGCCAGATTCCGGGGGGCGGGCCCTACGCGCACACCGCCCCGATCCAGCCGAGCGCCGCCCAGACCCTGGTGGCCGCCTTCAACGCCGGGTTCTTGATGCCGGCGGCGAACGGCGGCTACTACACCGATGGCCAGACGGTGCTGCCGTTGCGGACAGGAGCTGCCTCCTTCGTGGTGTACCGGAACGGGAACGCCACGGTGGGCCAGTGGGGACGAGACGTCTCGATGGGTCACGACGTGGTGTCCGTCAGGCAGAACCTCGACCTCCTGGTCGACAACGGGCAGCCGGTCCCGGGGCTGAACGCAGCCGACACCACCCAGTGGGGGGCGACGCTCGGCAACGCCGTCTATGTGTGGCGATCCGGCCTCGGGGTCACCGCCGACGGCGCACTGGTCTATGTCGGGGGGCCAGGCCTCAACATCACGGACCTGGCCGATCTCCTGGCCCGGGCCGGCGCCGTCCGGGCCATGGAGCTCGACATCAACACCACATGGGTCAACTACACCGCCTACGACCCGTCCACGTCCGGTGGAACGGCCTCGCCCGCCAATGGCGCCGAGCTGCTGCCAACTATGGCGGGCTCGCCCGGCCGCTACTTCCAGAGCTGGTGGGCCCGAGACTTCATCACCATGTCAGCGGCGGGCCGGACATGACGGCCCAGAGGACCGACGTGAGCCGGACCGGGGTTGCACCCGTGGGGCCCTCGGCCAGCCGATCCCTGGGGGGCCTGTTCCGGGCGGTACGTCCGCGACAGTGGCCCAAGAACCTGCTCGTGTTCCTGGCTCCGGCCGCAGCGGGAGTACTGGGTCGGCCGGCCACCGTTCTGCACGTGCTCGGTGCCTTCGGTGTCTTCTGTGCCGCGTCGGCGGGCACGTACCTCGTCAACGACGTGGTGGACGCGCCGGCGGACCGCCAGCATCCCGAGAAGTGTCACCGGCCGGTGGCGAGCGGCGACCTGCCACCAACTTTGGCGGTCGCCGGTGGTGTGGTGCTGTTGGTGGTGTCGATAGCGGGAGCCCTGCTCCTGGCCGGCTGGGGCCTGACGCTCATCGTCGGGGCGTACGTGATCGTGACGATCGCCTACACCGTCCGCCTGAAACGTGAGCCGGTCATCGAGATGGCCACCGTTGCCTCCTGCTTCGTGCTCCGGGCCACCGCCGGAGGCGCAGCGGCGCATGTACCGCTCTCGAACTGGTTCCTGGTCGTCACCTGCTTCGGCGCCCTCTTCGTCGTCGTCGGAAAGCGCTCGGCCGAACAGATGGCGCTGGGGGCGACAGGGGACAGCCACCGTCCAGTGCTCGCCAGCTACTCGCCGTCGTTCCTGCGGTCCACCCTGACCCTGTCGGCCGCGGTCACCCTCACCGCCTACTTCCTCTGGGCCTTCGACGGCAAGGGCGTGGCCGCCCGGTCGGGCACCCGGCTCGTGTGGATCCAGCTCACGGTGGTCCCGATCATCGTCGGGGTGCTCCACGTGCTCCAGGTACTGGACGCCGGACAGGGCGGTGCTCCCGAAGAGCTGGCGCTGAAGGACCGGCTCCTCCAGGCGCTCGGCGTCCTCTGGCTGGCGCTGTTCGCCATCGGGATCTACGGATGACGGTGACGGACCCCCGCCCGAAGGTGCTGGCCGGCTGGGGGCGGACGTCCCCCACGCGAGCACTGGTGGAACGGCCGGAGACGGTTGAGGACATCTGTCGTCTGCTCAAGACGCCTCGGCAGCGGGTCATCGCCAGGGGGCTCGGGCGGAGCTACGGCGATGCGGCACAGTGCGCCGGAGGCACCGTTGTGGACACCACGGGGCTGGCGTCGATCGGCCCCATCGACGCCCGATCGGGCACCATCGAGGTCGGAGGGGGCGCCAGCCTCTCCGACGTCCTGCGCCGCACCCTGTTGGCCGGCTGGTTCGTCCGAGCCGTACCCGGCACCAGTCAGGTCACGATCGGCGGGGCTATCGCCGCGGACGTGCACGGGAAGAACCACCACGGCGACGGCGCCTTCTGCTCACACGTGTCCACGATGACCCTGGCCACGCCTACCGGACCTCGCGTCGTCGGTCCTGGGCAGGACTCCGCGCTGTTCTGGGCCACCGCCGGTGGGATGGGTCTCACCGGCATCGTCACGACGGCCACGCTCGAGCTCCTCCGGGTCGAGACGCCGTGGATGCTCGTCGACACCGAGCGCTTCGGCGCCCTCGACGACCTGATGGATGCCATGGCCGGATCGGACGAGGCGTACCGCTACTCGGTGGCATGGCTCGACCTCCTCGCCCCGGGTGCCAAGCTCGGCCGATCGGTGCTGACCAGGGGCGACCACGCGCCTTGCGACGCACTGCCATCGACGCTCCGGGCTGGACGCGCCGGCGGACGTCCGAGCCGAACGCTGCGCGTCCCCACGTTGGCCGGCTACGGCCGCCTGGCTCCCCAGGTCGTCCGGGCGTTCAACGCCACCCGGTATCGACGCGCGCCGCGTTGCGAGGTGGGCGCCCTCGAGCCGTGGCCGGCGTTCTTCCACCCGCTGGATCGCCTCGGGAACTGGAACCTCCTCTACGGGCGGCGAGGCTTCGTCCAGTACCAGTTCGTGGTCGGCCCGTCCGAAGCCGAGGTCGTCCACCAGGCCGTGGCCATGACGTCGGCCTACCGCGTGCCCTGCTTCCTCGCCGTCTTGAAACGGATGGGCGGCAGTGACCCCGGCCCGCTGTCGTTTCCCATGTCCGGATGGACCCTGGCCCTCGACTTCCCGATCGGGCCTCCAGGCCTGCCCGCACTGCTGGACCGGCTCGACGAGTTGGTGGCCGCGGCGGGGGGGCGGGTGTACCTGGCCAAGGACAGCCGGCTCCGACCCGATCTCGTGCCGATCATGTACCCCCGTCTTGGCGAGCTCTCCGACGTCCGGGACGACGTGGATCCCGACCGGGTCCTGCGGTCGGACCTCTCTCGCCGCCTGGGGCTGGACGGGTAGTGGCCGTGCAGGACGCCTTTGCCAACCCGCAGACGACCGTCGTCCTCGGCGGGACCTCGGAGATCGCCGGGGCCATCCTCGACGGTCTTGTGGCCGGCAGGTGCCGCCGGGTCGTCCTGGCCGGACGGGACCCAGCCGTCCTGAACGTTCAGGCCGCCCGGCTCTTGGCCGCCGGCGCCGACGTCGTCGAGACGTTGCCGTTCTCGGCGTCCGACCTCGACGGCGCCGAAGGAGTGGTCGACCAGGCCTTTGCGGCCGCCGGCGGGCAGGTGGACCTCGTCCTCGTCGCGATCGGGACGCTGGGTGATCAGACGGTCGACGAGACCGATCCGGCCAGGGTCACCGAGATGATCACCACCAACTTCACCTGGCCGGCGGCGGCCCTGGCCAGGGCGGCCGTCCGCCTCCGGGGCGCCGGCCAGGGACGGATCGTGGTCCTCTCCTCGGTCGCCGGCGTCCGGGTCCGGCGAAGCAACTTCGTCTACGGCTCGGCCAAGGCAGGGCTCGACGGCTTCGCTCAGGGCTTGGCGGAGGCGCTCCGGGGATCGGGCGTGCACGTGCATATCGTCCGGCTTGGGTTCGTGCGCACCAAGATGACCCGAGACCTCTCCCCCGCCCCGTTCGCCGTCGACGCCGCTGACGCCGCTCGTATGGTCGTCGATGGGGTACGGCGCAACGTCCAGATCATCTGGGTGCCCCCCATCCTCGGGCCGCTCGTGACCGCGGCCCGCCACCTGCCGCGGGCCCTCTGGCGTCGGGTCCGGTGAAGGTGCCGTCGGTAGCCACCAGGCCCCCTCCAGCCCGGTCTCCCAGGGCGGTTGGACCGGTCGGCCGGGTTACCCGACGCGGTGTCTCCAACAGGTCGTGGGTACCCAACGCGGCGGCCGTGTGCTTCGGTGTCGGGCTCGGCGCATCGGTGGCGTTGCCGCTGAGCCGGATCAGCTCCGCCTCGCTGGCTGCCCCTGGCGGCGTCGCCATCCTGCTCGGGAATGTGACGGCGATGGCCGGGACGTACCTGCTGCTGGTCATGGTCCTCCTCGCCGCCAGGATCCCGGCGCTGGAGCGGGCGGCGGGCCAGGACCGGATGATCCGCTGGCACCGCCGGCTGTCGTCGGTCCCCCTGATCCTCCTCGGCGCACACGCCGTGCTCACCACCCTCGGCTTCGCCGAAGCCGGCCGGCACGGCGTCTTGGGGGAGGCGGGGACACTGGTGATGACCATGGGGTGGATCTTCGCCGCCCTGGTCTCGTACGCCATGCTCGTGGCCATCGCCATGGTGTCCATCCGGTTCGTCCGGCGTCGGCTCAACTACGACACCTGGTGGGTCATCCACCTCTACACCTACCTGGCCCTGGCCTTGTCGGTCCCCCACCAGATCTTCGACGGCACACAGTTCGTCGGGCATGCCTTCGCCGAGGCCGCCTGGATGGCCTTCTGGGTGGCGACGGCGGGCGTCGTGATCGTCTATCGCCTCGGGCTCCCCCTGTACCGGAGCCTCCGGCACGACCTCCGAGTGGTCCAGG
>Ga0153954_1001772_pt1 | contig 10537 bp, 10 predicted proteins | sample TSFL038MetaG_FD_102277 | JGI IMG/M metagenome (GOLD analysis project Ga0153954, IMG submission 102277) | Attine ant fungus gardens microbial communities from Florida, USA - TSFL038 MetaG | ecosystem: Host-associated > Fungi > Mycelium > Unclassified | place: USA: Florida, Wekiwa Springs State... | reverse complement strand
GTGATCGCCACTGTCGACGATCTCGATCGTATCGCCGCCGACGACGGTGCCGACGTGCCCGCTCTGCACGGCTGGCGGCGAGAGCTTTTTGGCGAGAAAGCGCTCGCGCTCAAGCAGGGCCGGTTGTCGCTCGCGATCGAGCGTGGTCGGGTGGTGACGGTCGAACGCTGAGGCGCCTACGCTCGGCGCCCGCACGCGCGTCGCGACCGCCTGATCAGGGCCCCGGCGAACACGATTTAAACACAGATCGGCCGTTTCCTGGGCCGCAAGGGCGTCCGCAGTCGGGAGCGCTCCGTTGATACGCTTCCTGTTGGCCTCCGCTGTGCTGGTGGCTGCGGCGTCGGGTGCTTCCGGCGCCGAGATCAAGATCGGCTATCTGCGCCAGGCGGAGCCCAAGGCCGCTCTCTCGTTGCTGGCGGTACCGGCCGACAACGACGGTGTGGCCGGCGCGCAGCTTGCAATCAACGACAACAACACCACGGGCAAGTTCCTCGACCAGCAGTTCTCGCTGGAGGACGTGCGCCTGCCCGCAGGCGGCGACGTCGCTGCGGCGACTGCGGCGCTGGCCGATCGCGGTGTGGCGCTCGTGCTGGCCGATCTCGCGCCTGCATCGCTGCTGCAAGCGGCGGACGCGGGCAAGGCGCGCGGCCTGCTGTTCTTCAACGTGGGCGCCATCGACGACCGGCTGCGCGAGGAAGACTGCCGCGCCAACGTGGTCCACACCGCTCCCACCCGCACCATGCTGGCGGATGCGCTGGCGCAGTACCTGGTCTGGAAGCAGTGGCGCAATTGGCTGCTGGTCGTCGGCTCCCACCCCGAGGACCGGAGCTATGGCGATGCGCTGCGGCGCGCCGCCAAGCGGTTCGGCGCGCGCATCATGCAGGACAAGGTGTTCGAGGATACCGGCGGCGCGCGGCGGACCGACAGCGGCGTCGCACAGATCCAACGCCAGTTGCCGGCGTTCACCCAGGGCGCCCCCGCCTACGACATCCTGGTCGCGGCCGACGAGAGCGAGGTCTTCGCCTCCTACCTGCCGTACCGGACCTGGGACGCGCGGCCGGTCGCAGGTTCCGCCGGCCTCGTGCCGACGAGCTGGGACGCCTCGTTCGACCAGTGGGGCGCGGTGCAGATGCAGGACCGCTTCATCAAGCTGTTCTCGCGCCGGATGACCGCGCGGGACATGCAAGCCTGGACGGCCGCGCGGATGATCGGCGAAGGCGCGGCCCGCACGCGCTCGGCCGAGCCGAAGACGCTTCTCGACTTCCTCAAGAGCCCCGACTTTGCCCTGGCCGCATTCAAGGGACAGCGCCTGACCCTGCGCGACTGGAACCTGCAGCTGCGTCAGCCCATTCTCCTGGGGGACGGTAGAATGATCGTCTCGGTGTCGCCGCAGGAAGGGTTTTTGCACCAGTTCTCCGAGCTCGATACGCTCGGCATCGATCGGCCAGAGACGAAATGCAGCCTTCGGTAGGCCATCCATGACGTCGATGCGGCGCAACAGAGCGGTTCTCACGGCGCTTGTCGCAAACGGCCTGCTGCTGACCGGCAGCCTGCCGGCCGGGGCCTTCACCGCCTATGTGTCGAACGAGAAGAGCAATACCGTCAGCGTGATCGACACCGACACGTTCAAGGTGGTGAAGACCATCAAGGTCGGCCAGCGGCCGCGCGGCATCGAGCTCACCAAGGACGGAAAGTTCGTCTTGGTGGCGGTCGGCGACGACGACACCATCCAGATGATCGACACCGGCAGCAACGAGGTCGTCGCCAACCTGCCCTCGGGTCCCGACCCCGAGCTGTTCACCCAGGATCCCACCGGCCACCTGCTCTACGTCGCCAACGAGAACGACAACACCGTCACCGTGATCGACATCGCACGCCGCGTGCCGGTCGGCGAGGTGCAGGTCGGCGTCGAGCCCGAGGGCATGGGCCTGAGCCCCGACGGCAAGATCCTGGTCAACACGTCCGAAACGACCAATATGGCGCATTTCATCGACACGGCGACGCGCCAGATCGTGGCCAACGTGCTGGTCGACGCACGTCCGCGCTTCGCGCAATTCAAGAGCGACGGCTCGGAGCTGTGGGTATCGTCCGAGATCGGTGGCACCGTCAGCGTGATCGATCCTGTGAAACACGAGGTCACGAAAAAGATCGGCTTCGACATCCCGGGCCTGCGCAAGGAGGCGATCCAGGCGGTGGGCATCGGCATCACCCACGACGGCAAGACCGGCTTCGTCGCGCTCGGCCCGGCCAATCGCGTGGCGGTGATCGATGGCGCCACCCATGCGGTCCAGAAATACCTACTGGTCGGCCAGCGCGTCTGGCACATGGCATTCACACCGGACGAAAAGTATCTTCTGACGACCAACGGCGTATCGAACGACGTTTCCGTCATCGACGTCGCAGCCCTCAAGGTGATCAAGACCATCCAGGTCGGCGAGCTGCCGTGGGGCGTCGCAATCTCCGGGCGTTGAGAGATGATGCATGGGACGAAAGACGTGTCCCCCGCCGTCGCCATCGAGGGCGTGAGCCACTGTTACGGCGCGCGCCAGGCCCTCGACGACGTGAGCTTGCCATCCCGGGAGCCACCTTCGCCGTGCTGCTCGGCCTCAACGGCGCGGGCAAGAGCACGCTGTTCTCGCTCATCACGCGCCTCTATGCGGTCCGGCGCGGCCGCATCCGCATCTTCGGGCACGACGTCGGCCGCGCCGCGAGCGAGGCGCTGCGCTTGATCGGCGTCGTGTTCCAACCGCGCACGCTCGACCTCGATCTCTCGGTGATGCAGAACCTGACCTACCATGCCGCGCTGCACGGCATCGGCAAGCGCGAAGGCCGCAAGCGCGCCGCCGAGGTGCTTGCCCGCATCGCGCTTGCGGAGCGCGCGAACGACAAGGTGCGCACCTTGTCGGGCGGGCAGATGCGCCGGGTGGAGATCGCGCGCGCACTGCTGCATCGGCCGCGCCTGCTCGTGCTCGATGAGCCCACCGTCGGCCTCGACATCAAGTCGCGGGCCGACATGCTCGCCTATGTGCGCCGGCTGGTGCGGGACGACGGCGTCTCGGTGCTGTGGGCAACCCACCTGATCGACGAGGTCTCCGATGCCGACGACGTGATCGTGCTGCATCGGGGGCGCGTGCTCGCGCACGGCTCGGTGCCGGACACCGTGCAGGCGGCCGGCGCGCAGGACATCCACGGCGCCTTCACGCGCCTCACGCAGGCGGCAGAGGCCGCAAGCGAGGGCGCATGAGCAGCGTACTGGCCGCCGATGCCGCGCCTGATACCTCACCTGGCGGTTTCTCGCTTCGGCAGTACGCGATCTGCCTCAAGGGGATCGTCTGGCGTGAGGGACTGCGCTTCCTGCATCAGCGCGAACGGTTCGTGTCCGCGCTGGTGCGCCCTTTGGTGTGGCTCTTCATTTTCGCCGCCGGCTTCCGCCAAGTGCTCGGCGTATCGATCATCCCGCCCTACGAGACCTATATCCTCTACGAGGTCTACATCACACCCGGCCTGATGCTGCTGATCCAGCTCTTCAACGGCATGCAGTCGTCGCTGTCGATGGTCTACGATCGCGAGATGGGCAACATGCGCACGTTGCTGGTAAGCCCGCTGCCGCGCTGGTTCCTGCTCTCCTCGAAGCTCGTGGCCGGCATGGCGGTGTCGCTGCCCCAGGTCTACACCTTTCTCGCCATCGCCTGGTTCTGGGAAATCGAGCCGCCGCCCATCGGCTATATCGCCGTGCTGCCGGCACTCGTGCTGACCGGCCTCATGCTGGGTGCGCTCGGCATGCTGATATCGTCGGTCAGCAAGCAGCTGGAGAATTTCGCCGGCGCCATGAACTTCGTGATCTTCCCGATGTTCTTCGCCTCGTCCGCGCTCTATCCGCTCTGGCGCGTGAAGGAAGGCAGTCCCCTGCTCTATTATGTGTGTCAGTGCAATCCGTTCACCCATGCGGTCGAGCTGGTGCGCTTTGCGCTCTACGGCGAGATCAACTGGGTGTCGCTCGCAGTGGTGGCGGGATGCACGGCTCTGTTCATGGTGGGCGCGATCCTCGCCTACGACCCCGCGCGCGGCCTGCTGGCGCGGCGCGGCGAGGCGGGAGGCGCAGCATGAGAGCGCGGCAGCTTCTATTTAGCCTGGTCGTCGCCGCGGCGGGCGTCGTCGCCTTGCACGGCGAGGCGCGCGCGACCGATCCGCGTTTTCCCGATTGGCCATGCAACCAGCTCAAGGTGCCGGAGCTTTCGGTCGCAGCGGTCTGGTCAGGCCCCCCGATCGACGACGTCGGCAGCGCCTGGGAGGACGATCCCGCCGTTCGCGATCTCGTCGCCCGCATCGCGGCCCGCCGCACCTCGCTCGAGGACGCGCAAGCGGCGATCGCGCATTTCATCAGCGGCAGCGAGGCCGAGCGCCAGCAGAAGGCCAGGCTCGTCTTTGCCGGCTTGTTCAAGACGCTCGACCATGAGCGTGACCAGGTCATGGAAGGCATCGAGCGATACACCCGCAAGCAAAAGGAGTTCGCCGATCAGATCCGATCGAACGCACTCGCGCTTCACCAGCTCCAGGACCAACCTCAGCGCGACCAGGACAAGATCGATGCCATGACCGAGCAGCTCGAATGGGACACGCGTATCTTCGATGAGCGCCGCAAGACCATCGGTTTCGTCTGCGAGGTGCCCGTGCGCATAGAGCAGCGGCTGTTCGCGCTCGCCCGTGCCATCCAGCAGGCGCTCGACTGAGCGATCCTAGGAATGCGTCTCGATCAAATGGGCGCACAATGTCGCGGCACGGGCGGTGCGCTCCCTCTCCCCGTTAGGGGAGAGGGGTGGGGTGGGGCCCGCGTTGCACCAGAGTGCACCTGTTTGATGGAGACGCGCTCCAGACTAGCGATCCTCACAGGTGACCGGCACGGCGGGCTGTCAACGGCCGGACGCATCCTCGGTGATGGCGTGATCGTTGTCGTCGAGCAGCGGCACGCCGAAATCCAGCAGCACCTTGTTGATGGCACCCTGGTTTTCCGCGATGGTGCGGTTGAGCAACCGTTTCCAGTCCTGATCGGCGTAACGCACGCCCATCGCGATGCGGTAGGCGAGCCGCGGAGCCGCCGTCTCCTTGATCAGGGGCACCACCGTCACCGGCGCTCCCGCGTGCCGCGCGTAATAGCCGGCCATCGGCCCCCACAGCACCCCGGCATCGATCTCGCCGCTGACCAGATCGTGCATCATGTCGGCGGCGGAGGACGTGACGCGGGTATCGACCACCAGCGGATATGGCTTGGCCTTGGCCATCAAGCCGTTGGCGATCAAGTGGTTGGAGGGCGGCGTCCCGGCGACGATGCCGATGCGACGCTCCTTGAGCCGCGGATCGCTCAGCGTGTCGGCACCGTCGAGCCCACTGCCCTGCTTGAAGATAAGAGCGTAGGCCGTGCGGTAGTACGGGTTGGTGACCTGCACCAGGTCGTCGCCCTGAGGCGCGCCCATGATCAGGTCGCAGCGATGGGCGGCGAGCGTATTGCGCACGAAGCCCGGCGCCTGCGGGTACCAGGTGAATGAAAGGCCGCGGCCGAGCTTCTCCGCGAACAAAGCGGCGATCTTGTTCTCGAAGCCTTCGCTCTTGTCGGTTGAGAACGGCATGTTGTGCGGATCGGCACAGACCCGCAACTCGTGCGGATCGATCAGCTCGAGCGACGGACCTTGCGCGAGCAGCGTCGTGGCCGGCACCGCGCCGACGCCGAAAAGGACGCCAAGGCCCCAGCAAATCAGCCGCGCATCCATCGCGCTCGCTTTCACGCTCGCTTCCCTTCGCCGCTCAGATTCTTCAGGTTGGTCGCATTTTCGGACGGAAAACCGGCCTCCACTTTTCTTGAAAGCGCTCTAGTGTCCGATGCATCCCGTCTCCGCCTGCGCGGCGGCCGCGGGCTTGGCGTCGTGCTTGGCAGGCCGTCCGCGTGGAACCGCATCGTTGGCACGTGCGCGCAGATAGACGTAGATGTCCTCCAGGTAACACATGACGTTCAGGTTGGTGCCGAACGCCGGCATCACGTTCTCCTGCGCCGTGTTGACGTTCTTGCGCCCGTTGACCACCACCGCCGCGTATTCGGAATAGCTCATCGTGTTCAGCGACTTGCTGAGCGCCGGCGCGTAGCTCGATCCCTCGCCGTCCGGGCCGTGGCAGACATGGCATTCCGAGTGATAGCGGCGGAATCCGGAATAGGTGTACCAGTCCACCGTTCCGTCCTCCTTCACCTTGTAAGTTGGATTGCCGGCCTTGTCGTAGTACTTGCCGTCCTCGTTCTTGACCGCAGTCGGATCGCCGGCGCCATCGGCCAGTGCCGCACTTGCAGAGACGCAGAACCATGTTGCGGCCAGCACGACCGCTGCAGCAGCATGTCTCACGCGCATGTCCTTTCTACGCGTATGTCCTTGCGAAATGGCTTGTTGGCCAAGCGCCATACCTCATGGCACGCGTAGCCCCGATCCCGGACCAGCCGGGATCGGGGCGCAGGGAGCTTCACTCGCGGCTGCGAACCATAAGGCTCACGGGAGCGCAAACACCGTGAGCTGGCCGCCGAGCGCGGTGTAGTTCTTCAGCGCGGCGTAGCCGCCGACCGCGCCGAGACCTGCCGTCGGGTCGGTGAGGCCGGCCGCGAGGCCGATGCCGGCCCAGCCGCCGACGCCGGAGAGAACGGCGATGTATTGCTTGCCGTTATGCTCGTAGGTGGTGACGTTCCCGATGATGCCGGACGGAGTCTTGAACTTGTAGAGTTCCTTGCCGGTCTTGGCGTCGACCGCCTTGAGATAGCCTTCGAGCGTTCCGTAGAACACCACGCCGCCCGAGGTCGCGAGCGCACCCGACCAGACCGAGAACTGCTCGGGGATCGACCAGACGATCTTGCCGGTCTTGGCGTCCCAGGCGATGAAGTTGCCCATGTGGTTCTCGCCGGGAGGCGGATACATCGACAAGGTCGCGCCCACATAGGGTTGGCCCGCGGTGTAGCTCACCTTGAACGGCTCGTAGTCCATGCAGACGTGGTTGGTCGGCACATAGAACAGGCCGGTCTCCGGCGAGTAGGCCGCCGGCTGCTCGTCCTTGGAGCCGAGCGCGGCAGGGCAGATGCCCTTCGAGTTCACGTCCTCGCCGTTGTGCTCGGTCGAGTATTGGGCAACGACCTGCGGGCGCCCGTAGGTCGGGGAGTTCTTGTCCATGTCGACCTTGGTGGCCCAGTTCACTTTCGGATCGAACTTCTCGGCGACCAGCAACTCGCCGTTGGTGCGATCGAGCGTGTAGCCGAAGCCGTTGCGGTCGAAGTGCACCAACGTCTTGCGGTTCGCGCCGCCGATGTTCTGGTCCACGAGGATCATCTCATTGACGCCGTCGAAGTCCCACTCGTCGTGCGGCGTCATCTGATAGACCCAGCGCGCCATGCCGGTGTCGGGATCGCGCGCCCAGATGGTCATCGACCATTTGTTGTCGCCGGGACGCTGCTTCGGGTTCCAGGTCGAGGGATTGCCCGAGCCGTAGTAGATCATGTTGAGTTGCGGATCATAGGACATCCAGCCCCAGGTGCAGCCGCCTCCGGTTTTCCACTGCTCGCCTTCCCAGGTCTTGAGGCTCGAATCCTTGCCGATCGGCTTGCCGAGCTCGGTGGTCTTGACCGGATCGATCAGCAGCTGGTCGTCGGGGCCTTGCGAGTAGCCGCGCCACACTTTCTTGCCGGTCTTGAGGTCGTACGCGGTGACGTGGCACGCGACGCCGAACTCGCCACCGGAGATGCCGACCAGCACCTTGTCCTTCACCACCATCGGCGCCGACGTGCCGGTCTCGCCTTTCGACGGGTCGCCGTTCTTAACCTGCCACAGCACCTTGCCGTCCTTGGCATCGAGCGCAACGAGCGTGGTGTCGGCCTGGTGCAGGAAGATCTTGCCGTCGGCGTAGGCGAGCCCGCGATTGACGGTATCGCAGCACATCACGGGAATGACGTTCGGATCCTGCTTCGGCTCGTACTTCCAGAGGATCCTGCCGTCGTGGTTGAGGTCGAGCGCGAATACCGGATTCGGAAACGGACCATGCACGTACATGACGTTGCCGATCACCAAGGGCCCGCCCTCGTGGCCGCGCAACACGCCCGTCGAGAACGTCCAGGCCACCTGCAGCTTGCCGACGTTCTGCGCGTTGATCTGCTTGAGCTGCGAATGGCGATGGTTCGCGTAATCGCCGGTCGGCATCACCCAATCTTTCGGGTTCTGCGACATCTTGATGAGGTCGTCATCGGCCTGAGCGGCGCCGGCGGCACACGCCGCGGCTATGCCCAGGCACGTCGTGAGCAGGACATTGCGCATCGGTATCCTCCCTGCGATTATTATCCAGGGCCGGCGCGCAGGCACGCGCTGTGCCGCGAGTCGGCACCGGTTCGATGGGAAGAACTTCCGGCCGCATTGATCAGCGCAACGAGGCGCAGGCAGACAAGGGAGCAGACGTTCTGATACGCCTCGCTTAGCTCACGAAGCTACGTCAGGATTCCCATTGAGCTGACGTCCTTGAAGCCGGAAGCCACATCAAAAATCCTATTCCCGCCCCCAGGGCTCCGCAACCAAAACCTTCGTCCAATAGCGCCTGCTGCGCGCTCGCCGAAATTATTCTCAGGGCGTGAAACTTCGCCGAGCTGGCAGCGTTGGTTTTTTTGCTCGCGCCGCGCGCGCGTCCGGCGCTGCCCACCCGTTGCCCACTCCACGGAGGTGCGCCGAAGACGAGATGCCCGTCAAAAGCAACGCACCTCACCTTCTGCTTGGGCGCGCCGCAAATCACTGGCGGCCGCGCGCGCCAGCTCGGGCGACTGAAACATTGCGCCGAAACGCCCTGGCACTTGCGCAAGGCTCAAGACCGTCTCCGCCGCCACGTAGCGGTCGTAAGGCAGGATCGACGCGATGACGTCGATCGAGCAGGAGCATTGTTCCAGCGCCCGCCGCGTATCGCCGTTGGTCTTCATGCACGCGAAGACATAGTCGGCCCGCGCCGCGGTCGGATAATCGTTGAGTTCGGCCGCGGCTGCCGGCGTCGCCGCCGCGGCGGCGACCAGCGCCCAGCGAAGCCATCGCATGGTTTTGACTGGTGACATCGTCGTCGGTCCTTCGCTCGCGCAATATGCGGTATAGTGCGTACGACCATGATAGGCCGGCGGAGCGGAACATGCCACGCGCGCTGAGCTTGATGGGTGCTCTCACCGTGCTCGGCATCGCCTATGCCTGGCCCGCCGGCGCGCAGGACATGCTGCAGCATGTCGACCTCGCCTCTCCCGAGATGAGCACGGCGGAACTCACGCGCGCCGAGGTCGAGGCCGTGATCGCGGCGGCACCCGCCGGCCGCCCCGACTTCACCGGCAAGAAGCTGTCGGGCCTCGACCTCTCGGGGCTCGACCTCTCCGGCGCGATCCTGCGCGCAGCGAAGCTCAACAAGACGAGGCTCAGCAATGCCAGGCTCGACCGCGCGGTCCTCGACCAGGCTTGGCTCGTCGAGGCCGACCTCGGCCGCGCGAGCCTGACCGAGGCCAGCCTCTACGCGACCCAGATGCAGCGCGCCCGGCTCGACCATGCCGATCTCGCGGGCGCTCGCATCACGGCGGATCTCACCGGGGCAAGCCTCGTCGGAGCTTCGCTCGCGGGCGCCAGGCTCGGCGCCGACATGAGGAACCAGTCGATGGGCCTCATGCGGGCGGTGTTGCGCTCATGCAACCTGACGCGTGCCGTGCTGCGCGATGCCGACCTTTCGCGCGTCGATCTTGAGTTTGCCTCCCTCGTGGACGCGGATCTGACCAACGCATCGTTGCGCGGCGCCGCGCTCGGCGGAGCAAACCTGACCGGCGCGACCATTGCAGGCGCGGACTTCGACGGCGCCGACGTCGCATCCATGCGCCTCAAGGCGCCGCGCGGAATGGATGCCGCCCGCAACCTCGACAAAGTGAAGAACGCCGATCGCCTGCTGCGCGAGTGAGGGAACGGTTTAGTCGGAGTCCGTAGCCCGGATGGAGCGAAGCGCAATCCGGGGTTCGTCGCATGTGGCGAGGCGGTCCCGCATTACGCGCTCACGCGCTCCATAGCGCGTCGGAAGATGCGCGTGAACGCGCTTATGCGGGCTACGAGCGCCATTTCGGCGGCTACGAACTAGGCGGCGAGCGTGCCCGAGGCTTTGGCCACGTGGGTGGCGATGAAGTCCATCAGCCCCGGCGACAGGCAATCGTAAGGCTCCAGTCCCAGTTCCTTGAGGCGCGCCCGCACCGCCGGCATCTGGTCGGGCGGCGTGCCCGACTCGATGATCGAGGAAACGAACGCGGCAAACTCGGGCGCCGACCACCCCTGCTCCTTGGACAGCTCGGTGTGGATGAAGTCGAAGCCGTAGAACGGATGCTTGGTGTTCTCGATGCGGCCGTACATGTGCACGCCGCAACCGCTGCAGGCATGGCGCTGAATGGCGGCGTTGGCGTCCACCACCTTGAGCTTGTCGCCGTTCTTGCTGACCTGCACCTTGTCACGCGGCGCGACCGCAACCTGTG
>Ga0153954_1001771_pt1 | contig 10545 bp, 6 predicted proteins | sample TSFL038MetaG_FD_102277 | JGI IMG/M metagenome (GOLD analysis project Ga0153954, IMG submission 102277) | Attine ant fungus gardens microbial communities from Florida, USA - TSFL038 MetaG | ecosystem: Host-associated > Fungi > Mycelium > Unclassified | place: USA: Florida, Wekiwa Springs State... | reverse complement strand
CCTCGGCCGGTTCATGGTCACGACGGATGATGCCTATGTGCGCGCCCACAACACGACTTTGGCGGCAAAGGTGTCAGGTTATGTCGCCACCATGCCGGTCGAGGACAATACCTATGTCCACGCCGGCGACGTGATCGCGACCATCGACGACGGCGACTATCGCCTCGCGGTCGATGCCGCGCGTGACAAGGCGGCGACGCAGCAGACTACGGTCGATCGCATCGGGCGCCAGGTGGTGGCGCAGGACGCCGCGGTGCAGCAGGCCAAGGCGCAGCTCGTCTCCGCGCAGGCCGGATCGAAGCGCGCGCAACTGGAGCTCGACCGCCAGCAAAGCCTGGCCTCCAAGGAATACGCCAGCCGCCAGACGCTCGAGCAGACCATCGCCAACCGCGACCAGGCGGTGGCAGGGGTCGAGAGCGCGAAGGCTTCGGTCGATGCCGCCGTGGCGAATGTCGACGTGCTCAAGGCGCAGCAGCAGGAAGCGGTGCGCACCCTCGACGAGCTGCGCACCGCGCTCGCCAAGGCCGAGCGCGACCTTTCCTTCACGGTGATCCGCGCGCCGGTCGACGGCGTGTTCGGCAATCGCGCCGTGCAGACCGGCGACTTCATGCAGACCGGGCAGCGGCTCGCGACCCTCGTGCCGCTCGACGAGGTCTACATCGAGGCGAACTTCAAGGAGACGCAGCTCGCACGTCTGCGGCCGGGCCAGACCGTGGCGGTGAGCGTCGACGCGCTGCCCGGCGAGTCGATCGAAGGCACGGTCGAGAGCATGTCACCGGCCGCGGGTGCAATCTTCTCGCTGCTGCCGCCCGACAACGCCACCGGAAACTTCACCAAGATCGTGCAGCGGCTGCCGGTGCGCATCCGCGTTCCTGCCGATGTCGCCTGGCGGCGCGCGCTGCGCCCGGGCATGTCGGTGGTCGTGAGCGTCGACACCAAGTCGACGTCCGGCTTGGCCACACTGCCGGGCGGAAGCTGGCCCGCCACCGCACGCGCCGACTAGGCGCGGCGGAGCGCGACCATGGCCGCCGCCACCATCACCGCAGGGGCAGTCCCGGAGGAACGGATCGATCCGGGTCGCCTCATCGCCTTCGTGGCGATGTGCTTCGGCATGTTCATGGCGATCCTCGACATCCAGATCGTGTCGGCCTCGCTGTCGGAGATCCAGGCCGGGCTCGCGGCGTCGAGCGACGAGATCTCCTGGGTGCAGACCGCCTACCTCATGGCGGAGGTCGTCGCCATCCCGCTGTCGGGCTCACTCTCGCGCGTGCTCGGCACCCGCATCATGTTCGCGACCGCGGCCGCCGGCTTCACGGTCGCGAGCCTGATGTGCGGGCTGACCTCGTCGATCGGCGAGATGATCGTGTGGCGCGCGATCCAAGGCTTCATCGGCGGCGGCATGGTGCCGACGGTGTTCGCCTCTGCCTATGTGATCTTTCCGCGTTCGAAGATCCCGATGGTCACGCCGCTGATGGGGCTCGTGGCCACGCTCGCCCCCACGATCGGGCCGACCATCGGCGGCTATCTCACCGATCTGCTTTCGTGGCACTGGCTGTTCTTCATCAACATCGTGCCCGGCATCGTGGTGACGATCGCGGCGCTCACCCTCATCGACTTCGACCGGCCGAACCTGGCCCTGTTCCAGAGTTTCGACTGGTGGGGGCTCGCGCTCATGGCAGGCTTTTTGGGGCCGCTCGAATATGTGCTGGAGGAGGGGCCGCGCTGGGACTGGTTCGAGGATCCGACCATCGCGCTGTGCGCCGTCGTCTCGGTCGTCTCGGCCGTGGCCTTCTTCATCCGAGTGCTGATGGCGCGCGATCCGATCGTTGATCTGCGCGCCTTCTCCGACCGCAACTTCGCGGTCGGCAGCCTGTTCTCGTTCGTGCTCGGCATCGGCCTCTATGGCCTCACTTATCTCTTCCCGCTCTATCTCGCGCAGATCCGCGGCTACAACGCGCTGATGGTGGGCGAGACCCTGTTCGTGTCGGGCATCACCATGTTCGTGAGCGCGCCGATCGTCGGGCGTCTTGCGCAGCGCTTCGATCCGCGCGTGACCTTGATGTCGGGGTTCTTCATCTTCGCCGTCGGCGCCTGGCAGATGACCTATCTCACCAAGGACTGGGATTTCTGGGAGTTGCTCTGGCCCCAGATCTTCCGCGGCGTCGGCATGATGCTGGCGATCGTGCCGATCACCAATGTCGCGCTCGGCACCCTTCCGCCCGCCCGCATCAAGAACGCCTCCGGCTTGTTCAATCTCATGCGCAATCTCGGCGGCGCGGTCGGGCTCGCGGTGCTCAACACCGTGCTCAACAAGCGTCTCGACCTGCATCTGGCGCGCCTGCACGACGCGGTCTCGTCATCGCGGCAGCCGGCGCTCGACATGCTCGCCAACCTGACCGCGCGCTTCCAGAATTTCGGCGCCGACGCGCAGACCATGGCATTGAAGCAGATGATGCAGATGACGCGCCAGCAGGGCATCGTGATGGCCTTTGCCGATGTGTTCCTCATGCTGGCGGTGGTGTTCGTCGCCTTCGGCGCGCTCGCCATCATCATGCGGCGGCCGGCCGCCACCGGCGGCGGCGCCCCGGCGCATTAGCGCTTTGACCTAGTCGTGTATCCCGGGCGCAGCGCAGCACCATAACGCGTCCAAGACGCGCGTAAACGCGCTGATGGTGCCGCACCGCGTCCGGGACACCGGGGGGAAGGGAGCCCAATACCGGGACAAAAGGGCAACGCAGCAGGTGTCGCGTGAGTCGCGGGTCCTGCGAACTGACGGCGTTGGCGCGCTGCGACACCGTGCAGCACCTCTTAAATTCAGGGCTGGCGATACCAATATAGGATGTCCGGTAAACCGACTCTCTGGGAGGAATCGATGCGCCGTTTCGGCTTTCGCTCTTTGGTTGCGTTTGGCGCGGTTGCTGCCATGCTGGCGTTCGCGGTGAGCAATGCCGACGCCCGTGCGGGCCGTGGCGGAAGCTTCGGCAGCCGCGGAACCCAGACGTGGTCGGCGCCCCCTTCGACCAATACGTCTCCGGGCGCGCGCCCGATCGAGCGCAGCATGACGCAGCCGGGTCAGTCCGGCTCGTTCGCGCAGCGTCCGGCGACGCCGAATTCGCCACTCGGCGGCGGTTTCTTCGGTCGCCCCGGGTTCCTGGGCGGGCTCTTCGCCGGGTTCCTCGGCGCGGGCCTGCTTGGCATGCTGTTCGGGCACGGCCTGATGGGCGGGCTCGGCGGCTTTGCCTCGATGCTCGGCCTCCTGCTGCAGATCGGTCTGATCGTGATCGTCGCACGGCTGGCCTGGTCGTGGTGGCAGCGCCGCAACCAGCCGGCAACGGCGGGAGGTCCGTCGCTGCACAACAATTCCGCGCTCGGCGGCCTGGGGTCCTCCGGTCTGGGCTATGGGCTCGGCGGCGGCGCCAGCAGCGCGCAGCCCGCGGCGGCGCGTGCGTCGGGCACCGACGAGGTCGGCCTGACGCCGGCCGACTTCAACACCTTCGAGAAGATGCTGGGGGACGTGCAGAGCGCCTATAGCGCCGAGGATCTCGCGCGCCTGCGCACGCAGGCGACGCCCGAGATGCTGTCCTATTTCTCCGAGGAGCTCGCCGAGAATGCGAGCAAGGGCGTCATCGACCGTTCATCCGACGTGAAGCTTCTGCAGGGCGACCTCGCCGAGGCCTGGCGCGAGGGCGAAAGCGACTACGCCACTGTCGCGATGCGCTTCTCGCTCAAGGACGAGATCGTCGACCGCAACAGCGGCCGCGTCCTCGAAGGCGGCCCGGACGAGGCCACCGAGGTGTGGACCTTCCGGCGTGCGCGTGGCGGCAACTGGCTCCTGTCTGCGATCCAGCAGGCTTGACCGCAAAACGCGGCAAGCACGAAGTTTGAATGCAGTGGCCGGGATCTTCCCGGCCACTCGCATTTTGGCTTCTGAGAACCGGTGCACGCAGGCACATGCCGGCTTGCTGGCACCAGCGGCTATGAGCGCGCTGTCATGGGCAGCTCGGATTGGTCGTTCCACCGGGCGTTGTCACGAAAGTGACCAAGCAGCAGATCGACGAAGCTGCTCACCTTCACCGGGAGATGGCTGCGATGAGGATAGACAGCATCGATCGTCAACTCGGCTGTTCGAAACTTCGTGAGGATTGGAACGAGGCGGCCTGCGTTGATATCGTCCGCGACCAGAAAGCGCGGGGTGTACATCAATCCCTGGCCGTGAAGCGCTCCAAATCGCATCGCATCACTGTTGTTGGCCTGAAGGTTGCCCGATATCGGCACGCGGATGTCCTTGCCGTCCGGGTCGATGAACTCCCACTCCCTGCGCCAGGGGGAGTCGGCATAGATCATGCAGTTGTGGTTCGCGAGATCGCTCGGATGTTCCGGAATGCCCCGCTTCGCGAAGTATTCGGGGGCGCCGCACGCCACGAAGTTGAAGTGTGCCAGGCGTCGAACGATAAGGCTGGAGTCCGGGAGCGGAATGATGCGAATCGCGAGGTCGAAGCCTTCTTCGACGAGGTCGACCATGCGGTTGGTCATCGAGATCACGATTGAAACCTCGGAATGGTGCGTCGTGAACTCCGCGACGACGGGGGCGATCAGCCTCGGAATGGCCACGTCCACATTGAGGCGCAGGGTGCCCCGTGGCTTGGATTGCAGTTCCTGCGCGGCGAGCTCGGCACTCTCGACGTCCGCAAGAATTCGAACGCAGCGTTCGTAGAAGACCTGTCCGGCTTCCGTCGTGCTGACGTGGCGGGTCGTCCGGTTGAGAAGACGAACACCGAGCTTGTCCTCTATCGCCTGAATATGCGTGGTGACCGCGCTCGCGGACATGTTGAGAGACCGTGCCGCCGCGGAGAAGCCGCCGCTGTCGACCACCTTTACGAACGTCGCCATACTAAGCATGCGGTCCATTTTCGTCCACCAATTTGCAGCGGCGGGGCGATGCCTTCGTCGATCCGTCTGCAATCCTGTCAGTGGGCGGCGCCGGTGTCGAGCCGCCCAGGCTTCTTGAGCAACAGCGTTGCGACGAAGGCGAGCATCAGGGCGATGCCCAGCAGATAGAAGGTATCGCTGAAGGCCATGATATTGGCCTGCTGACGCACGCGAAGGGCCATCGCGACGATCGCCTTGAGATGTGCCGTTGCGACATCGGATACGCCGCTGTGGAGGAAATATGCGGTCAGCCTGTCGATCCGATTGCGGGTGGCTTCCTCGAACAACGAGATGGAGCTCGTCAGTATGTTGGAATGGAACTGCTCCCGCTTGGTCTGGAAGGTCTGCAGCATGGCGATGCCGATCGCGCCGCCGAGATTGCGCGTCATGTTGAACAGTGCCGAGGCGGATCCCGCGTTCGAGGCTTCGATCCCGGCGGTGGCGACCGCCGACAGTGGCGCGAATACGAGTGCCTGGCCAAGTGCGCGGACGACGTTTGGCCAGAACAGCTGGTCGGCTGCCGTGTCCAGCGTCATATGAACGTTCATGAAATTACTCACCGCGAACAGCACAAAGCCGACGGCGATCACGATTCGGGCGTCGAACCGCTGCATCAGGCGCGGCACCAGAGGTATGAACACCAGTTGCGGAAGCCCGGTCCATGCGAGCACGAACCCGATCTGCTCGGCGTTGTAGCCCTGAACGCGCGTGAGGTAGAGCGGAAGAATGAATACCGAGCCGTAAAGTGCGATGCCGAGCAGGAAGTTCGCCAGCACGCCGAAGCCGAAGTTGCGGCGCATGAGAAGGCGGAGGTTGAGCAGCGGACGGTTCGACATGAGCTCGATGACGACAAAGAGCAACAGGCAAACGGCGGCTATGATCGACAGCCGAACGATGAAAGGCGAACCGAGCCAGTCATCCTTGTTGCCTTCTTCCAGCACGGTCTGCAGCGCGGCGAGACCGACCGCCATGGTGAGGATGCCCAACCAGTCGCCTTGTCGCAACAGCTCAAGCTGCATGGGTGCACGATCGAGCGTGAGCCACAGCATGACCAGCATCGGCACGCCGGGGAGGAGGTTGACGTAGAAGATGTATTCCCAGCCCCAGTTCTCGGTCAGGTAGCCGCCGATGGTCGGGCCGATGGCGGGTGCGAACGTGGCGGATAGCGCGAACATGGCGAGGCCGATGGGCTGCTTCGCCTTAGGCAGGAGAGTGATGATGATGGTGAAGGCCAGCGGGATCAATGCGCCGCCCGCAAATCCCTGCAGCGCGCGGAGCACGATCATCTGCCCAAGGTTATGGGCGAAGGCGCAGGTCATCGAGAAGAAGAGAAACAGGATTGCGCTGGTCAGAAGATAGATTCGGACCGAAAACGCCTTGGCGAGCCAGGCCGATAACGGGATGACCACGATTTCCGCGATCAGATAGGCGGTGGAGATCCAGCCGCCGTCATCGATCCCGGCGCCGATGGCCCCCTGAATGTTGGCCAGCGACGCATTGACGATCTGGATATTGAGCACGGCCATGAAGGCGCCAAGGTTGGCGCCGGCCACAGCGACCCAGATCTTCACGTTTGCGGGGGAGGGTGCCGCGCGGACTTTGTGAGAGCCAGCAACTCCTGAACCATCCCTCGGCCGCGGAACGCGAGCGGCGATCACGTCGGCGGTCACAGCTCACCTCCATTCGGCTTCGTTCCCGGCAGCGCGTTAAGCGCCTGCAAGCGAGCGGCGAGGGGAGTGATGCCGCGTTTGGCCTGCGCCTCGACCACCGCCGCCTTGGTGTTGATCGTGGGCTCGACCGACATGCCGGCGCGAAGAAGTCCCACGGTGTCCGCGCCGTCGAGCGTGATCTTGACCGGAATGCGCTGTACGACCTTCGTGAAGTTGCCGGTGGCATTGTCCGGAGGCAGCAACGCAAACTCCAGGCCGCTCGCCGGCGACAGGCTGTCGACACGGCCCTTGAGGCGAATGTCGGGGAAGCCGTCCACGCGGATCTCGACGGGCTGCCCGGCGCGCAAATAGGTGAGTTGGGTCTCCTTGAAGTTGGCTACGACGTAGGTCGCATCGAGCGGCACGACCGCCATCAGCTGCGTTCCCGCCGCTACGAACTGCCCCACGCGCAACGAGCGCGCTCCCACACTGCCTGTTACCGGTGAGATGATCGTCGTGTAGGAAAGGTTGAGTCTGGCCTGTTGTTCCACCGCCAGGCTGCGCTGATGCTGCGCTTCTGCCTGCTCGCGCTGGGTGGTCAATACCGGGATCGCCTTCTCCGCCGCCGCAAGTCCGGCCTGGTCGCGCTGAAGCTGGGCGAGGGTCTGTGCCCGGATCGCCTCCGTCTGCTGGGCGCGCTGAACAGTGCCGGAGCCGGACTTCATCAGGTCGCGGTAACGGGTCGCATCGGCTTCCGCGAACGTCAGCGATGCGCGGGTGGCTTCGATCGACGCTTTCGCCTGATCCACCAACGACCGCTGCAGGGCGATCTGCGCATCCAGGTTGCCGATCGTTGCCGCCGTGGCGCGGACATCGGCCTGCGCCTGCGCGAGCGCGGCACGGAAATCCCGGTCATCGATCCGCGCGAGGACCTGCCCCGCGACGACATGTTCGTTGTCTTGGACAAGCACATCCGCGATGTACCCGGCCACCTTGGGGGCGATCGTGGTGTAATCCGCCTTGACGTAGGCGTCGTCGGTCGATTCCAGAAACCGTCCCGTCGTCCAGTAGCTCGAGCCGTAGTAGCCGCCCGCCGCTGTCCCAGCCAAAAGCCCGAATGCCAGCGCGGCGCGTTTCAGCAGTCCGCGCCGTCCGGCCGGGCTCTTGCGTGCGAAGTGATCCGGGGCGGTCGACTGATCCAGATTGACCTGGTCAGCGCCCGTCAATTCCGTGCCGCGCTGAAAACCTTCGTTGCGGGGCATCTCGACCATGACATTCTCCTGCGACGAATAGCGGCCATCCGCACACAACGCCGCGTTCCCCAGGGAAGATGTCTGGTGGCGATCCTTTCGATAATCGGTGAAAATCCGAACTCATCTTCAGCCGCCGGACCGATAATCGGCGCCGTATTCTGAGGGGCCTGCTAAATATCTGGATGGACTGATGTTTTTGGCGGAGCCTTGGGCGCCCCGGGCCGACGGAGAAATCGGGCCGCGCTAATCTTCGCCCGCCTGCGCCGCCGACCAGACCGTCGGGGCGGTCTCGCCGCCCGCGCCGAGCGACCGTTGCATCATGACGGCGTCGGTCCAGTGCCCGAACTTGTAGCCGACCGAGGGCAGATAGCCGACGCGTCTGAAGCCGACGGACTCGTGCAGCTTGATCGACGGGGCGTTGGCGGCGTCGATGTAGCCGATCATCTGGCGGTACCCGGCCGCCGCGCAGGCGTCGATCAGCGCCGGCAGCAGGATGCGCCCGATACCGGAATGCAAATGATCGGGATGCACATAGATCGAGTGCTTGACCGTGTAGCGGTAGGCGGGTCGTTTGCGGAACAGCACGGCATAGGCGTAGCCGACAACGGCGCCGTCGCGCTCGGCGACCAGATGGGGCAGGCGATGCTTGCGCATGCTCTTGCGGCGCCGCTTGATGTCGTCCGCCTGCGGCGCCTCGGAGTCATGGGTGAACGCAGGATCGACGCCGCGCGCAATGTGATGCCGATAGATGTCGAGCATCGCCTCGACATCGTCATCCCGCGACGGGCGAATGACGACGGGCGCGGGACTTTCCGTCGTGGAGTGCTGGTCGGCAGGCATCAGCGCGGCATCGTCCCGTGTATCGTCACTCGCGCACCACGTAGGTGTAGAACCTGACCCGGCCCGTGGCGTCGACCTCGCGATAGACCCCCTGGATCTCGGTCTCGAAGCCGGGGAAGAGGTTGCTGCTGCGCTCGAACGCCTTGAGGTAGTCGATCATGGGACGAGCGCGCCGGTCGAGGCGCTCGCCGGGAACGATCGTCGCAATGCCGGGAGGGTAGACCACGAACAGGGTCGCCGCCACCCGGCCCTCGATCTCGTCGATTGGCAGATAGTCGACGTCGTTGCGGGTGAGGTGGCGGGCGGCTTCGTAGGGCGGCATCGCCGGCTCCGGCAGGTGCTCGGGCGTGAACTGCGCCTTCTGCATGGCGCTGACATTCTCACTCCGGAAGAAGGCATGCATCTCGGCGCAGAGGTCGCGCAGGCGCACGCCGCGATAGCGCTGCGGCCGGCGCGCGGCGAGCTCGGGGATCACCTGATCGAGCGGGGCATTGTCGTCGTGCAGCCGCTTGAAGGCGACGAGTGAACTGACGAGCGTTCCGGCCTTGCTCGCCTCCACGCCCGGCGTAAGCAGGAACAGCAGCGAATTCAGGTCGTTCTTTTCGGGCACCACGCGGTTCTCGCGCAGATATTGCGCCACGACCGGCGCCGGAATGCCGTGCGTCTCGTATTCGCCGGTGGCGCGGTCGAAGCCCGGCGTCAGCAGCGTGAGCTTGTTCGGATCGGTCATCGCGAAGCCGGGCAGGGCGTGCTTGAAGCCGTGCCAGGCCGCCCCCGGCGCGAACTCCCAGAAGTGCGCATGGCTCGCAAGCGCGTCGGTCGCGACGCTTTCCCAGGCCACTTCGTGCACGCCGCCTTCGCGCGCGGCGTCCGGCAGACGGACGAGATCGGGCACGAACGGATCGAAGAACCAGCGGCGCGCCGGATCGGTCTCCTTGCGCTCGAATTCGCGCCGCACCGCCCGCAACTTCTTCCGCAGCTCGATCCCGAGCCGGATGGTGTCGTCCCAAAGCACTTCGCCGGAGCGGCCCTTCATCATCTGCGCGCCCACGTCCAGCGACGCGAACAGCGGATAGAACGGCGAGGTCGAGGCGTGCTGCAGGAAGCTTTCGTTGAAGCGGCGATGCTCGACCCGCCGCCGCTGCCCGTGGATATGCCTGTCCTTCACATGGATCTGCGACGCCTGCGAGAAGCTCGCGAGTTGCTTATGGGTGGACTGGGTGGCGATGATGCCGGGCGCTTCCTCGTTGAGGTCGCGCAGCCCCATCGCGAAGCGCCCGGCATAGATCGGATGGAACTTCATGAAGCCGGCCCAGGCCTCGTCGAACAGGATGTAGTCGCAGAGCGGGCCGATGAGTGCGAGAATCTGCTGCGCGTCGTAGATCGTGCCGTCGTAGGTGCATTGCTCGATCACCGCCGCGCGGAACGGGCGCGGACGCCGCCAGGCTTCCGGATCCTTGACCAGGGGATTGCTGCGGATCGCTTCGCGGATGGCGCTCTCCGTGAGCGCGGTGGGCTGCATCGGTCCGATCAGGCCGTAGGCGTTCCGGTCGGTCGGCAGGTAGATCGGAATGCCGCCGCCGAGCAATAGCGCGCCATGGTGCGCGGCCTTGTGGTTGTTGCGGTCGAACAGCACGAGATCGTCTTGCGCGATCAGCGCCGACAGCACGATCTTGTTGGAGGCCGAGGTGCCGTTGAGGACAAAATAGGTCTTCTCCGCCCCGAAGATCGCGGCCGCTTCCTTCTGTGCGGCGAGGGCAGGGCCCTCATGGGTGAGCAGGTCGCCGAGTTCGATGATGGAGTTGTCGAGGTCGGCGCGGAACACCGCCTCTCCCATGTGCTCCATGAAGATGCGCCCGATCGGGCTGCGGCTG
>Ga0153954_1001770_pt1 | contig 10546 bp, 10 predicted proteins | sample TSFL038MetaG_FD_102277 | JGI IMG/M metagenome (GOLD analysis project Ga0153954, IMG submission 102277) | Attine ant fungus gardens microbial communities from Florida, USA - TSFL038 MetaG | ecosystem: Host-associated > Fungi > Mycelium > Unclassified | place: USA: Florida, Wekiwa Springs State... | reverse complement strand
CATCCGCTCCCAGGCCGCGTCGCTCAACACCAAACGGTCCATCACACCCAAGGCTCACCTCCCAAAAGAAGCCTTGAATCTGATTTGCTCTCAAATGGGAATCCCTAGAGTCCACAGCTCCTAAAGCATGATCCGGAAAAGTGTGCAGCGGTTTTCCGACAAGCATGCCCTCGGGCTGGACCCGAGGGATCATGCTCCGAATAAGAAGAAGGGATTTTGTGATGTCCAATGCCGACAAGAAAGTCGTGACGACGCGATGGTGGTGGGTGCGTCATGCGCCGGTGCGCAACGACGGCGGTAATATCTACGGACAAAGCGACCTCGCCTGCGACACGTCGGATCGCGAAGTGTTCGAGGCGGTCGCCAAGATATTGCCGCGCGATGCGGTGTGGGTGTCGAGCAATCTCATGCGCACGCACCAGACGGCGGACGCAATCTGGGCCGCCGGCTATCCGAAGCCGGCGGACATGCCATGGGAGGCGGCCTTCGCCGAGCAGCACCTTGGACAATGGCAGGGCATGAACCGCGCCGCCTTCCTGGCAAGCCGGCCGGCCGGCAGCAGTTGGTTCGCCGATATCAGCGTTCCCGCGCCCGGCGGCGAAAGTTTCATGGATCTCTACAACCGCACCAAGGGCGCGATCGATCGGCTGACGCTGGCGCATGCGGGGCGCGACGTGATCGCGGTCGGGCATGGCGGCACCATCAAGGCCGCGGTCGGACTCGCGCTCGGCGGGCTGGTCGAGAAGGGACTGTCCTTTGACATCGACAATTGCTCGATCACACGGCTCGATCATTTCGCTAACGGAGAGACGTCGAACTGGCGGCTGCCGATGGTGAACCAGCAGCCGTGGATCGCGGATGATCGGCACAGGGCGATGCATCAGCCGGCAGGGCCGGAAGTTGAGACGAGCAAGCTTGCTTGATCGTCATTCCGGGATGGTGCGAAGCACCAGACCCGGAATCTCGAGATTCTCAGGTGCGCAATTGCGCACCATAGTTCGGTCCTGTCGGACCGCCCCGGAATGACGATAACTACAGAGACAAAGGGAGAGAAACATGAGCCTGTTCGACATGAAGGGAAAGGTCGCCGTCATCACCGGCTCGACGCGCGGTATCGGCCGTGCCATCGCCGAGCGCATGGCCGAGCACGGTGCGAAGGTCGTGATCTCCTCGCGCAAGGCCGATGTCTGCGACGCCGTGGCGAAGGAGATCAACGACAAATACGGGAAGGGGACCGCGGCAGCGATATCAGCCAACATCTCCTCGAAGGAAAATCTCCAGAACCTCGTCGACGAGAGCAACCGCATCTTCGGCAAGATCGATGTGCTGGTCTGTAACGCGGCCTCGAATCCCTACTACGGTCCGCTCGGCGGCATTTCCGACGATCAGTTCCGCAAGATCCTCGACAACAACATCGTCGCCAACAACTGGCTGATCTCGATGGTGGTGCCGCAGATGATCGAGCGCAAGGACGGTTCGATCATCATCGTGTCCTCGATCGGCGGACTGAAGGGCTCGACCATTCTCGGCGCCTATGGGATATCGAAGGCGGCCGACATGCAGCTCGCGCGCAACCTCGCCTGCGAATACGGCAAGCACAATATCCGCGTGAACTGCATCGCGCCCGGTCTGATCAAGACCGATTTTGCGAGGGCGTTGTGGGAAAATCCGGAGAACCTGAAAGCGTCGACCTCGCGCTCGCCGCTGCTGCGCATCGGCATTCCCGACGAGATCGCGGGCGCGGCCGTGTTCATGGGTTCAAAGGCCGGCGACTTCATGACCGGCCAGACCATGGTGATCGATGGAGGCGCGACGATCAGTTGAGCTACACCGTCATTCCGGGGCGATGCGACGCATCGAACCCGGAATCCAGAGATTGTGGTGCGAGGTTCCGGGTTCGGTCCTGCGGCCCGCCCCGGAACGACTCCTTCGGATCACTCCACCGCCGCGTACACCAGGTCCCGCACCAGCGTGCGCGTGTGCTGGCGCTGGCCGGGGCCCTGCATCATGAGGACCGCGAACAGATCTTCCTTCGGGTCGATCCAGAAGAACGTGCCGGCCATGCCGCTCCAGAAGAATTGGCCGGCGGAACCGAGGAAGGGGGCGATGCCGGCTTCCCGCCGCACGGCAAAGCCGAGACCGAAGCCGTGGCCGGGTGGCACCAACTCGCCCTTGATCTTCACCTGCGGCGAGAGATGATCGGAGGCCATCAGTTCCAGCGTCTTGCGGCCGATGATGCGCTGGCCATCGAGTGTGCCGCCGTTGAGCAGCATCTGGCAGAAACGGGCATAGTCCATGGTGGTGGAGACGAGCCCGCCACCGCCGGATTCCATCGCCGGCTTTTCCAGCATGTTGAAGAGCTGGACCTTCTCGCCGCTCCACGGATCGGTCGGGAAGGCTTCCGCCAGCCGCGTGGAATTTTCTTCGCCGGTGAAGAACGCGGTCTCGGCCATCTGCAGCGGCGCCAGGATGCGCTCGGTGAGATAGGCACTGAGGGTCTTGCCGCTGACGACCTCGATGATGCGGCCGAGGATGTCGGTGGAGCGGCTGTAGTGCCACTCGGCGCCGGGCTGGCAGACCAAGGGCAGGCCTGCGACGATCGCGGCGTGCTCGGCATTGGTGATCTTGCGGCTGCGCAGCCGCGACTCCTTATAAAGCTGCTGCACCAGGCTGTTGCCGGTGTGGTCGTAAGTGATGCCGGACGTATGCCGCAGCAGGTCCTGCACCGTCATCGGCCGCTGCACGTCGACGAGCTCGAGCTTGCCATTGTTCTCGATGCCGACCTTCTGCCTGGCGAATTCCGGGATGAATTTGGCGACGGGCTCGGCGAGCAGCAGCTCACCGTCCTCGACCAGCATCATGATGCCGACCGACACGATCGGTTTGGTCATGGAAAAGATGCGGAAGATGGTGTCGTGGGCCATTGGCCGACTTTCCGCCGGCCCTTGCCGGCCGATCGCGTCGAACCAGCCGATCTGGCCCTTGCGGGCGACCAGCACGGTGGCGCCGGGCAGGGTTCCCTTGTCGACCTCGCGCTTGAAGGCGTCCGACAGCTTCTGCAACCGGGAAGACGACAGGCCGATCGTTTCTGGTTTTGCCTGCGGAAGGGAGGGGGTTTGGGGGCTCGCTGCGGGCTTGGCGGCGGTCTGCGCGTTCATAGTCTTCTCCCGTTATCTTTCTCTTGATCTTTCTCTTGGGCTCTTGCCGGCTCAAGTGAAGTCTGGCGCAGAACTTGCGCGTTGAACAGCGCATTTACTCGCTTCGCCCTTGCAAATGGGGCATGGCCTATGCTTGAAACGGCGCGGATCGTTGTCCTTGCTTCGGTCCTACAGGAGTGTAGCTCAATTGGTAGAGCACCGGTCTCCAAAACCGGGGGTCGCAGGTTCGAGCCCTGCCACTCCTGCCAGCTAAATTCATCGTCCAGCCAGCATCTGGAACATTTAGCCGGCAATTGCTGTCTTAAATTCCCCGACGAAAAGAAAAAGGAGATTCCATGCGACAATGGATTTGCGCTGCCGCGGCTTCGCTCGTGCTTTTGGGCGCCGGTCAGGCCAATGCGCTTCCGGTCGACCGGCTTACGGCGACAGCTATTCCGAGCAACATCGAACAGGCTCAATTCGTCTACGGCGGCCGCAATTACTGCTGGTACGATAGCGCCTGGCGTGGTCCAGGCTTCTACTGGTGCGGTTATGCCTGGCGTCGCGGCTTCGGCTGGGGTGGCGCCGCCGGCTGGCGCGGCTGGAATCACCGAGGTGGCCACGTCGTGGTGCGTCCCGGTCGGCCTGTCCATGTTGGCAGGCCCGGTGGGGGTCGTCCTGGCGGCCATCCGGGTGGCGGGCATCCCGGTGGTGGACATCCTGGCGGCGGGCATCATGGCGGCGGCGGCCATCACCACTAGATTGGCTGGGCCAGAAGGAATTTGCGACCCCGGCGCTTGTCCGCGCCGGGGTCGTTTCTTGTTGAGTGACTGGCGGATAGCTTGACCTTTGGCTGATCCGGCAGTACATACCAGCCACCTGCAGTCGGCCCGCTTTACGCGGATATCCGGCGCGGCTTTTGAAATCCCCGAACCATCGAGCCCGCTTGCCGGCTCATCCTTCGAGAAGAGGGTTGGGCCATAACAGGCTTGTGCCGAGCGCGGCGGTTCGGTCTCCCTTTAAACAGTCATTCGTCTCGCGACGGACCCGGATCCCAACGATGGCTTTCAGCCCGTTCAAATTCTTGCAGGAAGTGCGCTCGGAGACAGCCAAGGTCACTTGGCCGACCCGTCGCGAGACCACGATCACCACCATCATGGTGTTCGTGATGGTTGCGTTGGCGTCGATCTTCTTTTTCGCCGCGGATCAGATCATCCGCTACCTGGTTACACTGCTATTGGGCATTCACTGATGGCAACTGCCGCAATTCAGACCATGGACAAGCGCTGGTACATCGTCCACGCCTATTCGAATTTCGAGAAGAAGGTCGCGGAATCGATCCGCGAGCAGGCCAAGCAGCGCGGGCTTGAAGAGCTGTTCGAGCAGGTGCTGGTGCCGACCGAAAAGGTCACGGAAGTTCGCCGCGGCCGCAAGATCGACGCCGAGCGGAAGTTTTTCCCCGGCTATGTGCTGGTGAAGATGAAGCTGACCGACGAGGCGTTTCATCTGATCAAGAATACGCCGAAGGTCACGGGCTTCCTGGGCGCGGAAAACAAGCCGATGCCGATTTCGGAGGCCGAAGCCATGCGCATCCTGCACCAGGTGCAGGAGGGCGTGGAACGGCCCAAGGCATCGGTATCGTTCGAAATCGGCGAGAACGTGCGCGTGGCCGACGGCCCGTTCGCGTCGTTCTCGGGTGTGGTCGAGGAAATCGACGAGGCGCGTTCGCGCGTGAAGGTCGCGGTTTCGATCTTCGGCCGCGCCACGCCGGTGGAACTGGAATTCGGCCAGGTCGAGAAGGTCTGACCGGGTGGCGCGCGAGGCGTTCGCTTCGCGTATATAAAGAGGCCGTGGGAGGAGAGGGCGGTCGCCAGCCGTCTCGATCCGAACCACGAACCTGAAACCGCTGGCTGGAAGCAGGCCGGCACAACAGGAGTTATAAATGGCAAAGAAAGTGACCGGATACCTGAAGCTTCAGGTCCCGGCCGGTGCGGCGAACCCTTCGCCCCCGATCGGTCCCGCGCTTGGTCAGCGCGGTCTCAACATCATGGAGTTCTGCAAGGCGTTCAACGCCCAGACCCAGAAGGAAGAGAAGAATACCCCGATCCCCGTGGTCATCACCATCTATGCGGACCGTTCCTTCACCTTCGAGATGAAGACGCCGCCGATGTCCTACTTCTTGAAGCAGGCCGCCAAGATCCAGTCCGGCTCGAAGGCGCCGGGCCGTGACAAGGCCGGCAAGGTGACCAAAGAGCAGGTGCGCGAGATTGCCGAGAAGAAGATGAAGGATCTCAATTGCGACACCGTCGAAGCGGCCATGAAGATGGTCGAGGGCTCGGCCCGCTCGATGGGTCTGGAAGTTGCGGGGTAAGCGCCATGTCGATTGGAAAGCGTTTGAAGAAAGCCCGCGAAGGCGTTGATCGCGAGAAGCTTTACCCGCTCGATGAGGCCATCAAGATGGTCAAGGAGCGTGCCAAGTCGAAGTTCGACGAGACGATCGAGATCGCGATCAATCTCGGCGTCGATCCCCGCCACGCCGACCAGATGGTCCGTGGCGTGGTCACCCTGCCGAACGGCACCGGCCGCACCCTGCGCGTCGGCGTGTTCGCGCGCGGCGCCAAGGCGGATGAGGCCAAGGCTGCCGGTGCCGACGTCGTCGGCGCCGAAGACCTCGTGGAAAAGGTGCAGGCGGGCAATATCGACTTCGATCGTTGTATTGCTACGCCCGACATGATGCCGCTGGTCGGCCGCCTCGGTAAGGTGCTCGGTCCGCGCGGCATGATGCCGAACCCAAAGATCGGCACCGTGACCATGGATGTCACCGGTGCGGTGAAGGGCGCCAAGGGCGGTTCGGTCGAGTTCCGCGTCGAGAAGGCCGGCATCGTGCAGGCTGGCGTCGGCAAGGCCTCGTTCTCCGAGGACAAGCTGGTCGCCAACGTCAAGGCGCTGGCGGACGCCGTCTCGAAGGCGAAGCCGGCGGGGGCCAAGGGCACCTATATCCAGCGCGTCGCGGTGTCCTCGACCATGGGACCGGGCGTGAAGGTGGAGCCGGGAACGCTGCTCAATTGAGACTTGCGCACGGTAAGTGATTGGAAGCGGGGCGGAACTGGGAAACCACTTCCGCCCCTTGGTTTTTGAGTTGAGAGACGGCGGCGATGCCCGAAAAAGTTTTGGTCTTTTCGCGCTTTCCAAAAGCGCTGATGCAGCGCATCGGCGAAAAATTCGAGCTGTTGGATGCCGGCGGCAAGCCGCCGAACGAGATGTTTGCGGCCGACGAACTCGCCGAGGTTCGCGCCATGATCACTGCGGGCGGCAGGCCACTGTCGGGCAAGATGATGGGCGTGCTGCCGAAACTCGGCGCGATTGTCTGCTATGGCACGGGCTATGACGGCGTCGACATGAAGGCAGCGGCCGAGCGGAACATCACCGTCGGCCACAGTCCCGGCGCCAACGCAGCTTCGGTTGCTGATATCGCGGTGACCTTGATGCTGGCCGTGACGCGGCGCATCCTGGTCGCAGACAACTACGTGCGCAGCGGAGATTGGGGTGCGGCAAAACCCTCGCCGATGATGCGGCCGCAGGCGGGCATGCCGGGGCGGAAGATCGGCGTCTATGGCATGGGCGAGATCGGCCGCAAGATCGCGACGCGTTGCGCCGCCTTCGAGTCCGAGGTCGGCTATTTCAGCCGCAGCCGGCGCGACGTGCCTTATCAATATTTTCCGTCGCTGGAGGCGCTCGCCGATTGGTGCAGCGTGCTGATGATCGCGGTACGGGCGGGAGACGACACCCATCACGTGATCAATGCGGATATCCTCAAGCGCCTGGGCGAGGACGGCTATGTCGTGAACATCGCGCGCGGTTCGGTGATCGATCAGGCGGCGCTGGTGCAAGCGCTTACCGACAAGACCATCGCCGGCGCCGGCCTCGATGTTTACGCCAAGGAGCCGCATGCACCGGACGCGTTGACGGCGCTTCCGAACGTGGTCCTGACGCCGCACACCGGCGGCCACACCCTGGAATCGCACCGGAACATGCAGGACTGCGTGCTCGCCAATCTCACGGCTTTCTTTGCGGGGAAGCCGTTGCCCTACGCGGTGAAGGGCTGAAAGGGAGACTTTCGGCCTGTTTTCGGCGGCAAATTGCTGCGTCAAACTGGTCTGAATTTTGCCCTTGGCAAGAGAGTTTAGACCGGCTACACAGCGTCCTCTGGACGTGCTGGCTGGAGCTGGCGCGTCCGTGTTCGCATTCCAAAAGCTTGACGCGAGGAGATCGTTCTCACTTCGAGAAATCCGCAAGGTTGCTCGATGGGGAAGGAAGAACGCGTCACTCATGGCGAGATGCGGGCAGGGGTTTTCCGGCGTGCCGGACAGCCTCGATCCTGTCCGAGACTGCAGGCGCTCTGCGAGGAAACAATTAGTTTCTTCAATGGCTTAATCGTATGGCCTGCATAGACGGGTGAAGACCGGATTTTGGCTTCGCGCTTGCCGGACGGCGGCGAGAAGCTGGTTTGGTTCGAACCTCGACACCCCGGATGCCCGACCAGGGCAGGCGGGAGGGCAGGCTGCTAAATTGTCGTCTTGCCCGGCGTGTCTTGGGACTGATGTCCTTGAGGCTAACGATGTGGGTGGGACGATGGGTGCAACCCGGCGGTCCCGCCTCTGGCGATGACCGCCAACCGGAGAGAGCTTGCTGTGGAACGAGCGGCAAAAAAAGAGGCGGTCGAACAACTCCACGAGGTCTTCAAGACCACGGGTGTTGCGGTCGTTGCTCATTATTCCGGCCTCACCGTCGCCCAAATGCAGAAGCTGCGCACGCAGATGAAGCAGGCCGGCGCCTCGGTGAAGGTCTCGAAGAACCGTCTCGCCAAAATCGCTCTTGAAGGCACTGACGTCGTTGCCATCGGCCCCATGCTGAAGGGGCCGACCGTGATCGCTACTTCGGAGGATCCGGTGGCGGCGCCAAAGGTGGCCCTCGAATTCGCCAAGGCGAACGAACAGTTCGTCATCCTTGGCGGCTCGATGGGCAAAACCGTCCTGAATGTCGACGGCGTGAAGGCGCTTGCCTCGCTGCCGTCGCTTGACGAACTGCGCGGCAAGATCGTCGGCCTCATCGTGGCGCCGGCAACCAAGCTTGCCCAGCTCGCGAACGCGCCGGCGGCCAAGCTCGCCCGCGTCATTCAGGCTCATGCCTCAAAGGGCGAAGCGGCCTGACGCCCTTCGCAAAACTCAAACCCTGGTTCGAATCAACATTAAGGAACTGATCAATGGCTGACTTGCAGAAAATCGTCGACGACCTCTCGAGCCTCACCGTGCTCGAAGCGGCCGAACTCGCGAAGCTCCTGGAAGAGAAGTGGGGCGTCTCGGCCGCGGCTGCGGTCGCGGTGGCCGGCCCGGCTGCCGGTGGCGGCGCTGCCGCTCCGGTGGAAGAGAAGACCGAGTTCACCGTCGTGCTGGCGTCTGCCGGCGACAAGAAGATCGAGGTCATCAAGGAAGTCCGTGCCATCACCGGTCTCGGCCTGAAGGAAGCCAAGGACCTCGTCGAAGGTGCTCCGAAGAGCGTCAAGGAAGGCGTCAGCAAGGACGAGGCCGACAAGATCAAGGCCCAGCTTGAGAAGGCTGGCGCCAAGGTGGAACTGAAGTAAGCGAAGCTTGCTTCAATTCCATCCCCGGACAAGCGACCTGTCCGCCGTAGCTCGAAGAGCGAAGGCGGAAGCGCGATCCGGGGATCTGGTCGCCAAAGACGCGGATGGCCGGACCGAGTCCGGCCATGACGCGACGGAAACAAGCGGGCGGTCGGTCCATCCGATCGCCCGCAATCGGCCTGCAAAAGGGATGCCTTGAGGAGGCCGTACACAAAAATTTGTGGGGATTCGATGACTTGACCCTCGAATCTCCATGATTGCCGTCCCATATCGGGGTGGCAGCACGAAAGCGCGGTTTGAGACGCAAAGGTGGGTATTGCGCCTGTAAGCCGTTGGGAGAATTGGCAATTTCGGGCTTTCGCAGTCCGTGACGAGATCGATCTGACGGGCGGGTGCGGTCAAGCGCGCCCCGCGCGTCATTTTGCGTTTTGAAGGTCTGAAGAACAAATTCAGGGCTTGGACTCCCCCTGAATTGCGCTTCTGGCCTCGAAACCGAAGGAAATTCAAACCCGGGGGGCGGCCGCAACCGTGCCTTGGAAGGTGCGTCCCGCAAGGGCGACGATAACGAGAGGCCACGATGGCGCAGCAGACATTCACCGGTCGCAAACGCGTTCGCAAATTCTTCGGACACATCAAGGAAGTCGCGGAAATGCCGAACCTCATTGAGGTTCAGAAGGCGTCCTATGACCAGTTCCTGATGGTGGATGAGCCGCAGGGCGGCCGGCTGGACGAGGGCCTGCAGGCGGTGTTCCGCTCGGTGTTTCCGATCTCGGATTTTTCCGGCACCTCGATGCTGGAATTCGTTCGCTACGAATTCGAGCCGCCGAAATACGATGTCGACGAGTGCCGCCAGCGCGGCATGACCTTCGCTGCGCCCTTGAAGGTGACGCTGCGTCTCATCGTGTTCGATATCGATGAGGAGACCGGCGCCAAGTCGGTCAAGGACATCAAGGAGCAGGACGTCTACATGGGCGACATCCCGCTCATGACCATGAACGGCACCTTCGTCGTCAACGGCACCGAGCGCGTCATCGTCTCCCAGATGCACCGTTCGCCCGGCGTCTTCTTCGACCACGACAAGGGCAAGACCCACTCCTCGGGCAAGCTGCTGTTCGCCGCCCGCGTCATTCCGTATCGCGGTTCCTGGCTCGACATCGAGTTCGACGCCAAGGACATCGTGTTCGCGCGTATCGACCGTCGCCGCAAGATCCCGGTGACGTCGCTGATGTTCGCGCTCGGCCTCGACGGCGAGCAGATCCTCTCGACGTTCTACAAGAAGATCATCTACAAGCGCGCCAAGGAAGGTTGGCGCGTGCCGTTCGACGCCAACCGTTTCCGCGGCTATTCGACGGTCAACGACCTGATCGATGCCGACACCGGCAAGGTCGTGCTCGAGGCCGGCAAGAAGCTCACCGTGCGTGCCGCCCGCCAGCTCCAGGAGAAGGGGCTGAAGGCGTTGCGCTTGTCGGATGAGGAGCTGGTCGGCAACTATGTGGCCGAGGATCTCGTCAATCCGAAGACCGGTGAAATCTATGCCGAAGCCGGCGAGGAGATCACCGAGAAGCTTTTGAAGGCGCTGAACGAGCAGGGCTACAAGGAGCTGCCGCTGCTCGACATCGACCATGTCAATGTCGGCGCCTATATCCGCAACACGCTGCATGCCGACAAGAACATGACGCGCGAGGACGCGCTGTTCGACATCTATCGCGTGATGCGTCCGGGCGAGCCGCCGACGCTGGATTCGGCGCAGGCCATGTTCCAGTCGCTG
>Ga0153954_1001769_pt1 | contig 10552 bp, 10 predicted proteins | sample TSFL038MetaG_FD_102277 | JGI IMG/M metagenome (GOLD analysis project Ga0153954, IMG submission 102277) | Attine ant fungus gardens microbial communities from Florida, USA - TSFL038 MetaG | ecosystem: Host-associated > Fungi > Mycelium > Unclassified | place: USA: Florida, Wekiwa Springs State... | reverse complement strand
GCCGCCATCGGCGCGGATGTCCTGCGCATGGAAGCTGACAGGCAAAGAGAGAGGGTCGAGCCGCAGAGCACGGCTCGACCCGGCGGGATTGCTCCCGCTGATTGCTGTTTGACGCCTCACGGCTTTATCTCCCCGCCAGGATTATGTTCCCGGTCGATGCGTGAGACCTTAGCCCAGCCGCCTCCGTTTCAGCTTAAAAAGCCTGGTTAACCGGACCTCACCGGCGCCAGATCTGTCGTCATGATTGACAAGAGCTTGGCTCGCATGATTGACGAGACCTTGCACTTTTGCCGAGAATCTTACCTCTCAGCCGCGCGAAAATGCTTGAAGTCCGCGCCGATCGGGCACATCTGAGGCGCTGGCCGATTTGCCGCCAGTCTCCTTCAATCCGTTGGGATTTCGTTCGTGAACTCTTCACCATCAGGCGCATCGTCGCTTTCATCGAAAGAAGTCAATTCGGACCTGTTCGATCAATCAGCGCTGAGCTCGCTGGCGCAGCGCCTGGTCGAGGCAGCGAAACGCGCCGGCGCCGATGCCGCCGATGCGGTCGCGGTGCGTGGCATCTCGCAAGGTGTCGAGGTGCGCGACGGTCGCGTCGAGGAATCAGAGCGTTCCGAAGGCGATGACGTCGGCTTGCGGGTCCTGGTCGGGCAACGTCAGGCAGTGGTCTCGACCAACGACGTGAGCGGTGATGGCGCGGTGCGCCTGGCCGAACGCGCGGTCGCGATGGCGCGCGTCGCGCCGGTCGACAAATATGTCGGTCTGGCGGATCCCGCGCTGCTCGCCCGTGATTTTCCCGATCTCGATCTGCTCGATCCCAGGATTCCATCGGTAGCGGAGCTCGAACACCGCGCACAGCAAGCCGAAGCCGCCGCGCTCGCGGTGAAGGGCGTCACCAAGTCGGGCGGTGCATCGGCGTCGGCCGGCATCGGCGGCATGGTGCTTGTCACCAGCGATGGCTTCCACGGTTCCTATCTGCGCTCGAGCCAGGGCATCTCGATGACCGCAATCTCGGGCGAGGGCACCGGGATGGAGCGCGACTATGACTACACGGCCGCGCCGCATGGCGCCGATCTGAAGTCGCCGGAGGAGGTCGGGCGTCTTGCGGGCGAACGCACGGTCGCGCGCTCCAATCCGCGCAAGGTAGAGACCTGCAACGTACCCGTGGTGTTCGATCCGCGGGTGTCCGGCTCGCTGGTCGGTCATCTCGTCGGCGCGATCAATGGCGCATCGATCGCGCGCAAGACCAGCTTCCTGAAGGACCGGCTCGGCGCCCAGCTTTTCAGCAAGAACATTCGCATCATCGACGATCCCTTGCGCCGGCGCGGCCTGCGCTCGCAATCGTTCGACGCGGAAGGCGTGAAAGTCAAAAAGCTCGCCATCATCGATCAGGGCGTCCTGACTTCGTGGCTGCTGGATTCCGCGACCGCGCGCGAACTCGGCCTCGTCACGACCGGACATGCCCATCGCGGCGTGTCCTCATCGCCGTCTCCTGGTCCCTACAACCTGTACATGGAAGCCGGGGAGCCCACGCCGACCGAGCTGATCGCCGACATCAAGCAAGGGTTCTATGTCACCGACCTGATCGGCTCCGGCGTCAACGGCGTGACCGGCGATTACAGCCGCGGCGCCTCCGGTTTCTGGATCGAGAACGGCAAGATGACCTATCCGGTGAGCGAGGTGACGATCGCCGGGCATCTGCTCGAGATATTCAAGTCGCTGACCCCGGCCAACAATCTGGAATTCCGTTATGGCGTCGATGCACCGACGGTGCGCATCGAGGGACTGACGCTTGGCGGACGTTGACGCGCATCATGAGCATTTGACACGCGATGCTGCGTTATTGAAGGAGACGGTGAGGGAGGCCGGCGCCCTCGCACTGTCGCTGTTCCGAACCGAGTTGAAGAACTGGATCAAGGGCGCGTCTTCGCCGGTGTCGGAAGCCGACATCGCGGTGAACGATCTGCTTGAAGCGCGGCTGCGCTCCAAAGCCCCTGATTACGGCTGGCTGTCGGAGGAAAGCGCTGACGACGAGAAACGTCTCGGCAAGCGCCTGGTCTGGATCGTCGATCCGATCGACGGCACACGTGCCTATCTCGCCGGCCGTGAGGATTGGTGCGTGAGCGTGGCTTTGGTGGAAGGCATCGCGCCGGTTCTGGGGGCGGTGTTCGCACCGGTCAGCGGGGAATTTTTCTTTGCGCGGCGTGGGCAGGGCGCCCTGCTGAACGACAGGCCGATCCATGCGACATCAGGTATGGAACTGGACTTTTCGCGCATCGCCGGTCCCAAACCGCTGGTCGAGCGGCTCACGCCCGGTGAGATCGCGCTGCATCCGCGGATCGGCTCGCTTGCACTCAGGCTGTGCCGGGTCGCGCAGGGCAGTCTCGATGCAGCCTTCGCCGGTGGCCAGAGTCGCGACTGGGATCTTGCGGCGGCGAATTTGATCGTGCAGGAAGCGGATGGTAAGATGACTGTACTTTCCGGCGACATGATCGAATACAATCGCCGGGACGTGACGCACGGGGCACTGGTGGCGGCGGGACGCGATCGTCATGCGAAAATCGTTGCGGATTTCCAAAACCGCCCGTAAGCGCCTGCGCCGGGCCTTGGAAATCGTGCTTGCCGGGCACCCGCTTTAGGAAGAATCAGAGATGTCAGAGAGTGCCCCGCAACAGCTTCTTCATTTGGTCATCGGCGGAGAGCTGATCGATCTGAAGCACAACACGTTCAAGGATCTCGACAAGGTCGAAATCGTCGGCGTGTATCCGAACTATGCGACGGCTTATGTGGCCTGGAAGGCCAAGGCGCAGCAGACCGTCGATAACGCCCAGATGCGCTATTTCATCGTGCATCTCCACCGGCTGCTCGATCCGGAGCAAGACGCGAAAACCTCCCGTTGAAAAGACTGGTTCGCAATACGCTGCGCAGCGGCTGGTTTCAGCATGCTGTGGGGCTCCTCGCGGCCGCATATCTGCGGCTCGTGTGGAGAACCAACAAGTTCAGCTTCGATCCCGTCGAGGTTTATGACCTGGTCGAGCCGCAGCAGCCCGCGATCTTCGCGTTCTGGCACGGCCAGCATTTTCTCACGCCCTTCATCAAGACCAAGGACACCCATCACGCTAAAGTCTTGATCTCACGGCACCGCGACGGCGAATTCAACGCGATCGCTGCGGAGCGGCTGGGCATCGGGACCATCCGCGGCTCCGGCGACCACGGCTCGGCGTTCCATCGCAAGGGCGGCGTCGGCGCGTTCAAGGAGATGGTGCGCGCGCTCGAACAGAACTATAACGTCGCGTTGACCGCCGACGTGCCGAAGCGCGCGCGCGTCGCGGGACTAGGCATCATCATGCTGGCGCGAGAGTCCGGACGGCCGATCATGCCCTTTGCGATGGCGACGAGCCGTTTCATCCGGCTGAGAAATTGGGACCGCACCACCATCAATTTGCCATTCGGCCGCGGGGCATTGGTGGGAATCGAGGAGATTCGCGTTCCGCCGGATGCAGACGACGCGACCATGGAAATGTTGCGCCTGAAGCTGGAATCCATCCTCAATGAGGCGACCCGCCGCGCCTACGCGCAAATAGGCCGGCCGGAGGGGGCGGATTATGGCTAATCCGTTGCCGATGACGCTGCGCGTTTACCGCAAATTGTCCTCGGCGATGGTGCCGCTGGCACCGGTTCTGATCAAGCGGCGGCTGAGGCTCGGCAAGGAGGATCCGGCACGGATCGGCGAACGCCGCGGCGTCAGCGGCGATGTGCGGCCGCAGGGTCCGCTGGTGTGGATTCACGGTGCCAGTGTCGGCGAGGTGCTCGCCGCGGCGGGGCTGATCGAGCGCCTGCGCGCGTTGGGTTTGCGCATCCTGGTGACTTCGGGCACGGTGACCTCGGCTGCGATCGTCGCCAAGCGCTTCCCGGCCGACGTCATCCACCAATACGTGCCTTACGATTCGCCGCGCTACGTCGAGCGCTTCCTCGAGCACTGGCAGCCTTCGCTGGCGTTGTTCATCGAATCCGATTTGTGGCCGAACCTCATCCTTTCCGGCGCCGCGCGACGATTGCCGATGGTGCTCATCAACGGCCGGATGTCGCCGCGTTCGTTTCCGCGCTGGCGGCGGGTCTCAAACACCATCTCGGCGCTGCTCGGCCAATTCGAGGTCTGTCTGGCCCAATCGCGCACCGATGCCGAGCGGTTCGCGGCGCTCGGCGCCCGTAACGTCGTCATCACCGGCAATCTCAAGCTGGACGTTCCGGCGCCGCCTGCCGATCCCGCCAAGCTGGAACGGCTGATGACATTGACGCGTGGTCGGCCGGTGATCGTTGCGGCGTCCACGCATCCCGGCGAGGAAGAAATCCTGATCGAGGCACACCGCGCGCTGGCCCGATTCCTCCCCTCGCTGCTGACCGTGATTGTGCCGCGCCATCCCGACCGGGGTCCGGCGATCGCGCAGACGATCGAGGCATCCGGCCTCCATTCGGCCTTGCGCTCGCGCGAGGACATGCCGACCGCGACCGTTGACATCTATGTCGGCGACACCATGGGCGAACTTGGGCTGTTCTACCGGCTCGCGCCGATCGTGTTCATGGGCGGTTCGCTGGTTCCGCGTGGTGGACAGAATCCGATCGAGGCGATCAAGCTGGGCGCGTCGATCGTGCACGGGCCGCACGTGTTCAATTTCCCCGACGTCTATGAAGCGCTCGATCGCGGCGGTGGCGCGCGGCGCGCCGATACGCGCGAAGCACTGGTCAAGCAGATCGGCCAATTGCTCACCGAACCCAGGGCGCGCGATGCCACGATCGCCGCCGGCGACCGCGTCGTGATCCAGCTCGGCGGCGCGCTCGATCGCACGATGACGGCGCTCGAACCCTATCTCCTGCAATTGCGGCTCGAGATGGGGGCCGTCCATGCGTGAGCCGGCCTTCTGGCACGGGCCATCGTCCTGGAAAACGCACATGCTCAGGCCGCTTGCCGCGCTCTATGGCGCGGTGGCGGCAAAGCGCCTCGCCCGCCGGGGTCTTGATGCCGGCATCCCCGTGTTCTGCGTCGGCAATTATCATGTCGGTGGAGCCGGCAAGACACCGACCGTGCTTGCGCTGACCCGGATGCTACGCGAGCTCGGCGAGACGCCGGTCGTGCTCAGTCGCGGCTATGGCGGACGGCTGCGCGGCCCGGTGATGGTCGATCCCGCAAGGCACGTCGCGCAGGATGTCGGTGACGAGCCGCTAATGATGGCGTCGACCGTTCCGGTTGCTGTGTCGCGCGATCGCGTCGATGGCGTTGCGCTGGCGAAGTCGCGGGGCGCAAGCGTCATCCTGATGGATGACGGTTTCCAGAATCCGGCAATCGTCAAGGATGCGTCGCTCATCGTGATCGATAGCGAGCGCGGCGTCGGAAATGGCCAGGTGTTTCCGGCCGGCCCGTTACGCGCGCCGCTGCCGCCGCAGCTTGCCCGCACCGATGCGTTGATCGTCGTCGGCGGCGGAAAGGCGAGCCAGGCGATTGCTGCCGCGGTCACCGCTCGGCAGGGGCAGGTGCTGGCGGCGCATCTTCAGCCGGATGACGCATCGATGTCGGCGCTTACCGGGAAGCGCGTGCTCGCTTTCGCCGGAATCGGCGACCCCGCGCGATTTTTCCGGATGCTGCGCGCCAACGGGATCGAGGTGGTGGAGGAGCACCCGTTTGCGGACCATCACAGTTTTTCGCAAGCCGAGATCGACATGCTGTTAGCAACGGCCGGCCGCAAAGCCCTGATGCTGGTGACGACGGAAAAGGACCTAGCGCGGCTTGCGTCGGGTGGAGAATTGCCGGCCTGGGCAAGCGAGGTGACACCGTTCAGGATCACGCTCGAATTCGACGATGCGGCATCGGCGCGGAAATTCTTGTCGGATCGATTATCCAGGGCGCGAGAGACGAAATTTCGAACCGCGTGATTCCCGGGGGCGTGTGCTGTCCGCGGTCCCCAAGCGGAACCGATCCGTCAACCCTGTGGCTTCAACGTGCTGGGGAAATGCCGCTCCAACACCGCCGTGGGCGTGGCATAGGCTTCCTGGAGGTCGACGCTCCAGTATTTCAGTTCATCGAGGGGTATCCGCACATCGCTCACGGCGCAGCGCACATAGGTTCCCGGCGAGATGACGCGGAAGTCGCCATCGAGATATTGCACCTGTGCTTCGCCACTTCCCGATGGACCGAATTTGTTCAGCAACGCCGCTGTCTCCGATGAATACAAACTGACTGCTGGCTTTACCCGCAGTTTAACATAGATAGGCCATGCTGTCCGCTTCGCAAACCCCACCGATTTGTGATGTTTTCGGCTTTGGGTCGCATGATAGTTCTTGGAACGGACGCAATCTTGTGTCCCCTCAACGCCGACGACTGCAACGCCTGATGCGCCCGTTTGCCGCAATCGCGCTCCTGACGCTGCTTGCCATGGCCTCTGCCGTGCGCGCCGCGCCGCTGCCGGCACCACGCCAGATCGATATTCCTTCCAGCGAGGGCGTCCTGCATGCCCAGCTTTATAAGCCGGAGGGCGTAGGGCCATTTCCGACCGTGATTGCGCTGCACGGCTGCGGCGGGCTATCGAGCCGTTCCGAGCCGGTGCTGCCGCGCTATCGCGACTGGGCCGAGCAGTTGCTGAAGGGCGGAAGCGCTGTGCTGCTGCCGGACAGCTACGCCTCGCGCGGCCTCGGCCCGCAATGCCGGGTCAAGGAGCGCCATGTGCGCGCGCGCCGCGAACGCGTCGCTGACATCGCTGTCGCCCGGCAATGGCTGATACAACAGCCATGGGTGGCTCATGACCGCATCAGTCTGCTCGGCTGGGCAAGCGGGGCGAGCGCGCTGCTCTGGGCGGTGCGTCCGCAGACGTTTTGGCATAGCGCTGAGCCGGATTTCCGCTCGGCGATTGCCTTCTATCCGGATTGCCGGATTTCCGCGGGTCTCGGCTGGAGCGCGCGAGTGCCGACGCTGCTGTTGATCGGCGCCAAGGATGACGTTTCGTCGCCGCCCGCCTGCCGCCAGATGATCGAAGATGCGCGCGGCCGCAGCGCACTGACGCGGATCGTGGTGTATCCCGGCGCCTATCATGATTTCGATCGCGCCAATTTGCCGCTGCATGCGGTGTCGGGAACACCTGATGCCGCCGCCCCCGAGGGCGGCCATCTCGGCAGCGATCCTGATGCCCGTGCCGACTCGCAGAAGCTCGTTGCGGATTGGCTGAGGCGGTAGACCACTCCACGTCGCGCGTTCGGTTTTTCATCCTCCCTCTCCAGGGGAGGGTGGCAGCGCATCCTGCTGTTAAAACAAGGTGCCCTGATCGATCGGCTTGACGATCCGCTTCGCGGGCTTGGCTTCGCGCGAAGCAGCCTTGGGTTGGGTCGGCGGCGCCGGCACGGCCGCGGGCCGATCCGCATCTGCCGTCGCTCCGACCCGGCCATCGGAAAATTCCAGGTCGAGCCGCGCATTGGGTCCGATGCTGGAGGCTGCGCGCACGGCATGGCCGGTCTCGTCGCGCACCAGCGCAAAGCCACGCGCGAGCACGCTGCGATAGGATAGCGCGGCGAGCAATTGGCCGCTGTGACCGACGCGCGCATCGAGCCGCTGCAGCGTCGTTATCAGCGCGCGATGAGCGCGTTCGGCGAGCCGCGCGGTCCGCTCGCGATCGCGCGTGATGGCGTGGCGTTGCGCCTGAGCATTGGCCAGTTTCGAGGCCTTGAGCCTGATCGCAAGTCCCTCATAACGCTCTTTCCGCCTTCGCAGCAGCGCGCGGGCCGACAGCGTCAGCCGTTCGCCGGAAACCACCAGCCGGTGCTGAGCCTGCGCGACCTGTCCGTGCAGCACGCGCATGGTCAGGCGGGAACTCGACGCAGCGAAGCGGCGGAAATGCGCATGCGTGTTGGCTTTCAGGCCGCGCGGCAGCGACGCTGCTGCGCTGTCCAGCCGCTGGCGTGGAATCGCCAATAGCTCACTTGCGCCCGGCAAGGCGCGTGCGGCCGCGCGGAATTCGTTGCGGCGGCTCTCCTGGCCGCGTTGCCAGCACACGATGACGCGGCGCGCGAGGCCGGCGACCTCGGCGAGCAATTCGCTGCGCACCGGGACCGCCATCTCGGCCGCGGCGGTAGGCGTCGGTGCGCGCTTGTCGGCGGCGAAATCGATCAGCGTGATGTCGGTCTCGTGGCCGACCGCCGAGATCAGCGGGATCATGCTTTCGGCTGCGGCGCGGACGACGATCTCCTCGTTGAACGACCAGAGATCCTCCAGGGAGCCACCGCCGCGCGCCACGATCAAAAGATCCGGCCGCGGAATCCTGCCGCCTTCCGGCAGCGCGTTGAAGCCGCGGATCGCAGCCGCGACCTGCTCGGCCGAACCGTCGCCCTGCACCTTGACGGGCCACACCAGCACGCGGCGCGGAAAGCGGTCCTCAAGCCGATGCAGGATGTCGCGGATGACAGCGCCGGTCGGCGAGGTCACGACACCGATCACCTCCGACAGCCACGGCAACAGTTGCTTGCGCGCCTCGTCGAACAGTCCCTCGGCGGCGAGCTTTTTCTTGCGCTCTTCCATCAACGCCATCAGCGCGCCGATGCCCGCCGGTTCCAATGCCTCGATGACGATCTGGTATTTTGACGAGCCGGGATAGGTGGTGAGCCTGCCCGTGGCGATCACCTCGAGCCCTTCTTGCGGCTTGAAGCGCATCCGATAATGCGCGCCCTTCCAGATCACCGCCTCGATCTTGGCGCTCTCGTCCTTCAGCGCGAAATAGCAATGGCCGGAAGAGTGCGGGCCACGAAAGCCGGAAATTTCGCCGCGCACGCGCACATGACCGTAGGCGTCCTCCACCGTCCGCTTCAGCGCGGACGAGAGTTCCGACACCGTGAATTCCGGTGCATTGATCAGGTTTTCGGCCACGCTCATGGTGATTCGGCTTTTCAGGATTAGGTCAAACTAAGGGCTTTCGGTCCAGCCCGCCACCCCGCCCGACCCCGGCGGCGGGGGGAAATCACAGTCGCGACGGGCACATATCCACATTGATCCACCGCGGTTTGTGGCGGCTCGCGGCGGCGTGCTACACCCGCTTCTCGAAACCTCAATGGCTGTATTTCATGCGTATACTTCTGCTCGGTTCCGGTGGCCGCGAACATGCTCTTGCCTGGAAGATCGCAGCATCTGTGCTGGTAACGAAGCTGTGGTGTGCGCCGGGTAATGCCGGCATCGCGCAGGACGCCGAATGCGTGGCGCTCGACATCACCAACCACGCCGCCGTGATCGATTTCTGCAAGACGAATGACGTGGAGCTCGTGGTTGTCGGCCCGGAGACGCCGCTCGCGGCCGGCATTGTCGATGATCTCGCCGCGAGCGGCATCAAGGCGTTCGGGCCGAGCAGGCTCGCCGCGCGACTTGAGGGTTCCAAGGGCTTCACCAAGGATCTCTGTCGCGAGTTCGACATTCCGACCGGTGCGTACCGGCGCTTCGATAACGCGGCCGACGCGCTCGCTTACGTGCGCGCGCAGGGCGCACCGATCGTCGTCAAGGCCGACGGGCTTGCGGCGGGGAAGGGCGTCGTGGTCGCGAAAACCTTGCGCGACGCAGAAGAGGCGGTCGCGCGGATGTTCGAGGGCGCCTTCGGGGCTGCGGGCGCGGAGGTTGTTATCGAAGAATGTCTCGAGGGACGCGAGGTCTCCTTCTTCGCGCTCTGCGACGGCGAGACAGCGATACCGCTCGCCTCCGCGCAGGACCACAAGCGCGTCTTCGACCACGACGAGGGCCCAAATACCGGCGGCATGGGGGCTTATTCGCCGACGCCGTTCGTGACGCCGCAAATCCACGACGCGATCATGTCAAAAATCATCCTGCCGACAGTCGCCGGCATGAACACGCGCGGGACTCCATTTCGCGGCGTACTCTATGCCGGCGTGATGCTGACCGCTCAGGGGCCGAAACTGTTCGAATACAATGTCCGCTTCGGGGATCCCGAATGCCAGGTGCTGATGCTGCGGATGATGTCGGACATCGTGCCGGCATTTCTTGCCGCCTGCGACGGGCAATTGAAGAATTTCGACCTGCGCTGGTTTGCCGAACCCGCGTTGACCGTGGTGATGGCGGCAAAGGGTTATCCCGGCGAATACAGTAAGGGCAGCCGCATCGACGGGCTGGACGAGGCTGCCAAGGTCGAGGGTGTCGAGATATTTCACGCCGGTACGGTCGCGAAGGACGGCGTTATCTTCGCCAATGGCGGGCGCGTGCTCAACGTCTGCGCATCCGGCAAGACCGTCACCGAGGCGCAGGCGCGCGCCTATCAGGCGGTCGACCGCATCCGTTGGCCGGACGGATTTTGCCGGCGGGACATTGCGTGGCAGGCGGTTGAGCAGGAAAAGAAATTAAACTAGTGGTGGGGTTGCGTATGCCGATGCGTTTCTTCAGGGGATTCTTCGCCGTCGCTGCGTTTGTTGCCGCCCCACTGGCTGCGCAGACGACCGCGCCGCCGGTTGCCGCCGATATCGAACGGCAAAATCCGGATATCGACATCTACGCGCTGATGTCGGGAAAATGTCCGACGCT
>Ga0153954_1001768_pt1 | contig 10558 bp, 13 predicted proteins | sample TSFL038MetaG_FD_102277 | JGI IMG/M metagenome (GOLD analysis project Ga0153954, IMG submission 102277) | Attine ant fungus gardens microbial communities from Florida, USA - TSFL038 MetaG | ecosystem: Host-associated > Fungi > Mycelium > Unclassified | place: USA: Florida, Wekiwa Springs State... | reverse complement strand
AATCGCCCAGCTCCCGAGTGCTTGGTAGAGGGTTCGGTAGTCTGTCGGCACGCGCAGGTGCCCAGCGGCGTCCACCACGTTCGCGGTCGGGCCGGCCGGAGCCGCTCTGCTGATCTGCGCAAGCGCTGCCACGGTGCCGGCAACTAGCGAGACGGCGACAGCCAGGCCGACGGTCCTCGGTAATTTCATTGGGGGATCTCCTTTGCTGCTCGCGCGCGGCACGTTGACTCGGCGCAACGGCTTCAATCGCGGTGGAGGCGACCGCGTGTGCTCGGCCAGCCTTCGCAGACCCAAGGATCGGACGCCGCCGACGAAATTAGAAATTCCCTTTGGACATGCATTCGATAGGCGCGAGGTATCGTCGTCCAAAAGCGCCGTGCGCGCCGGCGTCCTGTCCGTCTGCGATCAGCCGTCGAGGAGTGCGCCGTATTCGGGGTGCCGCGCGGCGTAGGAGGACATGAAGGGGCACTTCGCGATGACCCTTTTCCCGTCGCGTCGCAACGCTTCGAAAACGCCATGCGCCAGCCTCGATCCGTACCCTAGGCCGGACAGCTCTTGTGGCACCTCCGTGTGGAGCAGGACGACGCGACCGTCCTCGACCTTGTAGTAGGCGACCGCGAGCGCGCCGTAGCCAAGGGGCATTTCAAAGCGGCTCATTGCAGGATTGTCCCGGATGTCGCTTTCCACCTTCAGCCTCCCTCATTAAGACGTGGAAGCGGCCTGGCGCAGCGAGGCCAGGATTTGCGCCGGCTCCTCCCGTAGCGTGAAGTCGGGCTCGACGAACGCGCTGCGGATCCGGCCTTCTGCGTCGATCACGTAGGTCGCGGGAATGGGCAGCATCCAGACCGGTGACCCGTGGCGGGCGCCGAAGTCGAAGCCTAGCCCGGAATAGTGCGCTTTGGTCTCGTCGGGCACCCGAAACAACACGCCATACGACACGGCGACGCCGTAATCGACGTCGGAGAGCACCTTCAGGTCCAAGCCCAGACTCCGCTTGAGCTGCCGCGGGAAGTCCCTCGTCTCGGGCGTCACGACGGCGAGGGTCGCGCCGAAGTTCTCGAACTCGTCCTTGGCGGCCTGGAGGGCGCACAGCTCAGCGGTGCAGAATGGACACCAGCCGCCTCGGAAGAAACTCAGGACGAGGGGTCCGTTGCGCCGCAGTTGCTCTGACGAGTGGAGGCGGCCGTCGGCGTCCGGCAGGAGGAAGTCCGGCGCGTCGTCTCCGACCTTCAACGCGCGCGATGCCACGTCCGTATCGCGGAGCCAGCCCACGAGGTGTTTGTATGACTCCCAGTCCGCGGCGCTGAACGTTGTCAACAGCTCGGCGCGAATCCGGGTGAGTGTGTTGTCGGTCTGGTTTGGCATCGGCGGGGCGTCGTCAGGTTGCGGATCGATTGGCTGGAAGCGGTTGTCCGCCGGCGTGCGTGTCGTGGTCATGCGGGCGCGCTCTCCACCTCCGGGAACGTTGCGTGCGGTATGCCCCGGTGGGGGATTTCGACCGACCAGTCGCGAAGCCGCGCGACCTTGACGAAAGCGTCCAGCGCCGGCGAGTAACGGCGCCCCTGCACAGCGAGCAGCCGCACCTCCCGCGAAACCAGGTCGCCTTCAAGCGGGACGGTCTTGAGCGTTGGAAGGCGCGGCATGTGCTCGGGCGCGAGTATCACGCCGAAGCCAGCGGCGGCCATGTGCTGCAGGTGCAAGTCGTAACCACTGCAGTGGCCGAGGTGGGGCGGTTCCTCGGGGAAATACGACCGCTGGATTTTCAGGGCGACGTCGCATCCGGCGCGTTCCAGCAAGACGGTCTCGCGGAGGTCGTCGATGCCGATCGAGGGACGGTTTGCGAGCTCGTGTGTCGGCGCGAGAACCGCGACGTAGCGTTCCTCGAACAGCGACCAGTCGTCGATACGGGCGGGTATGTCCTGCACGTCCCCGACCATTGCAGCGTTGATCTCCCCCTCAAGCAAGAGGTCGATCAGGTTCTCCGCTGCGCCCTCGCGCAGCTCGACGTGAAATCCGGGGACGAACTTTGCGATCTCCGCGATCGGATCGAGGACGAGCGACACCGAGATCGACGGGGCCAGGCCGATCTTCAGCGGCGCGACCTCCTTGCGTTGGAATTCCTGAGCTCTCCGACGCACCGCCTCTGCCGAGGCCAGTGTGCGTTCCAGCATCGGAAGAACTTCCTTTCCAAGGTCGGTGAGCTGCGTCAACCGGCGCTCACGGTAGATCAACTGGCCGCCGAGCTCCTGCTCAAGCTTCTGCACTCCCTTGGTCAGGGCTGGTTGCGTGACATTGCACTGCTCGGCTGCGCGAGTGAAGTTGAGTGTGGACGCGACGGCGAGGAAGTAGCGAATTTGATGAAGCTCCATGGATTGTTCTCCGTCAAGGTGAGGTTGTCTACACTGACGAACCTTGGCACTCGACGACGTGACGGGGCACGTCGCAATCATGGAGCCTAGATGCAACTTGCATGCACGCGTTGGAATGGCCTGGCTTATTGATTTGGACGCACGGACACGCTTTCTGGACCTCTGAAAGCATGGCTGGTGCGCGGTGGGGTGAACGAGGACCGGACCAGTTCAGACGGCTCGCTGCACCGCTTGTCGTCGATGCCGATGTCGGCGTACTCGATCGTCCCGCCGGGCGCCACGACGTGCAGCGAACTGGCAATTTCGGCGACGCCTCGGCGCCTCGCTCGTCATTTCGGCGAGTCTCCTTGATAGGACATCGTCGCTGCGCGCCTCGCGAGATCGACCCTGGCTCCTCCACGGCTCGTGCCTGGGCGAACGCAGAGCCGACATCGCGGCAGCGGAGCGGTGTCAGGCGTGGAGGGTCTCGCCGCCCGTGGCATCTGCGTAGTACTGAGGTGCCTCGCGACGGTCATATTTCCCGTAGTCGCGAACGATCCGCACTTTCCGGACCCTCGCCTTGTCGTTCGGTACGGAAGCATCCTCGTAGGCCTGCGCCGCAGCGGCGTCCTTCCAGGATATGAGCAGAATCAGCTCGCCGGGCGTGGGCATGGCGTCGAAGATGTCCCAGGACATGCTGTCGGCTGCCCACGGGTTCAGGCCGAGCCACTCGGCGCAGTCGTACGGGTTATTGGTCTGCTTCCACTCCGCGGGGCGCGTCGCGTTGATCATCGTGACCGTCGTCCCCTCCCCGACTTCGGTTTCGTCGAGCCGCTGCTCCGTGAGGGAGTACCCAGCGGGCACCTGATTGTCAGCAGTGATCTGGCCGACGCGGAGGTGATAGTCTGCGAAGATTTCGTCGCGGCCCTTCTGCTGGGCCTCATGATGGCGCAAGCGGGTGCGCCAGCGGACGAGCGACTTCTCGTCTCGCCAGTTAGAAACCGAAAGGATACAGCCCTCGCGGGTCAGGCTCTTGTAGCGGATGTTGTCGACGAAGCCTTCGACCTGCTCCAACTCGGGGCGCAACATCTTGGCGTTGTCGAGGTAGTCATTCCAGTTCCCTTTAGTGGGAAGGACCTCGAAAATCACTGAAAACATGGTCGTACCCCGCTCCTAGAGTGCTGCGACTTAGTCGATGTCGAAGTGTGCCAGCCCAACGCGCCGCCTTCATGCAGAAGACAGGTGTTGAGCGCCGCGTGAGCACGATGCCGCCGGAGCATGGGTTTCCGCGCGGCGAATGGGAAATGACGTCACGGCATGGTGTCGATAGCCGCGCGTTATGGTGATTCTAGACGCGCGAACACCTCTTCCCAGTCGGGCCAACCCTTGCGGAGGGCAAACGCCGCACCCGACGCAGCGCACCGGCGGCCCCGTGCGAGCACACGGTCGCGAACGGCGCGCCGCGGCCCTTGCCTCTACGGGAATGTCAGGCCGAACGCTGCCGGATCAGGCTTCTCGCCTTTCCGGGGGACCAAGAAGCGTTCTAGCCCACCCGGCACGAAGCTGGCTAGTAAGGTCGCCTGGTCTCCGACCACCTCGATCGTATGCGGCACACCACGTGGAAGAGCGGCGTACGCGCCCGGCCCCACCTCGACGCGGGTATCGCCGACAGTCGCGATTAGCTTCCCCTGCACCACATAGACTAGCTCGTCCTCGCGCGAGTGGGTGTGCAGCGGCGGCTCCTCCCCGGCACGCACCGTCCACAGGACAGCGCCATATTCGCCTCCGGACTGGCTGCTCTCCACTTTTATCTCGATGCTCGAGCCCCCGTTCGAGGTCGCCGTCTCGCCGCCCTGCGGCGGTGTCAGAACCGGCTTTTTGACTGCCATTTGTGGTCTCCTGATTATCAACCTTGTTTGGGTGTCGCAGTGGCGGCGAACGATTGCCGCTTACGCTCATCAGGATGGGATTGCACACGGCGAATGAGAAATGACGCCATACTATGAAATCTATAGCCGCGCGTTATGACGGCCGTCCGCGCCGCCTGAGCCCGTCAAGACGAATGTTTCGGATGCTCGGACACGCATTTCGGACCCCTGGATCGGCGGAGTTCCATAAACTCGCCGGCACGACTGTTTGTAGCGAAGGGCACACATCGTGCGCCCGTACACCAGGCGAACTGTGGGATTGTCATGAACCGGAAATCGGCAGTGTTATTTTCCGTGCTTGCAGGCGCAAGCCTGGCGAGCGGCATGTTCATGTTTTCGTCGTCGGGCGATGCGCAGTCCACCGCTCCCGATGGCCGTGAGGCCGCCCGTTATCTGCCGGAATACACTCCGAACGGAGATCTGATTCTCCCGAAGAACTGGCGTCATTGGGTGTTCGTAGGATCGCCACTCACGCCGAATGCGCTCAACGACGGCAAGGCGAACTTCCCCGAGTTTCACAATGTGTACATCGAGCCGGGCTCGTTTGCGATTTACGAGAAGACGGGGAAATTCCCAGAGGGAACAATTTTCTTCAAAGAACTGCAGTTAACGCTCAAAGGAGAGAATCCCGACGGTTCGCGCACAGAACCCTCGGGAAGAGGCTATTTCCCCGGGCCATTCAACGGCGCGGACGTAACAGTCAAGGACTCCAAACGCTATCCCGACACCGATGGCTGGGGTTATTACAACTTCAACCACCACGAACCGAAGGCAAAGACGGCGTCGCTGCGTCCGAAGGACGAATGCGGCTCTTGCCATATGGCAAGCGCAAGAAAGGATGACGTGTGGACGCAGTTCTATCCAATGCTGGACGACATCGCGAAGAAGTTCGGCGGATAGAACGGGGCAACCCGGCGTGGTGAGCGGATGCCCCCCGCGCGTGCGCAACCCTCTCCCTGACGGAGCGACGAGGGACGAGGCATGGCGAAATGCGCCGATGGCGCGGGCCGTAGTCTGATTTGGATCGGCTCTGGCCTCTGGCCGTCTGGAAGACCGAGGATCGAGGACACTCGCGAGACGCTGGATATCATCGCACGTGATGTTGGATTTGCGGACGCGTGATGCGTTCCTCCGTGTCTTTGGCTTCTCCCCGCAGGAACTGCGACGCGACGCGCGACTGACAAGCCTGAAGGTGGTCGACTGACATCAATCGAAGCGAGTAAATGTCCGGAAACCGATTGGCGTCCTTTACGCTAGCCGGTCGATGTCGATCGTAGGAGAACCGATCCTTAGGAGAAGTAACATCATGCGTGTAGGTCAGGTTTTGCTCGTTCTGATGCTCTGCAGCGTGTGCGGCGCGCGGCCACAGGCCGCTCCGGCCACCGATGCGAACGAGGTCAGTGCGACTCTCTCGACGGATGATCCCGGCTATATCGAGGAAGATCCGGTATTGGCGGAGCATGTCGGCCAACCGGCACCGGCGCTTACGCTGAAATCGATCGACGGAAAGTCGATTGATCTCGCAGATCTCTATGGGAAGCGGGCGGTCTATCTGAAGCTTTGGGCGACCTACTGCATTCCTTGCCGGGTTCAAATGCTAGGCCTGAGGAAGATTTTCGCTTCTCATGGTCATGAGATGGCGGTTATCGCGGTGAATGCCGGAGTGGGCGACGACATCGGGAAGGTGAAGCAGTTCGTACAAGCCAATGACCTGAAGATGCCGGTCGCGATCGACGATGGACGGCTTGGCGAGTGGATCGGCATGAACGCAACGCCCGTTCACCTGGTGATCGGGCGAGACGGTCGTGTACTTTTTGCGGGCCACCAGGATGGACCGAAGCTGGACGCCGCGATCGAACAAGCGTTGGCCAGCAAGGCGGCGCCGGGCGATGTCGCAACGAGCAGGCTCGCGGACTTTGCGGTGCTGAAGCCCGGAGATGCAATCCCGCCAATCGAGCTTCACTCCTCGGATGGAAAGCCCATCGCCTTGCCGTCTGGCCCGGCGTCTCATCTCCGTGCAATCTACTTCTCGGCCACCTGGTGTGAGAGCTACGTGAAGAGCACGCAACCGGATGAGGCGGCGAAGTGTCAAAGGGGGCGCGAGCAGGTCGACAAGCTGGCCGCCGACCGATCCATCGAATGGCTCGGTGTGATGACCCATTTGTGGACGACGCCCAAGGAATTGGCCGACTATGAATCCGAAATGAAACCGCGCATCCCGCTTGCGGTGGATTCAACCGGAGCCGCGTTCCGTACGTTCGGCGTGAAGCGCTTTCCCGCTGTCGCGCTTATCGACACCCGTGGACGCCTCATCAAGCTGGTTGAGGGAGATGCGGCGGAATTTGCGACCGCGATTTCGTCGCTACGGTCGGGCAAGTAAACGTGTCGCCGTTCATACGGCGGGCGGTCTTGGGCGCGCTTGCCACAGCGATTGCCGGGAGCGCTTGGGCGGCGGCGCCTCAACCGCATCATCTGGCGGTCGAACTCGTACCTGAAACGAATTCGCCCGCGCCAGGTTCGACGATGACGCTGGCCGTCTCGATGACACCCGAAAAGGGCTGGCACGGCTATTGGAAGCTGCCCGGCGATGCAGGCTTCCCGACCAAGCTGAACTGGGATTTGCCACCCGGGGCAACGGCAGGTGAGCCGGCCTACCCGGTGCCGACGACGCTGGTGATCGCCGGCATGATGAATCATGTCTTCGGCCGGCCCTATGCGCTTCTGGTCCCCGTGCACATTCCGTCCGGATTGGCCGCCGGAACTTCCTTCCCGGTAAATCTCAAGACGCAATATCTTGTTTGCACGTCGACAATATGCGTGCCGGAATCGGCTGAAGCTCATCTGAATCTCACGATCGGCGACGGTGCGATCGATGGCGCCCGATCGGAGCAGTTCGATGCTTGGCGCCAAGCGCTACCCCGCCCGATCGGTTCGCCAACACGCTATGAGCGCAGTGCAAAGGAGATGCGGTTCGCATTTCCGCTGCCACGGGCGGTACAGGTCAACGATCCGCACCTGTTCGTCGGCACCGAGGACGCTGTCACGAACAGTGCGCCGCAGATCTTCTCGCGCGAGGGAGACAGGCTGGTCGTCTCTACCGCGCCGGGAACAAAGGATGTTGAAGTCATCGATGGCGTTCTCGCGCTTGGAGATGGGACCGGCCTGAGTTTCTCGGCGACGGCCGGAATCGTCCCGCCTGTTAAAACAGGTGCGGGCCTTTCGGTCCTCTTCATGGTGACGACTCTCGTAGGAGCAATCGCCGGCGGGCTCATCCTGAACGTGATGCCATGTGTATTCCCGATCCTCAGCCTGAAGGCGTTGAGCCTTGCCCGAGCTGGCGGGGACGAAAAAGAGGTTCGACACGAGGCTATCGCGTACGCGGCTGGCGCGATCGCAATGTGCCTGATTTTGGGCGGCGTCATTCTGGGGCTTCGCTCGCTTGGAAGTCAGGTTGGCTGGGCGTTTCAGCTTCAAGACCCGCGCATGGTGTTCATGTTGGTTCTGCTGACAGGAGCCATTGGTTTCAACCTGGCCGGCCTGTTCGAACTGGGGACGATCTCGGCTGGGTCGGAGCTTGCGGCAAAAGGTGGCAAGGCCGGCGCTTTCTGGACCGGAGTCCTGGCTGCGTTCATTGCCACGCCGTGCACCGGCCCGTTCATGGCGGGCGCCTTGGGAGCAGCGCTGGTGCTCCCAGCACCGATTGCATTGCTCGTCTTCGCGGGACTCGGGCTCGGGCTGGCGCTCCCGTTTTTGGCGCTTGGATATATCCCGTCGCTCCGTCGCCGTCTCCCGCGGCCGGGCGCCTGGTCGGAACGGCTGCGCAAGGTTCTCGCCGTCCCCATGTTCGCAACGGCATTGGGACTGGCTTGGGTTCTGGGCCGCCAGACCGACGCTGACGGCGTGATCCTGGCATTCGGTGGCTTGTCGATCCTCTCTGTCGGTCTTTGGGTAACCGGCCTGTTCCAACGCGAGCTCAAGACACGGGCGTGGTGGCCGGCGTTGGCTGCGTCAGCGCTCGCCTTGAGCATCATGGTGTTGTTGCCGCGTCCAGGCACCCACAACGAAGTCGAAACGGCCAAAGGCTTTGTCCCATTCGACACCGCGAAGCTTGACGAGTTACGCACCGCCGGCAAGCCGGTGTTCCTCTATTTCACGGCGGATTGGTGCCTGACATGCAAGGTCAACGAGCGCCTCGCAATTGATCAGCCAAAGACACGCAAGGCGTTCGCTGAGGCTGGAGTGATCACGATGGTTGGGGATTGGACGAATGGCGATCCGGCGATTACCCGGTTTCTAGCGTCGCAGGGGCGGTCCGGGGTGCCATTCTATCTCTGGTACCAACCGCATCGCGACGGAAAGCTGCTGCCACAAGTCCTTTCGGCAGCGACCCTTATTGCGGCTGCGCAGGAGGGCTGAGAGGTCTTTCCCTTCATCATCACAGATGTGTTGGATTCGCACGCCGTCGATAACCTTCAACCGCATGGCCTGCGTTTCGAGAAGATAGGTCTCCACGCTCGCCAGTAGATGCAAACCTTCCCGAGTGAGGACCGGGCGTCGCGTTAATCGGCAGCGTGCACCGCCACCAGCGCGCTGGTACAAATTGATCTGTTCCGCTTGCGCCCCACAAACCCAAGCGCCTGCCCCAGGCGCCCTCAGTCATTTCCGATAACGGTCGGCTATCGACTCCATGGCGAGTGGTGATTGTCCTTTCGACCGTCATGGACTCAATCTTCGACCTATCGTCGCCCGCCCTCGTGTACGGGCCGAAGTCGGCGTTCCGTTTGAACGATCGCACTCTGGGGAACTTCGTGCCAGGAGCTTATCGAAGAGGCGCCGCGGAGCGCCGGCGTACAAGCATCATATTCCGCCGGTGTTTATGCGGATCGCGAACAGGAGATCTTCCGATGATTCTACCTACCGGTACGACAGTAGCAGTCGCTGACGGCGAGACGATCCGCCTGTTCCACAATACAGGCGTGAAACCTGGCGTGCACTTGGTCGAGATCACGGCGGCTCCGCCTGCGCCCACCCACTCAGGCTCGCGTGCGCGGCATCGCGCCGGCTCTGCTAACTGCGATAGCAGGCGGCTCGTCGAGGACGATTTCGCGGCAGCGACGGCCGCGTTCCTCAATAAGCTCAGCCTCGACGGGACCATCGAACATCTGGTCGTTGTCTCCGATCCCAAGACCCTGGGGGAGATGCGCAAGCACTTCCACCGCGACCTGAGAGGCAAGATCATAGGCGAGCTCGCGAAGGACTTCAGCCGACGTTCGCTCGAGGACATCGCTGCACTGATCGCCGACGCCTGACGTGCCTCTGGAAACGGCTGCCTGCGGAAAGCCTGTCAGCCACAACCCGCGCGAGGCCACAGCTTCGAAAAGTCGTGGGCCTAAGCCAGCTTTCCGTCTGGAGCGGTGTGCATGATCTTCCTCTCGCCGCCGCAACCGGCCCTGTGTGACGCATCCGGATTAGTGAGCGATGATGCGCAGTCAGCGATCAGGACGGAGCCTTGAAGTCGTAGGAGATGCGTCCGGCCGGCAGGTAGAACAACGCGATGACAGCTCCACCCCTCACCTCGGGATAGTGCCGGCTGCCAGGATCGGGCGCGGTCCAACCGGGTCCCTGCCACCCCTGCAGCCCCTTCAACTCGGCGCTCTTGTCAAGGGGAACGACCAGGTTGAGTTCACCATAAGGATGGCCGTGATATTGTCCGCGCAACACATCATGATCGTCATCGTCCTTGAAGCGGCGCGCATCGGCGCTGTTCATGTAGACAGCGGTGATGCTGAACTGGAATGTTTCCGGCGTCGGCTCCAGGATGCGGCTGCGACGGTAATTCGGGCCGTCCACCTCCTGGTTCGCCGCCCAGCCTTCCTCGACACCGATCTTGATCAGCCGAGCCAGATCCTGATAGAGCGCGCTCTCTTCGCCGTATGTCTCATTGAGCCAACGCTCCATCTTGGCGCCGGGCGTCATATCCTTGACCTCCCGCAAGAACGGAATACTGCGCTGAATCAATTCTTCTCGGCTTCCCATGGCCGTCTCCTCTTTCGATTGAGTCTCACGATTCGAACCCGGCGAACGTGGCGAACTCATCAACGTCCGCCCGTGGCATTAATCTTTCCGTCCCCTCAACCCTGCCACGGCCGATGGAGATGCCGCACACCACCACCTGCTCCGCTGGGATGGACAGCAGCGGACGGAGAATCCGGTGATATTTCGAGAACGTCTCCTGCGGACAGGACTGAAGCCCACGCCCTGCCGCCGCCAGCATCACGTTTT
>Ga0153954_1001767_pt1 | contig 10558 bp, 12 predicted proteins | sample TSFL038MetaG_FD_102277 | JGI IMG/M metagenome (GOLD analysis project Ga0153954, IMG submission 102277) | Attine ant fungus gardens microbial communities from Florida, USA - TSFL038 MetaG | ecosystem: Host-associated > Fungi > Mycelium > Unclassified | place: USA: Florida, Wekiwa Springs State... | reverse complement strand
GAGGGAAGGCGGGTTCACCGCATCAGGCTACCGATAGGCTGACGCCATGAGCAGGCCGAACGCGCAGTCCATGAAACCCGCCACGGCGGCCAAGAAGCTGGACGTGTACCTGCCCGCGACGCCCGCGGAATTCCAGGCGAACCCGATCACCCGCAGCGAGCTCGCCGCCTTGCAGGCCGAACCGCCGCAGTGGCTCAAGGATCTGCGCAAGAACGGGCCGCACCCAAAGAACCTGGTGGCCGCCAAGCTGGGCATCTCGATCTCCGGTCTCACGCGTAGTGGCGTGGATAATGCGCTGACCACCGAGCAGATCGTCCAGCTACTCACAGAGAAGCCTGAGTGGCTGATCGCCGAACGCGAGAGCTACCAGGAAGTCCTGCGCGAGCAGCGGCGCATCAAGGCGTTGCAGGCCGACCAAGCTCGCGAGGGCTGATGTGAGGCGTCCCCAGGCTTGATGGGACCCAAGACCCCAGCCATACCCCGAGCAAATCGTCGCATTCGAGACGTGCACTCACAGATCCAGTCTCGGGTAGCCTATCGGCCAATCATCCCTCACAGGAAGGCATGCCATGCACGGCAAACGCCGTATTGCACGTTCCTTGGCAGCGGTCGCCGCGGCGGCTGCCGCCCTGGCCATTGCGCCGGCTGGGGTAGCGCCCCAAGCACATGCCGGGATCTGCCCAGGCATCCTGGGCCCGATCTTCGTACCCGGCCCCTGCGGCCCTGGCCTGCTGGGCGCCGTTGCCAATGATGTCATCGCCGGTGCCACCGCCGGTGCCGTCGGCGGTGCGATCGACCGACCACTCGCCAGCCACGATGAAATCGCCGCGCAGCAGACCGCTGGCCTTCCGCCCTGCTACGCCCCGTCGGGTCAACCGTTCTACACTGCCGCCGGAGAACCGTGCCCCGCGGGGATGGAACATCCCCCGGCCGAAAAATCGACACCTGCGCCCTGACAGCATGGAATTTCGTTGCTACCGGCCATGACGTCAACTCACGTCACTGTTCGGCACAGTCGACCCGGATGCCTCGCCCGGTCAGGTGCACCCGTCGGCCCGGGCGGCTGGCGAGTTAGCAGGGACCATCGATCTGCTCGACTCAGGGCAGGTTGAGCCGCCAGGACACTCCGAATCGGTCGTCGACCCGGGCGAACGCGGTGGGAAGCCGTAGTCGCCGAGCGGCATCAGGGTGGCGCCGCCCTCCCCCTACTCCGCCACCAGCCGTTCAAGCTCAGCGCGGTCGGCGACGTCCACGAACAGCGAGCGATGCAGGAGGAGCTGTCCTGGTGGACGCGGCGCCGCGACGGTCTCGTTGCCGACCTCACCCGCGCGGGTTGCTCGGATTGTCGAAGGACTCCCACGCGCCGAAGTCATCGAATCGATCGAGCGCAGGTTGTCGTGGCCCGCGGGATCAGCGACGGTTCCGATACTCCGTCGGCGTGACCCCGAACCAGCGCCTGCAGGCGCGGGTGAAGATGCTGTGTTCGGCGTATCCGAGCTGTCGGGACACCTGGGCCACGGGGAGGTCGGTACCGGTGACCAGGCGGTGGGCCAGTTCACGGCGGGTGCGGTCGACCAACTCGGCGTAGCTGGTTCCTTCGGTGACGAGGCGCCGCTGCAAGGTCTTCGCGTGAATGCCGAACTGGCGGGCGACGTGCTCGGCGGACAGCTCCCCGGTGGGTAGCAGCTGTCGAATGATTCTGCTCACGGTGGCGGCGATGTCGGGTGTGCGCTGAGCATGAGTCTCGGACAGGTAGGCGAGGGCGACTCGGTGCGCGAGCGGGTCGTGGTTGAGGGGGCGCTGTAAATCGCTGGCGCGCAGGGTGAAGCCGCCGATCGGCTCGTTGAAGTGCGGTGGACAGCCGAAGTATTCGTGGTAGTCGGATTCAGCTGTCACCCGCGGGTGCGGTAGGTGCACCGCCACCGGCCGGTAGGTGGCGCCCAGGAACAACCGCAGCACCTGCAGGGTAAGTCCGAGAGCCAGTTCGAGTGCCTGGCCTTGCGCCGGCGCGGGGCGCAGCAGGAAGTCGTATTCGAACCTGTGTAGCTGCGGATCGACGTGCACGGCGATGCGCGCGCAGATGGCGGGGCTGTGGGAGTCCATGTGGGTGACCAGGACATCGAACGCTTCGGCGACTGTCGCGGCGGTACGCGCGGCCACGGAGACGGGGCCGAGGATGTCGATGCTCTGTCGCCTGCCGAGTTGGCGGCCGAAGTCGGGTACGCCCAGCAGTGTCGCCGCGGCCTCGACCGCGGCGATGGCGCTGCGCAGGGGGATGAATCGGTCGTCGCGGCCGGCATCGGAGGAATCGACCCCGGCCAGCGCCAGCAGCACATCCGGATCTCCACCATGGGCGGTGACGAGCGGTGCGAACCCGGCAAGGGAAGATCCGCGGACCAGCTGCATGTCCAGAATAGTCAATAATATGTCCAGCAAAGTCAAGACGAACGCACTCCGGATCGTGCAGAGTTGAGGCCCGGTCGGGGGACCGCTTGTCGTTTGTGGCCGATCCGATCGTGGTGGGGCGCAACGGTCGTGAGGAGGTACGTGGCGCTGTGCCCGGTATAGTCGAGATCGCCTTGGGTGCCGCCCCGATCGCCGGCGGCGCACTGCTCGGTGCTGTGGCCGGCAATCTGAAAGCACCGGATGTGCGCGCGGTGATCAAGGCCGACCTCGACATGCTCGACCGTATCCCCGAGGATCAGGTGCACCGCCGCGCGGCGATGTCGCAGATGATCGGGGCGCGCATCGACGATCTGATCGCCGCCGACCAGCGTGGCCGGGATTTGCGTCAGGCGGCCGCGAGCTATCAGGGCAGCTGGCGCGACATCGTGGTGTTCATCTGCACCGTGCTGTTCACCATCGTGTGGTGGCACGTCAGCCATCACCGCGCCAACTGGCTGCCGATGTTCGTCGTGCTCATCGTGATGTCGGTGATCGCGGGCGGGTACGCCGCCCGCGGCACGGTCCGCGCGCTCGCGCAGCTGCTGCGCCGCACGCCTGCTGCCGCGGCCCGGCACTCCGCAACGTAACGACGACGCAGCAGATCCAGGCACGGACGACGAACCACTCGATCGCTCAACGATCGGCTCCGATCTCGAACCACGACAAGGAGACAGGGAAATGAAGAAGCACGTTGGAACGCTGCTCGCCGCGGCGGGATTGGCGCTCGCGCCGATGACGTTCCCTACACCCAGCGCGTCGGCTGACATCTGCGCCGGGGCGCATGGCCGCTTCGTCGGCGTTGAGGGGTGCGGCGCACCCATCGCACACATCGCCACCGGTGCCGCCATCGCGGGCGGCGTGGCCGCGGGGGTCGCCATCGACTCGGCGGCTGTCCCGTACGTTCCCGGCGAGATCCCCTGCTACACCGTGGAAGGCGTGCCGTACTACACCCCGGCCGGTCAACCCTGCTGACCGGCGAGGTTCGCGGTGGCACGAATGGGTCGCGTTACTCGACAGACGGACAACACCTGCAGTGACCACGGCGTTGCCGACAGGTGTCGGCAGCTCGGGTCGTTGCAGGTGCGGATGGTAGCCCGATCGAAATCCACAGTGGCCCAGTCCGATTTGCGCGAGTGAGGCAGTGTGGTAGTCGGATCGTGAAGGATGGAGTCACGCTGGCAAACGTCGGCGTGTACGAGTTTGGCCCGCGGGGCCGGTGGAGAGGACACGCACAAGTGAGTACCGACGGTCAGGTTTCCAGGACGCATCTGCCGATACCGAGTGCCCCACGCACGGGGTTGATCACCTATGACGCCAAGGATCCCGATACCCCGCATCCGCCGATCCGGGATGTCCGGCCGCCCGCGGGTGCCCCGAACATCCTGCTGATCCTGCTCGACGATGTGGGTTTCGGGGCGGCGAGTGCGTTCGGCGGTCCGTGTGCGACTCCGACCGCAGAGCGTCTGGCGGCTGGTGGGTTGAAGTACAACCGTTTTCACACCACCGCGTTGTGTTCACCTACCCGCCAGGCGCTACTGACCGGACGCAACCACCATTCGGCGGGGATGGGTGGGATCACCGAGATCGCCACCGGACAGCCCGGCTACAGCTCGGTGTTGCCGAACACGATGTCGCCGGTGGCGCGAACGCTGAAGCTCAACGGGTACAGCACCGCCCAGTTCGGAAAGTGTCATGAGGTGCCGGTGTGGCAGACCAGTCCGGTGGGACCGTTCGACGCCTGGCCGTCGGCGGGCGGCGGCTTCGAGTACTTCTACGGGTTCATCGGCGGCGAGGCCAACCAGTGGTACCCGTCGCTGTACGAGGGCACCAATCCGGTGGAGGTGGACCGCACGCCGGAGCAGGGTTACCACCTGATGGAGGACATGACCGACAAGGCGATCGCCTGGATCGGCCAGCAGAAGGCGCTCGCGCCGGACAAGCCGTTCTTTACCTACTTCGCCCCCGGCGCCACCCACGCCCCGCACCACGCGCCCACGGAGTGGATCGACAAGTACAAGGGCGAATTCGACGCCGGCTGGGATGCGGTGCGGGAGCAGACCTTCGCCCGGCAGAAGGAACTGGGGGTGATCCCGGCGGACGCGCAGCTGACCCCGCGGCCCGAGCAGATCCCGGCCTGGGACGACATGCCCGAGGACCTCAAGCCGGTGCTGCGCCGCCAGATGGAGGTGTACGCCGGGTTCCTGGAGTACACCGATCACCACGTCGGCCGGCTCATCGACTCCATCGAGAAGCTGGGGCTGCTCGACGACACTCTGATCTACTACATCGTCGGCGACAACGGCGCCTCCGCCGAGGGCACACTCAACGGCACGTTCAACGAGATGCTGAACTTCAACGGCATGGCGGCGCTGGAAACCCCCGCGTTCCTGATGGAGCGAATCGATCAGCTGGGCGGCCCCGAGTCCTACAACCACTACGCAGTCGGCTGGGCGCATGCGATGTGCACGCCGTACCAGTGGACCAAGCAGGTGGCCTCGCACTGGGGCGGCACCCGCAACGGCACCGTCGTGCACTGGCCCAATGGTTTTGGGGCCAAGGGCGAGCAGCGGTGGCAGTTCCACCACGTGATCGACGTGGCGCCGACGCTGCTGGAGGCCGCCGGAATCCCGCAGCCGCTGTTCGTCAACGGTGTGCAGCAGGCGCCGATCGAGGGGACCAGCATGCTGTACTCGTTCGGCGACGGTGACGCGGCCGATCAGCACGAAACGCAGTACTTCGAGATGTTCGGCAACCGCGGCATCTACCACAAGGGCTGGACCGCGGTGACCAAGCACAAGACGCCATGGCTGCTGATGGGTGAGCAGACCGTCGCTTTCGATGACGACGTGTGGGAGCTGTACGACACCACTGTCGACTGGACGCAGGCCAAGGACCTGTCCAAGGAACAGCCCGAGAGGCTGCACGAACTGCAGCGGCTGTGGCTGATCGAGGCGACCCGGTACAACGTGCTGCCTCTGGACGACGACCTCAACAAGCGTCTGAATTCCGACCTCGCCGGCCGGCCGGTGTTGGTCAAGGGCGATACGCAGGTCCTGTTCCCCGGGATGGGCCGGCTCTCGGAGAACTGTGTGCTCAACCTGAAGAACAAGTCGCACTCGGTCACGGCCGAGATCGACGTGCCGGAGGGTGGTGCCGAGGGCGTGATCATCGCTCAGGGCGCCAACATCGGCGGCTGGAGCCTGTACGCGCACGAGGGCAAGCTGAAGTACTGCTACAACCTGGGTGGCGTCAAGCTGTTCTTCGCCGAATCGGCTGAGCCGATCCCGGCCGGCGCGCACCAGGTGCGGATGGAGTTCGCCTACGACGGCCCCGGACTAGCTAAGGGCGGAACGGTGACGCTGTTCGTCGATGGTGAGTCGGTGGGAACCGGTCAGGTGGACGCGACGTTGCCGAACATCTTCTCCGCCGATGACGGTTGCGACGTCGGAACCGATTCGGGCGCCGCGGTCTCGCCCGACTACCGCCCCGGCGACAACCGATTCACCGGCCGGATCCGCGGCGTGCAGCTGGCCATCGCCGACGCTGCCGACGCCGCCGGCCACCAGGTGGACCCCGCCGAGGCCGTACGGATCGCCCTGGCCCGGCAGTGAGTTCCGCCCTGCGCGGGGCCGGCCCCGCGCAGGGCCGGTCCGGTCATGGCGACCAGCGGCGGCGATCAGTACACCCCGGTTCGACGAGAAGAAGGAGTTTCATGATGTCCACTAAGCTTCCCCACTTGGCGGCTGCCGGCGTCTTCGCGCTGGGCACCACCGCGTTGCTCGGTGGTGCGGTCGCAGCCGCGGACCCGGCGTCGGATCCGCCCCGCCCGCCGAACTGCACCGCCGCCGATCTCGCCGGGATCGCGCCCGGGGTCGCCGCGGCCACCACGGCGTATCTGTTCACCCATCCCGACGTCAACGAGTTCTTCACCGGACTGCAAGGCCTCCCCGACGACGAGGTGCCCGCCGCAAGTAAAGCGTCCTTCGACGCTCACCCGCAACAGCACGCCGAACTGTCCGGGATCCACCAACCGTTGGTCGACTTCCGCGCCCGCTGCGGGATCACCGGCCCCGACCGGTTCGAAGGACCGTGATGCCGGGCTGGCTGGCCGTAGCGAGCTACCTGACGGCGCTGACACTGCTGGGCGTCAGCGACCGGATCGAATCGGCCACACTGGCGTTCCCGGTGTGGGTGTTCGTGGTCAGCGTCATGATCCTGCGGCGAGGGCACCACGTCGCCGCGGCCGCGACAGCGCATCACCTCGGTGAGCGACCATGACTGAGCCACCGGCCCTGGACACTGCGACTCGCCTGGCGGTCGAACGCACCCGGCTGGCGCTGGAGCGCACCACCATGGCCTGGATCCGAACCAGCACCTCACTGATCGCGTTCGGGTTCACGATCTTTAAGTTCTTCCAGTACCAGACCGAGCGCAATCATCACACCGTGGCCAGCCCCTGGGTCGTCGGGATGGTGATGATCGCCATCGGAGTGACCGCGCTGACTCTCGCCTGGATCCAGCACCGTCAGGAAAGCAAGGTGCTCCGCGCCCAGGATCCGCACCTGCCGTATTCGCTGGCCGGGATCATGGCCGGTCTGATCGCATTGCTGGGAATACTGGCGTTCACCACCGTCGCCTGGCGGCTGTAACCAACCGCTGCGCAGTCGGGGCGGCCGCGGAGTTCGTGGGCGGAGTGTGGTCGAAAGTCCTTGGGGTGGAAAGAAATTTGATTGTTGATCATGCCACCATCATCCATACGGCCCCGACGGGTTTCACATCCCGCGACGGGACACGCTACCGGCCGTGTCGCGGATTTGGACTCTCGTAAACATAATCACGACAAGACAATTCAGTGCGGTTACCAAGTCCGATCAGTACGTTGTCAAGGGACATCTGAAACTGCCCACGGGCGGCCACGGGAAGTGCCCGTGGGTGGCCAGTAAGGACTGCCCAGTGGTGGCCATGAATCTGCCCATGGTGGGGATGGCCGCCCCTGCTGGTGTTGGGTGGGTCAGGTCAAGGCTTTGACCCCCTGTCCTTGCAGGGCTTGGGCCAGGCGGACCGAGTCTCCGTTGGTCTGGCACAGGTGCGCGTGGTGCAGCAGCCGGTCGACGGTGGCGGTGGCCAGGGTCTTGGGCATCAGCTCGTCGAATCCGCTGGGGTGCAGGTTGGATGAGACCGCCACTGATTTGCGTTCGTAGGCGGCTTCCACGATGCGGTAGAGGCCTTCGGCGGCGTCGGTGCCGACCGGGAGCAGCCCGACGTCGTCGATGACGATGAGTTCGGCACGCACGATCTTGGCGATCGCTTTGGCCAGGGAGTCATCGGCGCGGTGGGCGCGCACCAGCACGCCGATCTGTTCGAGGGTGAACCAGGCCACCGGCATTCCGGCTTCGATGACGTGTTGGCCGAGCGCTTCGAGGAAGAACGTCTTGCCGGTGCCGGCCGGGCCGCAGACCACCAGGTTCTCACGGCGGTGCACCCATTCCAGGGTGCGTAGCGCCTGCTGGGTGGGCAGCGGGATCGATGAGGCGCCGGGGTCCCAGGCATCGAAGGTCTTGCCGGTGGGGAACGCGGCGGCTTTGCGGCGGGCGGCCAGCATGGAGCGGGCCCGCCCGGCGGACTCCTCGGTGAGTAGGGCTTTGATCACCTCGGTGGGGTCCCAGCGTTGGCTACGGGCGGTGGCCAGCACGTCGGCGGCGATGGCCCGGGCGTGGGGTAGGCGTAGTTGGCGCATCAGGGCTTCCACGTCGGCGGGCAGCGCCGGTGCTGCGGTTGTGGTGGTCATGCGATCGACCCCTGACCGTTAGTCCCGTTGGAGCCCAGCATGTTCCATCCGCGGGTGCCTTGGGCTAGAGAGGTGTGTTCGCTGGTGGATCTGCGGGTGGTGTCGGTGTTTTTGGCCGCCAGGATCGAGTCGAGATCGCCGGTGGCGAACCGGCCGTGCACCGCGGCGTGCCCCAGTGCCCAGTCGACATCGGCGCCGGTGGCCAAGGCGGCGAGCTCCACGGCGTGGGCCATCTTCTGGTGGATCCGTTCGGTGCCGGCCGCGGCGGCTTCCTTGAGCCAGATCGCCGCACCGGCACCGATCGCCAGGAATGCGTGCTCGGCGCTGCTGCGGGCGCGCACGCGGTAGCCGCCGGGGACCTTGTCGTGGTGGTCGGGGAAATGCGCATCGTCGACGGCCGGGCTGCCCGGGCGGGTGCGACGGTGTCGGGCGACTTCGATGGGTCCGCGGTCAGCCAGTGCGCAGATGACGACCTCGTCGGTCCCGTCATGATGACGAACCCACACACTGTGACCCACTAGTGTTGCAGGAACTGAGTATTGGCAATGCTCGAAGGTGACCATGGGGGTGTTGTCGGGCACCCGGCGAGTCACCCCCAGTGCCACGGTGTGCGGCAGGTCGGGCACCGGGTGCAACCGGGGGCGTTCCTCGGCGAGCATCTGCGCAGGCACCCTGCGGGTGGTCCGGTGCACCCGGTTGTTGACCTGCTCGGTGAACGCAGCACACGCCGCCTCGACCTGCGCGAAACTGCCGTACTCGGCGAGCAGGTTGGTCTCGGTGGGCACGATGTCGGCCTTGGCCAGTTTCACGGCGTTCTCCACCCCGCCCTTGGACGCCGGATCGGCAGGCTCACACGTGAGCACCGAGACGCCGTAGTAGCGGGCGAACGTCACGGCGTGGCGGTTGCGGACCGGGACCCCGGCGATATGACCGGTGGTCACCGTCTTCTCGTTGTCGGTCAACACGTAGGTCGGGGCACCACCGATGATCCGGAAGATCCGGTCGAGCCCGGCGAACACGCTTGGCGCGGTTCGTTCCCGCAGGGCGATCACGACACGGAAGCGGCACCACGCCAGCCAGGCCACCAACAGCACGACCTTGCGTCCCGCCACCAGCGGTCCGTCGCCGAAATCGTATTGCAGCCACAGTCCCGGTTCGGTGATCCATGGTCGGTGCACCCGCGTATTGCCCAGGTGCCATTGAACTTTCATCTCGGCAACGGCACGCCGGGTGGTGCGTTCACTGCCGGAGTAACCCAACTTCTGCAGCCGATCGTGAGCCTTGTCGGCGCGGATCTTGCCCTTCGACTCAACGACCCACCTCTCCAAGACACCCCGAAAGTCGTCGATCATCTGGGCGCGGCGCACCGCCGGCGGCAGACCGCGGTCGCGGTCGGCGACAGCCTTGGCCACCGTGTGATGCGAGCAGCCGCACAACTCGGCGGCAGCTCGATACGACCCGGTCAGGTCGTAGGCATTGAGAATTTCCATGATTTCTCCGTCAGACTTCACTTGGTCTCTCCTGCTGGTAGCGATTCGACTTGGGCGTCGACATCGAAACCGCAGGAGAGACCCCCACAGCGGCGACGCGCCGAAAGGGGTAACTGGATAGGTCTGGGCAGATTCGTGTCCCCTGGCGGGCACTTTCGCGTCCGCAGGCAGGCAGTTCTTATTGGCCGTCAGTGGGCACTTTCATGGCCACCTACGGGCAGTTTTTCATGGCCGCCGACACTCATCCAAACGGTTGAAATTCTCGCTCGAAATCGAGGTTCTGCCCGCCGATCCATCCGGCGCCACCGGCTCCGGCCGGCATGCCATCATCGTCGTCGCCGACCCAGAGCACGAAACCGACATCACACCAACGTTTTTGCGCCGCCACTATGGCCTGACACCTGGTGAAACCGAGATTGCCCTCATGGTGATGAACGGCGGTGACGTCAAAGACATCGCCGAACGCATGTCAGTGTCACCGTCCACCGTCAAAACACACCTGCAGCACGTCTTCGACAAGACCGGAACTCATCGGCAAGCCGACCTCATCCGACTGCTGCTCGGCCTGCGCTCGCCGTGCCGCTGAGTTCAGCGTCGGCCGCGACCTGCCCGACCCGGCTTGCGCGTGGTCTTGCCCGTTGCGGCTCGGGCGGCCTGTTTGGCGAGGGCCTTCTCCCGTGCGCTGCGTTTCGGTGCCGGCTGAGACTGTCCGCGCGACGAACCGGGTTTGCGGCCGCGCACAATGCCGACGAACTCTTCGACCAGCGCCGTCTGCGGTCCTTCGGCGAAGGCGAGCGACACCGGGCAGGTAGGCGCATCGCTGATCGGACGGTAG
>Ga0153954_1001766_pt1 | contig 10566 bp, 9 predicted proteins | sample TSFL038MetaG_FD_102277 | JGI IMG/M metagenome (GOLD analysis project Ga0153954, IMG submission 102277) | Attine ant fungus gardens microbial communities from Florida, USA - TSFL038 MetaG | ecosystem: Host-associated > Fungi > Mycelium > Unclassified | place: USA: Florida, Wekiwa Springs State... | reverse complement strand
ATGCGCAGCCAGTTCAGACCTGGGGGAGCGGGGACAAGGGTTGACCTTGTCCCGACAAATAAATGAGCTACCTTTTCTAAAATCTTCTCATAACTTGCGTTAGCCTGATGCGTATGGTGTTCCACACAGCCGAGGGAGGGAGGGGCGGTTATGCGCAGCCAGTTCAGACCTGGGGGAGCGGGGGTAGGGCTAACCTACCCCGACAAATAAAATGAGTTACCTTTTCCGAACTTTATTCTTTTCTAGTCTACCTCCACTTTCTGAGTAATTACTCTAACCTTTAAAAAAAAATTGAATGTTAGGTTTCAAGTAAAGTGGAGATGGTTTATGAAGGCAGAGAATATCGACAAATGCTTTTTTGCCTGAGTAGGAATGAATATCAAGTTATTAGTCAAACATGTCTTTGTCTTCTCCCTTGCGGTGATAGTGGCTGGGTGTACACTGAATCCGCTATATGTAAGGCCTCCTTTGCCTACTCCACAAGCCTACCCTAGACAAGAATGTGGGACACCGATACGGCAGCTGGGGTGGCAAGGTTTTTTCAAGGATCCAACTTTAAAGAACTTAATTGCTTTGGCTTTGGAAAATAATCGGGACTTGAGAAGTGCTATACTACGGATGCAAGAAGCAAAGGCTATGCACCAATTGCAATGGGGAGAGCAGTTGCCTGTCCATGCTACCCTCACAGCTGTTCGAGCGCGGATACCGGGTCTTTGTGAGCATCATCGAAACCCATTTAATTTTTCTGCTTATGGAGCAGCATTAAGTGTCATTTCTTGGGAACTTGATTTTTGGGGGAGACTGAGAAGCCTTAAAGAAGCAGACCTAGAACAGTTTTTAGCGACAGCAGAGACACAAGTCGCTACTCGCATTTGCTTAATAAGCCAAGTGGCTAACGCCTATTTGACCGAAAAAGAACTCAATGAATTGATTTGCCTAAACAAGCAAACCATTCAAGCCCGTCAAGAGGGGTACAGGATCATGCAACTGCGCTTTGAACAAGGTGCAGCACCAAAATTTGATTTCTTCCAAGCAGAAGTTCTTTTACAACAAGCCAAAGCTGACTTAATGGCTTTGGAGCGTCAACGGGAATTGAATTGGAATGCCATGACCTTACTAGTTGGCGTCCCTATTTACCCTGATGATCTTTTGCTTTCCCATATTGAGCCTTGTTTTATAGAACACATTTGCTCTGGGCTACCTTCAGAATTACTTTGCAACCGTCCTGACGTACGATCTGCTGAGCATAAATTATTGGCAGCCCGCGCTAACATTGGCGCCGCCAGAGCGGCTTTTTTCCCTACCATTTCATTGACAGGGTCTGGGGGTATTGCCAGTACTGAACTTAAAAGCTTGTGGAGCCCAGGAAAACTGTTCTGGGCTTTTATACCAAATCTATCACTTCCCATTTTCGATTTAGGGAAAAATAGATGTTTTCTCGCTGTTTCACGCATACGTCAAAATCTTGCTGTAACAGAATATGAAAGGATCATTCAAGTGGCTTTTCGTGAAGTTGCGGATGCTCTAGCGGAGCGTACCTGGCTAAAAGAGCAAGTTCTCTCACAAAAAAAAATGTTAGATGCACAAACAGAACGCACTCGCTTGGCATGGGTAAGGTTTCAATATAGTACAGGCTCTTTTTTAGAAGTCCTCGATGCAGAGCGGGAAAGATATTCTGCTGAACAAGCTTATGTACAAACAAGGCGGTCTTTGCTTGTCAGCGGAGTGAATTTATACATTTCTTTAGGTGGAGGTTACTATGGCAAAAATGACTTGGGAAAACTTCTATAAATGGATCACCGATCTTAAAGGAAAAAAGTGGTTGCCAGCAGCGATTTTGTTGGTTGTTGTCAGCTTGACGATTTTTTTGATTTGGCAACGCCACTTAAACTCTGAGAAAAAGAATATCGTTAGCGGAAATGGACGCATTGAAGCCACAGAAATTGATATTGCCCCCAGAGTTTCGGCAAGAGTCAAGGAAATTCTTGTACATGAAGGGGATTATGTCACAGCAGGCGAAGTTTTAGTTTATATGGATACTGATGTCCTCGAAGCGCAACTTAAAGAAGTTCAAGGAAAACTGCTTCAAGCGAATCATTTTGTTGCAGTACAACAAAGCACGCTGATGCAACGAAAAAGTGAAAAAATCGTTGCTGAGGCTATGTTGAGGCAACGGGAAGCAGAACTTGAAGTGGCTGAAAAAAGGTGGAACCGCTCTGCAAAGTTAGTTTCAGAAGGGGCCACTTCCCAGCAAACTGCTGATGATGACTGGGCAACTTATAAAAGTGCAATTGCTGCAAAAGAGGCTGCTCGTGCACAAATTGGAGCTGCTGACGCGGCGGTTGCTACGGCGCAAGAACAGGTTAATGGGGCAGAATCGGCTGTAGAAGCCTCAAAAGGAACTGTCCAGCGTATTCAGGCCGATATTAAAGACAGTGAGCTCAAAACGCCACGAGATGGTCGGATTCAGTATCGGATTGCACAGCCAGGCGAAGTGGTAAATGCTGGCAGCCCTGTCTTAATCCTCACCGATTTAAGCGATGTCTACATCACTTTTTTTCTTCCAACGGCCATTGCAGGACGGATCAAAATTGGAGAAGAGGCAAGGCTGATATTGGATGTAGCGCCCGATTTTGTCATACCCGCTGTGATATCATTCGTTTCAGATGTGGCCCAATTTACGCCGAAAACCGTTGAGACAGCAGCTGAAAGAGAAAAATTCATGTTCCGGGTAAAGGCACGGATACCAAAAGAAGTGCTTAAAAAGTATATCACCTATGTCAAAACGGGAATGCCTGGTGAGGTATACATTCGCCTTGACACTTCGAAACCGTGGCCAAACAAACTCAAGGTATCCCTATGAGCTTAGCTGCAAAACTGCGCGGGGTTTCTCTCCGTTATGGGGATGTCCTCGCACTCGATTCTATCGATCTCGACATTCCTGCAGGTTGCCTTGTGGGAATCATCGGATCAGATGGTGATGGGAAGTCAAGTCTTTTATCGCTGATATCTGGTGCTCGTAAAGTCCAAACGGGTCTGGTGGAGTTATTCGGCGATGACATGTCCAACAAGAGACACCGGGAGAAGATATGCTCTCGGATTGCCTATATGCCACAAGGGCTTGGCAAAAATCTCTATTCTAATCTTTCCGTTTTTGAGAATGTTGATTTTTTTGGAAGATTATTTGGGCTTAACCAAAAAGAGAGGCTTTTGCGTACCAACACACTTTTGCAGGCAACCGGATTAGCGCCCTTTAAAGATCGTCTCGCGGGCAAACTGTCTGGCGGTATGCAACAAAAACTAGGCATTTGCTGCGCTTTGATTCATGAACCTGACATCTTAATTTTGGATGAGCCCACAACCGGTGTCGATCCCTTATCACGGCGGCAATTTTGGGAGATGATCCATCATATCCGTCAGGCGCATGTTGGCATGAGTATTCTTGTCACAACAGCCTATATGGAAGAAGCTTCTGCATTTGAGTGGCTGATCGCGATGCATAACGGGAAGGTCCTTTTTTCAGGAAAAATCGATACGTTTTTAGAAAAAAAAGACTCCCATAACCTGAGTTTTGGGCTGTCTTCCTCGGATTCAGAGGAGTTTGCGCCGCAGATTTTGGGATTTTCTGGCGAAGTAAATGGCCAAGGGCCCTTTACGAGCCAGAAAAGCACAAAAGATGCAAGCAAACTTCCTGAATATGAGGGAGAAAAACCCAAAATTCAGGTCCATACTGTAGAAGAAGCCTTCATCGCCATGCTTCCAGAAGAGCGGCTTAAAGATCATAAACCCATCGAAAGAACGCCACGCCAAACACCAGACACGACAGCAACATTTATAGAAGCTCATAACTTAACGAAGCATTTTAACGGTTTCACTGCTGTTAACCATGTGAGCTTTCAAATCGAACAGGGTGAAATCTTCGGCTTCTTGGGGCCTAATGGGAGTGGAAAAACCACTACGATGAAGATGCTGACAGGACTTTTGCCACCCAGTGAAGGGGAAGCTAAGCTCTTTGGCCATCTTTTAAACCCCCATGATCTAGAAACGCGCAAGCGGATTGGGTATATGTCTCAATCGTTTTCACTGTATACTGAACTTACAGCCAAACAAAACCTCATTCTTCATGCGCGCCTTTTCAATATCCCTGAAGAGCAAATTTTAGAAAAAGTTGAAAAAATCATCCAGCGTTTCGGGCTCCAAGAAGAGACAAATGTTTTTCCCAAAGCGATGGCTCTGGGACAGCGTCAAAGGCTTTCTTTAGCTGTGGCCATGCTCCCCTCTCCAGAAATCTTGATTTTGGATGAACCCACATCAGGGGTAGATCCCATTGCCCGCGATGCTTTCTGGCATATCTTGATGGAACTTTCGCGCAAAGATAAGGTCACAATTTTTATTTCCACCCATTTTATGAATGAAGCTGAGCGCTGTGACCGGGTTTCTCTCATGCACGCAGGAAACGTTCTGTCAATTGCCCCTCCCGCTGATTTAATCAAACAGTGCCATGCAAAAAATTTAGAAGAAGCGTTCATCAAATTACTAGAAAAGGTGGGCGCATTTCCAAAGAAAAACCCTGATCTCTTTCCGGCGCGCGCTGTTCCTATGAAAACGCAAAAATTAAAAATCCCTTTAAATGTTTTTTGTTTTCAGCGCATGACAAGCTATATCCAAAGAGAAGCATTAGAGCTTTATCGAGACTACACCCGCTTAATATTTTCAGTCCTTGGTAGTATTGTTCTTTTATTGGCGTTTGGTTTTGGGATCAGTGTAGATGTTGAAAACCTTTCTTTTGCTGTTTTAGATAGAGACCAAACAAATATTAGCCGAGATTATATCTCCAACATTGCAGGCTCTCGCTATTTTATCGAACGGCCACCCATCAAAGACTATCAAGATTTGGACAAACGGATGCGCAGTGGGGATATCAGCTTAAGCGTAGAAATTCCTTCAGGTTTTGCACGGGATATCCGTCGTGGCAGACCTGTCCATATTGGTGCATGGATTGATGGAGCCATGCCAAGGCGTGCTGAAATCATCCTCAACTATATGAAAGGAGTCAATCTCAATTGGCTGACATATGCAGATAAAAAATGGGTAAAAAACCCTTTGCAGAAAGAGCCGGTATCCATAGAAACCCGTTATCTTTATAACCCCGATGTCACGAGCCAGAAGGCCATGGTCCCGGCGGCTTTTGCCATTGTTCTGATGACAGTCCCCGCCATGCTAAGCACACTTGCTGTTGTGAGAGAAAAAGAACTTGGCTCTATCGTTAACCTTTATGTCTCTCCCACAACGCGCCTAGAGTTTCTCATTGGCAAACAAATCCCTTATATCATCCTGGCAATGATCAGCTTTTTTTTGATGCTCTTCGTGACCGCTTTTGTTTTTGATGTGCCCTTAAAAGGGAATTTTTTGACTTTACTCCTGGGCACATTTCTGTTTGTATGCACATCCACAGCTCTTGGATTGTTGGTTTCAACTTTCACCAAAAGCCAAACAGCCGCCATCTTCGCGACAGGAGTACTCACCCTTCTTCCGACAATCAATTTCTCTGGTTTAATCGATCCTATTTCCTCTTTGGAAGGAATAGGTGCCTTCATCGGCAACATCTTTCCAACGACTTTCTATTTAAGCATTACACGAGGTGTTTTCTCTAAAGGTTTAGGCTTTAAAGATCTTACAATTTGGTTCATCCCTTTGCTGATCTCGATACCTCTTTTGCTCGGGCTTTCTGTCCTCTTTCTAAAAAAGCAGGAGACTTAAAGCTATATGAGGGGGAAAAATATATACTATCTGGGATGTAAAGAACTGATGAGCCTTTGGCGAGATCCCATTTTAATCGGTTTCATTGTTTTTGCTTTTACTGTCACAATCTATGTAGCTGCCATGGCAGAGTCAGACACGCTTCATAAAGCTACCATTTCTATTGTAGACGAAGATCAATCGGAACTCTCCAAAAGAATTATTGAACTCTTTCATCCACCCTATTTCAACACACCAAACATAACTGATCTCCATCATCTTGACGAAAGGATGAATGCAAGCCTCGATAGTTTTTCGATTATTATTCCTATCCATTTTGAAAGAGATGTACTAGCTGGAAAAAGACCTGCCATCCAACTCAATATCGATGCCACAAGGATTAGTCAGGCTTTAACTGGTAACAAACATATTCAACAATTGATTCTAGATGAGATTGGAGCCTTTTTGCAAAAACAAAGCCTCAAGGGAATATCCCTGCCCGTAGATATTTCTTATCGTGTCCTCTTCAATCCTGATATGAATGTCAGATGGTACGGAGGGCTACGTCAGCTGATCGACATCATCACCTTGCTTTCGATTGTTTTGTCAGGTGCTGCTTTGATCCGAGAACGGGAATATGGAACTGTAGAGCATTTACTCGTGATGCCAGTGACATCTTTCGAAATTATGTTAAGTAAGATATGGCCGATCCAACTCGTTGTGCTCGTCCTCACTTTCTTTTCATTAGAGTTTGTGATCAAGCTTGTGATTTCTATGCCGATTGAAGGCTCAGTCTTTTTATTTATGATAGGGGTATTTCTGGTCTTATTTGCCACCAGTTCCTTAGGGATCTTTCTGGGAACGTTTGCCCGCTCTATGCCTCAATTTGCCCTGATTTTGATCATGATCGTCTTACCCTTGCAGATTCTTTCAGGGACAGTTACTCCACGTGAAAGCATGCCAACATTCATTCAAAACATCATGCTCATTACTCCCAATACCAATTTTGTCATGCTCTCCCAATCGATCCTCTATAGAGGAGCTGGCCTCGAAGCCGTTTGGCCACAGTTTCTCTACCTATTTTTAATTGGAGCCGCTTTATTTTTAATCTCGCTGTCCCGCTTCCGCTCAACCCTTTCTTTCCGCTGATTCAGTCAAGATCTCTTCTTCAGATAAGCCAGTGATATGATGAATGTCTACAACTGAAACACCTTGCTTAAGCATTTGATGGGCCACTTTTGTTAAAGCTAATTTCGCGCCTTCAGCATACCCTTCCGCGCGTCCTCTGGCTAGCCCCTCAGCTATACCTTCATCAAATTTTTGTTCCATTGAAGCGATATAGGTAGCTTCATATTTCCAGGTTTGTTCATAGGTGAGAAGCTCCTGTTCATTCCAACCAAAACGATCGAGCTCTTCATAGGCTCTTGCAATAGCATGTTCCTGAGCCAATTTTTGGAGGTCTTCTCGTGAAGTTTCTTCCGCATGCTTAAAAAAATACATCCACATCTCAACAATATTAGAGAGTTGATCGATGTTTTTATTAAATTTTGGTAGCTCCAAGAAGGTAAAAGAGAAATCTTTAAGGTCATTCTCATAGCTTATTTTATCTAGGATCACATGGTCCGATTTATAACCTTTTTTTTGGGGAAACATGACAAAATCGGTAATGGCTAAAAAGATGACCGACCTGAGCTTATGGAATTGTTCTTGGGCATTCAGTTGGGAGGAATAGGCTTTGGAGGCATAGTATTGGGCTCTTTTTTCAAACCCTTTTTCTTTGGCAACTTGCATTTCCACGATGTAACGATTGCCGTTCTCGTCCTGACAAAGGATATCAACGATGCTGGTTTTTTGAGCCTTTATTTCAGGATCCTGGATCGTTTTTAAAAAAGACACCTCTTGAATGGGATCCCCCTTTTCAAACTCGATCACGTCATTCAGAAAATGGATCAAAATATCTTTGTTCTTTTCCGTACCAAAGATCTTTCGAAAAGCAAAATCGTTTTTAGGATCAAGGAATTTTCCAAACATAAAGCCTGTTGTATTGAAAACTTATATTCTAGCCAACGCTATAGTTGACTCTATCGAGAATATGATCATATGGAAGAGTTTACAAAAGATCAATTAGATCAATTAAAGAGGCAGGATTTGCTCCATGTTTCATCAGCAATTGAACAGTAGCTTTGCGCTTAGATTTAGTTAAGTATCGAGATTGAGCAGCAACAAACAGTGCTGTGCGGTTTTTGACGCCCAGATCATCAATACGAGCTCCATATTCAAGCAAAAGGGTGATCATTCCTTCAAATCCCAGTAGTGCTGCACAATGTAGAGGTAAGTCACCGTTATTGGGATCTGCGCCCCGTTCCAAAAGAATATGCACGATCTCTTGTCTTCGCGATTCTGTAGGCTTTCGCTTGTCTTCTTTAACACTAAAACACCCCACTGCAACATATAAAGCTGAGAAGCCGTGGCATAAATCATTGATACCAGCTCCATGGTCCAGTAAAAGGTTGACAACCTCCACATGTCCACGCGTCGCTGCAAGATGCAAAGGCAGAGAACCATTTTTTGCCCGGGCATTTGGATCCGCACCTATAGTTAGGAGCAAACGGATCGCCTCTATTGCCCCTGTTTGAGCCGCCCATGATAAAGGTGGTGGGTCATCATTTCTTTTTGCAACTTGAGTTGGCTTTATAACTTTATTTTTGATTAACTTTAAAAAATATTTAGACAGTAATTCAAATGATACTATTGTGTGTTTTAGCCTTGTGTAAATTTCATAGATAAATTCGGTATCAATAGATTGGAAATTCATTGCAACTTTTTCAGGGTCAGTTTCTTTTGAAATACCAGCTAAAATATTATAACTCAATAAGAGCTTAATTTCTTTTATGAATGCCTTGATATATTCTCTTGCTTCAGCCCAATCGGAACCTGTATATCCATATTCACGAGCTCTTTTTATGATCGCAACCTGCATCGTACCGTGACATGCCTGACTCAACTGTCCAACACGGCCTATATCTTGAAGATTTGTGAAGTCTAATACATGCTGAGCTATTTCTTTAGGCAGATCTAAAAAGGGAAAGGGGGAAACACTCGATTGCTCTTGATTTTGATGTTGAATGGAAGAAGGTGCGTCATTTTTTTGGCTAATTTGGTGATTATTTTTACAGTTTGTAATGGCGAGTGCTATGATCCCCCCAATACCTCCACAGGCTAACACCCCTCCTCCTATAACCGAACCGTAGAAGCCAAAGCTGCCCACTTCTCCAAATAGGTTTACAGCACCCAAGGTAGCAATCGTCACGCCAGCCAATAGACCGCAAATCACAGCACCCGAACACAACGCTCTTGCTGGACTTATAGGACTAATTCCACCTGAGGCACCATCATCTAAATATATATCTGAAGACATAATCAATATTATAAACAAATAATATTAATTACTAATTAAGATAAATGTTTTTTTTTCCAACTGTAACTCTTTTTGATTAAATTGTGGATTATGCCGAGAGCGGGGGATTGTTCTGATATCTAGAATAGTCTCAATCTTATAGGCTCGCAACAAATCAAAAAAATACTCCAGCGTCCTATTCGAATGCCCGATGGTAAAGATCGTTTTCTTTTTCATTTTCAGATAGTACTCTTCCGTCTTTCCACTTCGTTGTGATTTTTCACCCCTTTTATGATCGATCCAATCGTATAATCGGATAATATGAAGCCAACAGGAACAATAACACACGCATATCCAACAGGATTGTTGGAAATATCTAAACCATGTTGGTAAAGAAGAAAGGTTCCGAAACCACACACCGCAAATGCTGCTAAAACTTCCAGAGAAATAGAGATGCCTTGCGCTTTTCCAACAGGTTTCAAAGCAGAAGGTATGGGTTTATTAATTTTATAAGAATTTGAAGAACTAAATATACTATACATAATAGCATTTTATTAATATTTTAAATTAATTTCAATATAAGTTTTTTTGATGGACTCTAAACAAAATTCTTGAGAAGATCACCATAAGACTACAAAATAGTGACTATGGACAAGACCATCAGCCTCTCTCTTCAACATTACCCTTTGATCCCTGCAGAATATGAGAACCTCCTTTATAACAAAATCAGTGAAGAAGCTCATAAAGCCAAGCAACTTTCACCGATTTTTCCTTTTAGTATTTTCATTAAAGATCAGGATGAAAATGTGAAAGGTGGGATTTCTGGGACAATATTTTATGGGTCTTTGTATGTGGATTCTCTTTGGGTAGACAAAACAATCCGCCATCAAGGTTGGGGAACTCAGCTCATGGTTGCAGCAGAGAAAGTGGGAAAACAGCAAGGGGCTAAGTTTGCCACACTCAACACGATGGATTGGGAAGCTCTCCCTTTTTATCAAAAATTGGGCTATTCGATCGAGTTCACTAGAGAGGGCTATGAAAAAAATTCTAAGATGTTCATGCTTAGAAAAATACTCTGAAACTAGAGATCCCTAAATTTATTCTTTTGCTCTTTGTTTAGGCGCTTGGTAAAAGAGGATTTGTGGGATGGACTGATCTTTTTGGCACTGGTAGATTTCTTAAAGGATCAAAAATCCTTCTATATCAAGACGATAAAATCAACTAGCGACACATGAAACGGAGTTTGGTCAGTCAGGAGGATCTCATGGAAGAGGTCCGTTTACGCGCGCTGGTTGATAATCTAGAAAAACCTCAGTTCGGTTTTGAACTAGCAAATTATGAGTGAGTTGGGTTCATTTTTTGAGAGCGCTTGAGGCTATTCAATTCTGAAGAAAAAATTTGACTATGGATTTTTAAACAACCACAGAGAT
>Ga0153954_1001765_pt1 | contig 10572 bp, 14 predicted proteins | sample TSFL038MetaG_FD_102277 | JGI IMG/M metagenome (GOLD analysis project Ga0153954, IMG submission 102277) | Attine ant fungus gardens microbial communities from Florida, USA - TSFL038 MetaG | ecosystem: Host-associated > Fungi > Mycelium > Unclassified | place: USA: Florida, Wekiwa Springs State... | reverse complement strand
GCGGGCACTCCCTGAAAACTCTTGTCATGGTGCGCGGGTCGCTTCCTCCCATCATTGGACGACGCTCGCTCTCGGAAAAAAATAGGAACGCGGCCAAACGGCCGGCATTTCTTGGTCGCAGCGCGGCCCGCGATTGAGGCAAAGCTGGCCGTGGTGCTCGGGCCGGTCCTTTGGTCCCACACACCCTGCGGGCCGGCCCGGACGGCCCGCGCAACCATCGCCCCGGTTCGCGGGTCGTTTCTTTTCAGCACCTCGACAAAAATAGGAACGCGAAAAAACGTCTGAGCATTTTTTGCCCGGAGCACGGTCGGTGTACGCCGCACGGTCCGTGCTTTGGAGACGGCTCGCGCGCCACTGACCTCCCGGCGCGCGGGTCGTCCCCGCCCCTGGACCCCGCATTTGGGGCGGTATCGCCATCTCTGTCGTGTGCGAAAAATTGTCGCGTTCGCTGAACGGTCGCCCCAACGTGCCGACTGGCCTCGACTGGTGTCATCATAGCAAAGATGACGGCGACCGGCTCTAACGCGGGATGAGGTGCGGCCGCGTGACGCCAACGTTCCGGCTCGATTGCGGGAACGTCTTGGGTTTGTTCCGAGATTCAACCCGGACTGGTAATCATCTACTAAAAGTTGTATGACTTTGTGTGACCAACCATCACCACCACTAAGGTGACGGTGCGCTGTGTTCAGCTCGGAAAGCCGTAGAAATACGGTGGCGCTGTTATCGGCTCCAAAAAGCCGATTTTCGCCGGCTACATCGGGGCATGCGTGAGCGTGTGTCATCGCTGCGGTAGTGGTGTTGAGCGTGTTTTCGGTGCTGCTGCTGTCATTCGCGCTGTTCTTGTAATCATCGAAGATCTAACGCCTGAGCCGCTATTGTTGCTGCCATTTTAGAGCGTGTGATGGCGCCGACGTGGTACGTCACTTCTTGGGTGCAACAACGGGGCGCGTTGCCAAAACGGCGATGCCCACGAGAAACCAGCGTGTTCGACACGGAAGCAGAGGCCAAGGCTTTCGCCCTCAGCAAGCTGAGCGAGGGCCTCGTCGTGTTTGCGGGCACGATCAATCCCCACCGACCGAGGCAAGCGATCGCCTCAGAACGAGTTGCCGCTTGGGTTGCTGGCGAATAGGCGTCTGGCGAAGTCAACGGGCCGTCCGGCGAGGAGGCGCGCTGAAGCCCACTCGCCGCGCGCACGTACCGACGGCTGTTCCTGCGGACAAGCCAACCGACAAGCCGGTGACCCGCTTGGCGCGGGAACAGGAAACTGGCAGCGACGTTGATGCTTCAGCTTTAAGGGGGGCCGTGGACGAGCGACGCGTTACTCACCTGCTGAAGCGGCTGCGCGAGCGCACTGACCAAGAAGTCTCGCTCGCGACCATGGTGTTGGGCCCAAGCTTCACCCCTGAAATGCGACGGGCCTTGCAATTGCATCGGCTCACTCGTCACCAGGGCGCCATGAGCGGCGATGAACCTCCCAAACCGTCGGAAGAAGCGTCAAATCGCGTCGGCCTTGAGACAGAACGGGGAATCCCCGCGGGCGGAGCGCGAATTGGCGATCCTGCGTACGACGCAACTGAAGGGCGGCGACTACGAGTTTGCCCAACACCGCAGAATTGGACTGAGCTGTGGTCTGACTGAGCAGCAAGTGGATGGATTGCCGGATTGGAAGATCAAAACGTTCTACAGCGATCGGCAGCGGTTGATCCTGCAGTATGTCGACCGCATGCTCGCCGACGGAACAGTTGATGATCCGACGATGCTGCGGGTCAGGCAGGTTTTTTCTCCCAAGGAGATTGTGGAGCTTACAATGACCTCCGCGTTCTACACAGCGGTCGTCCAATTTTCGCGCGCCGTCAAAGTCGAGCCGGCAAAGCAGCAAACAAGTTACGCGGGTTGTTGAAACACGAAGCGCTTGTCTCTTGTTATTCCATTTCTATTTCCGGTCTGCACCCGACTAGGCCGCGGTCGGACTTGAATTCAGCGGCTCTGTTCCGGCTTGAGAATGAATCGCCCAGTGGGGGGAGTGAAATCCATGAGACTTAAAAGCAAAGTGGCATTGATAACCGGTGGCTACGGCGGCATGGGTCGCGCGTCTGCTCGGCTGTTCGCCAAAGAAGGAGCGACTGTTTTCGTTGCCGGCCGCAACGAGGAGCGCGGCGACTCCCTCGCGGCGGAAATCAATGAAGCCGGTGGCAAAGCCCACTTCCTAGAATTGGATGTGGTAAAGCACGATCAGTGGGACGCCGCCGTTATCGATGTCAAAAAGCGAGCGGGAGCGCTTCATATTCTTTTGAACATTGTTGGTAGCAACGCCCTCGTGCGGCTTCCCAAGGTCGATATCGAGGAATGGAATAAGATCTTCGAGGTCAACGTCACAGGCACTCTAAGGGGTATCCAGACCTGTGCTCCGCTGATCAAGGACTCCGGAGGAGGCTCAATCGTCAACATCGGCTCAGTTGCGGGCATTACGGGAAACTTTAGCACTGGTTACTCCGCCTCAAAGTGGGCACTTGAGGGACTGTCGCGATCGGCGGCGTACTGTACGCAGACTGGGGAATCCGTTGCAACGTCATCCAGCCTGGCTTCATTGAGACCGACCTCACCGCGTCGATGAGCTCAAATCCGCTCGTGAAAAAGATGGCGTCCAAGGCCATGAATAACACTGTGCTGCTGCGCAGGAGCGGCAAGGCGGATGAGATCGCCTTTACGGCCTTGTTTCTCGCCAGTGACGAGTCTTCCTACATCACCAGCACAGACATTGTAGTCGATGGAGGATGGTTTTCCTCGGCGCCCTACCTGGCCAACGAGCGCTCCCACCATATGCTCAAGCTGCTGGATACCAAGGACAAAGCCGGACACCTAATGGACAGTTTCCTCAACCACTTCCGTTAACGATGTCGACTGCGGGTCTTGGTTGTGTGTAAACGGACACTCAGAGGCGGCAGTAGCCGACAATCGTTACAGGCCGCCGATGTTTTTGCGCGGATGGTCCAATAGCCGGCGAAGGTGGCTATAGGCACGCTGCACTTTGGGCTTCAGGTGGCGCGGATGGCCGCAATCAGGCTTGGTTTACCGATGATGTTCATCACACGTGTGAGGTTATAGGCGAGGACATGCAACGCCATCTCGGCTGCAACGTTCCGTAGGCGCTTCATCAGGAAGTGGGTCGCGCCCATACGGGCCTTGATCGTGCCGAAGGGATGCTCGACCGTCTCGCGTCGAGTCCGCATGGCGTCGGGATTGGAATCGAGCCGTCTCTGGACCTCCTCGAGCACATGCTCATGCTCCCAGCGCGTCACGCGGCGCTCCTTGGACGGCGTACATTGGCTCTTGATCGCGCAGCCTTGGCACGCCGCTGTCGACCAGTAACGGCGCAGCGTCATCCCATGTTCGACGTTGCTGTAATGATAGGGCAGCAGCTGGTCGGACGGGCAGCGGTAGACGTCCTCCTCCGGCAGATAAGCGAAGTCCTGTTTGCCGAACCGGCCCTCTGCCTTGGCGCCTGACGTCATGGGCTTGGGCAAGGTGACTGCAATGCCAGCCTCTTCGCAGGCCAGTATCTCCTCTCCATCGAAGTAGCCACGGTCGGCGATCGCCTCGAGCCTTTCCACCTCGAGCACTTCTTTGGCTTGCTTCGACATCCGAGCAAGCTGCCCACGGTCGTTGCCGACGTTTATGACATCGTGCGTAACGATCAGATGGTGTTCGGTGTCCACGGCGACCTGGACATTGTAGCCGACCACGCCCGATCCGCGTCCGCTGGTGGCCATCGAGCGGGCATCCGGATCGGTGAACGATATCTGTTGATCCGGCGTGTTGCGCATCTGCACGTCAAGAACTTCAAGGCGGCTCATCTCCTGCTTGAGCCGAGTGATCTTTTCCTTGATCCTCGTCGTCTTGAGGCTGATCGCTTCCGATGGCTCCTGCCGATCGGCGCTATCGAGTTGACGCAGATATCGACCGACGCTTTCCTCGATCTGGTCCATCCGCCTCGCCATCTTGGCATGTGTGAAGTTGCGGTCGCGGTTGTTCACCGCCTTGAACTTGCTGCCGTCGATTGCGACGCTTGGGGTCTGCAACAAGCCTATTTGCCGGCATAGCGCGACAAACTTCGCGCAGACCTTCCGGATCGCCGCGCCATTGTCCTTCCGGAAATCGGCGATTGTCTTGTGATCGGGAATCAGGCGGCCAATCAGCCACATCACCTCGACATTGCGGCACGCCTCGCGCTCCAGGCGCCGGCTGGATTGCACCCGATTGAGATAGCCGTAGATGTAAAGCTTCAGAAGCACTGCCGGATGATAGGAGGGCCGGCCCGTCTCCTTGGCGTTTACACGCTCGAAACCCATTCCATGCAGGTCGAGCGCTTCGACAAACGCATCGATCACATGGACCGCATTGTCCTCCCTTACCCAATCCTCCAGGCATTCCGGCAAGAGCGTCAGCTGGGATCTATCCGCGCCTTCAACGAAGCGTCCCATCCGTATCCCCCCATCAGGAAACGGAAGAATCGTAGCTGACTCGCGGCTTTTCACACAGCCAGGGTCACGGACGGACAGGGCGGCTATTGAGTGCGGAGCGGGCCTGTATGACCGACGCACAGCGGTGGGAGGAGCTCTGCAAGACTACGGCGTCTTCCTAATGTTTGACGGTATCTGAAACTCTGCGGCAGTGCGAGCTGTGTCAGTCTTGGTTACGCACGTGGCGCGCCATCTAGTCGATAGACTCCGATAGGTAGCGGAACTGCCCTTGATTCGTGAGACGCAATTTTTTCTGTGAATTCAAGACCAAAAAATTGCGGCGGCCATACCGTCGGCATTTGTCCGTCAGATTTGAAAATTTCCGCTGGCAAATCAACGACGAAACGCCGTTCGAAATGATGGCGTGGGCGACGCGGTGAGCAAGCGTGTTCGTCTTGCCGGACCCGGCGCCGGCGATAACCAGAAGGGGAGGCCCGATGTGACCGTCGGCGCTGATGCCGTCCTCCACGGCCCGGCGTTGCTCCGGATTGAGCGTTTCCAGATATGATGCTGCCGGCGTCGCGAGCACGATTTGTCCCCCTGGTCGAGCTTTACGCTCGATGATTCTCCTTGGAATCGCAACGAGATAAGCTGGAAAGTGATCGTGCCACTTTAGCCGTCGGAGAGGCTAGGGTGCTCACGCCACCACCTTGTCCTCTTTGTTCGCGCTGCACCTGACGATCCCCAATGCGTCGTCTGGTAAAGGCCGCTCCAGTGCCTTTGCCTCGCCCCGGGGGCACGCGTCCAGACATCGCTCCTCATGGAGCGGTTCATCAACGTGAAACAGCGCGATGATGGCAGCCTGCTTGGCGGTGATCGAATGGAGGTGACAATTTTTAGGTTTCCGGCATTTGGGGGCGCGCTGCGCAAGTTGAAGCAGCGTCGCGGCCGGACGGCGGTTGGCCTTGCTGTACTTGCTGCAGCGAAGTCTGCCGGCCAGGTCATGAACGAAGGTCGTCGGAGGGTGGGGCAGGGCCGCAAGATCAACGGTCCGGCGCGATTTGCAGCGCGAGCATTCGATTTCGAGCCAGCCGTAGCCGCCATTGATGGCTTGGTCGATCGAGGGCGATGGGTCGACCGGCTGGCCGTTTGCCCACATGCGTTCATTCCAAGATTCACAAAGCAACGTGTCGGCGGTGCGGATCAAGGCTTCGCCGTTGCTCCGCGCCTCGGCAGACCGCGCGGCGAGAATCGTCGTCATCGCACGCGCTCTCCCAAGCTCCTTGGCGAGAGCCTTGCGGTCTCCTCCAGAGAGTGGAGTTGGGTGATGCTTGCGAGCCATCGGCGCCGTCCCGCCGGACAATTAATAGGATGGCCAGCAGCCGTCTTCCTCGTGACGACCGGTCCTCTGCATGCAGGCGTCGTCGAGCAGACGAAGCCCAACGTCCTTCCAAATAGCGCGCTCGCCGTAGAGCCGGGATGGCGTCAACTTTCTGGATCTCGACCGTTCGGCCGCAGCGCCGGCAGCTCACCCTCAAAAGGTGTTGAGGTTTTTCGGCTAGCCGCCGCGCGGCGCTGGAAGGTGCTGGCGATCGGGCGTCGGCGCGCGCGTCTTCCAGAAGTGCTCCAGTATTCCGGCGGAAGGTCCAAGACGGGTGCCGACGGAGCCTTCCTGCCTTGGGCGAGGGCCATCTTTTCCATTTCTTTCCTGCTTGGCATGCGCCAACTGGCGGGCCGATCGGTCATGGCCAATCAGAACATAACAAGAACGAACGAGTCGGGATGGCGGATCGAAAAATTACGCTCTCGGTGCTGTAGGCTTGTCGGAACCGGCCGTGCTCGTTCGTCTTGAATCCAGGCTCGCCCGGAAAACGGAGTACTGCGTTCATGGCCCCTCGCGCCAACTGGAAAGGCTTTCTGCGCCTGTCGCTCGTCACTTGTCCGGTCGCGCTCTATCCCGCTACCTCCGAGAGCGAGAAGATCTCGTTCAATCAGCTCAACAAGCAGACCGGCCATCGCATCAAATATGTGAAGGTCGACGCCGATACAGGCGAGGAAGTGCCCAACGAGGACATCGTCAGGGGCTATGCACTCGACAAGGAGACCTTCATCGAGCTCAGCAAGGAAGAGCTTGAGAACGTCGCTCTGGAATCGACCCGCACGATCGATATCGACGAGTTCGCGGACAAAGCGGAGATCGATCCGCGCTACCTGATCCGTCCCTATTATCTGCGGCCGGACGGCAAGGTCGGCCATGACGCCTTCGCGGTGATCCGCGAAACCCTCCGCGAGATGAACAAGGTTGCGATCGGACGCGTGGTGCTCACCAATCGCGAGCACATCATCGCGCTTGAGCCGATGGAGAACGGGCTGGTCGGCACGCTGCTGCGCTACCCCTACGAGGTGCGCAGCGAGGCAGAGTATTTCGACGACATCCAGGACGTCAAAGTTACGAAGGACATGCTCGATCTCGCCAAGCACATCGTCAACCAGAAGAGTGGCACCTTCGAGCCGGAGAAGTTCGAGGACCACTACGAGACCGCCTTGGTCGACCTCATCAACCAGAAGCGCGCCGGCAAACCGATCACGCCCAAGGAGCGGCCGCGCGGCGACAACGTCGTCGACTTGATGGAGGCGCTGCGCCGGAGCGTCGGCGGCGCCGCAGCCGAGACCTCAGCTCCGAAGAAGCCGGCCAAGAAGCAGCGAAAGGCGGCGGCCGGTCAGAAGGAGATGCTGATGCCGATCGCTGGCAAGAAGCAGGCGAAGGAGACGGCGACGAGGAAGCCCGCAGCCAGGCCGCATCGGAAGTCCGCCTGACGCCAGCGCAGGAGAGCCGCATGGATATGAAAGAAGCCTCGGCAATGACAGAAGCCTCCGGGCTGACGAACGAGGAGGACGGCAATGCACGGCGGCTGGCGCCTCAGTCGCCTTCGCAGAATGCCGCGATTCGTTGGGCCGAGCGGCTGCGCAGGGTGACGGTGAAAGCCCCGCTGCAGTCGCTGTTCGTCGCGTTTCTGCTTGGCATCTGGGTCGCGCGCCGGCGCTATGAGAACCCGAGAGCCACGATCCATGGCCAGGAAGCTCAAGACGTTCCAAAGGCTTCTACGATCTCGCGATTGCCGCGCCCTCGATGAAGGCGGCGCTCGATGCTTGGGGCGCGGGCAGCAATCTTTTTCACCAGGGCGTCGCCAAGGAGGCGGACGACCCGGACGTGGTCGCCGCGACCATGTCGAAACCGGGCGTAGTGCTGAAGCGGCCGGCGGGGTCGAACGGACGCTTCGCTGAGCAGTCCGATCTGCCGTCGGACCTTAGATCAGCCGAGAAGAGGAATCGGCGGGGAAGGCGTCGCACTAGATCGGCGAAAAGGCCGCCTGTGGGAATCAGCGAGGGGGACGCCCGAAAGGCCGCAGCCGAATTCGAGAAGGAGCAGAAGCGCTGTGACGCCGAGCGCCGGCGCGAGGAGGCCGCCCGGGAAAGAGACCGCGAACGGCGCATGAAGGCGACGGCCAAGGCGCAGGCGGCGCTGGACAAAGCCGAGCGCGAGCATGCGAAGCGGGCGGCGGACATCCAGACAGAGGTTGAGGCGCTTGAGAAGCGTTCGCGCGCCGAGGAGGATCGGTGGGATAAGGAACGGAGCCGCCTGCAGGCCGCGCTCCGGCGAGCACGGGAATAGGCCGGCAAGGGCTCATTAACCATCGCGATTTCAATGGGAAAAATTTTGGGGCGGGGTCTTGAAACTTTTTCCGGCCTTCCAAATTTTTTTGGCGTCGCCACGAGGCGATCGGGACGCCATCAGGGTCCCGCCACTTGAGACGGGCACCGGTCGTGTCCGGTGCCGCTCGTAACCATTTTGCTCTTGAGGAGGATCTGGCTATGCGCACTGTTGATTTTTCGCCCCTGTTCCGGTCGGCCATCGGCTTCGACCGTCTTTTCGACCTCGCCGAAGCCGCCCAGCGTGTGGGCGAGGAGACCTATCCCCCCTACAACATCGAACGCCTGGACGAGAACCGCTTCCAGATCTCGGTCGCGCTTGCCGGCTTCAAGCCGGATGAAGTCGAGCTTACGGTCGAGCAGAACGTGCTGACGCTCGAGGGCCGCAAGAGCGACAAGGAAGAGCGGACGTTCCTGCATCGCGGCATCTCGGCCCGCAACTTCAAGCGCCAGTTCACGCTTGCCGACCACGTCGAGGTTAAGGGCGCTCGGTTTGAGAACGGGTTGCTCGTCATCGACCTGCAGCGCGAAATCCCCGAGGCGAAGAAGCCGCGCCGGATCGCTATCAACGGTGCCGCCCCGACCAGCGTGACCCAGATCGAAGCCAAGGCCGCCTGATTACCGGACCAGGCGGACAGGTTCGATCCCGGCCGCGCGGGTGTCCCGCGCGGCCATCCTCAAATCGTCGTTGAAATGGAGGCAGCCATGCGGCCGACGACCGCTGTTGACGACAATGTATTCGATTTCGACTACCTGCTTCATCCCGGAACCAGATTCGAACATCCCCGTGACGTGGTCTCTCATCCGGGCCTGAGTCTCGGCGAGAAGCGGGCCATCCTCGCTTCGTGGGCCTCTGACGCGTCGGCCATCGCATCGTGCCCCTCGCTGCGGGCGCCAGAAGGACTAAGGGCGCCGGTCACCATCGACGAGATATTGGAGGCGCTGTGCACGCTGGATGGCGGCCCCCGCCGGCCTCCTGGCGGCAAGCCTATGCGGTTGCGGTCGACCGAACGGCGCGCGGTGGCTTGAAGCGTAGACTCAACCCAAAACGGACCACGAAGAACGTCAGGATGGAAACAATGTTCGAAGCGAACCTGGCCCGTATTCGTACTCACCGCAACAATATCCATCGTTATCGAGGACTGCTCCGAACCGAATTATCCGACCTCGAGCGCGAGTTCATCGAGAAGCGGATGGCCGCCGAGCAGGCCGCGCTCGACGCCCTGGTGGCCGAGACCTTTCCGGTGACAATGCCCCTTCCGAAGAATTCATATCCTTCCTCGAGCATGGGAGTTGTGTCGTGAGCGGCATTCGAGACCTGCTGATCCATGGCAGCGAGAAGGTAATCGGCCATTATCGCCTGCTGCTGGCGAGGGCGAAGACCGAGAAAAAGCGTGAGCTTTACAGAAGTCGGATCGAGCGTGAGGAGCGGCGGTTGCTGGACGAGCTCTGTAATGGCTTTCCAAATAGGTTCTTGGCATGACCTGCTGCGCCAGCGGCGATCGCTTCGCGGCGTTCGACATTGTCTTGACGCAGCGTGGACGAGGCAGGTGGAAGTGGTCTGTTCGCGGCTCCAACGGGTGTGCTCTCATGTGCGGCTCGGAACGCAGTCGAAGCGAAGCGCGATACAAGGCGGAGCGTGCGCTGTTTCTCCTGCTTTGCGCGAGTGCTTCGCGCGTTGCCAAGTTGCCGCTGGAGGAGGATGTTCAACGAGTTCCTCGTTGGGCAAGAACACACGAGCATCAGATCTTTAAGCGCATCGCCCAGTTGTTGCCGGGTGCAAACGACGCGGAACCGCGCTCGTCGCTATGTGCAAGGATAGGCAAAAATCTGCCTCGCACTCGGGGCAGTGCGGTTGTTACCGGACCGACCAACGGGCACGACAATATTTCTTTTACCAGCTTCTTCACGCGCCGGCAGCGACACCCAAGCGACCGAGGCCTGGAAGCTTCAGCGCGGGACGTCGGATGTCCAAGCCGAGAACCGCGCCGAAAAAATTAAGTTCGAAGCCTTCGACCCAGCCTACGGTGAGACCCAGACACCCCGCGATAGAGACAAACACGCCGGTTCCGGATGACGTGACTCCAAACCATCGGCTGTCATACGGGAAATCCTTCCCGATCGCCGTCGGCGGCAGCACAACGCAAAGCTCGGGCACGGCATCGAGGACGGCCTGCACGAAGGTGTTTGAGTTGGGACCCGGCCAGGCACTGTAGTCGCGTAGTCTCTGAACTTGTAGTTCTCGATGACGTACCGGATTTTAGGAATGAGCCCTTCGACGCGTTCCCCGTCGACGGCCACGACCATCTCCGGCGTTGCGCCGAACCAGCGACCGTCCGGAGCGAAGCCGTTGCCGCGAATTGGATCGCCCCAAGCCGTGTAGCCGTAGCGGCTGTAAGTT
>Ga0153954_1001764_pt1 | contig 10575 bp, 13 predicted proteins | sample TSFL038MetaG_FD_102277 | JGI IMG/M metagenome (GOLD analysis project Ga0153954, IMG submission 102277) | Attine ant fungus gardens microbial communities from Florida, USA - TSFL038 MetaG | ecosystem: Host-associated > Fungi > Mycelium > Unclassified | place: USA: Florida, Wekiwa Springs State... | reverse complement strand
GGTGGGTTACGATGTAACGCGATCGCCCCGAGTCTTCGAGAATTGCTACCGATTGCAATGACAGAGCGCGCGTTGCGCGACCGATCTGCCTCCAATGGGAAGCATACGGACTTTCGATCTTAATGATCGCGCAAGCATGCTTCTCAACTTCGCCCCAACTTCCCATAAAGTATAATACGCGCTGAATATAAGGGGTGCTGCTCCCGCTTCGTGCGGCAGCGATTTCTCATCTATAACATTGAAATATAATAATATTTTACCCTAGATCTTGCGCATCGAATGGTGGGAAATTGACGCGATTCAAGCGTCTTATTTTTCAAACAGATACCAATTGCTTCCACGTTCGCGCGTTCTGTGTACTCCGCATTAAGGAGCCGAACTGTAGCGTTTGCTGCATTGCCTCCGCTCATGATGAGCTAAGGAAATGCTTGTGATGGAACGAGTGACGGGCGAATCCATTCCCGCCGGCATTGATCGGCACGCAATCGAACAGGTGATTGCCTCCGGCTTTCCGCTGCTGAGATTTCCGAGAACGCTTGAAGCGGCATTCGAAGAGGAGGCGGCTGCGGAACGATGCCGGCAGCTCGCGTTCGGCGGCATTTTCGGGATCTTGCTTTACGATCTGTTTTTGCTCTCGGACTGGCTGGTTTCTCCAGCGACGTTCCTGACGGCGCTTTGGGTTCGGCTGGGCGTCGTAACGCCTCTCGCGCTGCTCATGATTGCCTCACTTTATCTCCGGCCGTCCGTTGCCGTCCGCGAGTCTCTGATTGCTACCGGCGGCGTCGTGTTGGGCGCTGGCAGCATTCTCTATCTGATGATGATCAGCCGTGGGCCGCTTCTCGACGTTCAACATCAGTCCATCATCCTCGTCGTTCTGTTTGTTGCAATGGTTCAGCGCGTCCGATTTTGGTGGGCAGCGGCGACGTGCATCGCCTGCTTTGCGCTTCACGCCGTCGGCTTGGCATTGCTCCCTTCCTATCCGTTCGAACTGCAGATTTCGGCCAATACCGTGTTCGGTTGCGCGGCCATTCTCACGCTCATTGCTTCCTATGTTCTCGAGCGAGAGACGCGCATGAATTATCTCCTGTCCCTCAGGGGGCGCTTGCAGAGACGCGATCTCGACGTCAAGAGCCGCCGCGATCCGCTGACCGGCCTGCGCAATCGTCTTTCCCTCGACGAAGCCATCGAAGTTTGCGATCAGGCGGATGACGGGAGCAAAGAACTCGCCGTCATCCTTCTCGACATTGACCACTTCAAATCATTCAACGATTCCGCCGGCCATCAGGCGGGCGACGTCTGCCTGAAACGGGTTGCCGGCATCGTTCAGGGCGAGCTCCGCGACTATGCAGACGATGTCTTCCGCTTTGGCGGTGAGGAATTTATCATCCTTTTGCGCAGAACGAATTTGGCTGCCGGTATCACCATCGCCGAGCGCATTCGAAGGGCTGTCGAAGTTGCTTCGATTCCCCATCCCGCAATGGATTCAGACGACGTAGTGACGGTCAGCATGGGTGTGGCGTCCGCCACTCTCAGCCGGGATATTCGAGTCGGGCTTGTTATCTCGGCCGCAGATTCGGCTCTCTACTCGGCAAAGCGAAATGGACGTAATCAAGTAGCGCCTAGATTGCCCGTCGCTGAGATCGTCGAGATTGCGGACTGGAAGGTCCGCGCAAGCTGAAGTTCCGTTCGAGCATTTCCGAAATTTCCGAAACAAAAACCCTCGACTTTGCTTCCAACCGGCCATGCAGAAACGGCTCGTAGATATGCAGTCGTGGCAAAGTCCATGACGAGATGCCGCTTGCCGTGTTGCGATTCTGTTTGTCGCTCTTGACCACGGAACAACGCCGCTGCATTTGCGTTAGACGACGGGGTTTTTACGTGGAAGGAAAAACGATCATGAAGAGGGTCGCGGTTTTGGCGGCGGGTGCGCTCGCCTTATCGTCAGGATGTGCGTTCGCAGTCAGTCAGGCCGTGAAGGACGCTTGCACTTCGGACTTCGCCGCATATTGCAGCCAGCATAAAGTCGGCACCGAAGCGGCCAGAGCTTGCATGCGCGAGCATCGCAAGATGCTGACCGATGCCTGCATTCAGGCGCTTGGGCATTCGAATGAAGTTACCCAGGCTGATATCGAGCAGTACCGGCGCGAGCATAACAAATAAGGTCCGCGCACGCTCGGAACGAGCTTGACGAAGAGATCGCCCGTCTCTGCAGATTCGCAGGGGCGGGCTTTTTGTTGTCCGGCTCACCAGCGAACGCGTCCGAGACCCAAGTAACGGCCGATTAGCTTGCGGACGACCGTGCTCGGAAGTTTGCCGCGTGTGAAATGATTGAATCTCGCGGTCGGGCCAACGGCGTAGCGAAAGCGCGGACGACGGGAGCCAAGGGCTTTCGCTACAACCTTTCCGACATCCACGGGATCGCCCGCGACGTTGGCGACGAGGGCATCGGCTGTTACTTCCAGATGCCGCATCATCGGGAGATATGCGCTCTCCTTCGGCATGACGCGCGGAGAACTCTCCCAAATGCTGGTTCGATAAGGTCCCGGTTCAACCAGGATGATGTCGATGCCAAAGTGCTCGACCTCGTAGGCGATCGACTCGGCCCATCCTTCGATCGCCCATTTCGACGCGCAGTAGGGTGAGTTCGCGGGCTGACCGGCGAAAGCCGACTCGCTCGAGATAATGAGGATGCGTCCACGGCGCTGTGCGCGGAACGTTGGAAGGAGACGTTTGGTCAACGCGAGGACGCCGAAGTAATTGACTTCCATGATGCGGCGGATGTTCGCCTCGTCGAGGTCTTCGAAGGCACCTCCGGCTGCAACACCGGCGTTGTGCACCACAGCGTCGAGAGACCGATTGGCGAGATCGAGGTCAGCGACCGCGCGATCGATCGATTGCCGGTCCGCGACGTCGAGTTGGCTCACGGTTACGCGCTTGTCGACGCCTGCCGTTTCTAGTGCACGATCGAGTTCCTTGCGCTTTGTCAGGTCGCGCATGGTCGCCACGACGTCCCAGCCGTGCTTCGCAAGCTCGACTGTCGTTGCCAGTCCTATTCCGGACGACGTGCCTGTAATGAGAACTCTCGGCATGAAGGAGGTGGCCTCCGCGTGTTGTTGCGGAGTTTTTTTACGCCACAACGGGGCGGGGGGCGAGGCCGCACTGTTCCCTGCGGAACAGCCGACGCGAGGCGATATCCGTTATCTATCGTGGTGTCGGTCGCGAAGCGCCTTGTCTGTGTACCCGCCGGCTCACAGGTGCGGCGCGATGCGGCCGACTCCCCCCATTTCGGGGTTGTGCTTCTAGGCCAGCCTCAACGGGTCCGTGTGCCGCCGCGACTTGCCTTCAAAGAAAGAGCCGGTTTCGAGCGACAGCTTTTTGTGCACGATATCCGCGTTGACGAGACAAGCGGCTTTCAGCGTCAGCTCGTTCGCGAAAATCTCTCCGGAGACTTCGCCGATGACCGTAACCGTTTCAGACTTGATCGTCCCTTCGACAACGCCGCGTTCGGCGACGACCAGCGACAAGCAATTGACCTCCCCAAGGACGGTTCCCTCAATGACGAGGGGGCCGGGATAGTCGATACCACCTTCAATGGTGGCGGTGCGCGGGATCGAGAGTGTGCGGCCGACACTCGCCGCCGCTTTTAGCTCACGCATTGAATTTCGTACCCGTACCGAAGCTGACACAAATCCCGCGAGGCCCGCATATCCCATATGTTTTCGGCGAATTTCGGGCTCATCTTCGCGTGTGCAGACCTTCTTTCGGCGAGGCGGCTGGTTCGAGCGCTTCTCGGAACCGATGCGGAGGCACCTTGCGCTCTCTGCGGCCCGGTATTAGCAAACGCCCGTAAATCCGGCGCTTGAAGGGAGATTAGGCCATGGCGGATACGACGGACACGAATGCGGTCATCGCGGACCTGAAACGCGAGATCGCCGAACTCTCCGGGCTGTCGCTCGCTACCGGCGTCATTCTTACGCAGCTTCTCCAAAAGATCGTCAGCCGCGAGATGAGCCCGCAGAACTCGGCGACGCAGATTGTCAACAATGCCCGCGAAGCGATCGAGGGCTTTACCTCGCACGTACACGCCGATCCCGTGATGAAGAAGCGCGCTCTCGATGCGGTAACGCAGTACGAGGATCAGATCCGGTCGGTACTGCCGATCTGATCCCAGGCGTCCTTCCATCTGCAGAGCGAGACCCCGAAGGTTCGCTTTGGGGGCCTCTCCTATGGTCGAATTCCTGTTCAGTTCGCCACCTTCTAACGTCGTGATCGAGGAAGGCCGTCGTCTCATTCGACGACCTTCCGCCGGGACCGATTTTGGAATGAATTTCGATGGCGGGGATTATTGAATTTTTCGATCGCATTTATTTGGATCGGAAATTTGCTTCTGGCGAGAATGGCGCGAGGGTTTTCTTTCCATTCGGACGAAGCTGCGATGGCTATATTTTGCCGTTGGAAAGGGAAGCCGACATCAGGCGAGCTTTACGGCTTCAGGCGATTGCGTCGTGTGTCGCGGGTTTATTGTTCGCATTCTTCGGCATGAGCATGGCGACGGCGCGGGCCAATCGCTGGCCGTGGCTCGACTGGATCGCTCTCTTCTCGTGGTTTGCGCTGCTCGCAGGGATCATAATCTATGCGCGGTTCAGCCTCGTTCGCGGGCTCGAGCGAGCCTAGGGCGGGGGAGGCCAGAAAACTCGGGGTTTGGCCAAATCCGGTGCGTGGCCTTGCGTCGTCGGAGCGAGGGAACACCCTCCGGCGCGGGGGCGTTGCCCTCATAGATCGTGCGCGAGCGGATCATACTCCGTTTTCCGCGCTCAGACCATGGAGGACTACGATGAAGAAGGCATTGGTCGCCATTATTGGGGCGGTTTCGCTTGCCGCATTCGTCGCGCCAACTGTGCAGGCGGATTCGATCAGCGGCGTCGAAGGCGCCCGCGCGAAGGAGCGGCAGGGACGCTATCTCAATCGCGGCGACCGCGAGCAGCTTCGCCGTTACGGTGGCAATGACGACTACGGCTGGCGCGGACGCTATCGCACCTACGATGATGAGAGCTATTACGACGACGGCGGTCCTGGCGTCAGTGTTTACGTCGGTCCAGGTGGCGTCGGCGTTTACGGCTACTAAGCAAGGCTGACATCAAAAGCCGAAGGGCGGCGGATCGAAAGGTCCGCTGCTTTTTTGTGGGCGTTGGCGACTCCGCTTCGCGGAGCCGGCCGCCAACGCATCAAACTCCAACGAGCCGCTGGGTGATGTCGGTCATGTGTTCGAAGACGATGTCGGGTTTGAAGGTCAGCAGCTTTTCGGGCGCGGTATAGCCCCACGTCACGGCGGCGAAGTCGATGCCGGCGGCGCGGGCGGCATTGATATCGCGCGCTTCGTCGCCGATGGCCAGCACGCGGCCCGGCTCGACGCCCGCGCGCTTCATCACGCGGCGGAACTTGCCGGCCTTGCCGAAAAGGGCGGCGCTGCAATTGTAATCGGAGAAGAGCGCGGCGTTCTCGGGTCCGAGGACGACCTTGGCATTCTCCTCGTTGTCGGATGAGACGAGGGTCAGCTTCACGCCGCCATCTTTAAGCGTGCGGAGCATGTCGCCGACGCCGGGGAAGAGCGAAATCGTATCGAGCTGCGTCGATTTCAACTTGCGCATATAGCGGGCGATCATCGGCAGCTTCCAGCGCGGCACGCCGAGGTGCTTCAGGATCTCAGGTACGTCGGCGCGGCGCAGAGGCTCGATCTCGTGCTCGCCCACGCGGCGCAGGCGGAAGGCGTCCGCGACGTTGTTCAGACTGCCGATGAACCACGGAAAGCTGTCGGCGAGCGTGCCGTCGAGATCGAAGATGACCAGCGAATAACGCATGCGAATAGTGACGATCCCTGGCCTCGACCCTCTCCCCCCGGGAGGGGAAGTTCCCGCCCCTCTCACTGGCCTTCGTGGGGGGAGGGTGTCAACTGTTTGATGGCGCTTTCCGACTCGCCTGCGGCGAGCCGGGCGAAAAGCGAGGGGATGTTGGTTCGTTCGTGCTTGAAAAAAGTGCGAGGGACGAAGATGCGAGTATGCGCCAACAAACTACGCTTTCTTGACGAACTCGGACTTGAGGCTCATGGGGCCGATGCCCTCGATCTTGCAGTCGATATCGTGATCGCTGTCGACAAGGCGGATGTTCTTCACCTTGGTGCCCATTTTCACGACGTTGCTTGAGCCCTTCAGCTTCAGATCCTTGATGACGATGACTGTATCGCCGTCTTGCAAGGTATTCCCCGCCGAGTCCCGGTAGACCTTCACGTCGTCATCATCGGGCGCGGAGGCGGATTGGGGGTTCCACTCGTGCGCGCACTCCGGACAGACGTAGAGGTTGCCGTCCTCGTAGGTGAATTCGGAGGAGCATTTCGGGCAGGGTGGGAGTGTCGTACTCATCAAGATTGCCTTTTTGTCGGCGCATGGCGACTCGCCTGTGGCGAGCCGGCCGCAAAGTGCGGGGATGTTGGTTCGTTCGTGCTGGGATAAGCTGTGAAGGACGACGCTGCAAGCATGCGCGTCCGGGCTTTTTGTTTACGCCGGGCGACTCTCCTTCGTCGATCCCCGCCTTCGCGGGGAGGCCGCCCGGCGCGACGCGATGGACGAAGACATAGGCGTGTGCAACCGGCCGGCTCGCGGAACGCGAGTCGGTTGCACCAAGAAAAGTGCGAAGGAAGAAGACACAAGCATGCGACAACGGCCGGCTCCGCGAAGCGGAGTCGTTTGGCGCCAAGCAAAAAGCACGAAGCGGACGGGTTCCGCAGCGTAGGGTCTTCGCAATGAGCAGTCTCGGAACCGGTCCGCTCCGTGACAGCCAAAGAACAGGGTTCCGAGCAGGTCACTTAATGAAGCGGGATGTTCCGCACACGGGTTTCTCACCCCGTGCGGGCCTGCCTTCCGCCTTGTCCGCATCGCGCGCGTGACGCGAGCGGGTGAGGCTGCCCCACCCGAGCGCCGCGCGACGCCTCACGCGATGCCCTTGCCGGATGGGTGAGGGGATTATGGTGGAGGTTGAGAGAGCGGGGATAAGTTTTTTTTGATCGGATTAACTGCCGACAAAGAATCGCTATCAACTGCGGACTCTGTTCGGTAGGCGCAGAGCGCCAGCCGCTTTCGTCCGGATTGAATGGGAAGAGAATGGGCGCGACCTATTTAGGGTCAGCCCAGTCGAGGCAATGGCGCCTGCGAAATCTCTCGTGTTTTCGGCTTTTTTTGCAGTTGCCATGGGTGGTCCGCAGGGTTTTGCGGTTCTGCCGATGTTCAATCGCAGGAAGTAGGCGCTATCTGGCCAATCCAGCCGCGAATACGTTAAAGAAATCGCAGTAATATTCCGAACGAATATTGACTTAAAAATTGCTTTAATCACAGCATGTTATGGATTTTAATTTCGCTATATACGGCAAGCAATGTTCGGTAGGCGCAGAGCGCCAGCCGCTTTCGTCCGGATCGAATGGGAAGAGAATGGGCTCGACCCTATTCAGGGTCAGGTCGGGTATGGCGACGGCGCCTGCGAAATTTCCCGTCTTTTAGGCTTTTTTGGGAGTTGCCTTCGGTGGCCCGTATGGTTTTGCGGTTCTGCCGATGTTCAATCGCAGGAAGTTGGCGCTAGCTGGTCAACGTGGCGATCGATACTAATTATTTTTCCTAGTTGAAGTAGAGTGGAATATTGAAGTAAATTTCGATGCGTCTTTTTTCCCTAGCAAAACGGAGTTTGACTCCGGCCGTGATATCCGGTATCCGACTGATACTAGACGCACGTCGGAGGGTTAGTAATGCCCAAGGCTGTTATCGTGAGAAATGGTGGCACAACCATCACAATCGAGGGGACTCAAGACGAGGTGATTTCGATGGTCGCTCGCATTGAGGGGCCCTCTGGGCCAGATGAAAGAAGGACACCTGCGCTTCCGAAGGCTTCGGCTGCAAAAGTCGTCGCGACGCCGACAGCCTTGATTTCCGAGCTTGTGCAGGAAGGCTTTTTTCGCGAACCGAAGGAGCTTGGAGATGTGGGGCAGGCGCTAAAGGAACGAGGTCACTTTTATCCTGTGACTACGTTATCGCCTGCCATGTTGCGGTTGGTGCGGAAGAAAGAACTGCGTCGACTGAAGGATAAAAAGCGGTGGACCTATGTCGGATAACGCAAAAAAGAGCATCACTGATGTTGTTGGGATCATTGTGGAAGAATTATCGTCGCTCGAAGCCGTTGACCGGCGGCGCGTGATTCAAGCCGCTTTGGCATTGCTCGGCGACGATCATCAGGGTTTGGTAGCTCGTTCGGAGGTGGTTTATCCCTCGGATAGTGACGATCGTTTCTCTCCGCGGGCTAAGTCTTGGATGAAGCAGAACGAGCTATCATCAGCTGACGTTCTTCAAGTTTTTCATCAGGGAATTGACAGCGTCGAAATCATTGCAGCGGAAATTCCCGGAGCAAATAATCGGGAGAAAGTGCGCAATGCGTATGTGATGCTGGGGATAGGGAAGCTTTTATCATCGGGCGAATCGCTATTCGACGATCGGGAAGCTCGTGTGGTGTGTGAGAGATTCGGAATCTACGATCAGACTAATCATTCAAAATATATGAAGGCCGGCAACGAATTCGTCGGGTCCAAGGAGAAGGGCTGGACTGTCACCGCTCCCGGGCTAAAGCATGGCGCTTCGCTTGTGAAAGAACTGGCCAGCAACTCCCGGTGAGGTCCAGCGATGAACGGGAATTCAGAAGGTGACGCCTTTAAGGTCGTTGACGAAGCGCTGTCGGGTTTGGAAACAGATGCGCAGCAGCGGCTGTTGGAATGGGCAAATTCAAAATTCGGTGGAAACGCCCCCGCCACACAAAAGAAAGCTGGGACAGTAGCTTCTGATAAGCCAACGAAAAACAAGCCAGCGTCCGCTACAAAAAAACCTAAAGTCGTGATGAAGCAAGTTAAGGATCTTGATCTCCGGCCAAAGGGGAAGCCTGCGGCCAACGACTTTGCAAAAGAAAAAGCGCCAAGCAACCTGAGGCAGAAGTGCACGGTGGCTGTTTATTACCTCGTGAATGTCCTGGAACTTGAGGCGGCGACCGCAAGTCACGTTCTGACCTTCTTTAAGGAGGTTGGGTGGCCTGTTCCCGGCGATTTGTTGAACACGATGCATCAAGCTGGTTCGGAAGGGTGGCTCGACACGAAGAATGCCGAAGACGTGAAGGTAACTTTGCGAGGGGAAAGCTTCGTGGAGCATCAATTGCCGGTCAGAGAATAACCCGCATGTCTTTCCAGCCACCGCGATTATTTGCATCAATTCCTGTCACGCTTAGTGCAGAATTGATATCGGAATTTCAGAAGATTGAGCGTAACTTTCGTGAGGCGCGCTGGGAGCCATCTGAGTTAAGCGGTGGCAAGCTGAGCGAGGTCGCCTACTGTATTTTGAAGGGGCATATTGATGGAGCGTTTCCCGCGCACGCCTCGAAGCCGCCTAATATGGTCGATGCGTGTAAGGCACTAGAGAAGAGCGGGGCGCAATTTTCCAGATCTATACGTATCCAGATCCCAAGGGTTCTTATTGCACTCTACGAAATTCGAAACAATCGCGGGGTGGGTCATGTCGGAGGCGATGTTGATCCGAACCATATGGACGCAGTTTGCGTTTTGCATATGTCGAAGTGGGTCGTTTCGGAGCTTGTGCGAATCTTTCACGGGGTGACAACTGAAGAAGCAACCGCAATCGTGAACGCTCTCGCTGATCGCGAACTCACATTGCTTTGGAAGATTGGGGATGTGACGCGCGTACTAGACACATCGTTATCAATGACCGATCAGATGATGTTGCTGCTCTACGGGGCACCGACCGGCCTGACAGAGGCGGAGCTAATCAAATCGGTCGAGCATTCGAATTTATCGGTCTTCCGTCGTGACGTACTTAGAAAGTTGCACAAGAAGCGGCGTATCGAATACGACGAGAGCGCTCGAAAGGCGACAATCTCTCCGTCGGGTTCGAAATACGTCGAGGATGAACTATTAACGCTCGGATCTTGAGCTTGGAAGGCAGCCGCAGGGGCGATGTCAGGTTGGTCCACCGCTTAGGCCGCCGTCCGCCCCTAGCTCTTTTTTTGCGCCCGGCGACTCCCGGCCCGGGAGCCGCCCGCCGGGCGCGGACTTACTCCGCCGCCGCTTTCTTACTCGCGGGCTTCGGCTTCCGTGCCAGCACCGGCTTCAGGTACTGCCCCGTGTAGCTCTCTTTCACCTTCACGATGTCCTCGGGCGTGCCGGCCGCAACGATCGTGCCGCCGCCGTCGCCGCCTTCGGGGCCGAGGTCGATGATCCAGTCGGCGGTCTTGATGACTTCGAGATTGTGCTCGATGACGACGACGGTGTTGCCGGTGTCGACCAGCTCGTGCAGCACCTCGAGGAGCTTCGCCACGTCGTGGAAATGCAGCCCGGTGGTCGGCTCGTCGAGGATGTAGAGCGTGCGGCCGGTGGCGCGCTTGCTGAGCTCCTTGGCGAGCTTGACGCGCTGCGCCTCGCCGCCGGAGAGGGTCGTGGCCTGCTGGCCGACATGGATGTAGTCGAGGCCGACGCGATGCAGC
>Ga0153954_1001763_pt1 | contig 10578 bp, 8 predicted proteins | sample TSFL038MetaG_FD_102277 | JGI IMG/M metagenome (GOLD analysis project Ga0153954, IMG submission 102277) | Attine ant fungus gardens microbial communities from Florida, USA - TSFL038 MetaG | ecosystem: Host-associated > Fungi > Mycelium > Unclassified | place: USA: Florida, Wekiwa Springs State... | reverse complement strand
CGATGCTCCAGGTCCTTTGGGACCAGGGGGAAGCGACGCGTCGGCAGGTGGTGGATGCGCTCTACCCCGGCGGGGGGGAGTCGCATTACGCGACGGTGCAAAAGCTCTTGGGACGGCTCGAAAGGAAGGGGTTCGTCCACCACGTGCGCCGGGAGGGGGTGTTGGCCTTCTCGGCCGTCGTGGGGCGCGATGAGTTCATCGCCCGACGCTTGCAGGGGCTGGCGGACAAGCTCTGCGGCGGCGCGGTGGCTCCGCTGGTGATGAACCTGGTCAAGTCGCAACCGCTCACGACGGCCGAGATCGACGAGCTTTCCACATTTCTGCGGGAACGCCGCCGGGCGAAGTCATCAAGCTCATCGGAACCTTCCCAGACACAGGAGCCAGGCCGTGGAAAGTCTCGCGCAGAACGTGCTGAGTAATGCGGCCTGGGCCCTGGCGTTGGCTCTCGTCGCCTCACGTGTTTGGAGGCAGCGCCCGGTCCTGGCTCACGGCCTCTGGCTCCTGGTGCTGCTCAAGCTCGTGCCCCCTTCGTTCGTGGACTTCCAGGAGCAGCGCGATGCCGTCTTGATCCACGAACTGGCTCACCTCAAGCGCCGCGATCACTGGGTCCGACGCCTCGAAGCCGTCGTCCTCGGACTCGACTGGTGGAACCCTGTCGCCTGGTGGGCTCGCCGCGAGATCGAGAAGGCTGAGGAAGAATGTTGCAACGCCTGGATCGTCTGAGCTTTGCCCAGGTCCGTCGAAACCTATGCCGAGGCCGATCCCCGGGGCCTCGAAGACTCGTCCCCGGCCACCCAAATAACGCATCCTCACATCCGTGTTCACTTCCCGGACAGTCTCTTACTGCCCGCATGGGCTCCGCGTCAACCCGCCGAGAAGCCAGAGGCAGGCGATACCGTCGATGCACCACAATTCGTGATCGATCAGGGCGACGCCGACTCTACGATTATCCTGCGAAATGGGTTCGGGCGCGGCCGAGGGCCATCAGCGGGAAATAATGACGGTAGAGGTTATAGTTGATCATGAAAGCGCGTTGGAGGTCGGTGTCCTGGTCGATGGCGGCGGCATCACGGCCGAGGTCGATGCGACAGCCGACGCCGTAGCCGGGGAAACCGGTGCCGGTGTATTCGGGTTCGTGCCAGGTGCCGTCGGTCTGGTGGTCGAGGAGGTACTTGACGCCTCGACGGATGGAGTCGTCGTAGTCTCGGGTGTCGACCGCTAACAGGGCCATGAGGGCCCAGCCGGTTTGCGAGGCCGTGGTGTCGCCGACGCCGCGAAGAGCGTCGTCCATGTACGAGGCGCAGGACTCGCCCCAACCGCCGTCCTGGTTTTGGTGAGCCACGATCCAGTCGGCCGCCTTGCGAACCCAGGGGAGATTCGTGTCGACGCCGATCGCCCGGAGCGCGGGCATGACGGCGGCCGTGCCGTAGATGTGGTTCACGCCCCAGCGGCCGAACCAGCTTCCGTCGTCTTCCTGCTCGCAACGGATGAAGCGAATCGCTCGGGCCACAACCGGGTCGTCGAGGCGCCGCCCTTGGGCTGCGAAGGCCTCGACGACATGGGCGGTGACGTCCACGCTGGGCGGGTCCAGGAGCTCACCGAAATCGGAGAACGGGATCTTCGTGAGCCACGAATGCGTATTGTTGAGGTCGAAGGCGCCCCAGCCGCCGTTGGCGCACTGCATCCCTTCGAGCCAACGGGTCGCCCGCTCGGTGGCGGCCTCGAGAGCCGAGGGGTCGTCGAGTTGAGGCCGGAACCGCTCGAGGATCAGCAGGATGACCGCCGTATCGTCGACGTCGGGGTAAAAGCGATTGGCGCGCTGGAAAGCCCAGCCTCCCCCTTCGACCCCCTTGGCATGGACCTGCCAGTCGCCCGGCGTGGTCACTTGCTGACCCAGGAGCCAGTTCAACGCCCGACGCGCTGCGGGATACTCATCGAGTGTGCAATTGTTATCGAGCATCGCCAGAAGCGACAGAGCCGTATCCCAGACCGGCGACTCGCTGGCTTGCAAGTACGTTCCGCCATTCCGATCGTAGGACCAGTGGGCGTTGTACGCCTCGAGCCCCGCACGCAGAACCGGGTGTTCGACCGGGTAACCCTCGGCGTGAAGCGCCATCATCGAGTAGATCCAGGGAGGCTGGATGCCGCTCCAGGCACCGTCGGCCTCCTGATGCTTGATGATCCACTCGAGGCAAAGCTTGATCGCCAACTCACGCCCGGGCTGGATCGGCCACGATGTATAATGGCGCAAGAATCGGTCGGCCACGTAGAACGGCCCTTCCCAAGAGATCCAGGAATGCCGGCGCGTGAGTTTGAAATCGCGTCCTCGGCGGCCGTTGGGGAAGAGTTCGTCGAGCCGCTTCTCAGGTGGCAAGGGGCGGCAAGTTCTGCGGGCCGAGAGTATGGCCAACGGCAGGATCGTACCGCGCGCCCAGGAGGCAAACTGGTAGATGTTGAACGGCATCCACGTAGGCAGGTAGATCAATTCGGGGGGGAGCGTCGGGGTCTGATCCCAGGGCCACTCGCCGATCAGCGCGAGCCAGAATTTCGTGAAATTGCGAAGGCGGGAGAGACCGCCGCGCTCGAGGATCCAGGCGAGCGCCTTGCGTAGCGCGGGAGATTGCGGGTCCTCGCCGGCCACGCGGAGCGCGGCGTAGCATTCGACGGTCGTGTTGATGTCGCCGCCGCTGGAGCCGTGATAGACCTCCCAGGCTCCGTCGCTCCGCTGCTGGTTGAGGATCGCGCGCACGACGCCCGGGAGCTTGGGGTCGTTCTGCACCCCCAGGACGTGCATGGCGAGAATCCACTCCGCCTCCATGCAGCAGTTCGACTCGAGCATACCGACCCAAAAACCCGCCGCCTCTTGCTCGTCCACGAGCCACGACAGGGCCTGGGAAATCCCCTCGTCGACCCGACCCGACAACGGGTAGGACCGAGAGACCTGGGTCACGCTCATAACCGTCGGCATCATCCTGATGTCTCCGGGAGACTCTCTTCCTGGAGTCGCCGTTATCCGCGGGCCACTCAATCCGCCTCGAAGGCAACGCCTCGGATGGCCTCGCCCCGCTGGGGTTTCTCAAAGACGATCCGGCAACGATCCCTTGATGTCGAGCACAGCCCAATGGGTGGCGGGGGAAGAGCGTTGCGACGCCCCGTGGCCTGACGCTGGCCAGGGCTCGGGTCCTCGAAGGCTCGTCCCCGGTCACCCATTTCCTCTGGCCTCACATCCTGAATCTCTTTCCGGATCGTCTCTCAAACCCGCCCTCAGCCACGAAGCATCCCGATTTCGGATTTTCCGAAGTAACTACCCAATAAGGGCGGACGTCGATTCCGGGCGACAAGGCCGGTTGTCAAGCAAGGTATCGTCCGCGCGAACGGCGTCAATCCCAACTTTGCGATCCGAAGTGATTTCCATCAAGGAGAATGGGGCCAAACGGCGACGAACGGCCTTCCCATCACGATCTCTCCACCGTCCCATGACGAGCGCGGCGCGGCACCGAGTTGCCTCCTCTGTGCGGGATTCAGGCGGCGATTGCCCACAGGCGTCTCTGTCGAAATACACTCGCAATTTGGGTGTCCAGAGCCGAAACTGGTCCCATGGCGTCGACATCGTGGAGAAAATGAGAAGACACGCTTTCGGATGCGGTCAATATGAGGAGTACGACTCGATGAGTACTGAGACTACCTGTCTGTATTGCGGCAGCCAGATCCCCACAAGCAACGGGTCGAACACCGTAGTAACGACCTGCCCCGGATGCGGAGCCAAGGTCTCGGACATTGGCATAGATCTCAATCCCTATGCGGCTCCCTCCACGTCGTTCGATCATGACGAGGATTTCGGCATAGGTGCTATCGGTATCGATGGCGAGGTAAGGCGAACATCGGCCGTGGAAAAGTGCAATGAGGCATTCCGACTGTTCGGCTCGAATTTCATGCTGATCAGCATGATCGTCCTGACGGTTTGGCTTCCCGCGCACCTTATTATTAATCTGCTGACATACAGTACTGACAACATAAGCATTAGAGCGTCATACAAAATGTTGACTCAGGCCGTTGAATGGATCTTCGGGCCGATCTGCTTGGGGGGAATCATCCATACCGTCTCCTTACGCAAGCCCGGCAAACGAGTCACTTATGCCGAGGCCATGCGTGCAGGTTTACGCAATTGGGGCAAGATGTTCTGGACTCGATTTGTTACGGCTTTGATCGTCCTGTTAGGCATGATCGCGCTGATCATACCCGGGATCATTTTTGCATTTCGCTACGCTTTGATCGATTCGATCGTCATCGTTGAAGGTCCATACGGCCAAAAGGCCCGAAGGCGGAGTCAACAACTGACGATCGGCTACAAGTTCCAGATCTTCGGAATGGTAGTCCTGCTCGGCCTCGCACTCATGGTGCTCGGGATACCGATCGGTCTCATCCAAGCGGCGTTGGGCCCCATCGATAATTTCCTCACGGCCACAGTCATCGACTGCGCAACGAACATATTAGTCACTCTCTTTCCCATCACGGGGTACCTGATCTACCGAGAGTCCGCGAGTCTGCACGGCGTCAAAGATTCGGACCCGGTTCTCCCGCTCGGCGAGTAACCGGCCTGGCCAAGGAGTTCGCCAAGTGGCTTTCTCGTAGGGTGGCCACTGCCCACCAAACTCATGGATTCGACCGGGGTTCAATCCCTGGTGGACAATGCCCGCCCTACGAGAATGAGACTTGGCGGAGGCTCCACTTAGGGAGAATGGGCAGCGCTCACCCGACACGGAAGGATTTAGACGTCTCCAAGTTCTTCTTCCATCGTCGCGACGAGCTCGCGGAACTCGTCGTCCGACAAGAGCAGCATGGCCAGAGGGGTATGTTCGCTCTCCATGAGCGTCAGGAGTTCGGCCGTGCCCGAGCGCAACCCGAGCCCTTTGCCTCGCTTCTCGAGGGTGCGGACCACGATCTCGTCAAGGCTGAAGGCCGAGGACACCCGGGCGATCCGCTTGACGATTTCTTCGAAATCCGGGAGCGTCAATCGCCCCTTGCCGTCCAGCCTGGCCGCCTCGATCACGAAGAGCAGCGCCTCAACCAGCCTGTCACAAGCCTGTTCCTGCAATCGCGTCGGCTTGGTCATCGTCTCCTCCCCTGAGCCACATTCCATCTCCGCCTCAAACCCCATCTTACTCTGATGGCAATCCGGCGATAGGTCGGCCAAATCTTACCCCTTCATCTCAAGGATTCACCCCCTTCGCACCAAGGTGCTGTTTTTTCAGCAACTCCCGCTTGACTCGCCTGACAAACGCTGCTACTTTTTCCGCATGATGCAGATTTTTCAGCACCCACATTCCGAAGAGATGAAAGCCTTTCGCCCGCGCGAGATCCCGAAACGAGCAAGAATCGGTTGCACTCAGAGCCTTGATGTCGCGGAGCGTCGCTTGATTCCGGAGACGATCGCGAAAGCCCCAGAGTCAATGGGCTGTGGCGATTCAAGGGCCGGGCGATAGAAAGACGGGATTGATTTATGCCGAAGCCTTCACCCTCGAACCTGAGCCGCCGGGAGCGTCAGATCATGGACATCATCTATCAGCTCGGCAAGGCAACAGCCGCGGAGGTACTCGAGCGGCTTCCCGACCCACCGAGTTATTCGGGCGTACGTGCGGCGCTTCGCGTGCTCGAAGAGAAGGGGCACCTGAAACACCAGCAACAGGGACCTCGTTACGTGTTCCTGCCCACACTGCCGCGAGACTCCGCCCGGAAATCGGCGCTGCGACAACTCGTGGAGACCTTCTTCGGCGGCTCTGCCGAGCAAGCGGTGGCCGCGCTTTTGGATCCTTCCGAGAACGAGCTGTCGGACGATCAGCTCGACCGACTTTCCGACCTCATTGACAAGGCCCGAAAGGAGGGTCGTTGATCATGAACGCATTCCGCTCATTCTACGACTCACCGTGGATCATCGCCTGGCTCGAAGCGACGACCAAAGGCTTCGTGTTGCTCCTCGTCGCCGCCTTAGCCTGCTACCTCCTGCGCAAGGCTTCGGCAGCGATTCGCCATTTCGTCTGGGGTCTGGGACTGGCCGGCGCTCTGGTCTTGCCGGCGATCTCGCTGGTCGTGCCCGTAGTCTCGCTGAAGGTTCCTCGAGGCCTGCTCGGACTGAAGGGTAACTCGGAGCCGGCAGCAACCGAGCCCTCGGTAACGCAAGCGAGGCCGGGAGAAACGCCCGCCGTCTCTCGACTATCCCCGAACATGAGCGGCATATCCGCACTCCCCCCGTTACCTCTGCGTGCTGAGGCGAAGGAGCTTCCTCAGCCACGAGAAAGCCGAGTCACGAGTCCGAATCACGATCGGGCCAAGCTAACACCCGAGGCATCGCCGACGTTCGTGGCCTGGATTCTCGCTGCCTGGGTCTTGGGAGTGATCGGGGCTCTGACCCCAATGTTGGCCGGGGCCTGGGTACTGCGGCGCGTCCGGCAACAGGCCCAGCCCATCCTGGATCGCGACTGGCTGGCACTGAAAGATGAGCTCACGACCCAACTCGAGTTGCGGCGCCCGGTCGCGTTACTCGGGTCGGGAGAGACGTTGATGCCGATGACGTGGGGTTGGCGTAAGCCGGTGGTACTCCTCCCCGACGGCTCGGATCAGTGGGATGAGGCGAGGCGCCGGGCGGTCTTGCTGCATGAATTGGCTCACGTCCAACGCGCGGATTGTCTCACGCAACAGTTGGCCCATCTCGCGTGCGCCTTTCATTGGCACAACCCCCTGGCCTGGCTGGCGGCCCGGCAGATGCGCCAGGAGCGGGAGCGTGCCTGTGATGACCAGGTCGTACTCCGCGGATTGCTGCCCAGCGAATACGCCGCTCATCTCGTAGCCCTGGCCCGCAGCCATCGTTCCCTGAAAGGAACTGGGCTGGCAGCCGTAGCCATGGCCAGGCGCTCGCGGTCGCAGTTAGAGAGCCGGGTGCATGCTCTACTCGACCCCAGGAAGGTCGCCGGGAGACTCACGCATCGGTCCGCTGGCTTAGCGTTCCTCGGACTCGCCCTGTTACTCGTCCCCCTCTCCGCCTTCCGCCTTCACGCTGAGGACACACCGGTGGCTAAAGCGACTCAGAACGACGTCCCCACGGCAACCCAGGAACCCAAGGCTCCGAAGACCATCACCGGCCTGGTCCTCGACTCAGAAGGCAAACCCATCGCAGGCGCCAAGCTGGCCGCTTTCGCGATGCCGATGCCCCATGAAAAATTCCTCGAGAATCATCTCCGCTTGGTTGGCCATGCTGAATCCGATGGTTCGGGCAAATTCCAAATGGATCTTACCGACAAATCGGCCTCGGTCTACAGCAGCCTCGATCTCGTCATCACCGCGCAGGGTCGAGGCGTACTCCAGAAGGAGCTCGACCCCGAGAAAGCTCGGCAAGAGCTCACGGTTCGGCTTGAAGCCGACCAGGCCGTCTCAGGCCGGCTCATCGACTTGCAGGGTGTTCCCGCGGCCAACGTCTCGCTTCAGCTCTGGGCTTGCTCACGTAACGACACGGACACGTGGTGGTTCACCCCTCCCGAAGAGCCACATCTTCTGCCGCTCGATGTGTCAACGCGCGTCACGACCGATAGTCAGGGCCGCTTCAACTTGCACGGTTTCGCGCCTGGAACCCGGATCACGCTCGAAGTCCACGACGATCGGTTCGCCCAGCAACGTCTCGAGATCGAAACGGCCAAGTCGGCGCCCCCCAAGGACTTCACCTTCGCCCTGGTGGCAGCCCATCGGCTTGAGGGCAAGGTCACGTTCGAAGATACCGGCAAGCCGGCCGCAGGCACCAAACTGTTCGTCCAGGTCATGAACACCCAACATGATAACATGCGGACTTGGCGAATGCTTGAAACCGACGCCGAGGGCCGGTTCCAATTCATCCCGGCTCCCGGCAAGCTCGCCACGATCTTCGCCTACCCACCCAAGGGTTCTCCCTACCTCTTCCGACGTACGGAACACACGCTGACCGAGGGCAAGCAACAGCAGATCGACCTCACGTTGAGACGCGGCATCGCCGTTCGAGGTAAAGTGACCGACGCGGCGACCGGCCTTCCCATCGCCCGAGCCAAGATCGAGTACCGGCCCCAGCACAAAAATAATCCTCACTTTCGCGAAGATGCGATCGCTCGGTTCGAAAGCTATGAGCCCGAGACGGAATCGAACGCCGACGGAACCTTCCAGATCGGCGTCCTTGCCGGCAAGGGGAACCTGCTGATCAAGGGACCGACGGCCAACTACGTGCACATCGAGGTCACGAATGCCGAACTCGAGTTCAAGCCCCCCGGGGGCACAAGGTACCGCCCCGATGCGCGTGTCAGCCTCGACCTCAAGCCCGAGACAACAGTTCACGAAGTCGCGGTCACCCTCCAACCCGGAAAGATCGTCGAAGGCCGGGTGGTCGGACCCGGCGGACAACCCGTCGCTCAAGGGGAAATCTTCGCTCACTTTATCATCCCCCACAGCAACCAATATCAACAGACAACAATCACGTTTCGCGATGGGCGTTTCTCTTTGCCGGGATGCGATCCCGATCGCGAAATGGCCGTCTATTTCGTTGATGCCAAGCAGCAGCTCGGGGCGATGGCCATGATCTCGGGCAAGCAGGCCGAGACGCCGCTGACGGTCAAGCTCGAACGATGCGGATCGGTCACGCTGCGCTACGTCGACAAGAAAGGGCGGCCCTACGCTCCCAATAAAGGACGTCTGCTCGCCTTCACGCAAGTCGCGCTCTCGAGCGGACCGGATCGGGCCAGCAGGGCGACCAACGAAAATCCCGTCCGCGGCGAAACGATGATCGTGGCCAACCTGGACCGCAAACGCTACAACGACCTCGTTCCCGACGAGCAGGGCAAGATCACCTACCCCACGCTCATCCCCGAAGCTCCTTTGCAGCTCCTTGTCGCCGACGATGCCAACTGGGTGACCAAAAAAGAGTTCCAGGTCCACCCTGGTGAAAATCTCGACCTCGGTGCGATCACCTTGAACGATCTCGACAAGGACTGACAGCGAGTTCGCATATCCGAACCTGTCTCAGCTCGAAGACGGCGTCCCCAAATTCGCGATCGACTTCCGCCGCGTGTACGCCACACGGCTCGATGGTTGGCTCAGCAGATCCAGCCGGACCGTTTTAGGTGACGTATTTGAGCCCTTCCCCGTTTGATCAACGTAAACGCTCAAGGGGACGCCGTCGTGAAGTGGTACAGCAAAATGCCTGCGGCAACCGCCACGTTGAGCGACTCGGCCCCCGGGCGCATCGGGATCGTGATCCGGAGGTCGCAGGCTTCGACCCACTCCGGCCCGAGGCCTTTCCCTTCACATCCCAGGATTAGGGCCAATCGTTCAGGCCGGCGCACGGTGTGGAGCGGCTCGGCGTCCGGGTCGACGACCGTTGCAGCCAGCGAGAAACCGAAGTCGGCGCGGAGCCGTTGCAGTTCTCCCGCAAGATCGTCCGCCTCGATCACCGGCAAGCGGAGTGCCATCCCCATCGAGACGCGCAGGACGCGCCTCGAGAAGGGGTCGGGACAGCGTCCGCCGACGAGGATCGCGTCGACCCCGAAGACGTCGCCGAGCCGGATGATCGCGCCAAGATTCTCAGGGTTGTCAATTTGAGGGCACACGACGAACGTGCGACGCCCCCCTGCACCGCCCACCAGCTCCGCCAGCGCCGGCCAGGGACGTCTAAGGCCGCAGGCAAGCACCCCTTGATGGAAGTTGAAGCCGACGAGCACGTCGACGAGCGCATGCGGGACCACCCAGAGCGGCACGTCGTCGGGCACCCAGGGCGCGACTCTTGCTTCGTGGCGGTCGCTCACCAGGATCGAGGCGACCGGGAACGGACTCTCGAGGAGCCGCTCGACCAGTTTCTCCCCTTCGACGACGAACCAGTCCCGGCCTCGCGTCAGGTTCGTCGTCTTCAAGTGGCGGTAGGGCGCGATCCGAGGATCCGCAAGGTCATCGATCAAGACACGAGGCATCGGCGTCACTTCGACTCGTTCGGCTGGCGGAGGTACTTGTCGGCATAGCTCAGGAAGACCTTCCAGTCCTCCCGGGTCATCGCATGCTTGCCAGGCCTGATATGGTACCCGAGCTTGCTATCGACCAGCACCCCCGTTTCCGGCATTCGGCGCGCGTTGAGCCCCCCTGCCCCCAAAAGCTGATACACGGGCTCGGCGGCCTGAAGCACCTGGAACTGTCCTTCGGGGTTGGCCCACGTGTCGTATACCCCGTCCATCCCACCGGTCACCCGCCGTCATGTTACAAAGACCGGTGATTGTTGCCAGGGCCTCGTCACGGTCCTCAAGCGAATTCTCAACTCCCGCGCGGACATCCACCAACCGCCAGGTGGAAATGCACGATCGCTCTCCAAGCCAACGCGCCGGTCCAGAGCGATTATCGCTTGGATTGCCTACAAAATCCCGGAAGATCGGAGTGAAATCCCTGGGAGTTCTGTGTTAGACGCACCATAAACTGATGCTATGTAGATGGCCGTACGGGGTGGTACTGGTGGCTTGTCCACCCGTGGCGCAGGCCTTGGCTCACGGGTGGACAAGCCACCAGTACCACCCCAATACGCCTATT
>Ga0153954_1001762_pt1 | contig 10581 bp, 9 predicted proteins | sample TSFL038MetaG_FD_102277 | JGI IMG/M metagenome (GOLD analysis project Ga0153954, IMG submission 102277) | Attine ant fungus gardens microbial communities from Florida, USA - TSFL038 MetaG | ecosystem: Host-associated > Fungi > Mycelium > Unclassified | place: USA: Florida, Wekiwa Springs State... | reverse complement strand
GCTTTTGGCCCTTGAGCTCGTCGGGGACCGGAATGACCGCGGCCTGCTGGATGCCGGGATGGCGCTCCAGCATCTTCTCGACCTGGCCGGGGTTGTTGTTCTCGCCGCCGCAGACGAACATGTCGTCGACCCGGCCCACGAAATAGAAGAAGCCGTTCTCATCGCGGCGGAAGACGTCGCTGGTGCGGTAGTAGCCGTCCGGGGTCGTCACCTCGGCCGTCTTGGCGGGCAGCTTGTGATAGTGCGTCATCTGCGCGCCGCACTTCATCTCGAGCTCGCCCTGGTCCTGAACCTCTTTGCCGTCGCGCACGAGGCGGAGCTGCACGGCGGGATGCGCAGCGCCGGTCGAAGTGTCCGGCTGCGGCAGGCCTTGCGGATGCGGGCCGAACACGACGGGACCGGCTTCGGTCGTGCCATAGCCGTTGCTGACCTGGGCCTTGGGAAACGTGCGATGCACCTGATCGACCAGCGACTGCGTGATCGGCGCCGAGCCCATGCGCACGGCTTCGACGGCGGAGAGGTCGGCCTTCGCCAAAAGCTCCTTCTCGCGCAGCAGCATGGCGATCATGGTCGGCACGGAAGTGAGGAAGGCCACGCGATGCTTGGCCGCCGCTTCGATGTAGCTCTTCGTGGTGAACTGCGGCAGCAGCACGACCGTGTCGCCGTGGCTGAAGGTGGTCTGGCACATGGCGAGACCGTTCATGTGATAGAGCGGCGCGGCGACCAGCGAGCGCTGGCCCTGCGGCACCGGCCGGCGCGGCCGCTGCGCCATCGCCCACAGATGCGAATAGTGCGACAGCACCACGCCCTTGGGCCGGCCGGTTGAGCCGGAGGTGTAGAGGAACAGCGCCGGCTCCTCGGGCTGCATCTTCAGCGCCGTGAACGGACCCTCGTCGAGCAAGGCGTCGAAATCGCGATCGAAGGAAACCTTCGGCACGCTGTCGGGTGCCAACCCCAGGCGCGCATCGTCACCGATCACCAGCCTGGCGTCGCAATCCTCGACGATGTAGGCCACGGTCTCGGCCGGCAGCTTCCAGTTCACCGGCACCGAGACCAGGCCCGCCTGCATGGTGCCGAGGAAGGTGATCAGAAACTCCGCGCGGTTGGCCGAGAGGATCGCCACGCGATCGCCGCGCTGCAGGCCGCGCTTCAGCAGCCCGCGCGCTACGGCGCCGGTCAGCCGGAGGAGATCGCCGTAGCTGTAGCGCCGCTCGCCGCCATTGCCGCCCTCGTCGATCAGCGCCAGCGAGTCCGCCGGCACCGCGCGCGATAGAGCATCGCCCTGATTGTCGTACGGGACGTCGAGCATCTTACTCGATGAATTCCAGCACGGCGTTCACCGCTTCCTTGGCCGGCACGACGATACGTCCCGCCTTCTCGATGAACGGAATCTTGCCCGCCTCCAGCGCCGACGCGGCCTTGGCGAGCGACACGGTGCGGAAGGTGAGGCCCGCCATATAGGCCGGCCGGCCCTGCGGATCGGGAGAGGCGCCGCCGAATTCCTTCTTGAGCGTCGCCTCGGTCACGATGTCGAAGCGCGAATTGCCGATCACGACCGACTTGCCGCCATCAATGTCGCGCACGTTCTCGGCTCCGAACATGTCGACATAGAGCTTGGCGCCCTTCGCGGGATCCGGCTCGACGATCACCGCGCGCACGACGGCGACCGTACCGTTGGCATGATGGCGCCACTCGTCGCGCCAGACGAGCTCGCGTGTGAAGTGATGGCAGTAATAGATGCGGCCATAGGGCACGACGCCGGCCTTCATGCGGATGGTCCGGAAGCGGGCATCGCCCTGGCCGCCGGTGTATTTCACGGGCCGCGTGAATTCCGATGGCGGATCGAAAGGCAGGCCGGCCTTTTCCAGGGCAGCATAGGTGACGGCCGAGTCCTCCGAGCCGAATACCAGCCCGTTCAGCCCTTCGGCATAGTTCAGGAGATCGAGCCGGCCCGACGTTGCGTTTTTAGGAACAGCGATCAGCTCGAGATAGTCCGTGCCGAACATGGCGAGATGGTTCATCGAGCCCAGCGAGTGATAGCCACGCTCGGTCAAGGTGAAGCCCAGCCGGCGATAGATGTCGGCCGCGCGATCCATGTCGTCGCGCGCGTTGATGACCACGTGATCCAGCGTCGCTGCCGGCAATGCCATGCGAAATCTCCCTCCGTGCCCCGCACCATAGCCCATGTTCAGCCGGTCCGGAATTTGCTCTACGTTCATTCCATGAGACCCAATCATCCGCTGAGCCGTATCGCCTACCAGGTCATGTGGGACCGTCTGATCTCCGTCGTCGAGGAGCAGGCGCAGACCCTCGTCCGCACCGCCTTCGGCACGCCCACGCGCGAGGCCGGCGACCTGTCGGCCGGCGTCTACGACACCGAGGGCCGCATGCTCGCCCAGGCCGTGACCGGCACGCCGGGCCATGTGAACTCCATGGCGATGAGCGTGGGCCACGTGTTGAAGAAGGTTCCGCTGAAGGAGATGGCGGAAGGCGATGTCTTCATCCTGAACGACCCCTGGCAGGGCACGGGCCATCTCAACGACATCGTGATCGTGACGCCGATCTACAAAGGCGGGAACGCCATCGGCTTCTTCGCCGACACGCTGCACGTGGTCGATATCGGCGGCCGCGGCATCGTCGGCGCGGCCCAGCAGGTCTACGAGGAGGGGATCTACATCCCCATCACCAAGATCATCGACAAGGGCCGGGTCAACCAGTGGCTGGTCGATCTGATCGCCGCGAACGTGCGCGAGCCCATCCAGGTGATCGGCGACATCTATTCGCTGATCTCCTCCAACGAGGTCGGCGGCCGTCGCCTGATTGGCATGATGGATGAGTTCGGCCTGGAGCGGCTTGACGATCTCTCCAAGCACATCCTCGACCACAGCCGCGCCGCGAGCCTGGCCGCAATCTCCAAGCTCAAGCCCGGCACTTACTCCAACGAGATGACGGTCGACGGCATCAATGGCAAGCCGATGACGCTCAAGGCGCGGCTCACCGTCGGGCCCGAGGGCATCGACGTCGAGTACTACGATGCGCCGGCCACGGTCGCGCTCGGGCTGAACGTGCCCATGTGCTACACCGACGCCTACACGGCGTTCGGCGTCAAATGCGTCGTGGCGCCCAAGGTGCCGAACAACTACGCCTCGCTCGCTACCATCCGCACGACGGCACCCGAAGGCAGCATCCTCAACACCAAGCATCCCGCCGCCGTCGCCGCGCGCTCGACCATCGGCCACATGCTGCCCGACGTGATGTTCGGCTGCCTGATCCAGGCGCTGCCCGAGGGCGTGCCGGCCGAGGGCACGTCGTGCCTGTGGAACCTGCGCCTGATGGGCGGTCTCGGCCGCGCCGAGCTCACGCCCGAGCAGCTCAAGACGGCGACGCCCTACAACGTGATGTCGTTCCACTCCGGCGGCGCCGGCGCGCGGCCGCATGCCGATGGCCTCAGCGCGACGGCCTTCCCGTCGGGCGTGCGCAACGTCCCGGTCGAGATCACCGAGACGCTCGCGCCTCTCGTGGTCTGGTCGAAGGAGTATCGCCAGGATTCCGGCGGCGCCGGCGAATATCGCGGCGGCCTCGGCCAGGTGATGGAGATCGGCAGCGCCGAGAACATGCCCTTCGGCATCTCGCCGACCTTCGACCGAGTCGTCTATCCGCCGCGCGGCCGCCTCGGCGGCCAGTCCGGTTCGGCCGGCAACATCGCGCTCAAGTCGGGCAAGGACCTGCCGCCCAAGGCGCACTCCTCGGTGCCCGCCAACGACCGCCTGGTCGTCAGCATGCCGGGCGGCGGCGGCTACGGCGATCCGCACAAGCGCGACCCGCACAAGGTGGCGGAGGATGTGGCCCTGGGCCTCGTCTCGAAGGACAAGGCCCGGACGCTCTACGGCGTGGCGCTCAAGGCCGATGGCTCGGTCGACGAGGCGGAGACGGCGCGGCTCAGGACGAAGGTCGCGGCGGAGTAACAGCTCCTCCTCATTCTGAATGGAGAGGAAAGCCTACCACTACATGTAGTGGTAGGTGGCGATATTTCTGGCTAGGGTACCGAAAATAATGGACCTCTATGGGGGTCCCGGCTCTGCCCCGCGCTCGATCTGCCCCACCGTGCAGCGTCTCCTGCGGTCCCCGCGCTTATGCGTTGGCCGCGGAGCGGTCAAATCGCTCGGCCAATCAGCCCTGGATCCGGGTCTCCAGACACAGAGCTTAATCGCATACGCCTGACCTCGGCATTCTGATCAATGGATCGGCCGGGTCATCTCAGGGACTCCTCGATCTCGGCATCCGCTTCGAAATCGAGCAGGATGCGTTCGCACAGCTTGGTGAAGACCTTGCGCTCCTGCTTGGAGAGCGAGATGCGCTGGCGCGACAGGATCGAGGCGTGCGCGACCTCGGTCATCGACTCGTCGGCTGTCTTCTTGCCCTTGGGTGTCAGGTGCACGAGGAAGCCGCCCTTGTCGGCGGGATCGGGGCGGCGCCTGACCAGGCCGAGCGCGCTCAGCCGGTCCACGGTCTTGGTCATCGCCCCCGAGGTCACGAGCAGCGCACGGAACAGGTCCGTCGGCCGCCGCGCATAGTCGCCGCCGGCGCGGCGTAGCGCCATCAGCACCCGGATCTCGCTGCCGCTCAGCCCCACCGTCCGCTTCGAGCGCTGGCTGCCGACCCGTTCGACGATCCGGCCGATGCGGATCAGGTAGATCGGCAGCAGGTAGTCGAGCGGATCGAGGTCGGGACGTTCGCGCGCCCAGCTGTCGGCGATGTCCTGTGCATGGCCGACGGCCGGCGCACTCCTGTTTCGTGCCATGCCGGCCTGTATAGGCCAGCGGCCGGGTGAGAAAAAGTATCTTCCCAGGAAGATAAAACATCTTCCAAGGAAGACGAATAAGGCCGATACTGCCTCCAATACATCTGGAGGAAACCAACGCCATGATGACGAGGGAGCAGAACGATCGTCTCTGCCGGGTCGGTCCCGGCACGCCGATGGGCGCATTGTTCCGGCGCTTCTGGCTGCCGGTCACGACGTCGGAGCGGGTCGCCGAACCGGGCGGCCGGCCTCGCGCGGAAAGGCTGCTGGGCCAGGATTTCGTGGTGTTCCGCGGCAAGGACGGCAAGGTCGGCGTGCTCGACGAGCTCTGCATGCACCGCGGCGCCTCGCTGGCGCTGGGACGCGTCGAGGATTGCGGCATCCGCTGCCTCTATCACGGCTGGAAGTTCGGCGTGGACGGCTCGGTGCTCGACATCATGAACCTGCCCGCCGGCAAGCGGCCGGCGCATCTGCGTGCGCCCGCCTATCCCGCGGTCGAGGCGGGCGGCATCGTCTGGACCTATATCGGGCCGAAGGAGAAGCAGCCGCCGTTCCGGCGCTTCAAATTCATGGACCTGCCCGAGAACCAGCGCGTGCTGATGCGGGTCGATTGCCATTTCAACTGGGTGCAGGCGACCGAAAGCGGTCTCGACAGCTCCCATGTCGGCATCCTGCACAGCAACGCCGCGCGCCCCGGCTGGGCCGGCGAGTCGACGGCGACGGTCGGCGCGCTCGAGGACACCGGCCCCGCGCTCGAGATCGAGGACACGGAATTCGGCTACCACTACGCCGCCTTCCGCAAGGGCACGAATGGCGGCGCGAACAACGTCCGTATCGTGCCGTTCATCATGCCGAGCGGCCGCATCATCCCTGGCGGCGCGCTGCAGGGCCCGAACAACGCCACGATCGTCTTCGAGATCCCGATCGACGACGAGCACACCGCGACCTACACGGTGCGCTACGGCTCCGCGCCGATCACCCGCGAAAGCCGGTTGCGCGAGACCGGCTTCGACGATCTGACCTACTACGACGCCGAGAAGCAACGCTTCCTGTTCACGCGCGAGGACTATGCGCGCCAGCGCCGCGAGGCGATGGACAGGAACTGGACCGGCTTCCACGGCATCGCCCTCGAGGATGCGATCATCTCGACCTCGATGGGCCCGATCTACGACCGCTCGAAGGAGCATCTGGTCGCTTCGGACATCGCCGTCGTGCGCTTCCGCCGCCGGGTGCTGGACTCGGTCGAGCGCCTGGAACGCGGCGAGGATCCTGTCGGCGTGTCCGTGGATGCGAGCCTCATCTCATCGATCGACGCACCGGCGCCCGCGCAAGGCCACTGGCGCACGCTCATCCCCACGCACCGCGTCGCCACCGCTTAAGTCACGTCAGACACCGCCGAAAGGGCCGACAGAGCTCGCGGCGAGGGAGGAACCCGCATGTTCAACAGACCGATCAATCGGTGGTGGACCGTCGTTGGCGGCGCGCTCGCCTGCGCCGTCAGCATCGGCGTGATCAGCAACTCCTTCGGCATCTTCACAAAGGCGATTGGCGCCGATTTCGGCTGGGAACGCTCGGAGGTGACGTTCGGCCTGACGATCCAGCACATCTTCTCGGGCCTGAGCTACATCCCGCTCGGCGTCATCCTGCAGCGCTACGGCGTGCGCAAGCCGACGGCGATCCTGGTCTCGATCTGCGCGGTCGGCGTCTTCTGCCTCGGCTTCATCCCGTCGTCCCTTGCCGTTTACTATGCGCTGTTCGTCGTCATCGGCTTCACCAGCGGCGCGGCCACGGCGATGCCCTATGCCGTGGCGATCACGCGCTGGTTCGACGACATGCGCGGCCTGGCGCTCGGCATCATGGTGACCGGCACGGGCGTCGGCGCCTCCCTCGTACCGCTGCTCGCGAACTGGCTGCAGAAGACTTACGGGTGGCGCGGCGGCTACATGGGGCTCTCGGTCTTGATGGCCGTCGGCACGTTGTTCGCGCTCGCTTTCATGGTGCGCTCGCCGCCCGCGGCGCCGGCCGTGTGCCGCGACGAGGAAGGCGCGCCGTCTCTCATCGAGATCCTGGCGATGAGGAATTTCTGGCTGACCGGTGCGCCAGTCTTCGGCCTCTCCGTCGCCGTCGCGGGCGTGCTGATCAACATCGTGCCGATCATGACCGACAAGGGTTACAGCACCATCAGCGCGGTAGGCATGCTGTCCGCCGCGGGCTTCTCCTCATGGGGCAGCCGCATCCTGATCGGCGCGTTGCTCGATCGGATTCTGGCATCCTACGTCGCCGCAGGCGTGATGCTCGTCGCCGTGCTCGGGCTGGTCACGATCCTGGTCGCGCCGGTCTGGCTGCCGGCGGGGTACTTCGCCGCCATCTGCATGGGCTTCGGGCTCGGCGCCGAGGCCGACATCGTGGCCTTCCTGGTGAGCCGCTATTTCCGGCCCGCCATCTACAGCAAGATCGTCGGCGCGATCTGGCTCACGTTCGCCTGGGGCTATGCCTCGGGAATTTCTTTAGCGAGCTGGTCGCACGATTTCCTGGGCTCATATGCGCCGGCGTTGGGACTGTTCATCGGCGTGGCATTGCTCAGCGCCGCGATTGTGCTCCGGCTGGGCGACTACCCGTTTCCCAATCTGGAGCGGCGTCGGCGGGCGACAGCGCTGCGGGCGCCTTCTTCGCTTCAGCAATCTGCCAAGCAAGCATCTCTTTGACGGCGACGATCTGAAAAGGTTCGAGCTTGCCTTCCTCCTCAGGAAAGAATCGAGAGTCGTGAGCTTGAGGGCAGAGCGGCGCACCTTCCTTTTCATGCTTTCTCCTCACGATCGCGGATGCAGCAGCTGCAGACGCCGCAGCTCAGTGCTGGCTCATAGCCGGTTGGAACCCGTTAGTCTTCAAGATCGCAGACGAAGCGGACCCGGTGAGAAAGTCGATAAACGCCTTCGCCGCTTCCGGTGACTTGTTCGTCGCCGGAATCCCCGCCGTCAGCAGCGTGACCTTCTGAACCTCATCCGGCAGCGGTGCCAACAGCTCGATGCCGTGCGCCATCACGATTTCGGTGGTCGCGCCGAACTGGAGATCGGTCTCGCCGTGCTCCAGCGCCTGGAACACGTTCTCGGGATGCTCGCCATCGGAGTCGTCCAGTTTGATTTTCGACTTGAGCTGATCCTTCAATCCCAGTCGCTCGATCAGCTGCGCCGTATAGATACCGGACGTCGAACCCGTCTTCGGATCGCGGTAGCCGATGGATCGGGCCGCGAGCAGGGTGCGCTTCAGCGCGTCGACGGTGCTGATGTCGGGTTTGGGTGCGCCTTTGCGGATGGCGATGCCGATGGTGACGCCCGCGATGCCGACGGTGCTGCCGGCGACGATCTTGCCGTCGGCGACGAGCCTGGCCATCAGGTCGCCGGGCATGATCGCCATGTCGGCGCCCTTGCCGTCTTCGATGCTCTTCGCAATGGCGCCGCCGGGGTTGTAGATGACGGTCACCTTGTTCCCAGACTCCTTCTCGAACGCCGCGATGATGTCCGGGAAGGCGACCTTCAGGGCGCCGGAGATCTGCCCCTTGATATCGGCGGCCGCCGCGACGCCCGGGAGATAAGTGGCCATTACCAGGCTCAAAGCCACGACGACGATCCGTTTGACACCCATCTGCGCTCCGGCGTTGGCGCGTCACCTCCAACCTTTTGGGCACCTCCTGTCAACGCCGTCGTTGCGGGCATGCTCGAAAATGAGCATCCGCCTCGAATGATGCGGCGCAGCATTACCCCTTGAATAGCCTTAATTGATGGTCATATTCCGTGCTGCACTGCAGCAGTCAGCGCGCATGGGAGGACGTCCATATCAAAGGAGTTTGGTATGTGGTCCTACACGGAATCCGAAGAAACATGGCTTCAGCCGGGCAGTGAAGCTGCAAGCCCGTCGGCGCGTGAGGATATCCTGCCGCGCGGCGACCTTGCTTCGCGCGTCCTCGCGATGCCGACCGACACCAATCCGAAGGGCGACATCTTCGGCGGCTGGATCATGTCGCTGATGGACATGGCCGGCAAAATGTCAGCGACGACCGTGGCCAATGGCCGTGTCGTCACCGTCGCCGTCGACCGCATCGTTTTCCGCCAGCCCGTGCGGGTGGGCGATGTGGTGTGCTGCTACACCGAGATCCTGCGCACCGGCCGCTCGTCGATCACGCTCTCGATCGAAGTGTGGGTGATGCGCCAGGGCAAGGGCGACCGGCTCAAGGTGACCGAGGCCACCTTCACCTTCGTCGCCGTCGACGAGGCCGGCCGGCCGCGTCCCTTGCCGGCGGCTCCGTCTCTCAGCGCTGATACATCCCCGTCAACGTCGCCTTCTCCAGCGTGTTGAAGTGCAGGTTGAAGCCGACGACCGCGGCGGACGTATCGGCATCGACCCCGAGCTTCTCCTCCTTCACGGCGAAGATCGTGAAGATGTAGCGGTGAGGGCCATGGCCCGGCGGCGGGGCGGGGCCGAGATAGCCGGTCTGGCCGAGATCGGTCCGCGTCATCAGCGCGCCTTGCGGCAGCAGGCCCGCCTTGGGGTTGCCGGCGTCGAGCTTGAGCTCGGTCACGCTCGCGGGGATGTTCACCACCACCCAGTGCCAGAAGCCCGAGCCGGTCGGCGCGTCGGGATCGAAACAGGTGAGTGCGAAGCTCTTGGTGCCGGCGGGCGCGCCCGACCAGGAAAGCTGCGGGCTCTTGTTGCCGCCGTCGGTGCCGAAACCGAAATTCTTCGACAGGACTTGGTCCAGGGCGAGCGTCCCGCCTTCCTTGAAGCTGTTGCTGGTGAGAACGAGCGCCATGGGTTCCTCCGCGGTTGCGAGCGGCGGAGCATAGCGTACGTTCTGTAAAATTGGCACGCCGATTGCCTCCCCGACAGTCGCTGGGAAACAACGACAACACGGGGAAGCTGCAATGTCTTATCTGGCGCCTTCGGAATTCGTGGTGAAGATGGTGGACGCGGGCGAGTCCAAGATCTTCATGGCCACCAAGGACACGGTGATCCGCGCCTACATGGCCGGCGCCATTCTGGCCCTGGCGGCCTTCATGGCCGTCACCATCAACACGCAGCTCGGCCTGCCGCTGGTCGCCGCGGCCTTCTTCCCCATTGGCTTCTGCATGCTCTACCTGCTGGGCTTCGACCTGCTGACCGGCGTGTTCGTGCTCTGCCCGCTCGCCGTGCTCGACAACCGGCCGGGCTGCACCTGGGGCGGCGTGGGCCGCAACTGGGGGCTGGTGTTCATCGGCAACTTCGCGGGCGCGCTCACCGTGGCGTTCTTCGCCGCCATCATCTGCACCTTCGGCTTCTCGACGGATCCCGACAAGGTCGGCCAGACCCTGGGCAATATCGGCGTGGCGCGCACGCTCGGCTACGAGAAGTACGGCGCGTCGGGCATGCTGACGCTCTTCGTCCGCGGCATGCTGTGCAACTGGATGGTCTCGACCGGCGTCGTCGGCGCGATGATCTCGACCAACGTGAGCGGCAAGATCATGGCGATGTGGATGCCGATCTTCCTGTTCTTCTACATGACCTTCGAGCATTCGGTCGTGAACATGTTCCTGTTCCCGGCGGCGCTGATGCTGCACGGCGCCTTCTCGATCAAGGACTACTTCATCTGGAACGAGATCCCGACGGCGCTCGGCAACCTGGTGGGCGGTCTCGCCTTCACCGGCCTCACCCTCTACGCCACCCACGTGAAGACCTCGCCCAAGCGCGTCCTCGTCACGCAGTCCTGAGCCAGCGGCGCGGTATGCTCCGCCCATGCCGCGCCAGCT
>Ga0153954_1001761_pt1 | contig 10584 bp, 11 predicted proteins | sample TSFL038MetaG_FD_102277 | JGI IMG/M metagenome (GOLD analysis project Ga0153954, IMG submission 102277) | Attine ant fungus gardens microbial communities from Florida, USA - TSFL038 MetaG | ecosystem: Host-associated > Fungi > Mycelium > Unclassified | place: USA: Florida, Wekiwa Springs State... | reverse complement strand
GGTGTCGATGATGTCGGCCAGCGTGGTCGCGGTGTCGGCGATCACCTCCAGCTTGCGGTTCAGGATCTCGACGCGCTCGTGGAGCTCGTATTCGTCCTCGAGCCGGGCGTAGAGCCGCTCGAGATCGGGCCGCTCCCACAGCGCGTCGGGCTTTTCATCGACGGCGACGCGGCCGGAGACGCGGTGCTGCACCAGCAGCGAGTTGCCGAGCAGTTTTAATAGATCGGTCCGGCTCTTCGAGGTCTGTCCGGAGGTGGCGAGCTCGCGCGCAAACGGCTCGATGGTGTCGAAGACATTGGCGACCTCGCGCTCGTCGCGGCCGAGCACGACGCTTTTCGCCAGCGCATCGGAGACCACCAGGAGCCGTTCCAGCGACATCTCCCGGACCAGGATGGGGCCGCCCACCGGAATGGGTTCCTCGGCTTCGTGGGCAACCTGGACCTTCGCCCACTCTTCCTCGCGCGGGCTGATCTTGCCGAAGGTGCGAGGCTGCAGCCGTTCGAGGAATTCAGCCTCCTGGTCCAACGTGAGCCCCAGGAACACCGCGACGCCGTAGCGGAACACCACGGCGAGCCCGCTCGCGCCGATGCGTACGGCAAGCGGCGTGTTGGAGAGGATCTCGCCCTCGAATCCGGCCGTATTGATACGGTCGCCGATCTGCAGCGCATGCGCCGATATCTGCGTCGAAGGTTTGTCGGCCATGCCCTAGCAGTAGCAGAGAGCGGGCGGTTTTTCGATGACGGCCTGAGGCAGGTTCCTCATTCGGTCGTCGCGGAAGAGGTTCCTGAAAAGCGCTCGGCTTTTCCGCCACCTTTTGCATTCGATGGCGGGCTTCGATAGTTTCAATTGAACCGATCGGGAAGGCCGACCGTATCTCCACGACGTCATGACCGGACGACCCCACCGATGAGTTCCCCCCGCGGCAGCGATACGTTCTACGGCGGCATTCCGGTGTTCCGCGGCTTTGCCAGGCTGATGGAGCCGTCACTTTATCTGCCGCTGCCGGACGATTGGACCGTCGGAATCGCCGACATCGTGGAATCGACCAGCGCGATTGCGGCGCGGCGCTACAAGGCCGTCAACATGGCCGGCGCGGCGGTCATCGCCGCCGTGACCAATGCGCTGGAGGGCCGCGAGTTTCCGTTCGTGTTCGGGGGCGACGGTGCGAGCTTTGCGGTCGGGCCGGATGATCTCGGTTGCGCCCGCGAGGCGCTTTCGGCAACCGCGACCTGGGTCAGGGAAGATCTCGATCTCGTCATGCGCGTGGCGCTGGTGCCGGTCGCTACGATCCGCGCGCAAGGGTTCGACGTCAGCGTGGCGCGCTTCGGGCCGTCGGCGAACCTGTCCTATGCGATGTTTTCCGGCGGCGGGCTTGGCTGGGCGGAAGCCGCGATGAAGCGCGGCGAGTTTGCCGTCACGGCAGCGCCGGCGGGCACGCAGCCGGATCTGTCCGGGCTGTCATGCCGGTTCGAGGAAATCCCCGCCACGCGCGGCCTCATCCTCTCGATGCTTGTGGTGGCGGCGCCGAACGCCGATCCGCTCGCCTTCCGCAAAGTGATCGAGGATGTGATCCAGCTGGTCGAGCGCATGCCGGACGCCGGGCGGCCGGTGCCTGCGAGCGGCCCGCCGCTGAGATGGCCGCCGCAAGGGATCGACTATGAAGCGCGCGCCGCGCGCGGCGGCCCGCTCGCGCTGCGCCGGGCCTATGTATTGGGCCGCACGCTGCTCGCCTATGTCGTGATGCGCTTCGGCATCAAGGTCGGCGGCTTCGCGCCGAAGAACTATGTGCAACAATTGGTTGAAAATTCCGACTTCCGCAAATATGACGATGGGCTACGCATGATCCTCGATTGCAGCGCGGAAGTGGCGGGCGCGCTTGGCGATCGTCTGGCCAGGGCTGCGGCGAGCGGCGTCGTGCGTTATGGCTTGCATCGCCAGGATGCGGCCATGATGACCTGCTTCACGCCATCGGCGATCCGCTCCGACCACGTGCACTTCATCGACGGCGCACGTGGCGGCTATGCGTCGGCTGCCACCGCGCTGAAAGCCATGGCGGCGTGAGAGCAGATCAGCGGCCGGCGTCTCGCGCGACGAATGCGATCACCAGGGCAGGCCGTTGAGATCGAGCACGCCGTCGCGCGGCGCGCGGCGGATATCGAAGACAAACGGCGCCATCACGTCGAAACGGACGCGGCCGCTTGGTTGCTCGCAATAGACCTCGCCGGCAAAGGGATGCCAGCCGCGCGCCTGGTAGAACGCGAAATTATGCGCTTCGCAGAACAGCACCGCGAAGCGAACCGCTTCATTGGCGCGCATGGTCTGGATCGCGGCATCGAGCGCCAGGCTGGCATAGCCGCGGCCGCGGCAGTCCTCGCGGGTCATGACGCCGCCGATGCCGCCGACATGGATCTTGTGTCCGTTCCAGGTGACGGTGCGGAAGTAGATGCCGACATGGCAGGCGAGCCCGCCCTCGGGCGCGTCGATCAGCACACGCAGGTCGGCATGCGCCCACGCGATATGGCCCCACGGCAGCTTCTCGACGATATGCCGTCCGAAAACCTGGGTATGCAGGGCTTCCACCCGTTTCCAGGAAGAGGAGCCGTTGAGGATGTCGATCTCGATGCTCATGGGGTCGCGAGGTGAAAATCCGGTGTTTTCGAAGCTGGAACCTTCTATAAAGGGTCCCGTTAAGTCACGTCTCCCACAGTTGCGGACAACATCCCATGACCTTTACGCTACCCCCTCTGCCTTACGCCTATGACGCCCTCGGGCCCCATATGTCGAAGGAAACGCTGGAATTTCACCACGACAAGCATCACCAAGCCTATGTCACCAACGGCAACAACGCGATCAAGGGGACCGAATTCGAAGGCAAGTCCCTCGAGGAGATCGTGAAGGGCTCCTACAACAAGAACGCCGCGGTGTTCAACAATGCCGGCCAGCACTACAACCACATCCACTTCTGGAGCTGGATGAAGCCCAACGGCGGCGGCAGCAAATTGCCGGGCCGGCTGGAGAAGAAGATCAACGAGGATCTCGGCGGGCTCGAAAAGTTCAAGACCGATTTCGCCGCCGCCGGCGTCGGTCAGTTCGGCTCCGGCTGGTGCTGGCTCTCGGTCAAGGGCGGCAAGCTCGAAATCTCGAAGACGCCCAACGGCGAGAATCCGCTGGTGCACGGCGCCACCCCGATTCTCGGTTGCGATGTCTGGGAGCACTCCTACTACATCGACTACCGCAACCGCCGTCCCGACTACATGAAGGCGTTTGTCGATCATCTCGTCAACTGGGACTATGTCGACGAGCTGTTCGGCAAGGCGAGCTGATAACTGATCCAGCCGTCATTGCGAGGAGCGTTAGCGACGAAGCAATCCAGCCTTCTGCTTGGCTTTGGATTGCTTCGCGTCGCTCGCAATGACAAGAATTTAGGGGCGTCAGCCAAAGCTGCCGCCCCTTTTGTTTGCGCCGATCCTTGCGGGCAACGCACCCTTGCGGCACAAGCCTCCATGCCGGTGGTGGCGGGGAAGGCGGGGCAAATGAACTATCTGTTGGTTTTTGTCGGTGGCGGGCTCGGCGCCTCGCTGCGCCATTTCATCAACGTCACTTGCGCGAAATGCATCGGCGTCAGCTTTCCCTGGGGCACCTTCATCATCAACATCACCGGCTCGACCGTGATGGGCCTGATTGCCGGATACTTCGCCTTCAAGGGCGAGGCATCGCAGTCGTGGCGGCTGTTCCTGATGACGGGCATCCTGGGCGGCTATACGACCTTCTCCGCCTTCTCGCTCGATGCCGCGACGCTCTACGAGCGCGGTGCGCTCGGGTTCGCCGCGGCCTATGTGTCGGGATCCGTGGTCTTGTCGATCGCCGGCCTGTTCGCAGGCCTGGCGTTGATCCGCTATCTCTCGTGACCACGCTCAGGCCCGACCGGCGCGTGGATGGTCAGCCCTAAGCCGCTGCGTTCGTTGGTAGACAGGTGTAACGTTATAATATAACGTCCGATCATGGTTTCCCATCCTCATCACCACGCTCACGTCCACGCGCCGGGCCATGTGCATCCCCACGCCCACGGGCCCGCCGCGCCGCATCCGGCGCAGGCCGCCGCCTGGTCGATCCTGCGCATGCCCGTTCTCTCCCGGCTTGCCGCCGCGCTTGCCATCAGCGCGGGCCTCTGGGCGGTGGTCTGGCTGGCGATGAGGTGAGCCATGGCGGCGCAGCTGCAATTCCGCAATGTCACGCTCGGCTATGACCGCCACCCGGCGGTGCATCATCTCACCGGCGACGTCGCCAGGGGTGCGCTGCTTGCGGTGATCGGGCCCAACGGGGCCGGCAAGTCGACATTGCTTCGTGGGCTCGTGGGCATCCTCAAGCCGCTGTCGGGATCGATCTCGCTCGATGGCCTCGATGCTAGGGACATCGCCTATCTGCCGCAGACCGCCGATATCGACCGCAGCTTTCCGATCAGCGTGTTCGATTTCGTCGGCACCGGGCTGTGGCGCGCCACCGGCTTCTTCGGCGGCATCGGAAAGGCGCAGCGCGAGAAGATCGCGCGGGCGCTGTCCGCGGTCGGGCTGAGCGGATTCGAGAACCGCACCATCGGCACGCTTTCCGGCGGGCAGATGCAGCGGCTTTTGTTCGCGCGGGTGATGCTGCAGGACGCGCGCATGATCCTGCTGGATGAACCTTTCAACGCCATCGACAGCAGAACCGCCGCTGATCTGCTCTTGCTGGTGAAACGCTGGCACGCCGAAGGGCGCACCGTGGCGGCGGCATTGCACGATATGGAGATGGTCCGCATCAACTTTCCGGAAACGCTGCTCCTGGCGCGCGGACCGGTCGCGTGGGGGCCGACGTCCGAAGTGCTGACGCCGGAAAACCTGCTGGTGGCCATGCGCATGTGCGAGGCCTTCGACGATTCCGCCGCCGCCTGTGTCGACGATCCACCTTTGCAGGCCGCCTGACCGTGTCGCTCTCAGCCGCGCTGGTTGCGCCCTTCACCGATTTCGAATTCATGCGCCGCGCGCTCGCGGCCGTCATCGCGCTGTCGCTCGGCGGTGCGCCGATCGGCGTGTTCCTGATGCTGCGGCGGATGAGCCTCGTCGGCGATGCCATGGCGCACGCGATCCTGCCGGGCGCCGCGATCGGCTTCCTGCTCTACGGACTCAATCTTCTGGCGATGATCCTGGGCGGCCTGATCGCGGGCTTTCTGGTCGCGATCCTCGCCGGTGTCGTGACGCGTTCGACCGGGTTGAAGGAGGACGCCTCGCTCGCGACCTTCTACCTCGCCTCGCTTGCGCTCGGCGTCACCATCGTCTCGGTCAAGGGCACCAATATCGATCTTCTGCACGTGCTGTTCGGCGACATTCTCGCGATGGACGATCAGACGCTCCTGGTCGTCGCCTTCAACGCCACCATTACGCTCGTCGTGCTCGCGGTGGTCTATCGGCCGCTGGTGATCGAAAGTGTCGACCCGCTATTCCTGCGTACGGTGAGCCGCGCCGGTACGCCGGCGCATCTCGCCTTCCTTGCTCTCGTCGTCATCAACCTCGTCAGCGGATTTCAGGCGCTCGGCACCCTGCTTGCGGTTGGCCTGATGATCCTGCCGGCGGGAATCGCGCGGTTCTGGTCGCGCCACATTACCGGCATGATCTGTGTGGCGGTGCTGAGTGCGATCCTGTCGGGCTATGCCGGCCTGGTGCTGTCGTTCCAGACCCGCATTCCCTCGGGGCCCGCGATCATCCTGGTCGCAGCGGTGCTGTATATCGCTTCCGTGCTGTTCGGCAGCGTCGGTGGTGTGGTGCGGCAGCTTTTCCCCGGCCGCCATCTCGAGGCCTGAACCATGCGGCGGCTTTGGCTCATCCTGTTTGCCGTGGCGATCGTCGCGAACCCGCTCCACGCGGAAGATCGCCTCAAGGTGGTTGCGAGCTTTTCGATCCTCGGCGACATCGTAAAAAATGTCGGCGGCGACAGGGTCGACGTCACGACGCTGGTCGGCCCAAACAGCGACGTGCACGTCTATGCGCCGGCGCCGTCGGACGCGAAGAAAGTCACCGACGCCGGGCTCCTCGTCATCAACGGTCTTGGCCTGGAAGGCTGGCTGCCGCGGCTGGTGCAGTCTGCCGGCGGCAAGGCCACCATCGTCACCGCGAGCAACGGCATCGCGCCGCTCAAACTCGGCTCCCAAGCCGATCCGCATGCGTGGCAGTCGGTTGTCAATGCCAAAATCTATGTCGCCAATATCCGCGATGGGCTGATCGCGTCCGATCCCGAGGACACTGCGGTGTTTCGCACCAATGCGGAGCGCTATTTGGCCGAGCTTGACGGGCTCGATGCCGAGGTGAGGGCGGCGATCGCCAAAATCCCGCCCGAACGGCGCAAGGTGATCTCGACCCACGACGCCTTCGGCTATTTTGCAGCGACCTATGGCCTCGAATTCGTCGCGCCGATCGGCGTCTCCACCGAGTCCGAGCCCAGCGCCCGCGATATCGCCACCCTGATCCAGCAAATCAAGGCCGATAAAATACCCGCGGTTTTTCTGGAAAATCTCAGCGACGACCGGCTGATCCGCCGGATTGCGGCGGAGACGGGGGCCAGGGTCGGCGGGACGCTGTATTCGGACAGTCTGACCGACGAAAAGGGGCCTGCCCCCACTTACATTGCCCTCGTAAGGCACAATATAAAGGCCCTGACCAGCGCGCTCGGCAGCTAGGGCAGGGGCCACCCTGTCCGCCAGTCGTGCTACAGAAAGCCCCGTCTTGAGGTTGATATGGCTGAAGCTTCGAAAATTCCTGTGACCGTGCTGACCGGCTATCTCGGCGCCGGCAAGACCACGCTGCTGAATCGCATCCTCTCCGAAAACCACGGCAAGAAATACGCCGTCATCGTCAACGAATTCGGCGAGATTGGCATCGATAACGACCTCATCATTGGCGCCGACGAGGAAGTGTTCGAGATGAACAATGGCTGCGTCTGTTGCACCGTGCGCGGCGACCTCGTGCGCATCATGGAAGGGTTGATGAAGCGCAAGGGCAAGTTCGACGCCATCATCGTCGAAACCACGGGACTCGCTGATCCGGCGCCGGTGGCGCAAACCTTCTTTGTCGACGAGGACGTGCAGAAGAACGCGCGGCTCGATGCGGTGGTCACCGTCGCCGACGCCAAATGGCTGTCCGACCGGCTGAAGGATGCGCCGGAAGCCAAGAACCAGATCGCGTTTGCCGACGTCATCGTGCTGAACAAGACCGACCTCGTCTCGAAGGGCGAACTCGCCGAGGTCGAAGCGCGCATCCGCGGCATCAACCCTTACGCCAAGCTGCACCGTACCGAGCGCTGCAAGGTCGGGCTGGCGGACGTCCTGGAGCGCGGCGCCTTCGATCTCGACCGCATCCTCGACATCGAGCCGGACTTCCTGGAAGCCGGCGACGACCACGATCATGATCATCACCATCATGGCGACGGCCATCATCACCACGATCATGATCACGGCCATGATCACGGGCATGGCTTGAAGCATTACCACGACGAGGACATGCAATCGCTGTCGCTTCGGACCGACAAGCCGCTCGATCCGACCAAGTTCATGCCGTGGCTGCAGAACCTGGTTGCGACCGAGGGTCAGAAGATCCTGCGCTCGAAGGGCATCCTCGCCTTCACCGATGACGACGACCGCTATGTCTTCCAGGGCGTGCACATGATGCTGGAAGGCGACCATCAGCGCAAATGGAAGGACGGCGAGCCGCGCGAGAGCAGGCTCGTCTTCATTGGCCGCGAATTGCCGGAGCAGACGATCCGCTCAGGCTTCGAAAGCTGCATCACAACGTGATGAGCCGGTTCGAAAACAGCGACCCGGCCTCGATCGTCTCCGTCACCGACCGCGTGCGCCCGGTTGCGATCGGCGCGCCGGTTTCATCCGTGCATTTTCTCGGCGACCGCGCCGCCTTTGTCGGCGCCGAGGAAAACATCGCGTTTGTGGATGCGCAGGGCGAAGTCTCGCGTGTCTCCGTCCATGGTGGCGGCATTCTCTCGGTCGTGTCGGACGGCAAGCGCATCATCACCGGCGGCGATGACGGCAAGGTGGTGGCGACCGACACCAAGGGCGAGGTCACGCAACTCGCGCAGGATGCCAAGCGGCGCTGGATCGACAATGTCGCGGTTCATTCCGACGGCGCCTATGCCTGGTCGGTCGGCAAGACCGCATTCGTGCGCAGCGGCAAGAACGAGGAGAAATCCTTCGAGGTGCCATCCACCGTCGGCGGACTCGCGTTCGCGCCAAAGGGTCTGCGGCTTGCGATCGCGCATTATAATGGCGTCACGCTGTGGTTCCCCAACATGGCGGCGAACGCCGAATTCCTGGAGTGGGCGGGCTCGCATCTTTCCGTCATCTTCAGCCCCGACAACAAATTCCTGGTCACGGCGATGCATGAGCCAGCGCTGCACGGCTGGCGACTCGCGGACAACCGGCACATGCGGATGTCCGGCTATCCCGGCCGCGTCAAATCGATGTCCTGGAGCGCGGGTGGAAAGTTCCTGGCGACCTCGGGCGCCGACATGGTGATCCTGTGGCCGTTCGCAAGCAAGGATGGTCCGATGGGCAAGGAGCCCGCGATGCTGGCGCCGTTGCAGGCGCGCGTCGCTGCGGTCGCGTGTCATCCCAAGCAGGATATCCTGGCCTGCGGCTATGGCGACGGCACCGTCCTGATGGTGCGGCTCGAGGACGGCGCGGAGATCCTGGTGCGTCGGAATGGCACGGCCGCGGTCACGGCTCTCGGCTGGAACGCCAAGGGCACGCTGCTCGCCTTTGCCGACGAAGAGGGTAACGGCGGCATCCTGCCGCTCTGAGCGGCAGCGGTTCCAGTCGGAACCATTGGGCTGCGCCGACCGTTCTGTCCGCGGAGGATTTCGCGAATGAACGAGAGGCCGCCCGAGGATCGGAAACGCACCGTCAAACGGGATTTGTGGCTTGCCGCGATCATGGTTGCGGCTGGGCTCGCGATTGTCGGGCTCTCACTGGCCCAGCTGCACGCGCGAGATCAGATGCAGACGGCGCAGGCCACCGGCACGCCCGGCCAGCCCCTGCAGGCTACGCCCGCGCCAACGCCGCAGAATGACACGCCGGCGGAATCCAAGCCGGGCGGCGCGCGGCCGACCTCACCCGCGCCGGAGCCCGCAAGGCCGGATGCGCAGGCTCAAAAGAAAGGCGCCAAGCCGGCGCTGCCGGCCGCGCCTCCCGAGAAGATGGCTCCGCCGATCAAGGAGAAGAAATGATTTCCCGTCGTTCCGGGCTCGCCACTGATGGGTGCCCCCGGAATGACGAGTTCGTGTAACGAACGCGCTACCTTGCCGACTTTAAGGTCTCGCCCGTGTCACCGTGCCGCCCCATAATGGCGCGCGCGAAACCAGGAGCGAGGCGAGCTTATGAAGATCGACGATGTCAGGCGAACTGCCTATTCGATGCCGCTGACCAACCCGTCCTTTCCGCCGGGACCCTACCGTTTCTTCAACCGCGAATATTTCGTCATCACCTACAAGACCGATCCGGAAGCGCTCGCCGCCGTCGTGCCCGAGCCGCTGGAAGTGGCTGAGCCCGTCGTCAAATATGAATTCATCCGCATGCCCGACTCCACCGGCTTCGGCGACTACACCGAAACCGGGCAGGTGATTCCGGTGCGCTTCAAGGGCGAACTCGGCGCCTACACCCACGCGATGTATCTGGATGACGATGCGCCGATCGCCGGCGGCCGCGAGCTCTGGGGCTTTCCGAAGAAGCTCGCGAGGCCGAAGATCGAAGTCGAGAGCGACGTGCTGGTCGGCACGTTGCATTACGGCTCCGTGCTCTGCGCTTCAGCCACGATGGGCTACAAGCATCGCTATGCCGATCATGAAACCGTGCTCAAATCGATGCATGCGCCGAACTTCATTCTGAAGATCATCCCGCATGTCGACGGCAATGCGCGCATCTGCGAGCTGGTGCGCTTCAGCCTCGAGGACATCACGCTGAAGGAAGCATGGACCGGTCCCGCCGCGCTCGGGCTATTCCCGCACGCGCTCTGCGATGTCGCGCGGCTGCCCGTGCGCGAGGTGGTGTCGGCCCTGCATTTCAAGGCGGATCTGACGCTGGGGCTCGGGACCGTGGCGTTCGATTATATGGCCAAATAAGCACCGTCATTCCGGGGCGGCTCGAAGAGCCGAACCCGGAATCTCGAGATTCCGGGTCTGGCGCTTACGCGCCATCCCGGAATGACGAGCGGAGAGGTTCGCGTGTGATGCCGACTTACCGCACCAGCACGTTCCTGAACTGCCAGGGATCCGACGTGTCGATGTCCTCCGGAAACAGCCCGGGCCGGTCGGTCAGCGGCGTCCAGTCGGTGTAGAAACCCTTCACAGGCCCGAGATACGGCAGCTGGATTTCCAGCAGGCGATCGTAATCCATCTCGTCGGCTTCGACGATGCCTTTGTTCGGGTTTTCCAGCGCCCACACCATGCCGCCGAGCACGGCGGAGGTTACTTGGAGGCCGGTGGCGTTCTGATAGGGCGCGAGTTTGCGGGTTTCTTCGATGGAGAGCTGCGAGCCGTACCAGTAGGCATTTT
>Ga0153954_1001760_pt1 | contig 10589 bp, 8 predicted proteins | sample TSFL038MetaG_FD_102277 | JGI IMG/M metagenome (GOLD analysis project Ga0153954, IMG submission 102277) | Attine ant fungus gardens microbial communities from Florida, USA - TSFL038 MetaG | ecosystem: Host-associated > Fungi > Mycelium > Unclassified | place: USA: Florida, Wekiwa Springs State... | reverse complement strand
CACCTCTGTGAGCCACCGCGCCGGCGGAGAAAACAATGCGACTACTTGAGCGCTTGCCTAAACTAGCGCCTATGAGGGTAGGGGTGAGGGGGATACCGCACTCTCGATGTTGCACCCTCGATGGTCCGGTAACCCCCTCACCCCAGCCCTCTCCCCTAACGGGGAGAGGGAGTCCGACCGCCTTCGCGGCTAATCTCGTCTCTCACATCGTATGGGCGGCGCGTGCCTCCGCGATGGCGCGCCAGACGCGGTAGGGCGTCGCGGGCATGTCGAGGTGACGGATACCGAACTCGGAGAGCGCATCGGCGATCGCGTTCATCACCGAGGTGAGCGAGCCGGCGCAGCCGGCTTCGCCGCAGCCCTTCACGCCGAGGACGTTGGTGGTCGCCGGCACCGGATGGTTGACCACCGTCACCTCCGGCGCGTCGCTCGCACGCGGCATCGCATAGTCCATGAAAGAGCCCGTGAGGAACTGGCCGTCCTCGTCGTAGGCGGTCATCTCCATGAGCGCCTGGCCGATCCCTTGGATCACGCCGCCATGCAGCTGGCCTTCCACGATCGGCGGGTTGACCACCGTGCCGAAGTCGTTGACGGAGGCGTACTTCACCACCTCGATCACGCCGGTGTCGGGATCGAGCTCGACCTCGCAGATGTGGCAGCCGTTCGGATAGGTCGAGGCGGCGGGTCCGTCGCTGACGTGGCGCACGTCGAGGGTTGTCGGCGTGCCTTCCGGCAGCGTGAGCCCCGAACGCAGCTTCTCGGCCAGCTCCATGATGCCGACGGCGCGGTCGGTGCCCGCGATCACGAAGCGGCCGTGCGCGAACTCGATGTCGGAGGCGGAGGCCTCGAGCACGTGCGAGGCGATCTGCTTGCCTTGCTCGATCACCTTGGCCGAGGCTTCGACGATCGCGGTGCCGCTGTGCATGATCGATTTCGAGCCGCCGGTGCCGCCGCCGGCGAGCAGCTCGTCGCTGTCGCCTTGCAGGAGGCGGATGCGATCGAACGGGACGCCGAGCTTTTCGGTCAGCACCTGCGCGAACGGCGCGGCGTGGCCCTGCCCGTAATCGAGCGTGCCGGTGATGATGGTGACGGTGCCGTCAGCCTCGAAGCGGATGCCGCCCATCTCTTTCGACGGCGGCGCCGTCACCTCGAGGAAGCTGCCGATGCCGAGCCCGCGCACCTTGCCGCGCTTGCGGCTCTCGCGCTTCCGGCGCGTGAAGCCCTTGAAGTCGGCGACCTCGAGCGCGTGCTTGAGCACGGCCGGGAAGTCGCCGCTGTCGTAGTTGCTGCCGGAGGCGGTCTTGCGCGGGATCTCGCCCGGGCGGATCAGGTTGCGGCGGCGCAGCTCGAGCCGGTCGATCTCCATCTCGGTCGCCGCGAGGTCGATCAGCCGTTCCATGTAGTAGTTGCCCTCGGGACGTCCGGCGCCGCGATAGGCCGAGACGTGCGAGGTGTTGGTGAAGACGCACTTGGTCGAGACCTCGATCAACGGCGTGCGGTAGACGCTCTGCACGTTCTTCACGGTGTTGATCGTGGAGGGCATCGGCGCCACCGGCGAGAGGAAGCTGCCCATATTGCCGAAGTTGGTGATGCGGATCGCAAGGAAGGTGCCGTCGGCATCGAGCGCGAGCTCGGCGGTGAGCGCGTGGTCGCGGCCGTGGCTGTCGGACACGAAGCTGCCGGAGCGCTCGTCGGTCCACTTGACCGGCCGGCCGAGCTCCCGCGCCGCATGCAGCACGCAGACATATTCGGGGAAAGGCGAGGCCTTCATGCCGAACGAGCCGCCGACATGGCCCGTCAGGATGCGCATCTGCTTGGGCTCGACCTTCAGGATGTCGGCCATGCTGCCCTTGAGGCCAAACACGCCTTGCGACGGCACGTGCAGCGTAAAGCGCTGGCTGGCGTGATCGTAGGCGCCGATGGCCGAGCGCGGTTCCATCGCGTTCACGACCACGCGGCTGTTGAGGAGCTTGAGCTTGGTCACGTGCGCGGCCTTGGCGAAGGCCGCGGCGACCTGCTCACTGTCGCCATAGTGGTAATCGAGCGCCACGTTGTCCGGCGCCTCCTCGTAGAGGAGGGGCGCGCCGGGCCGTGCGGCATCTTCGGGCTGCACCACCGCAGGGAGTGCATCGATGTCGAGTTCGACCGCTTCGGCGGCGTCCTTCGCCTGGATCAGGGTCTCCGCCACCACGAAGGCGACGGGATCGCCGACGTAGCGCACCTTGTCGGTCGGCAACGCCGGCCGCGGCGGCTTGATCATCGGGGAACCGTCGCGGTTGTTGAACGGAACGACGCATTTGAGCGTGCCGTACGGCGCAAGATCGGCGCCGGTATAGACGGCGAGCACGCCGGGCATCGCGCGGGCGGCGGTGGTGTCGATGCCCTTGATCACGCCATGCGCGATCCGGCTGCGGACGATCACGGCGTAAGCCTCGTCGGGGAGGCGGATGTCGTCGGTATATTGCCCGTGGCCGCGCACCAGCGTCGGGTCCTCGGTCCGCAGCACCGGTTGGCCGATGCCGAATTTCATCAAAGCCAGGCTTTGCGAATCATCCTGCACATTCATCGATAAAGGGCCTTGATCAACAGAGCGCCTGCGGTGAGGTCGGCCGCAGGCGCGGGCTGCGCATGGTCCTGTCCGGCCTTGGTCGTGGCCCGGTCATTGTGGGCGATATTGCGGGGCAGGCAGCGCGGAAGCCTTTGAAATAAGGAACCCGGAGCACTTCCACAAGGACGCAGCTGCGGCGCCATGCACGCTACGCGCATCTGTTGCGCGAGCGGCCACCGTGTTACACTTGGCGCGAAGTTCGATTTGGCTAGGCCGCTGCCGTCGAGCGCAAGGCTTTCGTGCGGGGGCGCTTGAGGAGCATTCGCTTCGGCGCGGCAGGAAGGAACGCGATGGCTGACGAGGGCCGGGCAACCGGCAGCCTCGACGATATCCATGAGCGGCCGCGGCACCAGCGGCCGCGGTGGGGTCGGCGCTCGCCCTATGGCTATACGCGGCACGAAAGCGCCGACGGCGGCAGGCCGACCTATGCGGCGCTCGACCTCGGGACCAACAATTGCCGGCTGTTGGTGGCCAAGCCCACCAGCGACAGCTTCCGGGTGGTCGACGCCTTCTCGCGCATCATCCGGTTGGGCGAGGGGGTCTCGAAAACCGGCCGCATCAGCGAGGCCGCGATCGCGCGCGCGGTCGACGCGCTCGCCATCTGTCGCGACAAGATGGGCGGCCGCGGCGTCACGCGCGCGCGGCTGATCGCCACCGAAGCGTGTCGGGCCGCCGAAAACGGCGGCGAGTTCCGGGCGCGAATCGCCGAGGAAGTCGGGCTTGAGCTCGAGATCGTCGACCGCGAGACCGAGGCGACGCTCGCCGCTACCGGCTGCACGCCGCTGATCGATCCGGATGCCGACGGGGCGGTGCTGTTCGACATCGGCGGCGGCTCCTCCGAGCTCGTGCGCCTCGACCGCTCGCCGCCGACCCGGCGCGGCCCGCCGCTGCCGCAGATCAATGCCTGGGTGTCGTTGCCGGTGGGCGTGGTCACGCTCGCGGAACGCCACGGCGGACACGCGGTCACGCCCGAGGTCTACGCCGCCATGGTCGCGGAGGTGACGGTGCTGATCGCGCGCTTCGTGGCCGAGTACGGCGGCCTCGGCTCCGGCAGCGTCCACCTCCTCGGCACCTCGGGCACCGTCACCACCATCGCCGGCGTCCATCTCGAGCTCAGACGCTATGAACGCCGCCGGGTCGACGGCTGCTGGATGGCGAGCGCCGACGCGACCCGCGTGATCGAGCGGCTGCTCGCCATGACCTACGAGGACCGTGTCGCCAATCCCTGCATCGGCGCAGAGCGTGCCGACCTGGTGCTGGCCGGCTGTGCCATTCTCGACGCTATCCGTGCGGCCTTCCCGTGCCAGCGCCTGCGCGTCGCCGACCGGGGCCTGCGCGAGGGCATGCTGGTGCAGATGATGCGCGAGGACGGCGCCTGGAACGGAGCGTACCGGCCGTGACCACCGGTTCTCGCGGCCGCGATCTCAAAGTGCGGGTCAAGACCGGCAAGAGCCGCTCGCTCTCCTCGAAGCTCTGGCTCGAGCGCCAGCTCAACGATCCTTATGTGGCACGCGCCAAGCGCGAAGGCTTTCGCGGCCGCGCCGCCTTCAAGCTGATCGAGATCGACGACAAGCATCGCCTGTTCAAGAAGGGCGCGCGCGTGGTCGACCTCGGCGCCGCGCCCGGCGGCTGGAGCCAGGTCGCGGCCAAGCGCGTCGGAGCCGAGGAGGGCAGGGCGCGTGACAGGGCGCGTGAGGCGGCGGGGCGGGTGGTCGGCATCGACCTGCTCGAGATGGCGCCGATTCCCGGCGTCGAATTCGCGCAGATCGATTTCCTCGATCCGAGCGCGCCCGACCGTCTCAAGGAGATGCTCGGCGGGCCCGCCGATGTGGTGCTCTCCGACATGGCGGCGAACGCCACCGGCCATCGCAAGACCGATCACCTCAAGATCATGGCGCTGGCGGAGACCGCCGCCGACTTCGCGCGCGAGGTGCTCGTGCCCGGCGGCGCCTTTCTCTGCAAGGTGCTGCAAGGCGGCACCGAAGGCACCTTGCTCGCCTCCCTCAAGCGTGATTTCGCGACCGTGCGGCATGTGAAGCCCGCGGCCAGCCGCGCCGATTCCGCCGAGCTTTATTTGTTGGCGATGGGGTTTCGAGGCGCTGGCTCGTAAGCATGGATAGCGCTCGCATCTCTCTCAATCTCGGGCAGGTGTAGCGGGATCAAAATCAAGGACATCAGCGTTGTTGCGGTCGGGCGCAGCGATCGGAGCCGACCGTTTCTCGCTTCGCGTGTCATGGTAGTCTGGGAATCCGCGGCAAGGACGGACAATTCCGTTGACCAGCGTCGGGCATGAGCGGGGCAGGGTCCGTGCGAGCGCGCTGGGCCGCTTGAGCGATGTCTTGTCGGCTGCCGGTCCGCCGCTACTGTTCGGATTGCGGCTGTGGGCTTCGGTCTGTCTCGCGCTCTATGTCGCATTCTGGCTGCAGCTCGACAACGCCTATTGGGCGGGCACATCCGCGGCGATCGTCTGTCAGCCGCAACTTGGCGCGTCACTGCGCAAAGGCTGGTTCCGATTGGTCGGCACCTTGATTGGCGCGGTTGCGATCGTGGTGCTGACGGCGCTGTTTCCGCAGGACCGCATGGCTTTCCTCTCAGCGATGGCGCTGTGGGGTGCGGCTTGTGCGCTCGTGGCGACGTTGTTGCGTAACTTTGCGGCCTATGCGGCGGCGCTCGCCGGTTATACGGCCGCGATCATCGCGAGCGACCAGCTCGGTGCGGCCGGCGGGCTCAATGGCGAGGCCTTCATGCTGGCGGTGGCCCGCGCCAGCGAGATCTGCATCGGCATCGTGTCCGCCGGTGTCGTCCTCGCCGGCACCGATCTCGGCACAGCCCCGCGGCGGCTTGCGCAACGCCTGGCGAGCCTTTCGGCTGAGATCGCCGGTCGGTTCTGCGGAGCATTGCTGCGCCCCGGGCACAGCGTGTTGGAGACGCAGCCCGAACGGCGCGAGCTGACCCGCCAGGCGATTGCACTCGATCCGGTGATCGACGAGGCGATCGGCGAGTCCTCGGCGCTGCGTTATCACTCGCCGATATTGCAGGCGGCCGTCGACGGCTTGTTGGCCGCCGTGAGCGGCTGGCGTGCGGTCGCGTGGTGTCTCGCATATTTGCCGGACGGCAAGGCGCGGTGCGAGGCAGGCGCCATCATCCGACATGTGCCGCGAGAGATACAATCGGCGATGAGCCACGGCGAGGTGGCCCGCTGGATGGCCGATCCCGTCGGCATTGAACGCACCTGCGAGGCGGGAGCGCAGGCGCTGATCGCGCTGCCCGCCGATTCGCCGTCGCTGCGGCTCCTTGCAGATCAGACCGCCAAAATCCTGACCGGCATGGCGCAGGCGCTGAACGCCCTGGCGCTGCTCGTCGGCGCGCCAACGTCATCCACGTCTCGCGCTCGTCGCTTCCGCCTGACCGTGCCCGACTGGTTGCCTGCATTCGCCAACGCGGGAAGGGCATTCGTTGTCATCGGCTGCATGGAGCTGTTCTGGATCGTCACGGCATGGCCGAGCGGCGCCACCGCCATCACCTTTGCCGCGATCGTGGTGATCCTGCTCGCGCCGCGCGCCGATCAGGCTTATGCCGCTGCCACCAGCTTCTCGATAGGCACCGGCCTTGCCACCGTATTTGCGGCTGTGATTGCTTTTGCCGTGTTGCCGGGGGTGGAGACCTTCGAAGGCTTCTGCATCGTCATCGCCCTTTACCTGGTGCCTTCCGGCGCCATGACCGTCCAATCCTGGCAGACGCCGATGTTCGTCGCCATGACGGCCAACTTCATCCCGCTGCTCGCGCCTGCCAATCCGATGAGCTACGACCCCGCGCAGTTCTTCAATGCCGCGCTGGCAATCGCGACTGGATCCATCGTTGCGGCGACATCGTTTCGTCTGCTGCCGCCGCTGTCGCCAGCGGTGCGCGCGCGCCGGCTCCTGGCGCTGACGTTGCGGGATCTGCATCGCCTCGCAGCCGGCGCTGTTCCGGCGACGACTGACCATTGGGAGAGCCGCACGTTCGGGCGGCTTGCGGTATTGCCGGACCGGGCCGATCCTCTGCAGCGTGCACAGCTGGTCGCAGCATTGTCGGTCGGGAGCGAGGTCATCCGATTGCGCCAGCGCGGCGCCGATCTCGCGCTGGACAGAGAGCTCGACACGGCGCTGCAGGCACTGGTGCAAGGGAATGTCGCCATCGCGATCGCGCGGCTCGAAATGCTCGACCATCGCCTCGCCGCTCGCGCCGGCGACGGGCCCGCAGCGCCCGACATATTGCGGGCACGCGGCAGCATCCTCGTCATTTCTGAGGCGCTGGCCCAACACCCGTCCTATTTCGGAGCAGGAGCAGGGAGATGAGGTTTACCGAAATCGACCTGCTCGGTGTGTATGTCGCTCCCATGTCGCTGATCATGGTCGCCGCCTGGCTCGTCACGATCGGGCTGCGGCGGCTGGCGGATCATTTCGGGTTGCTGCGCTACGTTTGGCACCCGTCGCTGTTCGTGTTCGCCGCCTATATGGTCATACTATCGTCGATGGTGCTGATCATCGCCCGGTGAGTCTGCGATGTCGAATACGGAAGCCAAGCTGCAGCCGGAAGAACAGCCGGATCGCCGCGAGGAGGTTCCATCGCTCGCGCGCCCGCCAGCGGCCGCCAGCGGGCGGCGCCTGCGCGTCGTTCCATTCTTGATCACGCTGCTGGCCGTTGCTCTGGCCGTGCGGCTCAGCCTGGCGATGTGGGATGCGTATATGGCGGCGCCCTGGACGCGCGACGGCACCATGCGGGTCTATGTCGTCACGATGGCGCCCGAGGTCGCCGGCCGCATCGTCGAGCTGCCGGTGGCCGACAATCAGTTCGTCCATAAGGGGGACCTGCTGATGACGATCGACCCGGCCAATTACCGGATAGCTGTCGCCCTCGCGGAAGCCGCCGTGAAGCAGGCCGAGGCCACCGCTCAGAACGCGTCACGGGAAGCGAAGCGCCGCGAGCAGGAGAGCGATCTGGCGGTCACGGCGGAATCGCGTGAGACCTACCAGGCCAATGCCGCGGCTGCCCAGGCGCAAGTGGAACAAGCCAAGGCCAACCGCGATCAGGCGCGGGTCAACCTCGAGCGCACGCAGATTCACTCGCCCGTTAACGGCTGGGTAACCAATCTGACAACCCAGCTCGGCGATTACGCCACCGTCGGCGCGAACAAGATCTCCGTCGTCGACTCCGATTCATTCTGGGTCGACGGGTACTTCCAGGAAACCAATCTCGCCCCGATCCGCGTCGGCGATCCTGCCGAGATCAGGTTGATGGGCTATAGCGAGATCGTCCGTGGCACGGTCGCGAGCATCACCCGCGGCATTGCGGCGACCAACACACAGTCCGATGCGCAGGGGCTCGAGACCATCAATCCGATTTTCACCTGGGTTCGGCTCGCCCAGCGCATTCCCGTGCGCATCCACATCGATCATGTGCCGGACAGCGTGACGCTGGTCGCCGGAATGACGGCCACCGTGCGGATCAATCCGCGCTCGGTGAACCGCGAGCAAAGCGACAGCGGTCAGCGCCTGTGGAATTGGATCACAGGCTTCCATCCGACGCGCGGATAGCTATTGATGTCGATTCAGTTCGTCTGGCAGAATCGCCTGAGATGGAATTCCGATGAGCGCCATACGCATTGAAGTCGCGACCCAATTCTCGGACGAGCTGTTGCGCGGCATTTCGGCGCTTGTGCCCCAGCTCTCGTCCTCCAGGCACGCGTTGACTGCAGCCGAGCTGAGAGAAATCACCGCGTGTCCCGTGGTCCGCCTGTTGACCGCGAAAGATGGGACGGAAGTCGTCGGCATGCTCACGTTGCTGCTCGTGCGAATTCCGACCGGGCTGCGCGCCATTCTCGAAGATCTTGCGGTCGACGCTGCGTATCGCCGGCAGGGCGTCGGCTCCGCGCTGATGATGTCGGCTTGCGATATTGCGGCCAAGGCGGGCGCGCGGACTGTCGACTTCACGTCGCGCCCCTCGCGGGTGGATGCCAATCGGCTTTATCTGAACCTCGGCTTCGAGCGTCGCGACACGGGCATCTTTCGGCTCACGCTCGAAAAGCGCGATGCAGATCGTTGAGCGGTGTCAGCCGCGGCGTGCCATCTCGACCTCCCGCGCGCGGCCGTTGTCCAGCATGAAACGCTCCAGCTCGGGCCGCGCGGCCAATTGTCTTGCATAGACCGCTCCTAAAGCGGTGGTAAGCCGACCGTGGCGCCCGAGCAGGTCGTCTGCGAAACCGACCATCACGCAGTTCGGCCAGGCCTGAGGCCTGATTTCCAACAGGCGAGCGAAAATACGGTCCTCCCGCTCCTCGGGATGCGATTGCGCAAGCAAAGCTGTCATTGCCGCGGTGGAGCGCGAGATGCCCATGTGGCAATGGACGAGGACATGCAAGTCTTCGGACCTGCGGGCGTGCTCCGACAGCAGGTCGCCAAATGCCAGGATCGCTTCGAGATGCGCGCGTTGGGGGAGGTCGATGCCAGGTGCAGGCTCAATCTCGTCGTGGAAACGGAGCGTCGTCCTTCGTAAGCGATCGTGCGCCTGCAGGGCGTCGGGCTCAGGGCAGCCGGGATCGAGGATGGACAAGATATGCGTGACGCCGCGGGCGCGGTGCGATTCGATCTCGCTCAACCCGCAGATCGTCAGCAGGGAAATCGGTGCCGGTTTCATGAGGCCTTTTATCGCTTCAAGTCACGCCGAGAAAGCCGGATTGTTGCATCGCGGCGAGATTTCGAGCTAGGTCATCGCGCGCGCAATGGAAGCGTCCCATGCATCGAATTGATTTGTCGCCGCCCGTCATTCAGGGGCAAACCGTCACGTTTCGATGGCGGATCGAGCCCGAAAGCGCGCTGTATCGCAAGAGCGACTTCACGCTCACGTTCCCGGATTCGATTGATCTGTCCGTCGTCCCGCCTCGCCTTTGGTGGGACATCTTTCTGATTTGCCTGCACCCGCATTGGTTGCTGCTGCGGCCCTGCCACATCCATCTTCCGCTGAGGCTGCCGGACCCGGAGCGACAATTCTGGCTGCAGCTGCTGCAGAACGGGGCCGATACCCTGGCAGTGTACGGGCCCGAACAACGGCGTTCCGAGCCGCTTGGAATCACGATAACGGGCGGCGAGCGCGACGTCCCACGTAACCCTATCGATGGCTCGGGCTGCGGGACGTCTTTCAGCAGCGGCAAGGACAGCCTGCTGCAGGCGGGCCTGCTGTGCGAGCTCACGCAGCGGCCGCTGCTGGTCACGACCACGTCGCCACTGCCTCCTCTCGCCGATCACGGCACGGAACGTCGACGTAAGGTGCTGGCGGCCATCCAGGCGCGTCGCGAGGTGCGGCTGGTCGAGGTCGTCAGTGATTTTCGCAGCATTTGGGACAACGGGTTTGCCGGCGGTCTCGGCTACCCGATCGCGGTCAACGAGCTCACCGATACGTTCCTCTACATGTCCAGCCTCCTCGCTGCGGGAGCCGCGCTCGGAGCAACCCGATTGTTCCTGGCATCGGAAGCAGAAGTGCAGGTGAACGCGGAGCTCGACGGCAGGATCGTTCAGCACAGCCATTTCATGTACTCCGCCGCCACGCAAAGGGCGCTCGGGCGGCTGCTCGCGCCATACGGCCTTCGATTCGGCTCGCTGATCTGGCCGCTTCACAGCATGCAGGTGCAGCAGCTGCTCTGGGAGCGCTATCCGGATCTCTGCGACTTGCAATATTCGTGCTGGCGGGTGCAGCAGGGCGAGGCGACTTGCAGCCAATGCGAGCAATGTTTCCGCATTGCCGTGACCGCACTGGCCAGTGGCCAGAACCCCCAGCGGATGGGCATCGACCTCTACAAGGTGATCGCTTACGCGCAGACCTGGGAGCGCAATACCAATCCGCGCGCGAACCCGGTCCTGCCGCAGGATCACGAGGCACAACGGGTCGATGCCCGGGTCATGGACGCGGTCGGCCGGATCTCCCCTTCGCACTTGGCGGCGATGCT
>Ga0153954_1001759_pt1 | contig 10590 bp, 7 predicted proteins | sample TSFL038MetaG_FD_102277 | JGI IMG/M metagenome (GOLD analysis project Ga0153954, IMG submission 102277) | Attine ant fungus gardens microbial communities from Florida, USA - TSFL038 MetaG | ecosystem: Host-associated > Fungi > Mycelium > Unclassified | place: USA: Florida, Wekiwa Springs State... | reverse complement strand
TCTTGGCGGCGGCGCGGATCATCGCGGGACCGCCGATGTCGATGTTCTCGATGCACTCCTCGAAATCCGCGCCTTTGTCGACGGTCGCCTCGAACGGATAGAGATTGACGACCAGCAGATCGATCGGCGCGATGCCGTGCGACGTCATCGCCTTCGCATGCTCGGCATTGTCGCGGATCGCGAGCAGTCCGCCATGGACTTTCGGATGCAGCGTCTTGACCCGTCCGTCCATCATCTCCGGAAAGCCCGTGAGCTCGGAGACGTCCTTCACTTTCAGGCCGGCTTCGGCGATTGCCTTCGCGGTGCCGCCGGTCGAGATCAGCTCGATATTATGGCCCGCGAGCGCGCGGGCGAATTCGATCAGTCCGGTCTTGTCGGAAACGGAAAGCAGGGCGCGGGTGACGCGGCGGGGATGATCGGTCATTGGGCAAGATCCTTTTTGAAGAGGTGCTTATGCCCAGGCGCGCGGCGGTTATTCCCGCGCTTCCCGATGGTGCTCCATCCGATGTCGCCAGTCGCGCGAGAGCCGCTGGCTAGCAGATGCCGGCGGCATTCTCAACGGCGAGAACGGGGCTCTCCCATGTCCTTTTTGTCAGCCTTCGAGCCAGCCTTCGCCACTGGCCGCACAGCGATCAGCGCCCTGATCTTCGCGACGTCCCGCGGCTCGGTTGGATTGTAGACAATCATCGTGAGATCCGGACGGCCATCGACCGCGAAGCCGGAAAATTCGAAGGCGAGGCGGCCGAGCACGGGATGCTTGATGTGCTTGACGCCCTCATGGTGGGTGCTGACGTTATGGTCGCGCCACATCGCCGCGAACTCAGGGCTCTGCCGGCAGAGCTCATCGACGAACGCACTGACCTTCTCCGCCGCGCCCGCGCGCGCCACGTCGACCCGGAACGCGCCCACCGCATAGCGTGCCACGCTGGTCCAGTCGTATTGCGCGGCGCGAGCCTGGGGACTGAGGAAGACGAAGCGCAGGATGTTGCGCTGCTCGGTCGGGATGGCCGCGTAGTCCGTCAGCATCACCGTCGACGCGCGGTTCCACGCAACGACATCCCATGTCGCGGTTCGGATCAGGGCCGGGCACGGCTCCAGTGCATCGAGCACGCGTTGCAGCCGCGGCGTGACGCCTTCGCGATTCTCATAGCGGACTTCAGGCGGACGGCCGAGGCCGAGCAGGAACAGATGCTCGCGCTCGGTATCGGTCAGCATCAGCGCGCGGGCGATGCGGTCGAGCACATCGGCTGACGGTGCGCCGCCGCGCCCCTGTTCGAGCCACGTGTACCAGGTCGGGCTGATGTTGGCGCGCTGCGCCACCTCCTCGCGGCGCAAGCCGGCCGTGCGGCGGCGGCCTTGCGAGAAACCGAACGCCGACGGATCGAGCTTGCTGCGGCGATCCCTGAGATAGGTGCCGAGCTGGTTCTCACGGCTCGCGCGCTCGTCCATCATGTTAGTTATTATACCATGATAAGATCACTACTTTACCAGAATAGCACTTGGCCCGACATCTGTCTCCCGCAAAACCAGGAGACTTTGCCATGCGTGTATTCGTTACCGGAGCCACCGGCTTCATCGGCTCGGCTGTCGTCAAGGAGTTGATCGGAGCCGGCCACCAGGTGATCGGCCTCTGTCGTTCGGACGACAAGGCGCCTGCCTTGGCCGCAACAGGCGCCGAGGTCTGTCGCGGGTCCATCGCGGAGCCGGATAGCCTGAAGGAAGCCGCCGCCCGATCGGATGGCGTGATCCATCTGGCCTTCAACCACGACTTTTCGCGGTTCGTCCAAAATTGCGAGGACGATCGTCCGGTGATCCAGGCGCTCGGCTCGGTGCTGGCAGGGTCCAGCCGGCCGCTGGTCGTGACGTCAGGGACGGGACTGGCCAACACTGTACCCGGACGGGCAGCCGAGGAAGACAATGCTATCATCGGTTGCGATGTCCATCCGCGCGCGGCCTCGGAAGAGGCGGCTGCCGTGGTCGCCGCCAGCGGCGTCAACGTGTCGGTGGTGCGGCTTCCCCAGGTCCACGATACCACCCGGCAAGGCCTCATCACGCCCGTGATCCAGATGTATCGCCAGAAGGGCGCGTGCGCCTATGTCGGGGAAGGACTCACGCGATGGCCGGCGGCGCATGTTCTCGACACCGCCCGCCTCTATCGCCTCGCGATCGAGAAAGCCGAGCCAGGCGCAAAATATCACGCGGTCAGCGAAGAAGGCGTGTCGATGCGTGCCATTGCCGAGGCGATCGGTCGACGCTTGAAGCTGCCGGTCAAGTCCGTCGGCGTGGAACAAGCGCCAGACTTTTTCGGCTGGATGGCGAGGTTCACCTCGCACGACGTGCCCGCCTCAGCTGCGCAAACGCGGCGAAAGCTCGGATGGCAGCCGACCGGACCCACGCTGATCGCCGATCTCGAACAGTTGGAAGTGAACTAACAGAGTTCGTCATTGCGAGCCAACGGGTCCGCGCGAACGCGCGGCCCGATGACAGGCTCCGCGAAGCAATCCACGGCGGCGCGCGCGGATAGATGGATTGCTTCGTCGCTGTCGCTCCTCGCAATGACGGTGAAGTCGAGAAGTTAATTACGCCCGCGCCCCTACAACGGCAATTCCGGCTCGCGGCGCGCGTTGCGGCGGGCGTGGGTCGCGGTTGGCGTGGTGGTCGAACGGGTGAAGTTCCAGCGAATCGAGGAGGCCTGACGCGCCTCCTGCCGGATCACGATCTGGGCGGTACGACGCGGACCGTCACTGCCTGCAAGGAACACGCTATCCTCGAGATCGACTTCGTCGTCGAGCGCCTCGAAGGTCCAGACCTCACGATTTGGCAGCACGATCATCACGCCCCGGCCGTCGCTCAGGCGGCTCGCCTTCACCGCTGGGTGCAAGTGGAAGCGCAGCGCGTAATCGGTGTCGTGGCCACGGACGCGCGATCCCTGTGGCGGCGCGACCGTGTCCTCGCCGTCGAGTCTGGAGCCATCGGGCGCGACCATCAGGACGCGGCGATGCGTCAGGCCGAAGCGTGGGAGATAGCCATCATGAGAGGTGGTCAGCAGCATGCCATTGGTGATGACCTCGCGAAAGTTCTCGACATTGACTGGGCCCGTCACGATCGGCGCGCCGTGCAGCAAGCGCTTCATCGCCGACAATTCGACGAACTGGCAGGATGACGTGTCGTGATAAGTCAGCGTCGAATGCGCCGCGGTACTGCGCGCGAAGCTGCGCCAATTGTCGCGTCCGGTGGAGGGCATGCCGCAATTGATCACGATGCGGCACGGTCCCGATGACATCTCGAAGGCAAGGCAGCCGGCGTGGGCTTCATGGCTAACCGCGGCCGGTGGCGGCGGGCCGGTGTCGATGATCACGGTCATGGCGCCGGCGTCGAGCCGCTGAAAGCCGCTATGCGGCATGCTCGCCATCGGCGTGCCGTGCGTGTCGTCATAGGCGAGCAGTGTCGCCAGCAGATCCGACGGCGTGCCGCTCATGCCGTTGAACAATGCAATGGTGCCGTCGCCATGGCGGAAGAAGCGCAGCATCGGCATCATGCGGTCGATCGCGTTCAACAGCGCCGGCGGTGGCGCGATGTTGCGTGCGGCGAAGGTCTGTCGCAGCGGCAACAGGTCGATCAGGAGCTCGATCAGCGCGCCGGGATTGCGCGAGATATGTCCGCCGTCAGGCAGGATCTGCCGCTGCAGCTCATCCGACAATTTGCGCGTGATACTGCGGATCTGCCGCGCCTGGTTGGCAAGGCACAGCGAGGCATAACACAGCGCGATCAGCACCTGCAGCCGCGGCACGCCATCGGGCATGTCGAGCATGCCATAGCGCAGGTGGCGGATCTCGCGCGTCAGGCTGCGCAGATAACGCCGATAGAATTTGCCGTCGGTATCGCTGAGCACCAGCGGCGCCTGCGACAGCAGCGAAATCACGCGGCGCGACATCACGTCGGCACGGCGGGCGACCGGGCGGCTTTGCGCGGGATTGGAAATCCAGTCGTCGATCAGCGCGCGCGCATTGGCGCGCGTCAGCGCGGTATCGGCGGCGCGCAGGTGACGCAGCCAGCCGAAGCCGAGCAGCGCCACTTCCCAGTCTTCCGACGGCGGCTCCAGATCGAAGATGGAGCGGCCGTGGCAGGTGACGATCTTGCCTGCGAAGACGAAGCGGCCGGCATAGATTTCGGCGGCACGGGTCGCATCGGCGGTGCGCAGATCGTGCGGGGCGATGATCAGCCGGTCGGCGCGGCCGGGCCACAGCCGCGACAACGCCACCGAGCCGCCGCTCGCGCGCGCCATCATGCCTCGCGCGAAACGGCCCATAATAAGCGTTGAAATGCGTCTGCGTTGAGCGGCCGACACGCCGTGCCTTGATGTGAGGGATCCTTCAGCGAATCCTTTTAATCCGGAAACACCGCCGTGACATCACCTTGAAACCGGGCGAATCAGTTCGGGTGTCCGGAATATGCAGCAAAATCAGGATTTAACTAGCCGGGACGCATAGAAGCCGTCGAGACCGGCAAAGCGCGGATCGTCATGCGGCAAATGGCATGGCAACGTGCGCAGATCGCCGTCCGCCGTAACGATTTGTGACAGGCCTGCGACCTCGCTGGCTTCGATCGGACGGCGCCGCAATGCAGGTTCGTTCGCGAGCAGGGCGGCAATCGCCGCCTCGCCTTCCTCGGGCTCCAGTGAACATGTGCAATAGACCAGCGTGCCGCCGGGTTTGAGCAGGCCGACCGCCTTTTGCAGCAGCCGCTGCTGCACGGGAGCAAGCGCGGCGATATCGGATTCCTGGCGCAACCAGGTGACATCAGGGTGACGGCGGATGGTGCCGGTCGAGGTGCAGGGGGCGTCGACCAGCACCGCGTCAAAGCTCGAATCAGTTGCCTGCCATTGCACGGCGTCCGCGACCACGGCTTCCGCGGTCAGTGAAAGCCGGGCGAGATTGTCACGCAGCCGCGCGATCCTGGCGGGCGAGCGGTCGAGCGCCGTTACGCGGGCGCCGGCTTGCGCGAGTTGCGCGGTCTTGCCGCCCGGTGCGGCACAGAGGTCGGCGATGGTCTTGCCGGCGACATCGCCGAACAGGCGTGCGGGCAGCGCGGCTGCCGCGTCCTGAACCCACCATCGGCCTTCGGAGAAACCAGGCAGCATTGCAACCGAGCCCTGCAGCAGCGTGCGGACGGTTCCGGTCGGCAGCATTTCGCCATGCAGGCGGTTTGCCCACTGCTCGGCGTCGGATTTCACGGTGAGATCGAGCGAAGGCTCGTGGCTGATCGCGCGCGCGATCGCCACGGCAGTGTCCTCGCCATAATGCTCGACCCAGCGCCGGTGCAGCCATGGCGGAATGTCGAGCGTCTCCGCTTTGACTTCCTCGATCAGGGCCGCGCCCTCGCGCGCGCAGCGCCGGAGCACGGCGTTGACGAGCCCGGCATACTTCGCCGCGCGCCGGTCTGACTGCACCAGCCGCACCGATAGATCGACCGCGGCGTGATCCGGCACATCCATCCAGAGGATCTGCGCGGCACCGATCAGAAGCGCGCTTTGCGCGCGCGGCGCATCGGTCGGAATGCCGCGATCGAGCAGTCGCGACAGCAGATGGCCGAGCGTGCCGAGCCGGCGCAGGATCGTCGCCACCAGCCGCCGCATCAGCGCGCGATCGCGATCGGCCAGCGTCTTCAGCCCGGGATGCGCGGCGGTGCCGTCGAGTTGCTCGTCCAGCGTGCGGTGCTTGTGCAGGACGCCGTCAAGGATATCTGCCGCAATGCGCCGGGCCGCCAAGCCAGGCACTTCAGTCGGGGCAGCGAATCGTGGAGGAGGCATGCTGGAAGTTGGCGTGGGAAAAAGAGGCAGTTCCGAGCGAATCGCATGCCATCGAACGAGAGACTCTTTGCCATGCGAATATGCCAAATATAAGAATCCGATCTGGCTTTTTCACCCAGGCCGCACGATCTCTGGGTGAAAGATTATAGGGCCCAATAGTTGGAACCATTGGCTATGAGTGACGACCAATCCGCATCGAACGAGCGGCGCAAGGAATTGCCGCCGGCGGCGCTGCGGGCGCTCGCGGAGGCCGAGGCGCGCCGCCGCGCCCAGGCCGCGAACGCCAAGGCTGCGCCGAAGGAGCTTCAGGGCCCGAAAGGCCCGGAACCGACACGCTACGGCGATTGGGAGAGCAAAGGCATCGCCTCCGACTTCTGAAGCCGAGCCGCGCTTTCGGCGTGGCTTTTTATTCCTGTTATTCCTGCTGGTCATTGCGGGGCGCTAACGGAGGGCTGTTGCGCACCTGCGAATCTCGAGAGTCCCCGATGCGCTATTGCGCATCTGAGGTCTGGTCCTTCGGACCATCCCGGAATGACGGGGCTCAGCGCGTCACCACCACCCTGGTGCCAACAGACACGCGGCTATAGAGGTCGGTGATGGCGTCGTTCAGCATCCGGATGCAGCCATAGGAGACGAAGCCGCCGACCGAACCCGGCATGTTGGTGCCGTGGATGGCATATTCGCCGCCGCCGGAGAGCGTCATCGCCGCGACACCCATTGGATTGCGCGGCGAGCCGCCAGGGATCACGTCGGGCATATTCGGCTTGTCGTGTTTGACATCGGCAGGCGGCGACCAGGCTGGATGCAGGTATTTGCCCTCGATCCGGGTTTCTCCGGCCCATTGCTTGCCGTTCTTGCCGACCCCCACGGGATATCGCATCGCGTGGCCGTCATCGAGAATCAGATAAAGCCGGCGCTCGCCAGTTCTCACCACGATGGTGCCCGGCGAGTATTCAGCGCCATGCAGCCCCACGATTTCCGGCCGTGCCTCGGCCGCGCTGCTCAACAAGATCCCAGCCCCGATGGCCGCAGCCATCGCCATCGCCTTTTTCATCGACATCGATGTCTCTCCGCTTCCAGTGCCCCGCCAGGGCCATCAATCCGCGAAAAGCCTGCCGATGCAGGCTTGCCCACGTATTTTTAACCGCGCGCGTTAACCAGCCGTTTTCCGCGCGTGCCCACCGGCTTTTTTGCGGGGTCGGAGCAGAGAAAATGTTGGAAACAAAGTAAATGATTTCAAAACAACACTCATTTCCCAACCCGATCCGCAATCACGACGGGCTTTGACAAACTACGTGATGGTGAGATGGGCGCTTTCCGAGTGAAGCGCAAGCTACGCTCTCGTCATGCCTGCGTTTGCCCGCCTTCGCCAGGAAGCTTCCCAGCGAAAGCTTGGGCATAGAAGGGTCGGGCATCCACGTCTTTGCAGCCTTAAAGCAGGAATGACAGGGGATGGCCGGGTCATCAGCGGGCCGAAGCGATGCCGTCGTTCGGACGGCTACGCCCGGCCATGACGAACGAGAACTGGTTCTCGCGTCGAAATCACCCTTACGCCTGCTCCTTCTTCCGATTCTGCCGGTTGGTCACGAGGTCATCGACCACTGCGGGATCGGCAAGCGTGGAGGTGTCGCCGAGGCTTGCCGGATCGTCCTCTGCGATCTTGCGGAGGATGCGCCGCATGATCTTGCCGGAGCGTGTCTTTGGCAGGCCCGGCGCGAACTGGATCTGATCCGGAGACGCGATCGGTCCGATCTCGGTGCGCACCCAGCCGACCAGCTCCTTGCGCAGTTCCTCGCTCGGTGCGGTGCCGGCCATCAGCGTCACATAGGCGTAGATGCCCTGGCCCTTGATGTCGTGGGGATAACCGACCACGGCCGCTTCCGACACCTTGGGGTGCGCCACCAGCGCGCTCTCGACTTCGGCGGTGCCCATGCGGTGGCCGGAGACGTTGATGACGTCGTCGACGCGGCCGGTGATCCAGTAATAGCCGTCGGCGTCGCGCCGGCAGCCGTCGCCGGTGAAGTACTTGCCCTTGTAGGTCGAGAAATAGGTCTGCTCGAAGCGGGCATGGTCGCCAAACACCGTGCGCATCTGTCCCGGCCATGAGCGGGCGATGCAGAGATTGCCGGTGGCTTCGCCCTCCAGCGTGTTGCCGTCGGCATCGACGATCTCAGGCACCACGCCGAAGAACGGCAGCGTGGCCGAGCCCGGCTTGAGCCTGGTCGCGCCGGGCAGCGGCGTGATCAGGATGCCGCCGGTCTCGGTCTGCCACCAGGTGTCGACGATCGGGCAGCGCTCGTCGCCGACCACGCGATGATACCATTCCCAGGCTTCGGGATTGATCGGCTCGCCGACACTGCCGAGCAGCCGCAGGCTTGCCCGCGAGGTCTTCTTCACGGGCTCGTCGCCGGCCTGCATCAACGCCCGGATCGCGGTCGGCGCGGTGTAGAAGATGTTGACCTTGTGCTTGTCGATCACATTCCAGAAACGCGAGTTATCCGGATAGTTCGGAACCCCCTCGAACATCAGCGTGGTCGCGCCGTTCGCGAGCGGCCCGTAGAGGATGTAGCTGTGTCCGGTGACCCAGCCGACGTCAGCCGTGCACCAATAAATGTCGCCGTCGTGATAGTCGAAGACGTATTGATGCGTCGCCGCGGTGAAGACGAGATAGCCGCCGGTGGTGTGCAGCACGCCCTTGGGCTGGCCGGTCGAGCCCGAGGTGTAGAGGATGAACAGCGGATCTTCCGCGTGCATGTGCTCGACCGGGCATTCGGTCGTCACCATCTTGGCGGCCTCGTGGTACCAGAGGTCGCGCGACGGCTTCATGTCGACGGCGCCGCCGGTGCGCTTGACGACGACGACCCAGTCGACGTCCGCGGTCTTGGTGAGCGCGGCGTCGACATTGGCCTTGAGCGGCACCTTCTTGCCGCCGCGCAAGCCCTCGTCGGCGGTGATGATAACCTTGGACTGGCAGTCATTGATGCGCTGGGCGAGGCTGTCGGGCGAGAAGCCCGCGAACACCACGGAATGGATGGCGCCGATGCGCGCGCAGGCGAGGATCGCGTAGGCGGCCTCTGGGATCATCGGCAGATAGATGGTGACGCGGTCGCCCTTCTTGACGTTCCTGGTGCGCAGGATGTTGGCCATCCGGCAGACTTCGTCATGCAGTTCCTTGTAGGTGATGTGCTTCGATTGCGAAGGATCATCGCCTTCCCAGATGATCGCGACCTGGTTGGCGCGCTTGTGCAAGTGCCGGTCGATGCAGTTGTAGGCGGCGTTGAGCACGCCATCCTCGAACCACTTGATCGAGATATTGCCTGGGGCAAACGACCAGTTCTCGATTTTATGCGGCGGCTTGATCCAGTCGATGCGCTTGGCCTGTCCGGCCCAGAAGCCGCCGGGGTCGGAGATCGAACGGGCATACATATCGCGGTAGTGGGCCTGATCGATCCAGGCGCGCTTCGCCCAATCCGCCGACACATCATAAATCTTCTCGGACATCGTCGTCCCCTCCAATCATCGCAGGACCGCCGATTCGGCGGCCGCAAACCGGCTTGTTAGTTCAATTATGCGTCTTCGGGACATCCGGCGACAAGCGAAAGCGGCTTGGACCGTCTTGGACCTTGGTGGTGCCAGTCGGTTTATGGCCGCGCACCGACGCCCGCCGGTGATCACTTTCCCGTTTGGAGACAGGACGAAATCAAGGTTATCGGCCGAATGGCAGCTATCCGCGGTATCTAATAACCTCCTGCGACACAGTTAGGACTCGCATTGGTTGTCCAGAGCCCCTAAATCGCCCCCCGGGCAGCAGGGCCCATCCCGGAACGAAGACCCGGAACCGGGCATTACCGGAGAAAGACAGGAGCAAGGCGTCAACGACCATGATGGATCAGCAGAATATCGCGGCTGTGCGGCCCGGTTCCGCCGATCCTGCTGTGGCGTTGGCCGGATTGCTGGGGCAATTGCCCAAGCCGCGTCCGCTCAAGGCGCCGGACGCCGCGTCCAAAACCTCCGTTGAGGCGCTTGCCCGCGAGCTCGGCCTGACGCTCGGCGATCAGAACAAGCTCACGATCCGCCGCATCAAGCGCGGAAAAAGCTATTCCTTTATCCGTGCCAACGGCTCCCATATCCGCGACGCCCGCACCATCCGTCGCCTCCACGCGATGGCTGTGCCTCCCGCCTATCGCGAGGTGCGCTATTCGCCCGACCCCAATTCGCACCTGCAGGCGGTCGGCCGCGACGCCGCTGGCCGGCTGCAATACCGCTATCACACCGATTGGGAGAAGGTCCGCGAGCATCGCAAGGCGCATCGCTTGGCAAAGCTCGTGGCTGCGCTGCCAAAGATCCGACGCAACGTTTCGATGCACCTGTCCGGCGACGAGCCGACCCGCGAATTCGCGCTCTCGGCGGTGATCGAGCTGATTGCGCGCACCGCGATCCGCCCGGGCAGCGAATCCTATGCGCGGCTGAACGGCACTCGCGGCGCCACCACGCTGCTCAAATCCAACGTCACGCTGGAAGACGATTGCGTGGTGCTGACCTTCAAGGCCAAGGGCGGCAAGGCCGTACGCAAGGAATGCGATGCAGCCAAACTGGTGCGTGCGGTCGGGATTCTGCGCAAGGTGCCGGGCAAGCGCATGTTCCAGTATCGCGACGCGTCCGGCACGGTGCGCGCCGTCTCGACCACCGCTGTCAACGCGTTCCTGCGCGAGATTGCCGGCATCAAGATTTCGCTGAAGGATTTCCGCACCCTGATGGCCTCGGCCGTGGTGCTGGAATCG
>Ga0153954_1001758_pt1 | contig 10597 bp, 10 predicted proteins | sample TSFL038MetaG_FD_102277 | JGI IMG/M metagenome (GOLD analysis project Ga0153954, IMG submission 102277) | Attine ant fungus gardens microbial communities from Florida, USA - TSFL038 MetaG | ecosystem: Host-associated > Fungi > Mycelium > Unclassified | place: USA: Florida, Wekiwa Springs State... | reverse complement strand
TGCGACGACGTCAAACGCGTCACGCGTCGATTCCGGCGACGTGTCCTGGTTGGTGCGGTCACGCCAATACGCTGCCTCCGGCGCGGCGACCATCACTTTCGCACCTGGGAAAGCCGGGGCGTCGCCGTCGAGCAAGCCACCAATATGGTCCGTGTGCATGTGGGTGAGCAGCACGAGGTCGACGTCCCGTGCCGATACGCCGGCTGTCTCCAGGTTCCCGCCCAGCCTGCCGAGGTCAGGGCCCATGAAAGTGCCGCAGCCCGCGTCGATGAGGATCGTGCGGCCGGGTGCCTGCAAGAGATAGGCATTGATCGCCGTCGGATAGGGCGGCCGCCGGCCGGCGGCACGCAGCAGATCATCGCGCTCCTGCTCTCTGATCCCCTGCAGCGCCTCCGGTGGCAGCACGATGAAGCTATCATTCAGCACCGTAACGATCATGTCGCCCGTCCGGCGCCGTTGGATCCCGGGAACTTGCTGTGATGCGATCGCCACGGCATCAAACTCCTGATTCCGAGATTCGCGTCGGCGGCCGGCCGACCAAGTGATCGCCGCAATGAAGGAGACGCTCATCAAGCGGCGGTCTGGTTCAGGGTGCAACAGGCGGGCTGTCGCCGGGGCAGCGACGGATGACCGCGTAGTCGACGCACGCACCCTTGCGGCGGAAGGTGCGCTCACCACACGTTGGAGAAATGCCCCAGGCAGAGGGACAGATCAGTAGACTGGAGACGTTGAAACGAGCCATGTATGGCAGGGCCGGTGTCTAATTGCTTCGTGCCCGATGCTGCCTCTGTGAACCCGCCGAAATGCACCGAGAGCCAAGGCAGGACCAATTTGAGGAAAAACTACAGGCGTGACCGGTACGTGCGGGCCGGTCGGCCACGTGCCGCCCGGCGATGGGACGGCCGCGCGCATGCGACTCTCTAAGTTGACCCGTCGGCACCGTTTGCCGGTGCGAGCGTCGAGATTCACCTCGGGCCGCGTAGCTACAGGCGCACTGCGGCGGCGGTTCGGGTCCGACCGCCGGGCTCGACGCCGCAGAGCCGTTGGCGTTTGCCTCGCTGACCGGGCATGACGAGCACCGAATTTCCTAGAAATCGGACGAACGAGAAGGAAATTCTTTTATCTCGGATGCTATTGACCTTCAGGAGAAGAATAATCCTTTATTGCTCTGCAAGCCGTCATGCCGGCCAGCATGAAGAGGGGCGCCGGGATCCGCGAATTCGTCGGCACGGGCCCTCGATAATCAGTTTTGGAGTGAGCCGATGTCCATCGGAACTGTCGCCTCCCGGTCCACGCAACGCCATGCATGAACCACATTCCCCCCTCTGCTGCCGTCGATGCTGCCAGCCTGCGCGCATTGCGAGACGCGTTCGCCGCGGAGGCCGCACGGCACGACAGCGCGGCCGCCTTCCCCGCTGACAACATCGCCCGACTGCGCGAAGCGGGATTGCTTGCACTGACTGTGCCGAAACGTTTCGGCGGCAGCGGCGGCGGCCTGCGCGATGCCTCACGTGTGCTGGGTGTCCTCGCCGAAGGCTGTGCATCCACCACGCTGATCCTGGCGATGCAGCTGTTCAAGCAGGCATCCCTGAGCCGGACCGATCTGTGGCCGGAACATGTGCAGGCGCGCATCGCAGCCGACGCCGTCGAGCATGGCGGCCTGATGAATACGCTTCGCGTCGAGCCAGACCTTGGTTCACCCACTCGCGGCGGCCTGCCGTCGACGAAGATCCGCCAAACGCCAGCCGGCTGGAGACTGTCCGGCCACAAAATCTTCGCGACCGGTGCGCCCGGCCTGCGCTGGATGGACGTCTGGGCCCGCAATGAGGATGAGCCGGCGAAAGTCGGTCATGTCCTGGTGCGCGGCGACGCGCCTGGCATCCGTATCGTCGAAACCTGGGACCATATCGGCATGCGGGCGACCTGCAGCCACGACGTGGTGTTCGAGGACGTTCCGGTACTCGAGGAACACATCGCCATGCGCCCGCCCGTCGAATGGCAGCACGCCGACGGCGCGCAGGCCGCGTGGAATGCCGCCGGGATGTCCGCGATCTACACCGGCATTGCCCGCGCCGCGCGCGACTGGGTCGTGAAGTTCCTCCGCACCCGCGTGCCGAGCGGGCTGGGTGCACCGCTGGCGACGCTGCCGCGGGCACAGGAGAAAGTCGGTGAGATCGAGATGCTGCTGCGCACCAACGCCAGGCTGATCGAATCCGTTGCAACCGAGACGGATTTCGGATCGCCGACGGATCCAACCGAAAGTGCGCTGATCAAGACTATGGCAATCGAAAATGCCGTTCGCGCCGTCGAGGTCGCGGCCTCGCTGGCGGGCAACCACGCCCATTCGCGTGCCAATCCGATCGAGCGCCACATCCGCGATGTTCGCTCCGGACGCGTCCAGGCGCCGCAAGCCGATGCCGCCTTCATCGGCGCGGGCCGCAGCATTCTGCTGCGGAGCCAGTCATGAGCCCGCGCGCGACTTCAGTGCGCGATCGGATTGTTTCGGCCTCAAGCAGAAGGTGATTTGAGCCATGCCCACGCTATCCATCGCCGCGCAGGTGGCCCCCTCCCAACGGCGGGCCGCCCAGACCCGAACCGCCGCCGCAACACCCGCACGCCGGATCGGCGCAGCTGCCCTGCCCGGCAAACAGGCTCTGTCCTGGCTTGTCCCCGCCTTGCTCGTTGTCGCCTGGGAGCTGTTCGCCCGGTTCGGTAAAATTCCGCCATACATCCTCCCGGCCCCAACCAAGGTGGTCGCAACCGGGATCGCCCTGATCCAGGACGGCACGTTGCTGCCCGACATGGGCATCAGCCTGTTGCGTGCCGCTGCCGGCTTTGCCATCGGTGGATTCATCGGTTTCGCCTGCGGCACCGCTGTCGGTTTCTCCCGCCTCGCCAGTTTGTTCCTGGATCGCACCATCCTGATGCTGCGCGCCATCCCGTTCCTCGCCGTGCTGCCGCTGGTCATCGTCTGGCTGGGCATCGGTGAGGGCGCCAAGATCTTCCTCGTCGCCTTCGGCGTGGTCTTCCCCGTCTACATGAACACCGTGCTCGGCATCCGTCAGGTCGACCCTAAGCTGCTGGAACTTGGCCGCGTCACCGGATTGTCGAACTGGCAACTGATCCGCCGCATCATCCTTCCGGGCGCGCTGCCGTCGATCCTCAACGGCGTCCGTTACGCGCTCGCCACGGCCTGGCTGGCGCTCGTCGTCGCCGAAACGATCGCGGCCAGCTCCGGCATCGGCTTCCTGGCAATGGACGCACGTGAATTCCTGCGCACCGACGTCATCGTGCTCGTCATCGTCATCTACGCCGTCATCGGCGTCGTTGCCGACGCGCTGGCGCGCCTGCTGGAGCGGCGGCTGCTGGCCTGGCACCCCAACTACGCCAAGGAGGCGCAACGATGATCCACGACCAGAACGCCACGCTGGACGAACCAGCGGTCGTCGTGCGCTCGCTGCGCCGCGACTACGGATCGCGGACCGTCATTCAAGGCCTCGAGCTCCGCATCGCCCGCGGCGAATTCGTTGTCCTGCTCGGCGAAAGCGGCTGCGGCAAGACGACCTTGTTGCGAGCCCTCGCCGGCCTCGACCCGCTCGATGGCGGCAGCATCGATGGCGCATCGCGTCCCGCCGTGGTGTTCCAGGAGCCTAGGCTGCTGCCGTGGGAACCGATCTGGCGCAACGTCACCCTCGGCCTGCGTGACGACAATCGAACCCGCGCCGCTGCGGCGCTGAGTGAGGTGGGCCTCGGTGACCGGCTGGATGATTGGCCGCGCACCCTCTCCGGTGGCCAGGCGCAACGCGTGGCCCTGGCACGCGCGCTCGTGCAGGAGCCTCGGCTGTTGCTGCTGGACGAACCGTTCGCCGCGCTGGACGCACTGACGCGCATCAAAATGCAAGCACTGGTCAGGCAATTGGTGGCAAAGCACCAGCCGGGGGTGCTGCTGGTGACGCACGACGTCGATGAGGCGATCGTCCTGGCCGACCGCGCGATGGTCATGCGCAACGGCGCAATCGCCTGCGAATTTACCGTTTCCGCCGCTGCGCGCGCCCACCGCTCTCACCCCGAGGCGATAAACCTGCGCGAGCGGCTGCTGAGCGAGCTTGGCGTCAGCGATCTTCCCGTGGCCGCCTGATTGCCATGCCCAATCACGATGGAGCCTGAAGTGTCCTCGCTCTTTTCCTCTTCCCTGTCGCGCCGTCACGTCTTGCGGACCTCGCTGGCCGCGCTCGGCGCATCCGCAACGATCGGCACCGGCACAGACCTGGCGGGAGCCGCAAGCTCGGGGCGCAATACCGACACGGTTCGCCTGACCTGGGGTTTCGGCGGCCTGCCGCTGATCGCCAAGCAACGTGGCGAATTCGCCAAGACACTCGCCAAGGACGGCATCAAGGTAGAATGGGTCGGGCCGTTCCCCAATCACGCACCCTCCATCCAGGCGGTCGTCGGCGGCAGCGCCGACTTCAGCTTTGGCGGCAGCACGACGCCGGCCCTGGCCGCGATTCTCGCCGGCTCGCCACTGGTCTTCGCGCAGTTCGCTGTTGTCGAGCCGAGAACGACGGCGATCATCGCCAAAGACGGGTCCGGCATCAACAGCATCCCCGACCTGGTCGGCAAGTCCGTTGCGGTGAATCGTTCCGGCGTTGCGGAATTCCTGCTCGTCGCGGCCCTGGAGAAATACCATGTCGACCGCAGCAAGGTGAAGGTCGTGTATTTGAACCCACCCGAGGCAGCGCCGGCGTTTGGTTCGGGACAGGTCGACGCCTGGGCGATGTGGAGTCCCGGCGTCGACATCGCACGCAGTCAATACACGGGTCATGACATTTTTGTCGAGGGCCGCGACCTGGATTTCCAGATCGACTTCAATTCCTGGCTTGTCACCAAGCAGTTTTCGGAACGGAATCGGGACCTCGTGGCCGCGGTGAACGCGGCGTTCGTGGCCGAGGCGACCTGGGCAAGCGCCCACAGCCAGGAGGCGGAAACGATCGCGCAGGAGCAGGGCCACTATAGCGATGAGGTCCGCGACACGCTCATCCGCAACAAGCGCCAATACAACATCCGCCGCACCGACGATCAGGAATTTTTGGCCCAGCTACAGCGTGCGGCTGATTGGCTGTCAGCGCGGAAAATCCTGCCGGGCCAGGTGCGCATCAGCGATTGCGTGGTCACGGCTTAAGCTTCGAAATCAGGGGAACCGCAACATGAGCGTGGAATTCATTGGCTATGTCGGCCACTTCAACTCCTCAGAGATGATGCGGCGAGAAGGTCCGGCGATCGACGTCGACCATATTGAGGCAGCGGCGAAAGCGCAGGAATACGTTGGTTTCGATCGCGTGCTGATCGCGTTCAACTCCACCTCGGCCGAAAGCCTGCTGGTCGCGCAGCATATCACCAGCGTCACCCACAAGCTGAAGGTCATGATCGCCCACCGGCCGGGCTTCACCGCGCCGACCCTGGCCGCGCGGCAGCTCGCCACGCTGGACCAGATCTCTCGCGGCCGGGTCGCGGTGCATATCATCACCGGCGGCAATGACGTCGAGCTGGCACAGGACGGCGACCATCTGACCAAGGATGAGCGCTACGCGCGCACCAGCGAATATCTCGACATCGTCCGCCAGGAATGGACCGCGTCCAAGCCGTTTGATTACAAAGGCGACTATTACCGCGTCGAGCGAGGCTTCGGCGACGTCAAGCCGTACGCCGCCTCCGGTATCCCGATCTATTTCGGCGGCGCATCCGATGCGGCAATCGCGGTCGCGGGCAAGCACGCCGACGTCTACGCGCTGTGGGGCGAGACCTATGACCAGGTCCGTGAGCTGGTCAGCCGCGTCCGCGCCGCCGCCGCGCCGTTCGGCCGCTCCCCGAAATTCAGCCTGTCACTGCGTCCGGTGCTGGCGGATACCGAAGAGCAGGCATGGGCCAAGGCCGACGCCATCCTGGAACAGGCCAAGGCGCTGCGTGCGCAAGGCGGCAGTGGCCGAGCCCCGCACAACGCGCGCCAGAGCCAGACCGATGGCGCAGCGGCGCCGGCAAATGAGGGCTCGCGCCGCCTGCTGGACGCCGCGGCCAAGGGACGCCGGCTCGACAAGCGGCTGTGGACCGGCATTGCGGCGCTGACCGGCGCCCAGGGCAACTCCACCGGCCTGGTCGGCACGCCGGATCAGGTCGCCGAGGCCATGCTCGACTACTACGATCTTGGCATCACCACGTTCCTGATCCGCGGCTTCGATCCGCTGGTCGACGCGATCCAGTACGGCCGGGAATTGCTGCCGCGCGTCCGCGCCATGGTCGACGCCAGGGAGGCCGGCCGGGCGGCAGCGGACTAGCGCGAGGCGGCACGAATCCTCGCGGTCGACTGTGCGGGCTGGCAACTGGTCGCCGATCCTGGCAGCTTTGCACAACAACGTTCGAAGACCACGACACCTGGAAAACGCACCAGGCATTCGCATGATGGCCGGAGGCCGCCGCCGCGGCCGTTTTGCTGGCGCACAGTGCCCGGCCGCCGGGCGACACCGCCACCAAGTCTCAGGTTTCCGAAACTGGGTCCTGCCTGGTTCTCGGTGCAGCTCCGCGGTTGACGAGCCAGCTGCGATTTCGCAGCAAGGGCGATGAACACACGACACATTCTGCCACCTGTGATCGGCCTGAAGGTCCTGGGCATCGAGCGAACGGGAGGCCAGTGGGTCATCTCAGCGAGCGGCGTCGGCGGCAGCTGTCCGTCCTTCGGAATCCAATCTAGTGCACGTTACAGCGTGTATTGGCGACGGCTGCGGGGGCATTGTTCTCCTATGGTGGGGTCGCAGGTCAAGCTCCTCGTTAACTGTGTTTGCGTTTCTTGATGCCCCGTGTCGGATCATGGTTATCTCCGCGGTCGGCAGGTGCCGCCGCATGATGGCGTCGGAAGCGTTGGCCTCGTGATGTGACATACGCGGTCATCTGATTTGATGATCAGGTCCGCAACAATGCCCACGCGATGGCCAGCGCCCCATCCCGACAAGGGACGCCTGTCCGTCGTTGCCGGCAGATCTCGTGCTGCCCTGTGCGCAATCTTGTCGCCATCATGCGGCCTTGCTTTCAGGTTTTGACCAGCGGAACGTAATGCTGTCCTTCCACATACGATACAGAATACCGGCCAACTTGCGGGCCACGGCGACGGTGGCCTTCTTGTGCTCAATCCGTTTGGCCAGCCGTGTGCCCCAGGCTTTCAAAGGCGACCCTTTGGCCACGCGGTGGAGGATTATTACTGCCGCCTCATACAGATATGTCCGCAACAAGACATCGCCATGCTTTGAGATGTGGCCAGTGTAGTCGTCTTCACCGGATTGGAAGCGCCGGGGTGTCAGGCCGATATAGGCCCCAGCGCTGGACGAGTTGGCGAAGCGCGCGGGGGCGTCGATAATGCTGATGTAAGTCAAAGCAACGAGAACACCAACGCCAGGTGCTGTCATCAATCGTTTAGCTGTCTGGTCTCCGCGTGCAATGGTCAACAGCCGACGGCTTAGGTAGCTGATCTGCTCGTTCAACGCCTGCCAGGCTGATATTAGAGCTTCAGCGAGCCAAGTGGCTATCCCAGCTTTTTACGGCAACCTCGCGATACCAGCCGGTGCGCACGATCTGCGCGAGGCCGCGCGCATCATTGCGGTCGGATTTGTTTAACTGCAGCGCCAGCGCAGCTTTGGCATGCCGCGCGTCCAAGCAAACCACCGGAAGCTTCAGCTTCCTCAACTCATGCCAGTGCCAGGCTGACAAAGGACCACTCTCAAGTCCGACGCGCGTCACCTGGGGCGCCTTGGCGCGGATGATCGTGGCGATTGCTTCTGGTGTGGAGGCGCACTTGCCTTCCCAAAGCGTCTTACCACTGTTGTCGACAACACAAACCGAGGTCAATTCTAGTGAGACGTCCAGTCTGCATACTGTTCCATTGCATTCTTCTCCGCTTGCCCGACCTTCAGTCAAATCGATAGAGACCTTGGTCGCAACGGGAGCCGCCCGCCTGTCATAACTCCATGTCACGTTAGCCTGCGCTGATGCCGGGAGTTTGCCTCGACGTTTGCCGATCGCGTGCGCCGCCGGCGGCCGCGGCCAGGCGATAAATGGCAAATGGATGAGTTTCTCATCCGGATCGAGGGTGTTCAGCAGTACGTCTGGCGGGCGGTCGACACGGATGGTGTTGTGCTCGACATCCTGGTTCAGCCACGCCGTGACACCAATGCCGCAAAGCGTTTCTTCACGCGATTAGATGCAAAGGTTCAAATCATCCAGTCAGGCCGGAGTTTTCTTTCTTCCCTCGCTCTCATCTATGGGCACTTCCATACACGCCGACACGAACTCTGACGGCGATGCGAGCGGCCGCTTGCAACTCTAACAGGTTCGGTGCTTGTGGTGGAGGACGACGATGAGGTCCGGCCCTTGTGACTCAAATGCTCGACCAGCTCGGCTACGAGGCGATACGCGCGGCGACCGCCAAAGCGGCCCTCGGCGCCCTAGCGACCGGCCGCAAGGTCGACATCGTCTGCTCCGACGTGATGATGCCGGGCGACCTGAACGGCGTGGAACTCGCGCGTGAGGTGCGCACGCGAAGAGGTGATCTGCCCGTCCTCCTAACCAGCGGCTATCCGAGGCTGCCGAGCGAGACGCCGCGGCCCTGGGCGTGAAGATCTTGTCTAAGCCCTACAGGTTCGACGACCTCGCTGAGGCTCTGCGCCGGGCCGCGTCAGACAAGGCGGATCAGAGCCAGGCCTCGGGGTGAGAAATGTAACTCGAGGTTAACTGCTCAGCTTTCCGCTTCAGCCGGTGCGCCGCACCTAGTGCTCGGAGTGGCTATCATTGTCCGCTCACGCTGCGGGCAGCCTCAATGAACGCCTGGATCGCGCGGCTCTCGGCCCGCCTTCGCAACGTATAGGCCGACACCGGAAGCGCCGTCTCCAGTCGCAACGGCAGCACTACGATATCCCATACCGGCGCGCAATTCCGCACTAGGCTTTCGGGAAACGCCGTAACGAATTCGCCGGAGGTCAGAAGCTGCAGGCGCAGCATCATGGAGTACGTTGTAACCGCCGGCACGTTCATCGGCACGCCCTCGGCGCGATGGGCCGCCGCCACCAACTCGTAGACCGCGGAACCGACTGGCGCGAGCACCCATGGCTTCTGCGCCAGATCGGCTAACCTCAGTGTCGGCGCGTGGGCCCACGCGTTGTGACCGCCGGCGACCAGCAGCAGTGCCTCCTCCAGCAGTCGGTTCTGATGAATATCATCCGGCGTATCATCGCCGCTGCCTCGACCGACCATCACGTCCACTCGCCGATCGCGCAGATCGGTGAAGTCCATGGCCGCGGTGTTCGATTCGATAACCCGGATGCGGATCCGCGGATGGCGCTGCCGCAAGGCCGCGATTGTCGCCGTCAGCGCGCCGCCGGCGATATAGGATTCGCTGGCGCCGACGACGACCTCGCCAGAACCTGGATCGGCCAACGCCTCGATCTCGCGAATGCCGTCCGCCAGCACCTCTCGCGCCTCCCGCGCGCGACGTAACAGGATGGCGCCGAATGCGGTCGGCACGACGCCCGAGGGGCTGCGTTCCAGCACCGGCAGGTTCAAGGCCGCTTCCAGATTGCCGATGGCCTGCGAGACAGCGGGCTGGGTCATGGACAGCGCCTGCGCGGCTTTCGCCATGCTGCCGGCCTCCACCACCTGATGCAGGATGCGCAGTTCGCGCAGCCGGATGCGCTCACCGATCAGCCGGTCCCACCCTCGATCACCACCACTCATGGTTTCGCTTATACCCCTCAAGGCAGATCGATTATTCCAATATCGTGATGTGTGTGTCTATTCAGGGGGCGTCATTTCCTGGGACTCGCGCCATGCTACGCCTGACCGCAATCATTGCCGTCGCCATCCTGCTGGCCACGCCGTCGCTGGCCCAAGATGTGCGCGAGCCGGCCGTGCGGACCGAGGTCGAACGCATATTCATTCTCGGGCAGATGCGGCTGTTCCTGCAGTCTACCCAGGCGATTGCGGCCGCGCTGGCGACCGACGATCTGCAGACCGTTGCCACGGAAGCCACGGCGCGCGGCCGCAAGGGCACGCCGCTGTCGGAGATTCCGCCGGGAATGAAGGCGAAGGAGACGTCGAGCTGGACCGCCATGATGGGCGGCGCGCGGGCAGGCTTCGACGGCATTGCCGCTGCCGCGCAGGAAGGCGCGTCCGCCGCCAAGCTGATGGGGATGCTGGGCGACACGATGCGCAACTGCGTCGCATGCCATCAAACCTACCGGCTCGTTGTGCAGTGATCGCCCGACCGCTGCACAACAGCAATCGGGCCATTGGGTGGAGCAAGAGATTTGAGGTCTCTGAAGACCAAGGTCCACTTCGCCAACAGGCATGTCTGAGCGGTAACCGATTGGTGGTTCAACGTCCAAACGATTGATCTGTCCGGTTGGGAAACGCCGGCTCATTCCTTCCGCCCACTTCGCCGCGTGTGCCGTCCCGTCGGCGGATGTCCGTATCCTCAAGGATCGTGGCTAGCTTTGCAGTCAACTCGGCGCTGTCAAACGGCTTCTTCAGGAGGTCATCGCCCGGTAATTGGCTAGTGAGG
>Ga0153954_1001757_pt1 | contig 10598 bp, 18 predicted proteins | sample TSFL038MetaG_FD_102277 | JGI IMG/M metagenome (GOLD analysis project Ga0153954, IMG submission 102277) | Attine ant fungus gardens microbial communities from Florida, USA - TSFL038 MetaG | ecosystem: Host-associated > Fungi > Mycelium > Unclassified | place: USA: Florida, Wekiwa Springs State... | reverse complement strand
TTGCACGGGATTGAATTTGAACGGCACCAACCCGCCCGACTTGGGCCGGATCTTTAGATATTGCTCCGCAAAATATTCCAGATCGGTATCGAGGCGCTCGGCGTGGTCGATGTCGCCGCGAAGCTGTTGCAGCCATTCCATCAGCCAACCTCTACCTTGCGCCGGAAGTCCACACGAATGACGTTCGAGGGCTCCTCCGCGAGGCTTTCCTGCCATCGCTGCTTGGCAACTTCCCACGAACAACCCTCAGCCTGCACGATCTGTTGAATCTGCCACAAGCCGTCCAGCAAGCCTTTCATCGGTGCTGCCATCAGTCGAGTCCCTCCACATAACGCGCCTGCTGGCACGGGCAGCCAGGGGCGCGGTTCTCAACCATCCGCCGCAATACGGTGTCTGGCACACCCTCCGAAACCTTCTTCAACTCTGCAACGTGCCGGTCAATAAGCGCGTTGCACTCGTCCTGCATCTGCCGGATCCGATCTTCAAGTGATGGCGTCTTTAGCGGGTTTTTCATTTCTCAATCTCTCCATTTGCTTGCGTGCTTCGGCCGCTTCGTTCTGGGCCTTGCGCACTGCCTGATCCCGCTCGGCTTCCCGGGCTGCTAGATGCGTTTTGATCGGCCAAGACAGCGCATCGAAGTGCTGCCACATGTCTTTCGGCCAACTACGCGGGGGCTCAATGTGGTGAGCCGTCTTGAGCGCCTTAACCACCCACTTCGATTTGCACGGTGGGGCATAGAGTAGGTTTTCGTGCTCTTCATCGATTGCCGTGAGCTCGGCATGCAGCGCATCCGGTGAGAGGTGCCCGCAATCCGAGATAAACTTGACCACACTCGCCACGCTGGCAGGCAGCCGTGGCGCGCCATTTAGCTGGCACCATGAGTGAAAGGCGCCCATTGCCTATCGCCCCTGCCTCTGGAGCGCCCCATGGATTTGCTTCAGCGCGACGACATGATCCCGACGCTCGAGGCCGTCGAACGCCTCATTGAGGCTCAGCGCTCCACCGTCGTCCGCGTCTTCGGCAGCGTATGTGTCCAATACCTGCGCCCGGCTCTCGGGATCCAGACCACCAAACCATTTGGTCATCTCGGCCGGATCGCGACCGCGGTTGAGGCCGGAGATTTTGTTTTTCGTGAAATAGTCCATTGCCACTTGTCTTACCTCCTCGATTCTCGGTGGGCCCGCAGAAGCGCGACGGCATCATTGAGACTTCCTGATTGACTGAGTTTTGAAGTCAGCGCGCCGATGTCACGGGCGGCTGCGGCACCACGAGGTTGAGCAACGCCAGGCCGCTGAACCGGCGGGACAGCTTTTGGGATAGCCTTTGGCGGCGACGACATCAGCGCATTGTATTTGGCGGCATCAAGCAACGCGCGCTGGAAACGATGATCGCGAGCGGTGCGATCGGTCGTGAGTGCCTGCAGATCGCCGTCACTGAGCTTGAGCACATTGGTCGCATAGTTCCTCACGGCATCGAGATCAGACGTCGAAAGCTTCCCATTGACCCGATCGAATGCCGAATCCTGCTCGGCCTTATAGGACCTGAAACTCGCTGCCTCTTGCTCGGCTGCGGCCTGACGCGCTGCGGCCTGCGCTTGCGATTGTGCCTGTATCAATTGGCCAGCCTGCGCCGCCGTCTGCTGAATTGCCGCCCACCGCTGCGGGTTCTGCGCCTGGATTGAGCTAGCGATCGACTGCACGTGACCGGCATCGGTTACGCCACGAAACTCGGGAAACTGATTCAGGAAACTAAGCTCCGCGACCTGCACTGCCGCGTTGAGCTGTTGCGCATAAGCCGATCGCGCCTGCTCGATCTTGGCAAACTCGCCCTTCAATGCCTCCACGACGGTCGGGTTTGACAGGGCCTTGCTGATCTCATCGTCAGCGCCCTGCTCTGCCGGCCGTTCGGTCGGCACCTCTGCCGGTTCTGCTTTGTTGGGCTGCTCGGCTTCTGCCGGCGGCAATGGATCGATGCCGAACGATTCCAAAAGCTCGGCATCCGAGACCGCCCCATCGATCGCGCTCTGATCGGTGCGCCATACCTTCAATGCGTCGGCAGCCTGCTCCGGTGTCAGCGCAAGCTTTGGGCCGCCGTCGACTTCCAGTTCCTTGACGGTTTCGCCGCTGCTCGTGAGCAAGATCGGAAGCGGCTCGGAGTTTTCTTGGCCCCGTCGTTCCGTCAGCTCTACTGCCGCCTGCTTTACGTCGAGATCCTCATCAGGATCCGGCTTCTTCGGCTCGAGCCAACCATTCTCGGCGAGCTCGGCAGCGCGGCCGAATTTGTCATCAGAAGACGCGGTGAATTGGCCCGCGTCGTCGCGCGGCTGTTCTGCAACGTCACTCATTGGTGTTCCTTAGTTCTCATGTCTTCTCCAAAGGAAAGCCGCCCGGAGGCGGCTTATTGAACGGTCAGAGGTTGTGGGGTAGTTTCGGACGCAAAACAGGAGTCACTCAGTGCGCCTCAAGCGATTCATTGACAGATTTGTTTCCAGTGCGAGGGCTGGACCTCCCAAGAGCTTCAACAGGTACAATGCTGAAGACGCTGCTAGCCGCGTCAGCCTCTCAAAAGCCAAAGTTCTCGTCGTTGGCGCGAATACAGGCGGCGACTGCCGTGAATTCATCGATCTGGGCGCGCAAGAGGTACACGGTCTCGACGTTATCGACGATGTAGGCAAGGACTTCCAGCACAGCCGCGTCACATACCACCGTGAGTCGATCGAGCATTCATCATTGCCGGACGACTATTTTGACCTCGTCTATAGCTTCGCAACAATGGAGCACGTGCCCGACATCGCTGCTGGTTATGCCGAGATGGCGAGGCTTCTAAAGCCGGGTGGCGTCTTGTTCTCCATGGCTTCGCCGCTTTGGTATTCGCCCTACGGTCACCATATGGGCTGTTTCGCCGGTCACCCGTGGGTTCATATCGCGTTCGATCGCGAAGGAATTCTGCGCTATGCCAAAGAAAACAACATCGATGGCGAGCGAGGCCACAAGATCGATCACATCCTTGATTACATGCTCGACAATCGCAACTTCAACATGCGACCGGCTGCCGAATACACAGCCGCAATCAAAGACCTTCAACACATCTTCACGACTGAGAACGAGCTACTGCGAGAGGATGCCGCGCTTTTGAAGCATCCGATTGGCGCGCGTCTCCTGGCGCAAGGCTATACCGCCGACCAACTGCTTCCTGTTACGCATCGTGTTATCGCTGGGAAAACGCCGCTCGACCAACGAAGACCCCAACCCACGCACAGTTTCGCTGAAAAAAACCGACAAATCTTAGAACGCGAAGCCTCTATAAGACGCGGATGATGTAGTTGCAGGTGATTGTGGGCTGCACGGTGGCATGAGCGTTGCCGCTGGTGTTCGTCGAAGAACCCGTCAACGTGTTTCCTCCTGAAAATACAGAGGCGTAGTTAAAGACTGTGCCAATAACCGACGGTGACGAACTGCTGCCAACGCCCGGTGGGCTAACAGCCTGATTTCCAGAATTCCCAATGCCAACAGTAAAGGGGACAAAATTGATGGCACTGCCGCTGGCAAACACCGAAACATTGCCGCTGACAGAAACATTGATCCCGGTTGGCAATTCACCAAGCGTCAACGTGTGGCTCTCGCCGCCTCCCGTCGCCCCAAGGTTCGTCGAGTTGCCACCGAAGTAGGTCGAGGTCAGGAGCGAAGCGCTTGTTTCAGTCATCGCCGACACGCGCCCGCTTTTGTTGGGCACGTTGAAGGTAGTGCTGCCATCGCCAGAGCCGAATGCAGTTCCCCACCGGGCAAACGCCTTTGCGTAGACCGTTCGGGAGATCGCTTGCCCCCGTGGGAAGATAAAACAGCTATTCGGCGCGACCGTGTCCCAATAGTCCAAGCCCCCGAGGAACGGCACATTGAACGGGCTGGAGAAGTAGCCACGGAGATAGAACACGCCGTCCGAAGAATTATAGATCGCCGTGTATGGCGTTCCCTGCACAAGCGTGCCGGCAACAACCTCTTCATTCGGCGAACGCCGCAACGGCTTCGCAGTAAGGCCATCAACCGAAAGCGTCACCGTGTCGGCGTTTGTCGTGTGCGGCGTGAAGGCAATCACCTGGTTGGCGAGCGATGCCAGGTCCGGGAAGACCGTGTTGCTCGAGACTGTGTACGCCGTCGAGGTGCCAGACGTGACGATGGCTCCCGAGATGTCGTCGCGGTTCTTAGCCAGAACGCCCATCATCGCGCGGGCAGAGTCGTTGACCGCAGAGGGTGGCATTCCTTCCGCCCAATTAATCGAATTATCAGCGCTGGCGTTGTTGCCGAAGGTCTGAGACCAAGTGTAGAAGCCAGAACTGGCCATCAAGCCCTCCCGAAGACGAGCGGGGTGCCCTTGAGTGCAGCCCTGATGCCCTCCACCCGGTCTCGTTCAACCGGATCGGAGATCGGCGCGCCGACTTCATGACCGTCAGCCTCAAGCCGCATGGCCAACGCCATGCGCATGTATCCGGCCGGCGTCATCCCGTGACGATCAGCGGCACGCTCGATCAGTTCGGGCCAATGCGGCATCACAGGCACCTGAAGAGTGCGGGTAAATCCATCATCCGCCATTAGAGGGCCCTCGCGTTTGCCAGGACAATCTTGTCCTCAGACTTCTGAGCGAGCTCGAGCACCTTGCGGACCACACCAACAACCTCGTTGTGGGCCAGCCTGCCGGCCGCGGTGTGGTTCATCACCTCATGGGCAATCGCCTTGATTTTGGCGTCGTCAGTCATTCGCTTTCTCCAAAAAAAATGCCGCCTCGAAGGGCGGCGGTTACAGTTAGTGTTGTGGTTGGTTTCTTAGTGGTCGCACATCAGCTCAGATGCGTGGACGATCGATTGCAGCACGTCCTTGGCGACCGGATCGGTTACGCCACCGTTGGCGAGCGTCTTGCGCAGCAACTGAACGGATTCCTGTTCGGCGTCCCGATCGTACAAACTCAGCAACGCATAGAAGACGGGACCGACAACTTCTCGCAAAGTCTGTTCCATCGCGATTTTCTCCATCCAAAAAAGAAAGCCGCCCGTGAAGCGAGCGGCTCAAACTGTCCCTTGTTAAGCGAACTATTTCATAGTCGGTGCAGATTTCCGAAATCGCCAATGATTTCAATGGCGATCAATTTGCTCACTCGCAAATCACTCCCGAACGGTCCAGCCCATAGGGCTCGGCGGGTGCGGGTTAGGAATTTGCGCGCCCTCAGTGAGATCGATCTCACGAGCCCACGTATCGCGATCCGAAGCCAAGCTTGCCGTCATTCGTGCGTGCGCCTTACGGATCTTCTTCAGCGTGCGCGTATCCCATCCGCTGGGGTTGCCTTCCGGCACCGGCATTTGCTGCACCAGCATCTCCAGGAATCGCTCGCCCTGCCGCTCGTCCAATCCAGACAGAACCCTCCGAAGGGCTGGCACGTTGATGGTTGGCTCCGGAGCGGTTGCGGCTAGCTTCCGTTGAATGGCGAGCTCTGACGCGGGCCATGCCCACCTTCCATCCATCAGCCGAGCCGGGTTGACGCGCGATCCAGCCTCGAGGATTTCTTCCGTGGTACGCTTAGGCCAACTCGCAAGGGAACGGACGCGAGCGGCGAACCACTGCTCGCGCTCAAGCTCGCCCTGGATGACACGAGGCAACAGCTTTCGAAGCCGCGTTTCCGTCCAGTAGATTGTTTTCGCTGGCTTCAGCGAGCGCTCAATGCTCGCCAGGCGAGAGTTAAACGTGAGATCATTGCTATGGTGCGGTCTACGTCGGGGGGCCATGATGGGTCCTTCGTTTGAGGGGGCAAACGCAACGCAACGCTACAAACGCCACTCACTGGATCAGGGCGGTTAGGACGTCGCCGGAAGGCGAACGAGGCACCGCACGTGTAACCTCTGGTTCGGGGGCATATCGTGGGGAAGACTGTGCAACTGTCGCATGCACTCCCGCCGGCTCTCGTCCGAATATGTGAGCCCGTCTATCCACCCCTTTTCGGGGCCGTATTTGATCTTGAGGTTGTCGCCATATCGCCACTGCTCGGCATGTGCCGCAGAGCCAGCCAGGGCGATCAGCAAGGCTGTGGTCAGTCTCATTCCGTCTCCCCCGCCTTTTGCTGGGCATACATGGCCTCAATGTCTGCCCGGTGGATCGTTCCGCTATCGGTTTGAATAATGGCGTTCCCGCGCTCGTATTCGGACAAATCCTCCATCACGAATCGCACCGCGTTCTCGACGCTTTCAAACTGCCGATCCCGGCCGCCGGGAATGATCTGAGAACCCGGAGGACGCGCAACCATCTCAGGTTCAGGCATCCACAAGACCTTTGCTGCTTCCATTTGCTACCCTCTCTCCTTTTGTTGGCGACTAATCACAGTCGCTCCAAGACCCGCATCACTTGCGGTGATGACCACTTGCCTCCGCGAGCCGTAGGAATGCCCGCATCGTTCAATCCCGCTGCGATGGCCCGCAGGCTCGTTTTCCCGGCCGCCTGTAGCTCCTTGATGATTGGAGCGAGATCGGTAGCCTTGGCATCAGCACGCGCCTTCAGGGCCTCTACAGCCATTGCACGAGTCTTCTTGCTCGGCACCACACCACGATCACCGCCAAGCTGCGTGCCACGACGTTTGGCAGCCGCCAGCGCGTCCTTGGTACGCTTGCTTATCATGCGCCGCTCTTCTTCAGCGACCATGGCCATAATCCCCACTGTTAACCGGTTGGCGTTCGGCATATCGGCCGCAACGAAGTCGATACCGGCCTTCTCCAGGCCAAGAAGGAAGTGCGCGTCGCGCGACAACCGGTCCAGCTTGGCAATGACGAGCTTGGCGCCATACACCCGGCAGGCTTTGATTGCCTCTTCCAGCTTCGGCCTATCCGCGTTCTTCCCGCTCTCAACTTCGGTGTACTCCTTCACCAGCGTCCAGTTGCCGCCGTTCAGGTAGTCGGCAACGGAATTGCGCTGCGCTTCGATGCCAAGCCCTGATTTGCCCTGTCTGTCGGTCGAAACCCGGAGGTAGCTGATCCATTTTCCCTCGGCCATGTCCCTGCTCCAAATCCGTCAACCTTCGTTGATTGATTTGTAGCAGGCAATAAGGGGGCATTCAAGGGGTTTTTGGCGGGTTCAGCAAAACAACCGGGTTTGCCAGGCGCGCCCTCAGATCCTCCTCGATCATCTCAAAGACCGACTGCGGTTCGCCCGTGGCACCGCACTGCTCGATCAGATCAAGCACCCGACGCAACGCCGCCCACGCCTCCGGCTCCAGATTGCCCGGCGTCTTCTGCTCTACCGAAATGAACACGTCCCGCGGCAACAGCCCGTAGGCGACCGTGACCAGCTTGCCCGGATCTGTAACCGCCAGTTTCTTCAGCACGTCCTTGCCGTGCTCTTGCCACACCTCCGCGAGGTCGCTCAGCAGCTTTTCGGAAATCCGCTGACGAGCCGCCAAGGGCCTCCCGGCACTGTTGCCACTCTGACCCGGCAACCACTGGCCATTCGTCGACCTGTTCACCTGTTGGTTCACGCTATCTCCTCTCTTCATTCCAATCTGCCGCACTTGCCGCACTTGAGGTACGGCAGCAGTACGGCGCACCACGGCAGCAGGTTGCCGCACCCGTACCCCTTCTTAGGGGTGCGGCTACTGCGGCACGGCAGTGGGTGGGGTAAAATCTAGTGCGGCAAATCATGCGTCTTCCCTCACCTGAACGAAGTTCCGTTCCTCCCGGTGCTCGTCAAAACCCTTCACCACGACAAGGGAGCCGCTGGCCTTCCAGACCTTGAGCATGCCGTTGATCTTGGCCTTATCAGCCTTGTTCTCGACATTGAGCTCCAGGGCTTCGGCAATAGCTCGCCCAACCCATGCCGCAGCCTGCGGATGATCTCGCCACTTGCCTCGGCGGATGACTGCGGCAACCCGGTCGAAGTCCGCCCCCGTGACATTCGCCATTGGGTCGGGCCAAGCCCATGTTAAGACCACGCCGACGCTATCGCCGGGGCTTCCAAGCGGACCGTTCCCAAGAGACACGCTATTCAGTTGGAACCAGTCGGACTTGTCGGCCGGCGGCTGCAGGTTGGCCTTGTCATTGAGCGTGCGGAAGTAGAGTCGGTGATTGCTCACGCCCGCTTTCTCGCCCTCCTCCTTTGTCATCCGAGTGACGGCGCGCACCACCCGGCAAGCGTCAGTCTTTGCTTTGCCGCCGCGAGCGCTTTCCGTCGTGACCTCGATTTCGGCACCCATCTTCCGGGTGTGGTCGACGAGGTGAATGGAGCAATTGCAGCGATCGGCTACCCTGCCCCACTCTTTCACAATCATGTCCTGTGCCGGGTTGTCGTTCTCGCTCGCCTCATGACAGGAAACGAATGGATCAATCACCACGGCATCGATTTTCCGCCGCTGGATCTCCTCAACCAAGGCGTCGACCACGGGCCGAACGATCATGGCGCCGTCTTTTGCCCGTACGGCAATCACTAGCCGCTGGTCGCGGCCACTGTCGACAAAGAGCCGGTCTCCAATGTCTTCGGGCTCGAGCCCATAGTGAAGTGCCGCAGCCTGCAGCTTCCGTTCCGTCTCTTCCTGGGGATCTTCCAGATTCCACAGCCAGACGCGAAGCGGCTCAGCGGGAGTGATGCCGAGCAAGGGCTTGGCCGCTACCTGCGCTAACGTTTCGGCCGCGATCAGCGACGATTTGCCGACACCACCAGGCGCAACCGTGGCCGTCACGAACTTGCGGATCAGGAGGGTGCCGTAGATCCACTGCCGGATCGGGATAGTCTCCGGGTTCTTCCACACATACGGAGTTGCGCGGATTTGCGGCGCTTCGTTCTGTGCCGGCTCCTGCTTCAAGGCAAGGGAGCCCATCGTTGCGCCCGATTGGCGATCGGGAATCGCGCGGGGTTGCTGCATCCCGGCCTTAAGCCCGCTGTTGATCGTGGCCATCGTTGCCCGATTGCCGTCAGAGGCAACATAACCATTCGCAACGCTGGCGTCGTAGAGTGCGCCGATAACTTCGCCCTCCGACAATTCTCCGGCCGCGACCAATTGCCCGAGCTTCATTGCAGAAGTGTTGAGCTGGTTGTTGCGATCGACTGCGGCAGTAGCGACGAGATCAGTCTCGCCTCTTAACGCTGCCTCAGCATAGGGCCGGGCATCGCGCGGCGCCGTCACCAATTGCAGCGCTCGCTGAGAGATCGAGAGCTGCTCTTTTGCCGGCTTTGTCAGAATGAGCTCATAAAGCCAATCGGGAGCGTCCGCGAAATTGAAGAAATCTAGCGGATCCACTACCTCGTAAGCCTTGCCGTCACTCCGCTGCGACGGTGGCGCGATGATGTAGCCACCCTCGCCGCGGACATTGATGCCGCGGCCCTTCAGCATCCCCTCGCTATTGGTCAGCGGCCGGTCTGGATCCCACTTGAATAACAGATGCAGGCCGCCGCTTGGGGTGTTGTGCGAATGCGTAGGCGCACATTTGCCGTGCTGAGCAAGAAGCACCTGCCAATTCGCCATGCCACAAGCCTGCCCCGGCTTCTTTTGCGGGTCGGGATCAAGGCCCCAAACGCCTGACGCCTCGCCCATCCGCACGCCGATCATGGCGTGAGGGAAAGTCTGCCACCAATCCCGAATGATATCGGGATCAGTTGTTGCGCGAAGCAACCCGCCTTCAATGTAAGGCGCCTTGTTGCTTGGCTTGCACGGGAAGACGTGCCAGCCGCGTTGGGCATAGTCGAGCGCGTATTCGCCAAGGCTCTTTGAGACACTCATTTTCGCGCCTCCATGCAAGCGCTCAGCCGTGCCTCAATGTCCCGCGCGTCCTGCGGTGCAGCCGTGTCAAAAATAGCGTCCGCAAGATCCTCGGGAACCTCCAGGCCGGTTTGGGCACCCTCGGCATTGAGAACGAAGATCCGCAGACGCGCTCCCGGCATCTTCCTGACGACGGTGAACCAGCGGCAACCCTTCGGGGGGTGCAACAATCCACCCGATTGAATTTCCAGCTGGGCGATTTCAGCTTCGCCCGTCAGCCGGACACGATGCCGTCGATCGGGGTGCTGCTCGAAAAAGGCGCGGTCCGTGTCGGTGATCTGTTCGACGTGCGGCGCGAGCCGTTCCATCTGACGGCGTTGGTTGCGTGTTAGCATCATCGCGCCACCCCATAGGCTAGGGTTGCGACGGTGCGGGCAGTGGCGTGGCAGAAAAAGTAGACGCGCTGCAGCCGGCTCGCTTGAAAATCGAGGGGCGACGTGTCACGTTCGTTGCTGCTCAAGATGCTCTGCGATACTGCCCTGCCATCCTGCCAGATGGTGGGGCTTCGCATTTCAGGAGGCACCATCAGCGCCTCCCTTGAAGCCGAGCACCCCCAGAACGACACGTGAACCAGTCCGGGACTTTTTCCGGGACTTTTCGCCGCCGATTGCTGATTTCTTCGGATTTTCGAGCGGTTTTTGTTCACGGTGCCGCCCCATGGGGAGTCGCTCAACCGTTTGATATTCAACGCTCTTTTTGGCCGTTGCCAGCGCTATGACGTTGGCGCATTCCGGCTCTGGAAACTCGGGTGCACCAGGGCCTCCGGTACGATCGCCAGCACGACGAGCGCCGCCACCGCAAGCGTGCGGAAGGTAATA
>Ga0153954_1001756_pt1 | contig 10602 bp, 8 predicted proteins | sample TSFL038MetaG_FD_102277 | JGI IMG/M metagenome (GOLD analysis project Ga0153954, IMG submission 102277) | Attine ant fungus gardens microbial communities from Florida, USA - TSFL038 MetaG | ecosystem: Host-associated > Fungi > Mycelium > Unclassified | place: USA: Florida, Wekiwa Springs State... | reverse complement strand
CAGGCTGGCCTCGGTCCGCTCCTCAGCGACGGCCAAGAGCCGCTTGGCCTCGCCGCCGATGTCGTAAACCAACGTGAGATAGCGATGTCCCCGACTCCGGGCGATCTCATCTACCCCCACCGCAGTCAGCTGACTCAGATCGCGGTGCGCCAGGCCCCACTGGACCGCAAATTCCACAGCCCGACGCACTCTGTCCCACGAGGTGGGAAAAATCGCGGCGACCTCGCTCCAACTCAGCCGTTTGGCCCACCTCGCCAGGAACCAGCGGTAGGTTGTCGTCAGTTGATTCTTGCCGTCACACCAAGGCACCATCTCCACGGTGACCCCACACCGCTGGCAATTCACCTGACGCATGCGGTAGGCCAAGAAGACCATGATTCCCCAGAGCGGCACGAACTCAAACAGCCGATCTTCCAGGCGATCCTAAGTGGGACCAGGACGGCCACAGCCGGAACAATGGGGGCGGCCGTTCTTCCGCGGTCGCACTCGGACCACCAAAGCGAGTCCCCCTTGGTGTGATTTCCAACGTGCCGTACCGTTGACAAAGGACTTGAACTTCTCGACACGATTGAGGATCGTCTGGATACGCATCCTGAGGCGCTCCCGGTTGTGATGAAGCTTGGTAACTCCATCTTTTCCGTGAACCGCCTCAGGATGCGATCCTTTCTCTCCAAGGCCGATTTTTCTTCTCGCTCCAAGCCAACCTCACCCACAGATTCTGCGGTAGAGCCATTTTAGTAAGGCCTCAGCCGATTTCAGCGGTCTTCGCCGGCAGAGCCGGTAACTGACCGGTTTGCAGAGAGGTGCGGACGGCCTCCAGTACAGCGGAGACGGGATTGTTGCCGCGCTGCTTGAGGGTTTGGAAGACGCTCATCAAGACCGCCTGGGTCTCGGTACCTCCGTCGCTGCCGTTGGCGTAGCTGTTCTTGCGGACCATGACCGCAGGCCGGATTTGCCGCTCCGCGTGGTTGTTGTCCGAAGGCACCTCCGGATGGTCCAGGAACGTGAACAACTCGGCCTCATGCCGCCGCCGTCGCTTCACTAGCCGGCGTGCGTGAGGGTTCTCCCATGGCTGGGCCAGCAACTTGTGGAGCCGACGCCTCAGCCGTTGTCGCCGCCTACTGAACTTGGCTGAAGGCTTACCAATTTTCGTTAAGTGCCAACACCTATCCAAACAACCCAAAATCATGAAGGCTTCTGTCGAGAAATCTCGCTTATGACATTGTGCCAGGGTCGGCATCATTCGCGTCTAATTTTTCCAGTCTTGCGTATCGCAATTCTGCGACAATCAAGTTCAGGACGAGAGTAAAATCAGATACCCTGAGGAGGCCTCATGTCCTTCCTAACTATCAATAGGTCAGAAATCGTGCATTAGTTGGCTTTGGCGCTCGATTTGCCACTACGCCTCAACTCGAGCGGCGCGGGATGTGACCGAATCAAACCACCTCAGCGGTCCAGCTTCCGTGCTCCGACGACGTTAACGCATCCACGGCCTCGCCGAGTCGATCGGCGTGAATGGTCCCGGTGCGTCCGGTGGTCGCCAGTCCCGGCTCGATCCGGCCCGCCGGGCTGGAGTTGGGAGTTGCCGACCTTCATCGTTGGTTGGGTTCTCTTTGAGGAAACTTCAATGAGTCTTCGTGCGTTTTGATTCCAAGTGCGATGCCTCTCCCTGGAAGCCCCGTTCCGCTCACGGATACGACTGGGCCAGTCGCAGCCGCGACGACACTCGCGGCGGCCTCGACTCGACTTCGATCTCGTCGAAGATCGCGTTTTGCTCAGCACCATCACCGTCACCAACGCCGATGACTCCGGCGCCGGTTCCTTGCGCCAGGCCATCATCGACGCTCAGGACGGCGATCCCATCAACTTCGATAGCTCACTGCAAGGTGCCGACATTAAGCTGACCAGCGGCGAACTCGACATCAGCCACGACATCACGATCGAGGGACTCGGTGAAGATCAACTGAGCATCGATGGCCAGGGCATGAGTCGCGAGTTCGACATCTTGGCTGTGGCGTAAGTGAACATTTGTGTTATAAAATGTGATTACATGTGGAATTTGTCATGTAGAAATAATAAAATTTAAGTGTTAACAAAATTGAAACGTGATTCAATCTCGAATTTTCAAATCATAAAAATGTTAATTCGAATGAATTGATAAATATTATATGTGATTAATTTGATGGTTTTCATCGGCTCTATCCGCATTTTCTCTGGACGACAGGAGTGACATCATGAGTCTCCGTTGGACTCCGCGAGGCCATCGTGGCTTGAAGAGATCTCGCGCCACTGGGTCAAATTCAGGATGTGGACGGCACGATCACACCCCCCTCATACTCGAGAGGCTGGACGCGCGAGTCTTGCTCGATGCCGGTAGCCAGATCCAGCCTGACGTTCTACTCAACGCGGGACCGGGTTTGACTCTTCTGGCAACACCGGCTCCATCAGCAGGGCTTACCCCCGCACAAATCAGGAAAGCTTACGGCATCGACTCCATCGCGGTCGATGGCATCGTCGGGGACGGCTCGGGGCAAACCATCGCGATCCTTGATCCCGGTGATTGGCCGACCGCGTACAACGACCTCCATCAGTTCGACCAACAATTCGGTCTTCCTGACCCGCCGAGCTTTATGAAGCTCAATTCAGACGGACAAGCGTCACCGCTTCCACCAGCGGCTGAGGATGCAGGAGAGTCAGCGCTTGACGTCGAATGGGCACACGCGATCGCGCCGATGGCCAAGATCGTCTTGATCGAGTCCACCGATTTTGGCTCTTCCTTCGATACCGCAATCAACACGGCGAGGAACCTCCCGGGAGTCTCCGTCGTCTCGATGAGTGTCGGTGGGCCTGAAAGCAACGGTTCCAATCAAGAGCAGGATCGTTTGTTCACTACTCCCGCAGGTCATAATGGTGTGACCTTCCTGGCCTCGACCGGCGATCAAGGCGCCCCGGGTTCGCATCCGGCATTCGCGCCCAATGTTGTGGCCGTCGGCGGAACCACGCTGACCCTGAATCCGGATAACAGTTACGGCTCGGAGTCGGGATGGAGTGGAAGTGGCGGTGGAGTCAGCCAGTTCCAGCCCAAACCCTCATACCAGAGTGCACTTCCCTTCCCGAATCGGGCGATCCCCGACGTCTCCTTCGACGCTGACCCCGGGACTGGGGTTGCGGTCTTCGACTCTTTTGACAATGGGGATGCGACGCCTTGGGGCGTGATCGGGGGAACCAGCTTGGCCGCTCCCGCTTGGGCCGGCTTGATCGCCATCATTGACCAGGAACGTGTGGCCTTCGGTGGCTCCACGATGGACGGAGCCACTGAGACCTTGCCCCTGCTTTATAGCCTGCCGGCTGATGCCTTCCACGACATCACTACCGGGAATAATGGCTTCGACGCCGGTCCAGGCTATGATCTCGTGACCGGACTGGGCTCTCCCGTGGCTCCCACCTTGGTCAACGACATGGCCCCACATTCATTGGACGTGACTCCCACTCCCATCGACAACGCCAACGCAGGAATCGCTCTCATCAACGTCCAAGTCGGTCAATTCTCCTTCCAAGGCGGCCTTCAGGCTACCTCGAGATACTCGGGGACCGTTGACTGGGGCGATGGATCGTCAACCTCTACCATCATCATCGTCGATCTTCAAAACGGCTCCTATGGAATCGACGCCTCACATATCTACCGTGATCAGGGAACGTTTACGATCACCATCAATATCAGTGGCCCCGATGGCGTCAGCGGCCAGGCCACTGAGGTCGTCAACGTCGCCAGCAACGCTCCCCTCACCTCCGTCGGACAGGACTTCTCGACGACCGAAGGAGATCTCTTCTCTGGGGCCGTCGCCACTCTCACCGACGCCAATACCTCTTCTACCGCCGACAGTTTTACCGCCCTCATCGACTGGGGGGATGGAACCCCGGATAATCCCGACATCACCCAAGGTATGGTCACCTCAAAGGGCAAGGGCGTCTTCACCGTCTCCGGAACCCATACCTATGCCGAGTTCGGTAGCTACCAGGTCACGGTGATGATCAGCGATAAAGGAGGACGATCAACCACCGCCAAGAGTACCGCCACCGTGGCCGACGCCGCCCTGACGGCGACAGGGGCCACGCTCACGGCCAACGCTGGCCAGCCTCTCGTCCCCGCCAGCGACCCACCTCCGCTGATCGGCTCCTTTACCGATGGCGACCCTCTGGCCACTCTCGATGACTTCGGTACCACGGTCACCGTGGACTGGGGCGATGGCACCACCTCCGCCGGACAGTTGCAAGCCGAGGCCGGCGCCGTCTTTGACATCGTGTCCACGCATGTCTATCAAAAAGTGGGAACGTACACGATCACGATCCCCATCGCCGACAAGGGAGGAAGCTCCGTCACGGTCACCAGCATGGTCACCGTCCAGGACGCCCGGATCAATCCCAGCGGCGTCTCGATCAACGGCATCGAAGGTATGGACATCACCCCCAGTGGGCAGCCCGGTGCGATCGTCGCCACGTTTGACGACTTGAATCCCTTTGCTCTCGTCGGCGACTTCAGCGCCACCATTGATTGGGGTGACGGCACCACCTCAATGCCCGACATCACCGATGGCACGGTCACCCAACCGGGAGACCAAGGATCAAGCTTCAATGTGCTGGGATCTCACATCTATAGCTCGGCCGGCACCTTCACGATTTCGGTGACCTTCGTCAGTGCGGGTGGGAGCAAGGCGACCATTACTTCCACCGCCAAGATTGCCGACGCTCCCCTCACCGGAAGCCTCTCGCAACTCCCCAACATCATCAACGGAACCCCCCTCAATGGAGAGGTCGCTACCTTCACCGACGGGAATCCCTTGGGTGCAGCCTCTGACTTCACCGCCTCGATCACATGGGGGGATGGACACTCTTCCGACGGTAAGGTCACCGCTCTGGGTGATGGCAAATTCTCCATCTCGGGTGAGAATGTATTTGCCACTCCGGGGTCGTTCCCCCTCGTTGTCAAGGTGAACGACAAGGGGGGCAGCAACCTCACCTTGAACGGCACCATCACAGTCATGGACGCCTCCATCGTTCCGGCCCAGGGAACGTCCATCACGACGACGGAAGGCGCCACCTTCGAGGGACTCGTTGCCAGCTTCGATGATGCCCCCACCGCCACGGCCGACCAATTCGCCGCGGTCATCGACTGGGGCGACGGAACCACCTCCAACGGCCAGGTCGTTGAACTCAGCCAGGGTCACTTTGATATCAATGGGACTGAAATCTACAAACACGATGGCACTTTTCCCATCTCCGTCTCGATCAAGGACAAATTCGGAGCCTCGGCCACCGCGGCCGTGACCGCCGACATCCTCGACGCCGCCCTGGACGCCACCGCCGACGATAACCGGGCCATACTCGGTCAAAGCTTCACCGGCGTCGTCACCCAGTTCGACGATGCCAATCCCTTCTCCTCGGCGACCGACTTCACCGTCCAAATCACTTGGGGCGACGGTCAGGTTTCCCAGGGCCAGGTCGTGCCGCTGGGAAATGGCCACTTCCAGGTCATCGGCTCCAATACCTATAACACCAGCGGAGCCAGGTCGGTCGCCGTCGCCATCCACGACGAAGGCGGCAGCAACGTGTCCGCCACGGGCACCATTCAGGTCCTCGCCCCCTTGGTCGGTGGCGTCAATACTCCACTGATCACTAACGACAATACCCCCGTATTCTCAGGCACCGCACAGCCCGATACCGTAGTCCAAATCTTCGCCATTCCCGTGGCCAACCCCAGCGTCGAGATTCCCATCGGCAGCCAAACTGTTGCAAGCTCCGGCACCTGGTCCATCGGCGGAACCACTCTCCCCGACGACCGGTATGCCATCCTGGGACTCATGCTCGACACCAACGGCCAAACCTTGCAGGCCGTCAACCTCCTCCAGTCTCAGGCCTTGACCATCGACACCGCCGGACCTACCGTCAAGAGCGTGCAATTTGATCCCTTGCAGCGTGTCCTCCACATTACGCTGCACGATGATCTCAACGATCTCGATCCGGCCCAATTGCTCAACGCCGCCAATCTCACCTTCCGTGCCATCGGACAAGTCCACCGCAACATTCCCGTGGCCGGGATTACCCTTCAGCCCGGTATGACCGGAACGGGGGACATCACAGAAGTTGTTACCTTGGCCTCACGACAGCCTGCGCACCAAGACCTCCTGATCCTCCAGGCCAACGGCCTGGCCGACCGCGCGGGTAACGCACTGGTCGAGAAAACCTTCGTCGTCTTCCCCAAGGTCCCGATTCCGCCCGCCCAGAACTATGTGGCCCGGTTCACCGTCAGTCGGGGGCAGGCTTCGGCACCGGAACTCATCACGCCTCAGGTACGTCGCGCCGCCATACGTTTCGAGCATCTGGTGCAAATCAAGCAGGCTCGGCCGCGTCCCAACCTTGCCATGCGGCGACCCAACGTGATGGTCCCGAGGCCGAATGTTACAATGTCGCAGCGCAACACCCATCCCTTCCGATCCCTCCGTGGAGCCCAATGATCACTGACACATCATTCAGTAGATTATGTCAAGTATTTTAGACATCATTCCATTCGAGCCGTGCGGCTGCAATGGAAAAGAGTAGAGCGCGGGTGACCAGCATCACAGACGTCACCTGTCAGAGCGCCTCGTCATGCGCTGGACTCGGCTACGTCGCCAAACTTGAACGCGTGGGCCTCGAACGCGAGTTGTTCTGCGTACCCAGTAGGATGAATCGAATCGAGGCCAAGTTTGGCGTACCGCTCATACTCAACCCGATACGTCTGAAGGAGGTCCGGCCGCCTCTTCAGGAAATTCGTCGCGGCCTGCCGCGCCGTCGGTTGATCGGCGAAACATATCAGAAATTCCACCACCCGGTCAATCGGCATCCCTGGCAGGTCTCCTTCGACAAGGAACTGGAACAGCGATGGAAGTTCCTCAAACTTGGCGAAGTAGGGAAAGGCCAATTCCTCGATCACTTCGATGGCGTCCCGAATCGTCTCGTCACGCTTGTGTGAATCGCTGAGTTCCCAATCGAGCCAGCAATGATCCGCTTGAAGATTGCCGATTTGACCTCCGGCGACGTAGTCAGACGAGCGCAGAAACGGTTGCTCCTCACGCCACTTCTTGATTCTGGCGGACAACACTGCGCCGTGGACGCAAAGGTTAACGTGCTCCCCTGCGATGTTGTGGTGGCTCGATTGAAAGCTGATCTGGAAAGTGAAGTCACCTGACCGTTTTCGCGAGTGAGGTCCACTCTTGGCGAACTTGAATCCAAACGATTCTTCGAGATGGGCGCCGATTGAGGTGCAGGCGGCCAAGTAGACGTCACGCGGGGTTTCCAGGCCCGTCTGAGTGCCTGCGAAACGTGCTAGCGCGGCGCGGTCCTTTCGGTACGCCACGTCCGCCATGAAGTCGGCGATCGAGCGAGTTTCCTTTCGAGCCGCCATGCGGTTACTTCTCCGGTGGATGATAAGAACCCGGCAACCATCCGCGAACTCCACCCCAGCAAATCCATGTCATGTCGTCGGAGCGAAGAGCAGAGGTTTGGCCGGAACCGGCCGCGGTGGTCACATTGTGCCATATTGGTTCAATTGCTGTGCCCCGGTTGAGAATCCGTCTTGAGGAATTGGATCCCGCCTTCTGAGGATATTACCAGCGTAGCGTCGAGATCGGATCAGCGGGGAACGACTGGTCAGCCCCGAAGCGCCTTCGCTTCAGTAGGTCTGACGACCGCCGAGGCATCGGTTGCGCTTGGGCGAGTCTAACGATCAGGAAGAAATTCGGACACGCGCTCACCGTGACTCTTGGGTGCGTTCCACCCGGCGCGTCGGAGAGTCCAGTGGCTTGCTTGAATTGCCGGGCGAAGTGGTACAGGCCGAGACGGGCGACGGCGGCCATCTCGGTCAGTGTCGGGCTGGCGCCGAGGTGTCGCTTGATGTGCTCAACGACGGCGTGGAGCCGCTTCTGTAGGCGCCTGCCGCCTGGTCTGCTCTTAAGCTGGCGAGGTGCGAGGACAGAGCGGATCCGGTGAACGACCTGCATTCCCAGCCAGGACAGATCCAGGGTCGAGGTGACGAGCATGATCTGTTATAAGCGGGCGATGTTCATGATACCTCGCCCCTCCCGGGCCGGTCCCCTGTGATCCTCCCGTTCAACCTGGGAGGGGGAGATGACCAGCCCGGATCCTCGGCGGGGCGACGAGAGGGAAATGCCTTGGCGACGAAAGCTCTGATCATCGGTGGCGGCATCGGGGGCCTGGCGACGGCCGTGGCCCTGGGCCGGGTCGGCATCGAGCCCGCGGTCTTCGAGCGTGCCCCGGCCCTCGGCGAGGTCGGGGCTGGGCTGTCCTTGTGGTCCAACGCCGTGAAGGCCCTCCGCCGTCTCGGGCTCGACGAACCGGTCGTGGTCCTCGGCTCCGTCCTGGAGAAGACCATCCACATGGACCCCGACGGGGGCGTCCAGGATTCCACCCCGATCGGCGAGTTGTCCCGCCGTGCGGGTGCTCCCTCCGTCTGCGTGCATCGGGCCGACCTCCAGGGCTGTTTGATGCGAGCGGTTCCGCCCGAGCAACGGCACACCGGCCGGGAGTGCGTCGGCTTCGAGCAGGACGATCAGGGAGTGACTGCCCGGTTCGCCGACGGCCGCACCGAGCGAGGCGACCTGCTGATCGGGGCCGACGGCATCCGCTCGGCGATCCGCAGGCAGTCACACGGCCCGGCCGCCCCCCGCTACGCCGGCTATGTCGCCTGGCGGGGCATCGCCGAGTTCCGGCATCCCGAGATGCCCAGCGACGGCAGCATCCTGACCCTCGGCCCTGGCATGCAGGTCGGGCTGTTCCCCTGCGGCCCGGAGCGCACCTACTGGTTCGCCACCCGCAACGAACCGGCCGGCGGCCAAGAGGAGCCGGGGCGGTCCAAGGCCGAGGTTCTCGCTACGGTCCGGCGGTGGTGGCCGCCCATCCCGGCGATCATCGAGGCGACCCCCGAGGCGGCCGTGCTGAAGAACGACGTGCTCGACCGACCACCAGTCCGCCGTTGGGGCCGGGGCCGAGTGACGTTCGTCGGCGACGCGATCCACCCGACAACGCCGAACTTGGGCCAGGGGGCATGCATGGCGCTCGAAGATGCGGTGACCCTGGCCGACGCCCTGGGGCGCAATGATGACGTGGAGACCGGGCTGCGGGCCTACGAGCAACTTCGTCGTGACCGCACGGCGATGGTGGTGCGGCAATCCCGATCGGTGGGGAGGATCTTGCAATGGGAGAACGCCGTCTTGGTGCGTCTGCGGTCGCTCCTGCTCGGGACGGGGGCCGCACGCCGACAGGGCATCCGGCTGTTCGAGGAAGTACTCGGGTACGAGCCGTCCGAGCTGCCACCGCTCCCGCCGAAATGATCTGCCCCGGGCCTGGCGGGCACGGTCGATCTCAGGACTGCCCTGTCCGGGTCGCCTCTTCGGCAAATTCAAGGCCGCTCTCCTAAGGCCTCGTTCCGGGGGGCCGCGCCTGGTGCGAGACGCTGCCGGTCGAGGCCTGGACGCACCTGAGTGTGCGCGATGGCGAGAAGGATCCGCTGGAGGTCGAGATGTTGGCCCGGCGGGTGGAATCGAAAGGCGATCGCCGGGTCGTCGGATTCGAGGAGACGCTGGTCGTCGCGCGGTTCTACCTTGGTCTCAGGAGCGAAACCACTTTATCCCAACCGAGTGACTCGGCGAGTTGCAGCGGCGTCTTCCCTTGATCGGTCACAGCATTCGGATTTGCACCGGCCTCCAGGAGGATTTGCACGGTGGGTGCGCTTCCCGCTAGCGCTTCCTGATGCAATAACGTCCATCCCCTTTCGTCTGTGCCAGACAGAAGGGATGGGTTATTTGCTAACTGATCCTTGAGCCCTGAGGCCATGGACACGCTCATCGGATGCTCTTGCTGATCCGCCTGTTGGCTGCCGAACCAGTTCTTGAGGAACCCACCGCCCTTATTCCGTTCGGGGACGACGCGGATCTTCTTCGGGTCGCCGAAGTTCAGGCCCCAAGCGCTGTCGTGCTCTTGGCGTTCCCGTTGTCCCATTCGCGACCGTAGGAGGTTGACCGTGTAGGCGCCGAAGACCTCGCCGCGGATAACGTACATCCAATCACTGATCCCGGCCAACGGGATGCGAGCGGGGTCCCCTTCTTTGACTGTCTTTAGCCAATTCGGCGTGTTCAGCAACGCACCGCCGACGAACTCACCGTCGAAATCAATCTCGGACAGCCACATTTGCTCTACGTCGGGAGTGTCCTCGGAACGGCAAGACTGTTCGCCGTCGGAGAACGGCGCCTTGACGGAGGCTATATCAAGGGCGGGGACGATACGGCGACGTTCCCAGGCAATCTCTCGCCAGAAATAGCGGAAGGTGGCACGGGCCTGCTCGTAGGCTCGTTGCATGTCGGGATCGCTATTGTCGAACATGAATACACGGGAGGATTCCGATCTACTCATGGCAAAAAACCAATAACTAAGTAGGGTGACGAAAATTCTTGGACTCAAAGTGGCTTCGGCGAAGTGACACGGTTGGCGGAAAGGTTAAGAATCTGCTGGTTTTTCGCTGTCGGTGTTGGAAGCCCATAGCCCACAGGT
>Ga0153954_1001754_pt1 | contig 10612 bp, 12 predicted proteins | sample TSFL038MetaG_FD_102277 | JGI IMG/M metagenome (GOLD analysis project Ga0153954, IMG submission 102277) | Attine ant fungus gardens microbial communities from Florida, USA - TSFL038 MetaG | ecosystem: Host-associated > Fungi > Mycelium > Unclassified | place: USA: Florida, Wekiwa Springs State... | reverse complement strand
CTGCGCCGGTTGCTGTTGCCGGCGCTGGTGGCGGTCTCGCTCTTTGTCTACTGGTCCCATATCAGCCCGCACGACCATGCCATCGTGCGTGAGGTGCCGGCGGAGGCTGCTGCCGAACCAAACGCGGCGGATCGTGGCCTGGCGCGAAGCTGGGGCTCGGCTGTCGGCTTCACCACCGAGCGCCATCTTGAGGAGCACTACGAGAAGCACGGCAACGAGTTCGGCCACCTCACCAAACTTGAATATCTGCACCAAGCGCAGCTCCTGCGCGACGCATCCGCCGACGGACCCGTGCTGGAAACCCTGCGTGCCGACGGCGTCATCACGCGCTTCGATCGCCAGACCGGCGCCTTCATCGCCTTCAACCGCGACGGCACGATCCGCACCTTCTTCAAGCCCAACGACGGCGAGCGCTATTTCCGCCGACAGACTCAGCGGGTGGGCGAATGAAGCCGCCGGTTCCGATACCCGATGTCGGCGAGCTGCGCGATCTGATCGACCAATGGGCGGGCTTCGTCTCCGACCTCGCCGGAAGCGGCTACAAGTTCGACCTCGACAACTGGCGCAACGACGTCGACGTGCGCGAGCTGATCCAGGGCTCCCTGCCGATGTTCAGCCGCGAGGAGATCGGAGACCACGCGCTCAAGCTCGATGAGGCCGACGCCTCCTTCAAGGCCGAGACGCGCGACTTCCGCAAGTGCATCTGGGGCCACGGCACACAGATGAAGGAGAAATGGACCCCCCAGGCCAACTGGTGGTACTTCCGCACCCCGCGCCAATCCAACGGCCAGCTCGAGGATGAGCTCAAAACGGTGCGATAGAGACGAATGACCGACAAGATCCGGATCGAGCGCCACGCGCCGGTCACCACGATCATCATCAACCGCCCGCAGGTGAAGAACGCGCTCGACAACGAGGCGGCGCATGCGCTTGCGGATGCGTTGCACGCCTTCGAGACCGACCCTGAAGCGCGCGTGGCGGTGCTGACGGGCGCCGGCGGCGCGTTCTGCGCCGGCGCCGACCTCAAGGAGCTGGGCGGCGGCACGGACTACTTCCCGTGGGCCGGGAGCGCCGGAGGACCGTTGCGCAGCACCCTGTCGAAGCCCGTGATCGCAGGGATCGAAGGACATGCTTGCGCGGGCGGGCTCGGCGTCGCCCTCTTCTGCGACATCCGCATCGTCGACGAGACGGCAGTGTTCGGCGTCTTCTCGCGCCGCTGGGGCGTGCCGATGAGCGATGGGACGACCGTGCGCCTGCCGCGCATCGTCGGCCAGGGCCGCGCGCTCGATATGCTGCTGACCGGCCGCGCCATCCGGGCGGACGAGGCGATCGCCATCGGGCTCGCCACGCGCAAGGTCGCGCGCGGCACGGTGCGCGCCGAAGCGGAAAAGCTCGCGGCCGAGATCGCGGGCTTTCCGCCCATCGCCATGACGTCGGACCGGCAATCGGCCTATGAGAGCTTCGACCGCGATCAGGCGGCAGCCATCGAGCGCGAGATGCAGCTCTCGCTCGAGGCACGCCGGCAGGAATCGCAGAAGGGCGCGGCGCGTTTCGCTTCCGGCGAAGGGCGACACGGCAGCTTCGAGAGGAAACAGTGATGCGTGCGTTGGTGTGCCATGCCTACGGCCCGGTCGAGTCTCTCAAGATCGAAGACGTGCCAAAGCCGTCGCCCGGTCCCGGCGAGATCCTGGTCAAGGTGGGCGCGGCAGGCGTGAGCTTCGCGGCCATGCTGGGCGTGCAGGGCAAGCACCAGAACAAGCCGCCGCTGCCCTTCGTGCCGGGCAACGAGATCGCGGGCGAGGTCGTGGCCCTCGGAGAAGGGGTGGAGGGCGACGGCGTCGACAATCTCAAGGTCGGCCAGCGCATCGCCACCGGCGGCAGCCGCGGCGGCTTCGCCGAGTACTGCACGACCATCGCCGCCAATGCGATCCCGATCCCCGCCGCGCTCCCCTATGCCGAGGCGACGAACTTCCCGACGCTCTATCCGACGGCCTATGGCGCGCTGCGCTGGAAGGCAAACCTGCAGCCGGGCGAAGTTCTGCTGGTGCATGGCGCGGGCGGCGGCTCGGGCCTGACCGGCATCGAGATCGGCAAGGCGATGGGCGCCGTGGTGATCGCGAGTGCCGGTGGCGCCGACAAGCTCGCCGCGGCGAAGGCTGCCGGCGCCGATCACCTGATCGACTATCGCAGCGAGGATCTGCGCGCGAAGGTGCTGGAGCTGACCGGCGGCCGCGGCGCCGACGTGATCTACGATCCGGTGGGCGGCGATGCCTTCAACACCTCACTGCGCTGCGTGGCGCCGGAGGGCCGCATCATCCCGATGGGCTTCGCCTCGGGCACCATCCCGCAGATCCCGGCCAACATCCTGTTGGTGAAGAACGTAACCGTTATTGGCTTCTACTACGGCTATTGGAACGGCTGGGGTGGCAAAACCGCGCCGACGCCTGCCGAAGCGGCCGGCCTCGCCAGGCGCCGCACCATGGTGATGAAGGCGCAGGCCGAGATGATGCGCTGGTACACCGAGGGCAAGCTCAAGGCACTGATCGCGGGCTCGTTCGATCTCGCCGACTGGGTGAAGGCGTTCAAGCTGATCGAGAATCGGACCGTGGTCGGGAAAGCAGTCCTCGTCCCCTAGTCCTCCGGCGTGCGGTCGAACAGCAGCACGACGGGCCAGAAACCGCACACCAGGGTCGCGATCATCGCCGCCGGGATCCAGCCGAGGCCGACGACCGACGCGGCCGCGAAGATCACCATCCACCAGACGACGACGCCGATCACGTAACCGGAGTCGACGGGCTTCGGCTTGTCGCCACTGACGACCGTCTTCTCGAAGCCGCGCTTGATCTGCAGCGCCAGATCGAGCGGATCCCTGTCGAGCCGCGGCATCGTCAGATGTTCCCGAAGTCGCCGCCGCGGCCCTTGCCCGAGGCGAAGCGCGCCGCACCCGCGCGGCCCTCGGCCTGCAGTGCCGGCATGCCGAGGCGGCCTTCGTTGATCAGCGCCTGCGCGAGCTCGAGGCTCCACTGCTCGTACGACGAGCGGCGATCGGAGCGCATGCAGAGTTGCGGGAACTTGGCGATCGCTTCCGCCAGTGCCTTCGCTTCGGCGAGTGCCTGTCCCTCGGGCACGAGCCGATTGGCAAGCCCCCAGTCGAACGCCTCGCGCGCGCCGACCTCGCGGCCGGTGAGGATCATGTCGAGCGCGCGGCTGTGCCCGATCAGGCGCGGCAGACGAACGGTGCCGCCGTCGATCAGCGGCACGCCCCAACGCCGGCAGAACACGCCGAACTTCGCGCTCTCCGACGCCACCCGCAGGTCGCACCACAGCGCCAATTCGAGCCCGCCCGCGACCGCGTATCCCTCGACCGCGGCGATCACCGGCTTGGAGAGGAGATGCCGCGTGGGTCCCATCGGACCCGGCGCGTCTTCCCGCAAGATCGACAGGCCGGTGCGGCCGGCCACCGCCTTGAGGTCGGCTCCCGCGCAGAAGGTGCCATCCCGGCCGGTCAGAATCGCGACCGACTGCGTCTCGTCCCGATCGAAGGCGAAGAACGCCTCGCGCAAGAGCGCGGCGGTCTCGGCATCGACGGCATTACGCGCTTCCGCGAAGCGGTCGATCGAGACGATCGTGGTCGCGCCTTCGCGTTCGACGACCACCTTCACCATCTCACCTGCCCTGCATCATGCGCAGCGGCGTGTAGACGACCACCGTCTCGCCGCGCTGGTTCTTGATCTCGTTCGTGGTGCGCACCAGCGCCCGCATCGGATCCTTCGAGGTCGGGCGGATCTCGGTCACCTCGATCTCGACATGGATGGTATCGCCGACATAGGTCGGGCCCTTGATGTCGAAGCCCATGGACAGGAAGGCGAGGCCCGTGCCCTGGAGCGTCGTCGGGACCACCAGCCCTTCCGCCATGGAATAGACCAGCGCGCCCGGCACGGGATGCCCGCCGCGCATGGGCGCATGCGACTTTATGTACTCCGTGTTGGTGAACAGCTCCTCGGAAAAGCCGCAAAGCGTCACGAAATTGAGGAGGTCGGCCTCGAACAATGTGCGGCCGAAGGTGACGAATTTGTCGCCGACCTTCAGGTCGCGCCAGTTCCAGCCTTCACCGAGCTGCTTCATGGCCGGCTCTCAACGAGGCAAGAGTCAGTGGGCGTGCGCATCGGGTTTCGCACCCTCGCGCAGGACATAGGTCCGGCTGCAATACGGGCACTCGACGCGTCCTTCCTTGCCCAGATTGAGGTAGACTTTTGGATGGCCCAACGGGCCGCCACCGCCGTCACAGGGGACGCGGTCGGTATCGACGACGATGGTTTCGAAAGGCTCGGTCACGATCTTGCTCCTGTTACGCCGGCGCATGATAGCCGCCGCCTTCCTTCCGGTCATGCTCGCCGCATGCTCCCCGGTCGTGGTTCCGGAGGGCGAGCATATCCAGGCGCCGCACCTCACCGACAAGGCCTATGTCGCGGCCGACGGCACCGTGCTGCCCATGGCCGTCTGGCCGGCGGCCGATGGCAAGGAGCCCAGGGCCATCATCCTCGGCTTGCATGGTTTCGGCGACTATCGTGACGCCTTCGAGAAGCCGGCCGCCACCTGGAGCAAGGCCGGCATCACCACTTACGCCTATGACCAGCGCGGCTTCGGCGAGAGCCCGACCCGCAATCGCTGGCCCGGCACCGACACGCTGGTCGACGACGCCAAGACGGTCGCGACGTTGCTTCACGAGAAGTATCCCGACGTGCCGCTCTATGTGGCCGGCGAGAGCATGGGCGGCGCGGTCGCCCTGGTCGCGGCCGATCGCGGCATGGTGAGTGACGGATTGATCCTTTCCGCACCGGCCGTGCGCTCACGCGAGTCTCTCGGGCCGTTCGTGACCAGCAGCGTGTGGGTGTTCACGCACATCATGCCCTGGATGCCCGCGGGCCCGACCTCAATCGACTTCGAGCCGACCGACGATCCCAAGACCATCGAGAAGCTGCAGAAGGACCCGCTGATGCTGCGCCAGCCGCGCTTCGACATGGGTTCGGGTCTGCTTGACCTGATGGACGCGGGCTGCGCGGCGGCCGAGAACATCCACGAACCCTACATACTGATGCATGGGCTGGCCGACCGGATCGTGCCCGACGGTCCGGTCAAGGACGCGATCAAGATCATGCCGGTGCGGCCGGACTCCAAGCTCGCCTTCTACAAGAAGGGCCATCATCTGCTGATGCGCGACAAGGAAGGCCCGACCGTTTCCAAGGATGTCGTGGCCTGGATCGAAAACCACGAGGCTCCCTTGCCTTCCGGAGCCGACGCCGAGCGCACCGAGCCCAAGATCGCCGCGATGTGGGGCACCAAGCGGGTCGCGACGACAACTCAGGCGCAGCCGGCGCCGGCCGGCGCCAACATCAGCCGCGGCGAGTAGCGTACGCGCTAGTCGTCGATCATCGCCGTCGCTTCGATCTCGATCATCAGGCCTGGCACGGCAAGCGCGCTGACCCCGACCATGGTGGCGGACACAGTGTTGTTGCGCAGCACCTTGCCGAGCGCCTTGGAGATCGCCCCCATGTCGCGGATGTCGGTGACGAAGATGGTGAGGCGCACCAGATCCTTCAGGCTCGCACCGGCCGACTTCAGCGTCGCCTCGATCTTGCGCATGGTGACGACCGTCTGCTCGGCGACGTTCTTGCCCTGCACCCGCCCGCGCATGTCCAGCGAGGTCGTGCCCGACACGAAGACGAACGACCCGTTGCGCACCGTGCGCGCGTAGAAGCTCACCACCTCGGTGCCGTCGCGGAAAATCTGCTTGGCCATGAATGCTCCCCCGAATCTCCGGGCTGTTACGACTCCGGCGTGAAACCGACCTTGCGCACCAGCGGGCCCCAGTGCTCGTCGTCGGCCTTGAGCCGCAGCGCCAGATCCTCTGGTGTCGAGGACATCGCCTCGAGTGCGACCTTGGCCAGGCCATCGACCACGTCCTGGCGGCCGAGCGCTGCGCGCAGAGCGGCGTTTGCATTCAGCACAACCGGCACCGAGGTGCCACCGGGCGCGAAGAAGCCGAACCATTCCGTGTAGGCCATGTCGCTCAGGCCCTCCTCCATGAAGGTCGGCACGTCCGGCGTGAAACGGTTGCGCGTCTTGCCCGAAACTCCGAGCAACCGCACCTTGCCGGCTTTCATCTGCGCCATGAAGGCGCCGAGCGGCGCTGACACCGCGGCAATTTTTCCATCGAGTAGGTCCTTCACCGCCGCCACCGATCCGCGATAGCCGATGTGCTTCAGCTTGACGCCGGCGTTCAGGCCCAGCAGTACGCCGATGAAATGCGACACCGAACCGGTGGCCGGCGAACCGAAGGTCGCCTTGGCGGGGTTGGCCTTTGCCCAGGTGAGGAAATCGGGAACGGTCTTCACCGATACCGGCACCGCGGGCCCAACGCCGAAGCCGTAGTCGAAGGTACAGGCCAGCGTCACCGCCGTCACATCGGCGAAGGCGTCGTAGCCCAGCGTTTTGTAGACGTGCGGGTAGAGAATGAGGGGCGATGCCGGCGTTTCGAGCAAAACGCTGCCGTCGGTCGGCGCGCCCTTCATCGATTGCACGGCAAGCTGGCCGTCCTGGCCGAGCTTGTTCTCGACCGTAGCCACCTTTGCGTAGGATGTGCCGGAAATTCCGGCGGCAACCTGCCGGCAGAGCGTGTCCGAGGTGCCGCCCGGCGGGAAGCCGGTGACGATGCGCACGGAAGCGAGCGCATCGTCCGCCAGAACCCGGCTCGCCATCCCCGACAAAAGCGCGGCGGCCGATGTGCCGACAAAGACGCGACGGCGATGAAGCGGCATGAAATTGATCTCCCTGGATACGGAGTCTCGCTCAATCCCCCTGCGCCGCCAAGCACCGCCGCACGCCCCAAGGGCCGCCGATTGCGAGAAAACCCCCTGTCCTGTATGGTCCGCGCGCATCGGACCCGTAGCTCAGCTGGATAGAGCGCTGCCCTCCGAAGGCAGAGGTCGTGAGTTCGAATCTCGCCGGGTCCGCCATTTCGTTTGTCCACACTTTTCACGACCTGTGGACAAGCCGCTGTCCGGGAACCGGGCATGACGATTTTCCAGCCATCGCAGCGCTCCAGCCGGGAACCTGCAGCACCTCCGGGCGTTACGCCGTTTATGGTGAACTGCCGACCGCTTCTCTGCGTCGCGTTAGCGTTTGTCCTGGCGCCGATGGCCGCCCTCGCCCAGACGCCGATCGGCGTGACCTCGGCGACGTCGGGTGGCCCGCTGGGCAAGCCTCCCACCGAAGCCGAGCGCGTTCTGCATGTCGGTGTAGATGTGAAGGCAAATGAGGTCATCCGGACCGGCGCGGCCGACCGGGCGCATCTCGTCTTCCTCGATGGCTCGTCGCTGACGGTAGGCCCGGAGGCACGCCTCACCATCGACAGCTTCGTCTACGACGCCAACGCCCGGCGCGGCACGATCGCCCTCACCGCGACGCAGGGTGTGCTGCGTTTCGTCGGCGGCAAGATCAGCAAAACGGCGCCCGTATCCGTCGCAACGCCCTCCAGCACGCTCACGATCCGCGGCGGCATCATGATCGTGGAGATAGACGCGGCCCACACCGTGGCGACCTTCATCTTCGGCAGGGACATGACCGTCACGGCCAATGGCAAGACCCAGGTGGTGACCCGGCCGGGCTGGCAGGTCGTCACTTATGCCGGCGGCCCGCCCGGCGTACCGCAGGAGGCGCCGCCCGCGGTGCTGAAAGCGGAACTCAGCCAGCTCGAAACCGGCGCCGGTACCAATACGGCGGCCGACGACAAGGCCAAGACCTTGGATCAGGGCATGCCCGGGAGTGGCTCCCCTATCGGCACCTCGACGTTCGACCAAGCTGTAGGGGCACTCAGCGGATCGAACGTGCAGCTGCAAAAGCCGTTCGCCCAACCTCCTGCCCCCCCTGTCCAACCCCCCACGGGAGGCCGCGGGTTCAATTCGCCCTGAGGCCGGGACCGGTCCCGTCTTGCAACCCTTCTGAAATGGCCTGAGACTCTCACAAGTTTGTGACGAGGGGGCGGCGTTCTGCCTCGCAAACCCGCCATCGGCCTCCCTAAATCCCCTATAAAATGGATCGGTTCTTGCCTCGACAAGTCATAGGCAATGCCCGTATCCCGGATGGTGGTGGGGGGAGAGGCTCTTTATGGCCAAGTTTAAAGCGTCCGGCGTCGCCGTGATCGCGACGGTGTTGGTTGTCGCCGCGGCGGGCTACTTTGTTATGCAGTATCTGGAGGGTGAAAAGGCCCGTTCGGCCTCGCGCCCGGCTGGTCCAGGCGTCCCGGTGACCGTCGACGTGGCGCAGAAGCGCGACGTGCCCGTAATCGTGCGCGGCCTGGGAACCGTGCAGGCTTACAAGATGGTCACGGTGAAGACCCGTGTCGACGGCCAGATCGTCAAGATTGCCTTCGAGGAGGGACAGAACGTCAAGGAAGGCGATCCGCTGTTCCAGATCGACCCGCGACCGTTCCAGGCGGCGCTCGACCAGGCCAAGGCCAACAAGAAGAAGGATGAAGCCCAGCTTGAAGGTGCCGAGCTCGATCTCGATCGCTATGGCAAGCTGATCGGCTCGGGCTTCCAGTCGCGCCAGAGCTACGACCAGCAGAAGGCGATCGTCGACGCGCTCAAGGGCTCGATCGCGGCCGACCAGGCGCAGATCGACAACGCCCAGCTCAACCTCACCTACGCCGACATCCGTGCGCCCATCGCCGGCCGCACCGGCCAGAGGCTCGTCGATCTCGGCAACCTCGTGCAGGCGAACCAGAACACGCCGCTGGTCACGATCACCCAGATCAAACCGATCTTCGTGAACTTCACCATCCCGCAATACGCCAACCACAACCTGCGTAAGAACCAGGCGAAGAGCGCCCTCACCGCCATCGCCTACGCCGCCGACGATAAATTCGAGCTCGCGGAAGGCAAGGTAACGCTGGTCGACAATCAGATCGACCCGGCGACCGGGACGCTACGGCTGAAGGCCGAGTTCGCCAACACCGACGAGCGGCTGTGGCCGGGCGAGTTCGTGAACGTGCACCTGACGCTCAGCATGCGCGACGACGTAGTGACCGTGCCGATACGCGCTGTGCTGCAGGGTGCGACCGGCGCTTACGCCTTCATCGTCAAGCCGGACAACACCGTCGAGCGCCGCGGTATCGAGGTTGAGGCGCAGCAGGACGGCATCGCCGTCATCAGCAAGGGTATCGCCCTGGGCGAGAAGATCGTCGTCGACGGCCAGTACCGCTTGAGCAACGGCACCAAGGTCCGCATCGACCAACCCACCGCGAACTCGCCGCCGCCGTCCGCGGCCGACAAGGAAGGATGACGGCCGCTCCATGAACATCTCCGAAACCTACATCCGGCGGCCCATCGCGACCTCCCTTATGATGCTGGGCCTGTTGGTGTTCGGCGCAGCCACCTATAATCTTCTGCCGGTGTCGGCGCTGCCCAACGTCGACTTCCCCACCATCACGGTTACCGCCAGCCTGCCGGGTGCCAGTCCCGAGACAATGGCCTCCTCGGTGGCAACCCCGCTCGAACAACAGTTCGCTGCTATCCCCGGCCTCAATGCGATGAACTCGACGAGCGGCTTGGGCGCCACGTCGATCACGCTGCAGTTCGATCTCAACCGCAAGATCGATGGCGCCGCGACGGACGTGCAGACGGCAATCAACGCGGCGAGCGGCCTGCTGCCGAAGGACCTGCCGAATCCGCCAACCTACAGGAAGGTCAACCCGGCCGACCGCGCTGTGCTGATCTACGCCGTCACCTCCGACGACCTGCCGATGTACAAGGTCGACGACTATGCCTTCGTCATCCTGGCGCAGAAGCTCTCGGCCGTGTCCGGCGTGTCCCAGGTGCTGGTGGCCGGCCAGCAGGATTTCGCGGTCCGCGTGCAGGCCAATCCGGTGGCGCTCGCCGCCAAGGGCATCGGACTTGAGGATGTGCGTAGCGCCCTCGCAGGTGCCTCCATCAACCAGGCTAAGGGCAATCTGGAGAACGAAAACCTCTCCATAATGATCGACACGAACGATCAGCTCTTCAAGGCGGACGCCTATAAAGACATCGTTGTCGCGTACAAGAACGGCGCGCCGGTCAAGCTGCAGGATGTCGCCAACGTCATCGACGCCACCAAGAACCCCCGTGCCGGCGCCTGGTACAACGGCAAGCGCGCCGAACTGCTGCTGATCTTCCGCCAGCCGGGCGCCAACACTGTCGAGATCGTCGACCGCATCAAGAGCATGATGCCCCGCCTGCTCGCCTCCATCCCGCAGAGCGTCCATGTCGACCTGATGTCGGACCGCAGCCAATCGATCCGCGATTCTGTCGACGACGTGCAATTCACCCTGGTGCTCACCATCGGCTTGGTGGTGATGGTGATCTTCATCTTCCTCCGCCACCTGTGGGCCACGATCATCCCGTCGATCACCGTGCCGCTGGCGATCGTCGGCACGTTCGGCATCATGTACATGTGCGATTACTCGATCGACAACCTGTCGCTGATGGGCCTGACCATCGCGGTGGGCTTCGTCGTCGATGACGCGATCGTGATGATCGAGAACATCGTGCGCTATATCGAGGAGGGCGAGAAGCCG
>Ga0153954_1001753_pt1 | contig 10638 bp, 8 predicted proteins | sample TSFL038MetaG_FD_102277 | JGI IMG/M metagenome (GOLD analysis project Ga0153954, IMG submission 102277) | Attine ant fungus gardens microbial communities from Florida, USA - TSFL038 MetaG | ecosystem: Host-associated > Fungi > Mycelium > Unclassified | place: USA: Florida, Wekiwa Springs State... | reverse complement strand
GTCATCTTGATTTAATGAGTTAAGATAAAAAAAGAAAATACTAGAGAATTGTGTGATTTTTTACACAAAAAAAACGTACAAAATCATCACCCTAGCCCAGGGCTGTTGCACTTTTAGTCCTTCGGACTATAAGCATGCTTAAGTTGATGACATTGGGCTTAGAGGTAACCAGAGTCTGCAACTTCTTCTTACGCCGCAACATTCAAAAATAACGTGAAGTTATATAGAAGTCTGTGAACCATAAAAAACACAACGCTCGCTTCTCTCGATGACATCCTCTGTGATCTCACTGTCTTTCTCTGTGGTGAAAAAAATCAGAATGCTGAAAAAGATAAAGCCCAAGGGGTGCATAGTGACCATCTTGGGCTTGTATCTGTATGAGAGACGAATAAAGAATTAACGCTTCGAGAATTGGAAACGTTTACGAGCACCTGCATGCCCATATTTTTTGCGTTCTTTTTTACGTGAATCCCGAGTTAAGAACCCTTGTTCTTTAAAGACATGGTGCAAGCTTTCATCTTCACTTAGGAGTGCTCTGGCAATCCCTAAACGAGTGGCTATTGCTTGACCTTCAATTCCTCCGCCTTTAACACGGATAATTAAGTCAAAGCGTCCATTGCCTCCCAGCTTTTGAAAGGGAGCCAACACGGTGCGTCGCTGAACATCGACAGGGAAGTATTCTTCAAATTTTTTACCGTTAATATCTATCTGTCCTGAGCCTGGTCTTAAGCGTACAGAGGCGACGGCAGTTTTGCGGCGTCCTGTTGCAACCTGTTCTTGCAGCTTCATTATACTACCTCGTGAATCCTTAAATGTTTACGTTAATTGGCTTTTGAGCGGTCATATTATGCTCTGAACCGGCGAATACGCGCAATCTTTTGAGCTGAGCATTTGCCAACCGTGTACGTGGCATCATGCATTTTACAGCATGTTCAATGATATATTCGGGATGCCTTGCTTTCATTGTTCTATAAGGAACCTCGCGCAGGCCGCTCATTGAGCCAGTATAATATCGATAATTCTTTGATGCTTCTTTATTGCCTGTAACTGCAATTTTATCGGCATTAATTACAATGACTCCATCGCCGCCATCCATATATGTTGTGAATGTTGGCTTATGCTTACCACGGAGAATCTTGGTAATCTCGGAAGCAAATCGTCCAAGAGTTTTTCCTGAAGCGTCCAAAATAAGCCATGAACGATTGATATCTGCTTGCTTAAGCTGGAAGCTTTTTTGCTGTTTTAACTGTTTTGACATGTCTTAAGGCCTTAATGCAAAGTTAACGTAGTGTTTTTATAAATAGAATGGCACCATCATACCTCTCTTTATTCATTTTTGCCAACAGTTTTCTATAGTGAGACTTGAAATTTGATTGGCAGATACGATAATATATTGCGGAACTTGCTTCTTCGAGGTACACATGCGAACATTAAAGACTTTCTATATACGGACTTATGGCTGTCAAATGAATGAACTCGACAGCGAGATCATGGTAGGGCAGCTAGAAAATCGAGGCTTAACCCGTATTGATGATGAAAATTCAGCAGATCTTCTTCTTTTCAACACATGTTCCATCCGCGATTTGGCTGAAAGGAAAGTCCTAGGAAAACTTGGCAAGCTTGGCCGCAACATGCAGCACAATCCCCTCATTGGCGTTACAGGTTGTATGGCAAATGCAAAAAAAGATGCGTTGTTTCAAAAACTTCCCCACATTGATTTTGTTTTAGGGACAAATAATATTCATGACCTTAACAATATTTTAGATGAAGTCTTATCGACAGGCAAACAGGCTATTCGCACAGATGGTCATTTCGAGCATGAACTCGATTATCTTTCAACGAAGCGAGATGATAAAGTTAAAGCTTATGTCTCCATTATCCGTGGCTGCGACAAATATTGCACCTATTGTGTTGTCCCTTATACACGAGGTGCTGAAGTATCCCGTTCACCCGAAAGTATTATTGAAGAGTGCCGCCTTCTGGCGGATCAAGGGTATAAGGAGGTGACTCTTCTAGGCCAAAATGTCAATAGTTACGGCAAAGATAAACCAGAATGGAAGACCCTTTTCCATGACTTACTTTATCACTTAGACAACATCTCTGGCTTAGAACGCGTGCGCTTTATGACAAGCCATCCCGTGGACATCACACACGAACTCATGCTCGCAATACGCGATCTTAAAACACTTTGTGAGTTTGTCCATTTTCCATTACAGGCAGGGTCAAATCGCATTCTAAAGAAAATGCACCGCATATATACCGTGGAGCAATATTTGGAAAAAGTTGATATGCTGCGTTCTCTGGTTCCCAATGTCGCTTTAGGCACTGATATCATCGTCGGTTTTCCCACTGAAACTGAAGAGGAGTTTATGCAAACATATGATCTTCTGAAACAGCTCGAATTTTCAGTGGCATTCCTTTTTGCTTATAGTCCCCGCAAAGGCACTCCAGCAATGCGTTGGAAGGATGACGTTTCTGAGGAGATTAAGCAAGACCGTTTGCAACGGCTCATTAATCTACAGGAAGAAATTTATGGCAAACATCGCCAAGAAATGCTGGGTAAAGAGGTCGAAATCCTAGTGGAAAAACGCAATTTCAAGGACGACGCGCTTCTCAAAGGAAGAACGCGCTGTTGGAAAAATGTCTTGTTCAGAGGACCCGATGCATTAATTGGCACATTGCAGCGCGTTGTTATCCATAGCTTCAGCCATCAAACTCTTCTTGGGGATCTTGTGGTATAGATGCGATCGGAATAAAGGTAGTCAGTAGTCGGTAGTCAGTAGGAAACTCACGTGTGCCTTTGCAACAATTATTTTTTCGTGTCCGAGTCCGTGCCCGAGTCCGAACTCCGAATATATTTTATACCGGAATTCAGAAGTCAGAATTCGGAATAAAGGTAGCCAGTAGGAGGTAGTCAGTAGGAAGCATTTCGGAGCTCGGACACGGACTCGGACTCGAATAAGGTACTAGTACCCAAGCATTTTTTGGGTACTAGGTTTAGTGCGATATCTATTGTTGCTGTCCATTATCTTCTTCAGGTGCCATTTCCATCTGATTAGCATCAGTCCCACCTCTTTGGCGGCGCTCGTCCCTTCTTTCTTCACGGCGTTCTCTTCGGCGCTCTTCATCTTCTTTGCTGCAGCTTGATGTGAGGTTAACAATAGTCATGGCAAGGGTGATCAGCAGTAAATATTTTAGCTTCATATAAACTCCTTTTTTTAGAGATGCTTCTAAAAGCGAATCCTAATTTTCCTCCAAAAAAACGTAAAGTTTTTTTTGATTCTAATACGACTAATCACAACAGAGAAACAAACTGCTCCTCGGAAAGGATTGCAACACCTAAAGCCAGAGCTTTTTCAAGTTTAGATCCGGGCGATTCCCCGGCAATCACGAAATCAGTTTTTTTACTGACAGTGTCAATGACTTTACCGCCCCGCTCTTTGATTAATCCTGCAGCAGCCATTCTGGTATAGTTTTCTAGGGAGCCGGTAAGCACAAAATTTTTGCCATTAAAAGGATGCTCTTGATAGCTCTTTATCACCTTGGAATGAGGCTTTACACCAAGCGATAGCAGGTCATGGATCTCTTCTCGATGATGTTTATCAGCGAAATATTCCAAAACAGCGCCAGCGACTTTTTCACCTATCCCATCAATAGACATTAATTCTTCTCCAGACATCGTCATCAATGTCTCAATACTTCCAGCTTTATTTGCCAAAAGTTCAGCCGTACCCGTTCCAATATGTTTAATTCCTAACGCCATAATAAAACGCTCAAGGGTAACGTCTCGAGACTTATCAATGCTTTCCATCAAATTGTGGACTGATTTGCTTTTAAATCCATCCAGTTGATAGAGCTGTTCTTCAGTCAACCGATAAATATCGGAAGGACGACGGACAAATCCCTTGCGGATCAGTTGTTCAATATTCTTTTCGCCTAAATTTTCAATATCCAGCGCTTCCTTGCCTGCGAAATAGATAATGCGTCGAAGATGCTGTTCTGGGCATCCTGATGAATTAGGACAGCGCACAGCCACTTCACCTGAAGTTCTAACGATCTTGGCACCACAACTCGGACATTGCTCAGGCATACGCCAAGAGACGCTTGTTTCAGGACGCATATCAATCTTCACCGAGACGACTTTAGGAATGACATCTCCACCCTTTTCTATCGTGACAATATCTCCAATGCGGATATCTTTTCGTCGTATTTCATCCTCATTATGCAGTGTAGCGCGACTCACAGTACTTCCGGCAATAAGAACGGGATCCAACTCAGCAACGGGCGTCAAAATACCCGTCCGTCCAACCTGAACAGTAATATCTTGAATCCTTGTCGCGGCCTGCTCAGCAGCAAACTTATAAGCGATCGCCCATCTCGGACTTTTGCCTGTATTGCCTAGACGCTTTTGCTCGTGGAGGGCATCGATTTTAATCACAATGCCGTCAATATCATATTCTAAATGAGACCTCAGAGTGCGCACCTTTTCGGCAAACTCCCAAATTTCATCTAAAGAATGGCAGAGAGCATGCTGCTGAAGTATTGGTAACCCATGTGAACGCAAAAATTCATGCGAGTGGTATTGACTTTTCAAAGTATCGGAAGAATCTTCAGCAATTCCATAAAAGACGATGGATAATTGGCGCCTAGCGACTTCGCGTGGATCAAGAAGTTTCAATGATCCTCCTGTTGCATTTCGCGGATTTGCCCACAAGGGTTCGCCTGCACGGCTCTTTTCATCATTTAATGCTTTAAAGACGGCGTGACGCATAAAAACTTCGCCTCTCACCTCCAATAGCCTAGGAATATCCTTACCGTATAGTTGTAAGGGCAAGCCTTGGATGGTGCGCATATTCACGGTAATGTCATCGCCTCTTCGTCCATCGCCTCTCGTGACCCCTTGAACAAAAAGGCCTTCTTCATATCTGGCAGATATCGCAATCCCATCCATTTTGAGTTCGCATGAAAAAGCCAAGGACTTATTTGGAGTGAGCTTTTGGATGCGTTTAATGAATTCGGCGATCTCATCCTTACTATACGTATTGGCCAAGGAAAGCATTGGTACACGATGGACAACAACTTGAAAACCCTTCGTCAGCGATTCGTTGACACGCTGCGTTGGAGATGTTGGAGAAATCCATTCAGGATGAGCTTTCTCCATTTCCTCAAGGTTTTTTAAAAGATGGTCGAACTCTTCGTCGCTTATTGTTGGCCGATTTTCAACATAATAAAGGCGATTGTGCTCCCAAATCTCAGCACAAAGCTGCTCGTAATCTTTAGAGGTCGGATGTTTCATAAATTTTAACCTATGCGGAAAACCATTGTCGCTAAAGGAGCCAATTGGATTGAGACCCCTTCAGGATTTCCTTGAGAATTATATAGAATGTCCGGAGATCGATTGCATTTTCCCGATCCCCCATAATGTTCTGCATCAGAATTGAAGACTTCGCGAATTGAATTGATATGGCCAAGACGAATAACGTACTCGTGAAAATAGCTTGGCGTAAAATTATGAACACAGAGGAACTGTTCACTTGAGCCTTTGCGCAAATAACTGATGACGCTATTTTTCACATCAGAAAAATCCACCCACTCAAATCCTCTATAATCAAAATCACGTTCCCATAATCCCGGACTTTGCAAATAGAAATGATTAATTTCTTTAACCATTCTCTGGATGCCTTGATGTGTCGGAAACTGAAGAAGGGGCCATTCCACTTCCGCTTTGCAATTCCATTCATTCCATTGGCCGATTTCTCCACCCATGAAGAGCAGCTTTTTTCCTGGCTGGCACATCATGTAGCTAATCAATAAACGTACGTTGGCGAATTTTTGCCACATATCGCCAGGCATTTTGCTGATAAGGTTTCCTTTTCCATGAACGACTTCATCATGAGATAAAACTAAGATGAATTTTTCAGAAAAAGCATATAATAAGCCGAATGTCAAATCATTATGATGATAATGGCGGAAAATCATGTCTTTCGAAAAATAGCGCAGGGTGTCGTTCATCCATCCCATATTCCATTTCATATCAAAGCCAAGACCCCCGTGTTCGACGGAATGAGTGACTCCCATAAATGACGTTGACTCTTCAGCAATTGTAAAAATGCCAGGATAATGCTGATGTACAATGGAATTGAGATGCTTAAAAAATTCAATCACCTCAATATTCTCCTTTGTCCCATATTTATTGGGTATCCATTCTCCATGCTCCCTTCCATAATCAAGATAAAGCATCGAAGCGACCGCATCCACGCGTAAACCATCGATATGCATGACATCGAACCAATATAAAGCGTTTGCGATTAAAAAATTAACGACTTCATGCCGACCAAAATTAAAAATATATGTACCCCAATGAGGATGGTAGCCTTGGCGAGGATCTTCATGCTCATACAAGCTTGTCCCATCGAAACGCCCAAGTGAAAAGTCGTCTGTAGGAAAATGCCCGGGAACCCAATCGAGGATGACCCCAATCCCTTTCAAATGCAGGTAATTCACAAAGTATTGAAAATCTTCAGGGGTCCCAAAACGACTTGTCACAGCATAGAAGCTAGAGACTTGATACCCCCAAGATTCATCGAGCGGATGCTCCTGAATCGGCAGCAATTCCACATGGGTATAACCTAATTCGACGCAATACTCCCCTAACTTCTCTGCTAACTCGCGATAGTTTAAAAAATAGCCCTCTCGCTTTTTCCACGATCCCAGATGCACTTCATAAATATTCATGGGCTGCGGTTTGTTTTTCAATTGCGTGCGCTTGGTGATCCACGCACTATCTTCCCAGCTAAACTGCTCAATATTCGAAACCACGGATGCAGTCGCCGGACGAAGTTCGCAAGATGTCCCATAAGGATCCGCCTTGAGGATAATATCTCCCGATTGCTTTTTGATCTCGAACTTATATTTTTCGCCTTCTTTCAACCCTGGAATAAAGATTTCCCAGACTCCAGACTGGCCAAGACTGCGCATGGGATTGACTCGCCCATCCCAGAAATTGAAGTCGGCGACAAGAGCCACATTGCGCGCTGAAGGCGCCCATACCGAAAATTTAACGCCTGTAATTCCTTGATGAATGCAAAGACGTCCTCCCATGGCCTTGTAAAGCTGGTAATGCACTCCTTTACCGAAAAGATATTGATCCAGCTCTCCGAAAGTAGGAAGAAAGGCATATGGATCGTGAACTAACAATCCATTTTGATGAAAAATGCGATAGTCATTTGCCATGGTATCGCCAGGGACGCTATATTCAAAAATTCCTGCGTCATGGATTTTTCTAGCTTCGACAATTTCGCCAAAAAGCTCAAAAAATAATTTAGAAGCCCCTGGACGCCAAATTCGGATGACTTTTTCGTTTTCGGAAATATCATGGAGACCCAAAATTGTATGGGGGTCATAATGACTTCCATGAACGATTCGGTTTAGATTCTCATAAAAATTAGAATCGTAAGCGGCAGGCTGTAGTTGCATTTGCATTGAATGCCACCTTCATTATCCATTCACTAATCATTCATTATTCTTCGTTATCTAAACTTTATCTTTCAAAATTGTCAAACCAATAATTTTGTCCAGCAACAACATCTAATGGAGCTTCATTGAGATAATGAGCTCCTCGATCGCTCTCTGAAAGGCGTAAGCGGCAGCGCTTTTCCCCCTGGCAAAATTTCAAGAATAGCCTCCGAGAAACAGAGGCTTGGAAAACGATGCGGCGCAGCGACTTTTTGGTCCATTCCATACTCATGACGCCGAAATTTTCACACTTCACATGAATAAATCTACCACAATGAAATTCTGGGGGAAGCGAAGGCAAAAGCTCAAGCTCCTCTTGCTTTCCTTGAACGAAAAGAAAACGAATCAAATGCGCTCCTTGAGTTAACAAGAATAGCGGTGATCCATTCATTTCCTTAGAGGCCTCTGTAATGCCTTGAAAATCGGTATCACTGCGGCGTGGGACAAGCAGTCCTTCAAATCCCGCTAAAAACAGTTTATAGAATTGGGGCAAAATGTGTTCAGGTGAATTTCTTTCCAGGCTATGCTGGCAGTTTTCGAGCAAAGGAACCGAGGAAGGGACCTGTGGAGGAACAGTTAAACCTAGGCGATGCCATAAAGGAAATATTTCGGTAAAATCCTCTCTTCTTTTGATCAAATCCCAATCTTGAGCTTTATGGTTGCCCAAAGATAAGCGCTCAAGGAGAGGCATTTGCCATTTCTCTCCGGTGCTGCTGGAGGCTGCTTTTGGAATCAAAACAAGCGAATCCCCAGATTTTGCTGGCAGGCTCCCTCGCAGCTGCCACAATCCGCTGCATAAACAGGCCACGCCTGCTTGAGGTGTCTTCTCAATGTTAAAAATGATTCCTGGTTCATTTTTCAAAGGAGCCATGCGATAACAAAAATATCCATCTGAAGACCATCCCCAAACACGAATGTTGCCCTTCTCCAGATCTTGAACGATTGTAAAATCTTCAAGAGGACCACGAATATCAAAGAAAATGGTCGATAAATTGACAGGATCTGCCTCCGACAAATCATCGACACGCACACATGCAGGGAATATCTGCAAACGCAATGATGTTCCAGGTAAAATTAAGGCTGTCCCTGGACGATGTGAAAAAGGATGCAGACGTTCGGCGATTTTTATTTGCATGGTGATTTTGTCTTGTATCTGCAAAATTTACTTGGGCTTATAACAAATTTATAGCAGCAAAGCATCCTGATCATACTTTCAAGACACCCTCTAAGCCTTCTGGAGAATTAGAGATCAATTCCACTTCAACCATTTCATTCGATTGGATTCCATTTGCATTGGGAATGGAAACCGTTAAAAAGTTCGCTGTATGTCCTGACACGCTACCAGATTGATCTCCATCGTCATTTTCGGTCAAAACGCTCATCCGCCTTCCTACAAAAACGCTTCTAAGTTCATAGGCGACTTGTTCAGATAGCCTAAGAACCTCCTGCTTACGGGTCTTAATCACCTCATTAGGCACTTTATTCGGCATAAGATTAGATCGTGTTCTAGGACGATCGCTATAGGGAAACATATGGACTTTGGCGAATCGAACATCGCGCATGACCGCTAGAGTATCTTCAAAATCACTATCTGTCTCTCCAGGGAAGCCGACAATGATATCGGTAGTGAAAGTAAAATCGGGACATGCCTGCAGCAAACGATCGACTGTCGACATAAAAATTTGACGCGTATACTTGCGATTCATCCTCTTTAAGATGACATTGGATCCTGATTGCAAAACAATATGCATTGAAGGGCAGGTCTTTTGTCCATTGACAACAGCATCCAACAAATCATCATCGACCTCATCGGGGTCGATGGAAGAAATCCTCAGTCTTTCCAACCCTTGCACCTTGTCGACAGCACGGATGAGGTCGCTCAAACGTTCTGGCTTCTCCCCTTCCTCCGGATTGCCATCAAAATCTCCGATATTGATTCCCGTTAAAACGACTTCCTTGAAACCATTGGAAACAAGCTGCTCCACCTCTTGAATGACATCGTGGATTTTTCTCGAACGAGAGCGTCCACGGACATAAGGAATAATGCAGTATGTGCAGTAAGAATCGCATCCATCCTGAACTTTTACAAAAGCACGGGTATGGGCCTCGAATCGCTTAATTGAAAACTCCGGCAATTCTGTATCAGGAAAAACCTTCGACAGAAGATTTTCCTTCTCTTTATTCGGAATGACATGCGTGACGCCTTCAATCTGGCTCACAACCTCTGGCTGACGCTCTGCAAAGCAGCCCGTAATGACCAATTTGGCACCAGAATTCTGACGCGCTAGCTGCCGAATTTCATGACGGCTTGAACTATCCGCCGATTCTGTGACCGTACAGGTATTGACAATACAAATTTCTGCCGCTTCCCCCTCTTTTGCAGGCTCATAGCCAAGCGACAAAAGTTGGTCTTGATAAGCTTGCGATTCATATTGATTGGTGCGGCAGCCTAAAGTGACAATCTTAAATTTTTTATGCGTTTCAACCATATTGCAAAAGCTAATAAAATATCGTCATGAAAGAATAACACATCCTGAAAGAAAATTAAAGAGAGAAGTCAGAATAAAAGTAGTCAGTAGCCAGTAGTCGGTAGCCAGTAGGAAGCTCACGTGTGCCTTTGCAACAATTATTTTTTCGTGTCCGAGTCCGTGTCCGAGTTCCGAATATATTTTATACCGGAATTCAGAATTCGGAATAAAGGTAGTCAGTAGTCTGTAGCCAGTAGTCAGTAGAGGCAAGCCTTTCCACAAAGCATTTGGAGGAAGCTCAAATCGACTTTGCGATGTTTCCTAATATGTGATCATTACTTGAGATCCACTCTGTGCATAATAGTTTTCAGGATGATTCTGAGCATCTTCTAAAAGCCCTTGAATCTCGGAATCTTTAGGTATTAAAAATTCCTCACAGCGAAGAACGTTCGCATGGCCTGCCTTATTGAATTGTTCTTCTAAATGCTTCTTAAATGAAGTGATACTCTCTGTAGCCTTCTTAGGGAAATTTAAAAAATCGCGATACGTAATGATTTTATCTTTTAAATTTTTCACTTCTTCCTTAGTAAGCATTCTCACTTCTTCGGCTTTATCGAGCACTTTAAATATAAAATTTCGATATTTTGGACTCGGG
>Ga0153954_1001752_pt1 | contig 10638 bp, 9 predicted proteins | sample TSFL038MetaG_FD_102277 | JGI IMG/M metagenome (GOLD analysis project Ga0153954, IMG submission 102277) | Attine ant fungus gardens microbial communities from Florida, USA - TSFL038 MetaG | ecosystem: Host-associated > Fungi > Mycelium > Unclassified | place: USA: Florida, Wekiwa Springs State... | reverse complement strand
TGCTGGCCCTTGCAAGGGAAATCTATCCCTGAGGCCTTCGGCCTTGCCGGACATCCGTTGCGGTATCAATATAGCAAAAACCTCCGCGTCCAGGTCAATCAAGTGGAGAGTTCATGGTAGGGAACAGCCTCGGCACTGATCGCCCGACGAAATATGCCGGTGCGATCGATTGCGATCTGCATCCGGCCGTACCGGGCATGGGCGTTCTCTTGCCGTATCTCGACGATTACTGGCGCGAAATGGTTTCGGTCCGCGCACTTGATCGTCTCAATCTCAGCCTGACCGGCTATCCGCAGAATGCGCCGCTCGCTTGTCGTCCCGATTGGACCCTCGATGGCGGGGCAAAGCCCGGATCGTCGCTCCAGTCGATGCAGCAGCACGCGCTGGATCGCTACCAGCCGCGTTATGGCATTCTCAACTGCCTTTATGGCGCGCAGGTCTTCCACAGCGAGGACATGGCCGCGGCGTTCTGCCGGGCGACCAATGACTGGATTCGCGATGAATGGCTCAGTCGCGATCCGCGGCTGCGCGCATCAATCGTGATTCCCGTGCACAATACGGAGCTTGCGGTCGCCGAAATCGAGCGCAGGGCTGACGACTTCCGTTTCGTGCAGGTCATGATGCTCGTCTCCGGCGAAGTCACGCTTGGCAGGCGCCAGCTCTGGCCGATCTATCGGCTGGCGGAGCGGCTGGACCTGCCGATCGGTATTCATGCCGGCAGCGCCTATCGCTACGCGCCAACGCCGGTGGGCTGGCCTTCCCATTACGTTGAGGATTACATCGCGCAATCGGCCGCGTTCGAAAATCAGCTGCAGAGCATGATCGCTGAGGGGGTCTTCGCAAAATTTCCCAACCTGAAGGTCGTGGCGATCGAGTCGGGCCTGACCTGGCTGAGCGGATTCATCTGGCGCGCCGACAAGACATGGAAAGGGGTACGCGCCGAGGTGCCCTGGGTCACACGCGCGCCGTCAGAAATTGTTCGCGATCATGTCCGCTTTACGATGCAGCCGATCGATGCCGCTGACGAAAGCGAAGCCATTTTACGGCTGATCGACCACATGAAGTCGGATCGTTTGTTCCTGTTCGCGACGGACTATCCGCACTGGCAATTCGATGGCGACGCTGTTCTGCCGTCCGGTCTTTCCGAGGCGTTATCTCACAGGATCCTGAGCGAGAACGCGCTCGCCACCTATCCGCGGTTGTCGAAGACGGATCATGCCATGGAGATTGCGCTGTGAGCATCATCGATGTGGAACGGAGCCAGTCGGCGAAATACAAGCTTCAGGTCATCGATTGCGACATTCATCCGGCGATGACCTCGTGGAAGGAAATTCATCCCTACCTGGAGAAGCGGTGGATCGAGCATCTGTCGGTTTATGGCAGCCATCTGCGACACGCGTTTTCGGAGGCTCTTTCGCATCCGCGCATGTCGCCCGATGCGGCCAGGGTGGACGCCTATCCCGAGGAGGGCGGTCCTCCCGGCTCAAGCCTTGATTTGATGCGGAAGCAGCATCTCGACCCGAATGGAGTCGAGATCGGCATGCTCATTCCGCTGCGCTGGAATCCGGGCAGTCAGCGAAATCTCGACCTTGGCGTCGCGCTGACACGGGCCATGAACACCTGGCAGGTCGAGCGCTGGGTGAAGCAGGAGCCGCGCCTGAGGGCATCGGTGCTTGTCGCGCAGGAGGATACGGTCGGCGCCGTGGCCGAAATTGATGCACGCGGCGGCGATCCGAACTTCACGCAAATTCTGATCCTGCCGCGCACCGACGAGCCGTTGGGACGCCGCCGCTATTGGCCGATCTTCGAAGCGGCCGTGCGCAACAACCTGCCGATCACCATTCACGTCGGAGGCACCAACGGTCATCCGTCAACGGGCGGTGGCTGGTCGTCCTACTATATGGAAGAGCACCACATGGTCGCGCAGGCCATGCAGGCGTCGCTGGCGAGCCTCATTTTCGAGGGCGTGTTCGAGCGATTGCCGGAGCTGCGCATCGTGATCATGGAAGGCGGCCTTGGCTGGATTCCCTCGTTCAGCGCGCGAATGGACAAGCACTGGAACCGGCTGCGAAGCGAGGTGCCCCAGGTGAAGCGGCCGCCGTCGGAATATGTCCGCGAGCATGTGTGGTTCACGACCCAGCCGATGGAAGAACCGGGAAGCTCGGCTGCCTTGATCGATCTGTTCGATCGGATCGGCTGGGATCGCCTGTTGTTCGCGACCGATTACCCGCACTGGGACTTCGACGACCCGCGCACGGCATTCAAGGCCAATCTCTCGGAAAGCCAGCGTCATCAGCTCCTTTACGGAAATGCGCGAACGTTCTACGGGTTCGGCAAATGACGCGACACGTCGTCGCGACTGTCGACCAGATTCCGCCGGGCGAACGAATGCTGGTAACGGTGAGCGGCCGGGAAATCGGTATCTTCAATGTTGCCGGCGAGTATTTCGCCGTCGGCAATCGCTGCCCGCATAATGGCGCATCGCTTTGCAAGGGGCGAATCGTCGGCCTGGTCGAGGCCAGCGAGCCGGGTTCCTATCAGTTCAGCCGGCGGGGAGAACTCGTCCGTTGTCCCTGGCACGGCTGGGAATTTGATTTGCGCACCGGGAAGTCACGATGTGAACCCGACCGAACCAAGGTGCGAAGCTATGACTTGACGATCGAACCGGGTGAAGCGCTTGCCGAAGCTCCCTTGAGGGCTGAGACATTCCCGGTGTCGATTGAAAAGCAGTACGTTGTGCTCGAAGTGTAACGCTCTGGAACAGTCACAAATCAGAGCCGGGGGAGGGGTTGGTGATCAAGATATTCAAGGCGATTGTCGCCGTGTGCTTTGCCTGCGCCGCGTTGCCGGCACACAGCGAGGATTCCTGGGACAGTGTCGTCGACGCCGCCAAGAAGGAAGGCAAGGTCGTCGTCTACAACATGACGCTGGGTGCGCCTTACTTCGTGGCGGTCATCAAGTCCTTTGAGGCAAAATACGGGATCGGCGTCGAAAGCCTCGATCTGCGCGCCAGCGAACTGGCCGAGCGGATTCGAACCGAACAATCGGCAGGGCGATATCTGGGCGACGTCGAGATGATCGCGACCACGATGATCGAGGAACAACTGCAGAACGGAGATTTTATTCAAAAGCTGCCGTCGATTCCGAACTCGGCGAACCTGCGCCCACCGTTCAAGGTGAGCGAGTACACTGTGCCCGCTTTCGTCCAGCCGATGGGTATCCTGATCAACACCCGGATCATCGCCGAAAAGGATGCGCCAACGAGTTGGAACGATCTCAATGATCCGAAGTGGAAGGGCAAGATCCTGTCGGATGATATGCGACCACTCGGCAGCGGAAACACCATGTTCGCGATCCTGCAGAAGCAGATGGGTGGCGAGTTCAACGAGAAGCTGGCCGAGCAAAAGCCCGTTTTCAGCCGCGACATGCGAAATGATGCCCGTCGCGTCGCGCGCGGTGAGTATCCGATTTATATTCCGCAGATATTCGCTTTTACCTCGGACCTGAAAGGGCTTCCGGTCAAGGTCATCATTCCGAAAGAGGGCGCGCCTTATGCCGAGATGGACTTCGCGGTGTTGAAGAACTCGCCGCACCCCAACGCCGCCCGTCTGTTCATCCAGCATTTCCTCTCGATGGAATCTCAACTGATCTATGCCAATGCCTGGATGCTGCCGGTGGCTGCAGGCGTGGCCGAGCATGCCAACGCGGATGCCCAGCCTTTTGCGAATGCCAAGCTCATGGGACCGGCGAAGCTCGCCGAACGACCGTCCATGATGGCCTTGGCCAAAAAGCTCTATCCCTGATCCCCCGGGGATGACCGTCTCGACCGACGATCGCGCGGAAAGTCCTGGCAGGATGCAGCCTGCGGCCTGGCTGCGGGCCAAATTGCGCTTGCTGCAGGCAACGTCAGCCGGCCGGACAATAGCCTTGGGCTTGCTGGTCGTCGTCCTGGCTTTCCTGTCGGTCTACCCGCTGTCGATGCTGCTCTATGGCAGCCTGCACTCGACGCCTCCGGGCATGGCCGGAACGTTCAATCTGAATGGCTATCAGGAGGTTTTCACACCGCAAAATCTCCTTACGCTGCTCAACACCATCGGCATATCTCTGGCCAAGACGATTCCGTCGTTGGTGATCGCAGTTTTGCTGGCCTTTTTTCTGGCTCGGACCGACACGCCGTTCCGCGGCGCGCTTGAGGTGTTGGTCACGTTACCCTTCTTCATTCCGCCGATTCTCACGGCCATGGCATGGGGCATGCTGGGCAATCCGCAGGTCGGCTTGCTGAACCAGTTTTATCAATGGGTGACCGGCTCCAGCAGTTCTCCCATCAACGTCTATTCCTACGGCGGTGTAATCTGGCACATGATGCAGTATTCTGTGCCGTTTCTCTTTCTTCTCATCGTCGACGCCTTCCGCGCCATGGACCCGAGTCTGGAGGAGGCGGCGCGGATGTGCGGTGCGTCACGCTTCCGCACGTTCCGGACAGTCACGCTGCAGCTCATGCTGCCGGCGCTTACCAGCGGCGCCATCCTGAGCTTTATTCGCGGCATTGAGAATTTCGAGTCGCCGCTGTTTTTCGGATCGCCCGCCGGAATCCACGTCATCACGACCGACATCTATGACTCGATCAACCAGCGTTCGCCGCCGCAATACCAATATGCGACTGCGGCGAGCTTTGTCATCATGGCGCTGCTTCTTCTCATCGTCCTGCTGCAATGGGGACTCTTGCGGGGGCGCAGCTTCACGACGGTCAGCGGCAAAGGATATTCGCCGGGCGTGATCAAGCTCGGGAAGTGGCGCTGGGCCACCTTCGCCTTCTGTATGATATTCTTCGTGGTGACGGTCGTTCTGCCCATAGGCCAGCTCTTGATCGGATCGTTCTTCAAGTTCTTTGGCTTCTATGAATGGGACATGCTGACCCTCGAACACTACCACGCAGTATTCAGCAGCAGCGAATTCTGGCGAGGCTTCGGCAACACGATGTTGCTGGGCCTTGTCGGAGCTTCCCTGACCATGATGCTGGGCGGTATCGTCGCCTACATTTCGGTTCGCACGAAATGGCGCGGTCGTCCGTTGATCGACGGGATGGCGTGGCTGCCATGGATGATGCCAGGCATCGTCCTCGGCGTTGGCTTCCTGTGGGGATTTGCGCTGTTGCCGCACGCTATTCCGATCTATGGCACGATCTGGGCGCTGCTGCTGGCCTATATTTCGCTGGGAACGCCGCTCTCGGTGCGCGTGATGTCGAGCGCATATTCCCAGCTTTCCTACGACCTCGAGGAGTGCTCGCGCGTGCACGGCGCAAGCTGGCTGCAGACGATGCGGCGCATTATGATCGCTCTCGCGTGGCCGTCCTTCGCGGTAGGCTGGGTCTTGATCTTCTTCGGGATCATGCGCGAGCTCAGCGCTTCCGTCCTGCTTTATTCCGTCGGTTCCGAAGTGCTTTCGGTCGTGCTTCTGAAGCTCTGGGCAAACGGCAATGCCGAGCAGGTCAGCGTGATCGGGCTCCTGATGATGGTCCTGGTGATCTTGTTCAGATGGGTGCAGCTGAAGGTCATCAAGGCGCGGATCAGCACGCTGTGACGAGTTGAGAATTGGCCATGTCGAACGTTGTTCTCGAAAAGGTTAGCCGGAATTTTGGTGAATTCGTCGCCGTCAGCGGTGTCGATCTTCGGGTTAACGAAGGCGAGTTCGTCACGCTGCTCGGTCCGTCAGGCTGTGGCAAGACAACCACGCTGCGCATGGTCGCCGGGCTCGAGCAGAATACCGGTGGCCGCATCAGCATCGGCAATGAGGTGGTCAGCGATGCTGACCGAGGCATCTTTGTTCCGTCAGAGCGCCGCCGCCTCGGCATGGTCTTCCAGTCCTATGCGATCTGGCCCCATATGACCGTGTTCGAGAACGTCGCATATCCCCTGCGGGTGCGCCGGCGAGCCAATGCAGAAATCCGCGATCTTGTCGGGAAGGCCTTGCGCCTCGTTGAAATGGAATCGTTTGCCGAACGGCCCGCGCCGGCGCTGTCCGGCGGTCAGCAGCAACGGGTCGCCATTGCGCGGGCTCTTGTCTTCGAGCCGAAAGTCCTTTTGCTCGACGAACCGCTAAGCAATCTCGATGCAAAACTCCGCCTGCAGATGGGCGACGAGTTTCGCGCCATCCAGCGCCGGCTCGGCATGACGACACTGTATGTGACCCACGATCAGTCGGAAGCGATGACACTCTCCGACCGCGTGGTCGTCATGCAGGCCGGACGTGTCCTGCAGATCGGCACGCCCGAGGACATCTATCAGCGCCCGCAGAGCCGTGCGGTCGCGACCTTCTTTGGCTCGCCGAATCTTATGCAGGCAACGGTTACAGCCTGCTCCCGGCTTGGCGATGGCGAGTTCGAGTTGTCAGTACGTGGAAACGGTTGGGACGGCGTGTGTCGGGCTGGAGAGGAGGCGATGGTGGGCGCCGATGTCCTCGTCATGGTTCGGCCGGAGAACATCCGCGTCCATTGCGAAGTCCCCAAGGCCAACGGCGGAAACACGGGGCTGTCGGGCCGGGTGATCCAGGCCAGCTTTCACGGCCCGCGGCGTTCGGTGGTTATTGACGTCAACGGCAGCCTGATGAAGGCCGAAGTGCCGGCGATGGCGCTGCTCAGCGAGCAGGTGACGCTCACGATCGACGAACGAGCGGCATGGGCGCTGGCAGATCTGCAGCAATGAAGCCTTTAACCGCAGCGCGAAAGCAGATCTCGCCGGAGGCCTGAGTCGAGCTGACTATGGAGATCCGGACTTGATTGCCCTCTGCATCACGCTTTCGACGTAGACCGATTTGGCGTCGCTGGGAACGTTGCTACCATGATCGCAAGCTTCGCCGTGCTGCCCCGCCTCTTGGTAACCACACTCGCTGTCTCCATCGCGGCTGCGTGCGAAATCATAGCAAGACATCGAGATAATGCTGGGCGCGAGATAGCTGATATCACTACTTCGATCCCTTGGGGGATGGAAGCCTCCGATGGAACGACCAGCTTCCAATTATATACCGAACAATTGCAGTCTGATGGACTTCGATAAGGCGGCGGCACTAGCAACTGCTTGGGTGGATCTTGTGTGCGAGGGACATGCGCGCATTGTGCGTGAAGCCACAATAGCGAAGCCGTATGGCTGGATATTTTTCTATAAGTCCAAAGAATTCCTGGATCATGACACCCCTTCGGCGCAGCTTGCTGGGAACGCTCCAATCATCGTGGACAGAAACGCATTCGAATTGCGGGTAACGGGGACGGCAAAGCCGTTTGAGCACTACTTGAAGGAATACGAGGCAACGCTTCCCCCAATCTGCCTTCAACAAGCGCCACAATCTCCAACTTGGTAGGCAGACTTGGAGTTAGGGAATGGCACGGCGCGGAAACACTGGGGTGCTCTAAAATTCAGAACCGAAGTCATGCGTATTTACTATGAGGCGTTCTTAGCCTTGTGTGAGTGCTGCCGCGTAGCAAATTTTTGCAGCAACTCACCGTCTCGAAATCCCGTCACTAGCCTTTTTAGCGGATTTGCCCCTGTTTTTTTGTAGAATTCTGTGTATGTCCTCTCCAGGACTGGATCGATTGAGACATCCAAGTGACTGATAATAAATTGAAGTTTTCCGTGGCCCCGATGCTCGACTGGACTGACCGGCACTGCCGCGTCTTCCATCGCCTGATGACGCGGCGCGCGCTGCTCTACACGGAGATGCTGACCACGGGCGCGATCATTCACGGCGATCGTGCGCGGCTGCTCGGCTTCGATGCCAGCGAGCATCCGGTCGCGCTGCAGCTTGGCGGTTCCGATCCGCGCGAGCTCGCGACCGCTGCGAAGATCGGCGAGGATTTCGGTTATGACGAGATCAACCTCAATGTCGGCTGTCCGTCGGACCGCGTGAAGGAGGGCCGCTTCGGCGCCTGCCTGATGGCCGAGCCCGGGCTGGTCGCGGCCTGCGTCGCTGCGATGAAGCGCGCGGTGACCATACCTGTGACCGTGAAGTGCCGCATCGGCATCGACGACCAGGATCCGGAAATAGCGCTTGATGCGCTGGCACGCGGCGTCGTTGCGGCAAGCGCTGACGCGCTGATCGTTCACGCGCGCAAGGCATGGTTGAATGGCTTGTCTCCGAAGGAAAATCGCAACATCCCGCCGCTCGACTACGACCGCGTCTATCGGCTGAAAGCGTCGTTGCCGCATGTGCCTGTCATCATCAACGGCGGCATCGGCAGCATTGCGGAAGCCAAGCGGCATCTCGCGTTCGTCGATGGCGTGATGCTGGGGCGCGCCGCCTATCAGGATCCGTGGCGCCTGCTGTCGGTCGATCCCGAATTGTTCGGCGAGGCGGCGCCGCGCGCGACCATGAAGGACGTATTCGAAGCGATGCTGCCCTACATCGAACACCAGCTCGCGCAGGGCACGCGCCTGCACGCGATCACGCGGCATTTCGTCGGTGCGTTCCATGCCGTGCCGGGTGCGCGCGCCTTCCGCCGTCACCTTGCAGAGCAGGGCGTCAAGCCGGGCGCCGGCGTCGAGGTGTTGCGCGACGCAATCGCGCTAGTCCAAGACAGCGCTTCGACCGCGATCGCTGCGTAGGATCTTTTTCGGTTCCGGAAAGCCGCGCAGCATCAGTTTATCCTCGCGGACTTCCCAGCTCTCCAGCCGGTCGAGGAAGCTCATGCCGAGCAGGTTGGTCTTCATCTGGCCGTGTGGCACGACAAGCGCCGGAACCGAGCGCTCGACGAGCTTGCCGATGGCGAGGCGATCGAGCGTCAGCCGCGCCGCTTTGGTGTGCCCGCCGGCCGTTTCGACCTCAACATTGTAGTCGAGCAGTTCCAGCGGTAGCCCGGCGGCTTTCGCCGTTTCATAGGTCAGCACAACCGAGGTCGCCCCGGTATCGACCACCATCGGCGCGGCGATGCCGTTGATCTTGGCATGCACGGCAAATTCGCCGCCTTGGCCGCGTGTCACCTGAACGGTGTGCGCGGGCGATTGTGTGCGGCGACGCAGCAGTTGCGAAACCGTGTCGCTGGCGCGCGCGGCCTGTTCGGGATTGTTATAGGCCGCGACCACGCCGGCAGTGGCGGCAAGCAGCAGCAGGACCAGGAGGAGGCGGCTCATCTGGCGCCTCCGCGGGCCGAGCCCTCATTCAGGCGCGCGGCGCGGCCGCCATCGGCGGCAGACCAGCTTCCTGCATGCGCGCCGGCAGCTCCGCCATCACCGCAAGCCGCTCCGCGTGGTCCATGCGGTGCCAGCGCGCGATCTCTTCGAGCGTGCGACCGCAGCCGAAACAGAGGCTGCTCCTGGGATCGATCATGCAGACTGCGATACACGGCGTTTCTTTGCTCATTCCTCATGTGAAGGGCATTTCGGCGCTTTCCGCAACCGCCCACAGATTACGAAAGGCTTACAATCCTGTTCCGGCACTCATGATCGGCTTGTGCCGCGGTCGATGCTTTTCGTCGGTCATGACTGGCATTGTGGTCTCCGGCTGCAGCGGCGGCGCTTCTTCGGCGACCGGCGCCAAGGCCGACATCACGCGCTCCGGCGGGAAGGTAATGATCACCTCGGTGCCGATGCGCAGCTTCGATTTCAGCGTGAAGGTGCCACCATGCATGTCGATCAGGCTCTTGGCGATCGGCAGGCCCAGACCCGCGCCTTGCTCGGCGGATTTGATCGAATTGGAGCCCTGGCCGAACGATGCGAGCACGATTGGAATTTCGTCTTCCGCGATGCCCGAACCGGTGTCCTTGACGCTGAGATACTGGCCGCCTGACGCGGTCCAGCCGACCTTCAGCCAGATCTCGCCGCCCTGGGGCGTGAACTTGATCGAGTTGGACAAGAGGTTGAGCACGATCTGGCGGATCGCGCGCTCATCACCCCAGATCCGCGGCATGCCCTGTTCGAACACCTCGTGGATGGTGATGCCGCGGCTGGAAGCGCGCAGCTTCAACAGGTGGTGACAGTCTCCCACGACATTCACCAGTGCGACCGCTTCCTCGTTGAGCTCGTAGCGGCCGGCCTCGATCCGCGACAGGTCGAGGATCTCATTGATCAGATTCAGAAGATGCACGCCGGAATTGTGGATGTCCGCGGAATATTCCTTGTAGACCGCCACCGCATGCGCACCGAAGATCTCGCTCTTCATCACCTCGGAGAAGCCCAGGATCGCATTCAGCGGCGTGCGCAATTCGTGGCTCATCTGGGCGAGGAAGCGCGATTTGGCGACATTGGCGGATTCCGCGCGATGGCGCGCCTCGTCGGAGATCGCTTTCGCCTGTTCGAGCTCGCCGATCAGCGCATCCTTTTCGGCGCGCGCTTCCAGCGTGGCGAGCGTGGTCGAGTGCAGGCGGTGAGCGAGCAGCGCGAAATAGCCCTCGGCCGCGATCGCGAGCGCCGCCAACACGTAATTATCGAACGTGCCGCTCAATACGAAATCGAGCGCGATCGCGACCGTGATCGGAGCGGTGGCCGCGAGTGCCGCGATCGGCAGGTTGGCCGCCAGCATGCTCGACACTGCGATCACCAGCAGCATCAGGAACATCATCAGCGTGTCGGAGACGGTATCAAGCGGCGGATGGATCAGGATCGCCATCCAGCACAGGCCGTAGAGCAGGTCGAGCAGGACGAACCGTGTCCG
>Ga0153954_1001751_pt1 | contig 10638 bp, 13 predicted proteins | sample TSFL038MetaG_FD_102277 | JGI IMG/M metagenome (GOLD analysis project Ga0153954, IMG submission 102277) | Attine ant fungus gardens microbial communities from Florida, USA - TSFL038 MetaG | ecosystem: Host-associated > Fungi > Mycelium > Unclassified | place: USA: Florida, Wekiwa Springs State... | reverse complement strand
TCGAACTCGACCGGATGCGGGGTCATTTCGAAGCGCTGCACCTCGGTCATCTTCAGCTCGATATAGGAGTCGATGAAATCGTCGTCGAACACGCCGCCGGCCTTCAGGAAGGCGCGGTCCTTGTCGAGGTTTGCCAGCGCTTCGCGCAGGCTGCCGCACACCGTCGGGATCTTCTTCAGTTCCTTCGGCGGCAGGTCGTAGAGGTCCTTATCCATCGCCGCGCCCGGATCGATCTTGTTGGCAATGCCGTCGAGGCCGGCCATCAGCAGCGCCGCGAAGGCGAGATAGGGGTTCGCCGTGGGATCGGGGAAACGTACCTCGACGCGCTTTGCCTTCGGGTTCGACGTATAGGGAATGCGGCACGAGGCCGAGCGGTTGCGCGCCGAATAGGCGAGCAGAACCGGCGCCTCGAAGCCCGGCACCAGCCGCTTGTAGGAATTCGTCGACGGATTGGTGAAGGCGTTCAAGGTCCGCGCATGGCGGATGATGCCGCCGATGTAATAGAGGCACTCGTCCGACAGGTCGGAATATTTGTTGCCGGCAAAGAGCGGCTTGCCGCCCCGCCAGATCGACTGATGCACATGCATGCCCGAGCCGTTGTCGCCATAGACCGGCTTCGGCATGAAGGTCGCAGTCTTGCCGTAGCTCTGCGCGACCTGGTGGATACAGTACTTATAGATCTGCAGATGGTCGGCCATGGTCGTCAGCGGGCCGAACTTGAGGCCGAGCTCGTGCTGGGCCGAAGCCACCTCGTGGTGGTGCTTCTCGACCTTGGCGCCCATCGCCGCCATGGCGGCGAGCATCTCGCTGCGCATGTCCTGTGCCGAATCCTGCGGCGGCACGGGGAAATAGCCGCCCTTGGTGCGCACCCGGTGGCCGAGGTTGCCGCCCTCGTAGGTCGTGTCCGAATTCGACGGGAATTCGATCGAATCGAGCTCGAAGCCGGTGTTGTAGGGCTCGGCCGCGAAGCGCACGTCGTCGAAGACGAAGAATTCGGCCTCGGGGCCGAAATAGACCGTGTCGCCGACGCCGCTGGCGGCGAGATAGGCCTCGGCCTTCTTGGCGATGCCGCGCGGGTCGCGATTATAGGGCTCGCCCGTCGTCGGCTCGAGCACGTCGCAGACGATCGACAGGGTCGGCGCCGCGAAGAAGGGATCGATCGTCGCCGTCTTCGGATCGGGCTTCAGGTTCATGTCGGACTCGTTGATCGCCTTCCAGCCGGCAATCGACGAGCCGTCGAACATCTGCCCCTCGGTAAAGGTCTCCGCGTCGATCAACGACACGTCGAAGGTCACATGCTGCCACTTGCCGCGCGGATCGGTGAAACGGAAATCCACATATTTGATGTCTCGGTCTTTGATCAGTTTCAGCACGTCATTGGCAGTCGTCGTCATGTCACGCCCTCACAAGATGCTCGAAAAAACAGAAAGCCCCACAAATCGCGCCGCGATCAAATCGCATCAAGACCCTTTTCCCCGGTGCGGATGCGAACCGCACTCTCGATGTTGGAAACAAAAATCTTGCCATCGCCGATACGGCCGGTGAGCGCCGCCTTGCGGATCGCCTCGACCGCCTGATCGACGATCGGGTCCGGCAGCACCACCTCGATTTTCACCTTGGGGAGGAAATCGACGAAATATTCAGCGCCGCGGTAAAGCTCGGTATGGCCCTTCTGGCGACCGAACCCTTTGGCCTCTGTGACGGTGATGCCGGAGACGCCGGCCTCGTGCAGGGCCTCCTTCACATCATCAAGTTTGAACGGTTTGATGATTGCTTCAATCTTCTTCATTGAGGTCTTTGTGCCTGCAAGTGGCCTGAACTCACCCGTTTTGGGGGCGTACCGCCGGCCTCATTAGCACCCCCGGCGCTGAGCCGCCATGCAAAAAAGCGACTGGAATCGAGCAGGGTGCAGCCTGGACCATCAGGCACAAAGAAAAACCGGCAGGGGCGAGGCCACTGCCGGTTAATTGAGCGGAAAGATACGGTCCGTCGCTCAGTCGATATGTTCGAGAATGTCCGCGCGAACCGCCGCCGTCGCCGGGATCGGCTTTGCCACCGCGGTCAACGTCGCGCCGACACCCGAGCCGAGCAATTGCAGCGAGATTTCCTTACCGTTCGCGAAACGTATGCCGTCACGATAGGCGCCGTGTTCCAAACGGGCGAAGACCACGTCTTCTTCCGTCTTTACGCCGAGGCGGGTCTGCAGATCGCTCGAAATGTTCTCGAGCCGAAGATGCGTGTCATATTGAACGCAGACCGCCGTCGTGCAATCGCCCGGCGACGACAGTCCCACGCTACCAGACGGGAAACGCGTCGTGACATATCTCTCGCCTTCGCGGGCGGGGCGAGAGGCATACATTTCTAGCGAATAATCACACATGGCTGTCACTCCTGAGCTCTCGAAGGTTGATCTTTCCAAGCGAAGCCGGCCGCATTGACGGCGAGAAATTCCTTGGATTGTGCGATCACAACTCCCCATGCGGGGGAGATACGGGACGGAAAAACCCGGTTTGGCTCCTCAGGAGATCACGCGGCTTTGCGCCGCTTGAAGGACCCAAACCACGCCCGACGACCGTCGAACGCTCCCACCGGCAAACACCCAAAACCATCAATGGTTTCAAATGAATCGCCGCAGCTCTACTATCGTAGCGCGACTGCGAAACACGTCAAGCGCTTTGCGATTCACTTCACGAATTTGCGCGCGGCGCCTGTCGAAAACGGGCAACGCCGCGAGTCGTTCCCTGCGCAAAATCGTCCGGTTTATAGAAACCCCGAGGGCGGCGCATTAAGCTCGCGGCCAAGCCGGCCTCCAGGCGAGCCTTTTCAATCAGTTCTTTTCGACCGGCGTATCCGAACGCGCGCCCCATTCGCTCCATGAGCCGTCATAAAGGCGGACATTGTCCTGGCCGAGCGTCGCCAATCCGAGCAGCAAGGTGGCCGCCGTCACGCCTGACCCGCAGGTCGTGAGCACCGGCTTCGAAATATCGACGCCCGCTTGCTTGAAAGCCTCGGCAAGCACTTGCGGCGGCTTGATCTCACCGTTTTCGACAAGGTCGCGCGACGGCAGATTGAAGCTGCCGGGAATATGGCCGGATCGAACGCCCGGCCGTGGCTCCGCCGCCTCACCATGAAAGCGCGCCGCCGGCCGTGCATCGACGATCTGACGCGAACCGTCCTGCATGATCGCCCGCACGTCATCGAGCGAGGCAACACCCGCCTTGTTGAAAGTCACGGCAAAGGTCTGCGGCGGGCGCTTGACGTCGCCCTGTTCGAGCGGACGCCCTTCGGCTTTCCAGCGCGCAAAACCGCCGGCGAGAAGCTTCACGTCCTTGGCGCCAAAGAGTCTCAGCGTCCACCAGACGCGCGCGCCGCCCTGAAAATTGCTCGTGTCGTAGACGACGATCCGCGATGTGTCGCTGATGCCGAGCGCGCCGACCGTTTTTGCGAAAGCTTCAGGCGTCGGCAGCATATGCGGCAGGTTCGTGCTGTGATCGGCAATCTCGTCGACATCGAAGAAGACCGCGCCGGGAATGTGGCTCGCAACATATTCCTCGCGCGCATTGCGGCCTTCGGTCGGCAGCAGGAACGTGCCATCGATGACGACAAGATCGGGCGCGCCGAGATGCGCGGCAAGCCATTCGGTCGAGACAAACAAAGAGCCGCTCATCGGCGATTTTCCTCAGACATAAGGTGGTTTGATCGTGACCGTGCGTTCGAGCCACGGCGGCACGGGGAGATGTTTCGACCGCAGAAACTCCGGATTGTAGAGTTTCGAGAGATAGCGGGCGCCGGAATCGGCAAGGATGGTCACGATCGTATGACCGGGCCCAAGCTCTTTGGCGAGGCGCAGCGCGCCGACGACATTGATCCCGGATGAGCCGCCCAGCAGCAGGCCTTCGTGGGCAGCAAGATCGAAGAGAACGGGCAAAGCCTCTTCATCGGTGATCTGATAGGCAATATCGACCGGCGCATCCTGGAGATTGGCGGTGATGCGGCCCTGGCCGATGCCTTCGGTGATCGACGCGCCTTCCGATTTGAGGACGCCTTTGGTGTAATACTCATAGAGCGCGGCGCCGAGCGGATCGGCGAGGGCGATCTTGATTTTTGGATTCTTTGCCTTGAGCGCCAGAGCGACGCCGGCAAGCGTGCCGCCGGTACCGACCGAGCAGACAAAGCCGTCAATCTTGCCGTCCGTATCGGCCCAGATTTCCGGGCCGGTCGTTTCGATATGGCCTTGCCGGTTGGCGACATTGTCGAATTGATTGGCCCAGATCGCGCCTTGGACATGCTCATGCGCAAGCTTTTCGGCGAGCCGGCCGGAGAGTTTCACGTAATTATTGGGATCGGAATAGGGGACGGCGGGGACTTCGATCAGCTCGGCGCCCTGAAGGCGCAGCATGTCCTTCTTTTCCTGGCTCTGCGTCTCGGGAATGACGATCGCCGTGCGATAGCCGAGCGCATTGGCGACGAGCGCGAGGCCAATCCCGGTGTTGCCCGCCGTTCCCTCGACAATAATGCCGCCCGGCTTCAACGTCCCGCGCGCCTCGGCATCGCGGACGATGGCCAATGCGGCGCGGTCCTTGATCGAGCCGCCCGGATTGACAAATTCGGCCTTGCCGTAAATCTCGCAGCCTGTGGCCTTAGAGGCATGCTGCAATTTGATGAGTGGCGTGTGCCCGATGGCGTCGACTACATTTTTCCGGAGCGGCATATCGCATTCCTGACCAAATTCGTGGGCTATATAAAAGCTCACAGCGGGGCCTGTCGAGCCACGCCGGTGAGGCGCTTTGCCGTCCTCGTTTTAAGGTGAAGGAAGGGCGGATGAGCAGCGGGACCTTTCGGGCAAGACCCAGCGACGGCATCGCCTTCGTGAGCGGCGCGAGCTCCGGCATCGGCCGCGCTTGTGTCATCGAGCTTGCGCAGCGGGGCTACAGCGTCGCCGCGACGGCGCGGCGTGCCGACGATCTGAAAGCGCTCGCCGCGACATTGCCGGCGCAGATCTTCGCTTATCCCGGCGATGTGCGAGACACCGCCGGCACCAAGGCGCTGATTGCTGAGATCGAGAAGGATCAGGGGCCGATCGCGCTCGCGTTTCTGAACGCCGGCCTGTCGCTCCACGCCGAGCGGGAAGGCTTCGACGCGGCTTTGCTCGCGCAAACCTATGCGGTCAATGTCCAAGGCACGGCCAATTGCCTCGACCCGCTGCTTGCCGCAATGGCGCAACGCCATCGCGGCCAGATCGCCGTAAACGCTTCGCTCGCCGGCTATAACGGCCTGCCGTCTTCGCCGATCTACGGATCGTCCAAGGCGGCGCTCATCTACATGGCCGAAGCGCTGGCGCTGATGTATGGCGAGGCGGGATTGACGATCCAGGTCGTCAATCACGGCTTCGTCCGCACGGCGATGACCGACCAGGAGAAGGATTTCTCCCAACCTTATAAAATCGAGCCGGCGGCGGCGGCGAAAATCATCTGCGACGGGTTCGAACGCGGCGGCTTCGAAATCGCCTTTCCATGGCAATTGACGGCGCTGTCGAAATTTATCCGCGTGCTGCCCTATGCCGCCAAATTCAAAGTCATGGATTATGCGGTCAATCGCGCCAAACAGCGCTAGGATGCAGCGTTAGGGAAGGGGCGCCGGCGGCGCGGCGCCAGATTGCGATTGGAGGCCTCGCCCGGAATCGAACCGGGATAGAAGGATTTGCAGTCCTCTGCGTAACCACTCCGCCACGAGGCCATCGCGGCAGGGTTGGCCCCGCCAGCGGTCGCCGCTATAGCAAGGCGGCCCGCCGACGGCAACTCGCGCGGCACAAAAGCCGTCAGCAGGGCTAATTATGGCTTATTCCAGCTTTGCAAAGCGCCGTCGAGCTTGCTATATGCGCCGTTCTGTTCCCTGATAGCTCAGCTGGTAGAGCAATCGACTGTTAATCGATCGGTCGCAGGTTCGAGTCCTGCTCAGGGAGCCAGCTTTCTCCTCCGCGCCTCAGCCAACGTTTACGCCGCGATAAGGCAAGCCGTAGCGCGACTTATGAAGAATTATTGCGAAATCATCACGCGCCCGATCTCGTGCGCCAGCGCACCCCATTGTCAGAGTCATCCACAGCTTCGCAGAAATTCCCGCTTTTGCCGCAACCGCTGAATGCTATCCTCATTGTCGAGATGGGATTGATTCGATGTGATTGCGCATCGTGGCTAGGCCGCGAGCGGGGCGTGGGGAGCTGGTCCGTTGAGCAGCAGCGATTTCCAATCGGCGCATGCGGGCATAAGCAGTGAGCTTGAAAAGGGCGTCGAAGACGTTGGCGCCTCAGGTCTTGGCCTGGTCGAGATCGCCGGGCGCATCAAATGGTTCGACGTCGCCAAAGGCTACGGCTTTATCGTGCCGGACAATGGCCTGCCGGATGTACTCCTGCATGTGACAACGCTGCGCCGCGACGGTTTCCAGACCGCGCATGAAGGCACCCGCATCGTCTGCGAGGCAGCGACCCGCAGCAAAGGCCTGCAAGTCCTGCGCGTCGTGTCGATGGATGAATCGACGGCGATCCATCCGGCGCAATTGCAATCGCGCACGCATGTCCAGGTCGTCCCGACCAGCGGCTACGAGATCTGCGTGGTCAAATGGTTCAACCGGGTGCGCGGCTTCGGCTTCGTCTCGCGCGGCGACGGCACCGAGGACATTTTCGTTCATATGGAAACCCTGCGCCGCTATGGGATTGCCGAGTTGAAACCCGGCGACAGCCTGCTGGTGCGCTTCGGCGACGGTCCCAAAGGCTTGATGGCGGCCGAGGTGCGGCCGCTCGAAGCGGCCTTGCCTTCCTCGCACTGATCCGGCATGAGAAGCGCGGCCGCGGGGGCTGCGCAACCGGATTGCGATATGGCGCTTTCTCATCTCGTTCGTCACTGGCGCCTCTTCGGCGCGCTTCTCGTCCTGCTTGCCGCGACGCCTTTCGCGGGGCTCGCCCAGTCCGGCCGCAACGTGCTCTCGATTACGACAGCGAGCGGCGCCCATAAGTTCAATGTCGACGTGATGCGCTCGCAGCCCGATCTCGAAAAGGGCCTGATGTTCCGCAAGTCGATCCCGGCCGATTACGGCATGCTGTTCGATTTCCAGTATGAGCAAACCATCATGATGTGGATGAAGAACACCTTCATCCCGCTCGACATGTTTTTCATGGACAAGACCGGCCGGGTCGTCGGCATCATCGCCAATGCCGAGCCTATGTCGGAAAAGATTCTGACCGTCAGCGCGCCGACCGACGCGGTGCTGGAAGTGCGGGGCGGGACCGCGGCGCGGATCGGCCTCAAGGTGGGCGATAAGGTCGAGGACGCGATCTTCACCCCGTGAGGGCGGCGCCTTGTCCGGTCTCCGGGGTCGTGGTAGCTGGGACGCCGAGCGGGCAGGGCGGCTTATCGCTCTTCGGGGTATAGCGCAGCCTGGTAGCGCGGAAGTTTTGGGTACTTCAGGTCGCAGGTTCGAATCCTGCTGCCCCGACCATATTGTCGAAATTGTCGAAGATCGGATTTCGAGATGAATGCACGCATTTACCGGCCAGGCCGGACAGCGACCCAATCCGGCCAGGCGAAGAGCAAGCATTGGGTGCTGGAGTTCCCGCCCGAATTCGCCCCGCAGATCGACCCGCTCATGGGCTGGACCGGCACGCGCGACACGCGCCGCCAGGTTCGGCTCTGGTTCGGCACGCAGGCGGAGGCGATGGCCTATGCCGAGAAGAACGGCATTCCCTTCCTGCTTGAAGAGCCAAAGCCGGTCAGCCGCAAAATCCTATCCTATTCCGACAATTTTAAATCGACGCGTTTAGGCCAGTGGACGCATTAATGCCAACGGACCGGGCAAGGCCCCGTAGCTCAGCTGGATAGAGCAGCCGCCTTCTAAGCGGCAGGTCGCAGGTTCGAGCCCTGCCGGGGTCGCCACCAAATTCATGGCCTTAAAGCCAACTTTTTCGGCATAGATTTGGGCTGCAGAATGCCCCAGATAGTGGTCTGGGCGGATCAGAGCGTCACGTTCCATCGTCAGTAGCGGAGCCTTTCATGTCTCCTGTTCAATCCGGACAATGGCAGCCGATGGCCACGGCGCCGAAAGATGGAACGCGGATCATCGTCGTCACGCGGGCGACGGAGCAAGGCGCGTCCGATGTCGATGTCGTGCGCTGGGCAAAGCCGAAGTCGTTCGGCGACTTCTGCTGGATCGCGACGGATTCCGATCAAGAGTGCATCATCATGTACGACGACTGGGAGGTCGCGAACTGGATGCCGCTGCCGTCCTGGAGCCCGCCTTACAAGACGCCGGACCTTGCCGCGAAGCTTCCCGATCCGCCCGAGGCCGAGGGCTCCGGCATCTGACAGGCAGCGCGGCCCCCTCTGCGGTCTCTCAAAAGCTGATCCGCGCAGTGGATAACTTCGCCGCGCCCCTGCCTTCGGCCTTTGCCTTCACGGGCGCGATGTAGAAGAGGCGAGCAACCTCTTCCTATCGACTCGGGGGCATAGAATGACCGCGCAATACGACATGCAGCATCAGATTGACGAGATGGACGGGCGCCGTGAATTCCTGCGAAAGGCATTTATGGCCACCTGGACGAATATGATCTCGGGCGATTATGCCGAGTTCGGCTGCTGCAATGCCGTGACGTTCCGCCTCGCGCACCAGGCATCGCGCCGCAATTTAAGCGCGCCGCATCTCTGGGCATTCGACAGCTTCCAAGGCTTGCCGCAAACCCCGAAAGACGAAGAGCATCCCCGCTGGATTCCCGGCACGATGGCCATGCCGCGCGGCGCCTTCATCTCGACGCTCGATTATCAGGGGGTGCCGCGGACCGACTACACGATCGTCGAGGGATTTTATTCGGATACGCTCACCGAGAAGAATCCATCGGCCGCGAATTATTGCCGGGACATCGCGATCGCCTACGTCGACTGCGACATGTACTCGTCGACCGTCGATGTTCTGAAATTTCTCAAGCCGCGCCTGAAGCATGGAATGATCATCGCGCTCGATGATTATTATTGCTGGTGGAAGGGCGGCATCTCCGGCGAGCGGCTCGCGTTCCTTGAATTCGAACGGGAGGTTCGCGACCATTTCAATTTCCTGCCGCTTTATGGCTTCGGCTGGCACGGCCAGTCCTTTGTTGTCGAGGGCCGGGCGTTTTTGAAAGATTTCACCCCGCACGGACACTTCGAAGGCACGACGGGCGACGCGCGGGCCGCCTGAGCGCCCCTCACAACGGCGTGATCTTTGCCGTACAACGCCGGCATCGAAGCTTATGCTTAAGCTTTTCTTGCCGGCGACATTCCCTCCGAGCGCTATCTAGAGCTCAGCAAAAAGCCAGATTTCTCAGCTGCCTGGCAAAAATTGCGGTGAATGATTGGTGAAAAACGTCCGGCTGATTCAGCCGACTAAAATTCCGTCGCCGCTAACGTAAACAAATGCCAAACGAAAACACATTCATCTACTTACAAATGGTTAAGCGATTTGCAGCGGACCGTTCTTAAGCATGGCTCGCTCTTCGAGCATGCTTTCGCAGTCTGGCTTAACAGGGAAGTCATATGAACAAGTTCGTTGCATTTCTTAAAAACGAGTCCGGCGCCACGGCGATCGAATATGGCCTGATCGCGGGCCTCATCGCGGTCGTGATCATCGGCGCGATTTCGACGGTCGGCACCAGCCTTTCGGCGAAGTTCAACGCGGTCGCCAACAATCTGACCTAGGCTCGGCGGCGGTTTTCGCCTCATCGAGCCAAGGAAAAAGGATCAGCGCAGCCTCGGGGCGATCGACCGCACGCGGCCGCGCTGCCTCATTTTTCGTCATTCCTTTGCCTTTATTTGTATTGACGCTATTGTTGCGACGAGCCGAGACCAACGATAGGGGCTATTTGCGATGCAAGTACCCGATCCGATCGGATTCGATGTCAGCATTGTCCAGCGCATTCCTGTCGTGCGCACGATCCTCGATGTTGTCTGCGACACCACGGGCATGGGTTTTGCCGTCGTCGCGCGCGTCACGGAAGATCGCTGGGTCGCCTGCGAAGTGCGCGACAAGATCAATTTCGGCATTGAGCCCGGCGACGAACTGGTGATCGAGACCACCATCTGCCGCGACATCAGGCAGAGCGGGCAGGCGGTCGCGATCGATGAAGTCGCGACGGACAACGTCTATTGCCGGCATCCGACGCCCAAGCTCTATGGCTTCCAAAGCTATATTTCCGTTCCGCTGTTGCTGCCGGACGGAAGCTTCTTCGGCACCTTATGCGCGGTCGATACCAAACCCGCGCGGGTCAATACGCCGGCGGCGGTTGGCATGTTCAAGCTTTTCGCCGAACTCATCGGCTTTCATCTCGCCGAGCGCTACCGGGTCGCAGCCAAGACTCTCGGGAGCGAGTCGGCCGACGCATGCCCTGGCCGCTAATCTGGCTTGCAATATGGTTTGGCGCTGGCACGGCCCTGGTTCTCGTTGGTGCAATCGCCATTTTTCGACCCGTCCCGGTGTTGGCAAACCGCTGGCGGGCCGGCGGCGTTGTCGTCGCGGGATTGGTCGTTGCCATCGCGCCGCTCTTGTGGCGGCCGGACGGCCGATGCGGCTGCCAGCTTCCGCCGGTTCCCAATATTCTGGCGATGAAGTTCGGCGTGAAAT
>Ga0153954_1001750_pt1 | contig 10646 bp, 9 predicted proteins | sample TSFL038MetaG_FD_102277 | JGI IMG/M metagenome (GOLD analysis project Ga0153954, IMG submission 102277) | Attine ant fungus gardens microbial communities from Florida, USA - TSFL038 MetaG | ecosystem: Host-associated > Fungi > Mycelium > Unclassified | place: USA: Florida, Wekiwa Springs State... | reverse complement strand
TCAGAATCGCGTGACGATCTCCGATAGCGCCGGGCGCGGGCGGTCCTCGTTCGGCTTCGACGGCGTGCCGATGTGGATCAGGCCGATGAGCTTTTCGTCTGCCTTCAGCCCGAATCCGTCGAGCACGTCGCGGTCGAACGCGAACCAGCCGGTGAGCCAGCAGGCGCCGTAGCCGAGCGCGGTCGCGGCGGTGACGATGTTCATCGCGCTCGCGCCCGCCGACAATTCCTGCTCCCATGCCGGCACCTTCGGATGCGGTCGCGTGAAGCTGACTACGCCGATCACGAGCGGAGCGTCGGTCAGCCGTCGCTTCTCGACCTCGATATCGGCTTGCGCCGCGCCCGGGTTCTTCTTCGCAAATACGCGCGCGATGATCTCGCCGGCGCGCTCGCGTGCATCGCCTTCGAACACGATGAAGCGCCACGGCGTGAGCTTGCCGTGATCCGGCACCCGCGCGCCGATGGTCAGAATGGTTTCGAGGTCGGCGGGCGAGGGGCCGGGGCCGGTCATCTCGCGCGGCTTCATCGAGCGGCGGGTTTTCAGGAGTTCAATCGCGTCAGGCACATTTAGATCCGTTCGGTTGATTGGCGAGAGCCATAGCACGGTTGTCTCGCGAGCCAACCCGCAGATATGCCTGTTTTGACAGATTGTAAGGCGACTATTTCTTCGACGGCGCGGGCCTGCCGGGCACGCAGGAGATACTGCCGATCGTGTTGGCCCCATATTGCACGAAGCCGGTCGCGGTCGTCTGTGAATGCGGCGCGGAGATCGGCAGATAAAGATAGCAGATCGTGCCGTCGACGGTGTCGCGCAGCCGCTGGATCACGGTGTCCTGCAAGGGGCCAGCGAACTGCCGCTCCAGGATCATCTTGGGCAACTTTCCCCAGTCACCGGATTCCGGATATTGCGACGGTGGTGGCTGGGGCGGCGGCGCTGCTTGCGTCGGGGGATGCTGTTGCGCGACGGCCGGACTTGACGGGATCAGGATCAGCCAGGCGCATGCGCTGAGAAACGCCGCGCAGGCAACGAAGCGAAGGCGGGCAGGCGGGTTGCTCCTGCCCATGTTAGAATTCGACCGCCATGCCGGCGCGGCCGACATGCTCGCTGCCGCCGCCATTGGAGTAGCTGCCATAGACCACTGTGGGCAAGCTGAGGTTCAGTCGGTGCGAGATGCCGATGCCGACGCCGGTCTCTCCGTGGTAGAATCCGCTGTTGACAGCTACGGTGGTCTTGCCGGCCGCGGACGGCATCAGCACCGGCGCGACGGCTACCGCTGCCACAATGCCGCGACGTGCTTCGCGTTGATTGTCAGTGATCTGCCCTTGCAGGCCGCCGATCTGCGATTGGAAGCCCGCGACCGTCGATTGGAGCTGTCCGACATTGACAGCGTCAGTCGGGTTGATACCCGCCGCCACATTGGTGAGCCGCCGCTCGTTGCCGCCAGAACCGAACGATACGGTGTTCGCGACGTTATTGGTCGAGCCTGAGCCGATCGCGACCGAGTTCGAAGCGGTAGCTGAAGCGTTGGTGCCAAGCGCCGCCGAATTGGAGCCCGTCGCGACTGTGCCATCGCCAAACGCGGCGCCGCCATTGCCGGCCGAGGCCGCCGCACCGACCGCGACCGAACCGGTGGCGACTGCGCCGGCGCCGATCGCGATGGCGTTGGTCCCGGTTGACGACGAATTAAATCCGATCGCCACCGAGCCGGATTGAGTGGCCTGAGAGCCGGCCCCCATCGCAATTGCGTTGGCGCCTGAAGCGTTTGGCGCCGTGCCCGAGCTGTTGATCTTCAGGTACTGGCTGGCTGACGACATGCCCGCAATCGTCGAATTGATCGCGGCGATATCGCTGGTGTTGGCGGAAACCTGGCCGCTCAGGGCGCTGACCGTCTGGTTGGTCGCGTAGAGCTGGCTGCCGTTGACGGCGTCGGTGCTGCTTGCCGTAACCGCACCGGCGGCGACACCGGTGACGGTCCGGTTCCCCGAAGTGCCGGACATGTCCACGACAGTGCCGCCGGTGCCGGCACCGACGGTGATGGGAGCCGTGGGCGAGCTTTGCTGGACGACGCCGATGGTGCCGTTGCTCACCTGTGTCTGCAGATTTGCGATGCTGGTGGCGTTGCTGCCGAGTGCCGTGTTCACGGCGGCGAAGGCACTGCCGACGTTGTTATAGGCCGTGCCGAGGATGGTGTAGCTCGGCGCCACCATCTGACCGGAGGCGTCGAGTGTGGTGCCGAAAGCGGCCGCGACCCGCTGATTGGCCGTAAAAAGTTGACCACCATTCACGGCGTCGGTCGAATTGGAGGCGATTGTGCCGTTCGCGAGGTTGACCAGCTTGCGTTCGCTGCCAACCGCACCGATTGACACCGTATTGGCGGTATTAGCCACCGAGTTGGTGCCGATCGCGACGGCGTTGCTCGCAGTCGCAGCCGTCACTGCATCAGTACCGATCGCTATCGAATTGTTGGCGGTGGCGAATGAGTTGAAACCGATCGCGACCGCGTTGGTACCATCGGTGGTAGCGCCGTTTCCAAGGGCGGTGCTGCCTGCGCCCGTTGCCAGCGCGCCGGAGCCGAGTGCGGTGGTCCAGCCCATGACGGCCTGGGCGTTGTAGCCGACCGCTGTCGCCTGCGTCGCGCTCGCCGCTGTGTTGGCGCCGATTGCCATCGCGTTCGTGCCGCTCGCACTTGAACCGGCGCCGAGCGCGGTGCTGGCGTCGCCGGATGCCTGGGAATTATAGCCGACAGCCGTTGACAGGGCCGTGGTCGCCGCCGCCGCCGACCCGAGCGCAGTTGCGTCGTTGAAATTGGCTTGCGCTTGATAGCCGACCGCGGATGCCCCGTCCGCATTGGCCTGGGAATTGAAGCCAAACGCGATGGTGCCGCTCCCGTTGGCTTGGGCGAGATTACCCACCGCGGTCGCACCGCCTTGCCCGGCTGCTCCTGTACCGGCCTGGGTGCTTTGGCCGATCGCCAGAGTGTTGCCATTTGCGAATGTGCCGCCGGCGCTCGAAAAAATACCGATGGCGATGCTCGCGCTACCGTTCGCGACGGCGTTGGTGCCGATCGCGATGGTTCCGTTCCCGTTGGCCGCCGCGCTGAAACCGACCGCGGTGGCCTGGTCGGCCGCGCTGCTCGACGCGCCGAAGGCCGAACCTTGCGCTGCCGCGCTGCTGGAAGACCCGAAAGCGGAAGCACCGGAGTCGCTGGCATTGCTCTTGAAGCCGACTGCCGTCGCATCGGCTCCCGTCGCGGCGCTCAATGCGCCGAGGGCGACCGCATCGGTTTGCGTTGCATTGGCCTGATAGCCGACCGCAAGGCTGTTGGTCCCGGTAGCGCTGGATTGGAACCCGACCGAAACGCTGTCGGTTGCCGTGGCGTTGGTCAGAGGTCCGCAGGCAAACGAGCCGCCGCCTGTCGCACCTTGGCTGATGCCTGCGGCGTAGGAGTCGAGCACGCAGTTGGCCTGCGCCCGAGCGGTGTCGGGGAGGGCAACCGAGAAAGCCATGAGCGCGGCGGTGAGGCCGAAGTCGGCGGCGTTTCGGAGGCCGCGGAGTCTGGCTCTGCTCAGCAAAATTCCCCAGTTTTTAAGCTCAAGCGTCAACGGCTTTTTCCCCGATCTCGTGGCCATCTGTCCAAGAGCGGCGCGCCAGGGACAATTGTGGAAATTTGGGTGGATTGCTAATTGTCGGGGCGCGGCAGAAACGTCACGCCGCTTGCAAGTGAATAGGAATGTCCGAGGCGGCCCTCACTCCTGCTCCTGACGCCGTCGCCGCCATGCGGCGTCATCCCGACTTTTTCCGTGCGATCCGTTCTTCGGCCGCCAGCTCAGTCGCGCTCTATCAGACAAGCCGGCCGCTCAACGCGTTGTTGAGCGATCGGGCGAGGGCGCTGTTCACCCATGTCGCGCTCTATCTCCACTATCGAGGCGCCGAGCACGATCAGCCCGGATTGACGGTCAGCGCCATGAAGGATCTGTGCGTCCAGCTTGGGCTGTGCAGCCGAGGGCGTTGCGAGGCGATCCTGGCGCTGATGCGGGCGGGCGGACTGTTGGCTGCCGCGCCTGATCCCGATCGGCGAAAGCGGCTGCTGGCGCCGACCGAAAAACTGATTGGCTTGCACCGCGAACGCTGGAGTGCGCAATTCGAGGCGATGCGTTCGGTCGTGCCCAAGGCCGCGGCCTATGGAACGGCCGTCACAGATCCCGATTTCGTAAAAGCCTTTGTGAGCGCGCTGGTCCGCAGGTTCATTGCCGGCCTTCGCGTGCTCGACAATGCGCCCGAGCTTGAGCTGTTCGCCGAGCGAAATGCCGGCATGATGATCCTGTACAGTCTGGCACTGGCGGGAGCCCAGGACGATGCATTCCCGCCCATGAGGCCGGTCCCGCTATCGATCAACGCGCTGGCGACCAGGTTCTCCGTCTCGCGCAAACACGTCCTGACCTTGTTGCGGGACGCCGAGCACGAGGGTCTTCTGGCGCGCGGCGGAGCGGCGAATAATGAAATAACACTGTTGCCGCGGGCTCGCGACGCCCTGGAAAAGCTGATCGCGACCATGTTCCTCTATCTGGCGCAATGCGCGGACGAGGCGCTGCACGCCAGCGCCTCGTCCCGGGCGACGATGACCGCGAACGGCTAGATTAGCCCGCAGCCGCCTTTGCGCGTTGCACGTCCGGCGGCGTCGCTTCCTCGACCAGCGCGGCGATCGCCTCATCGGTCGGCATCACCTTCTGGCCGTCGCTGCCAAGACGGCGCACCGATACTGATTGGGTTTCGGCCTCCTTCTTGCCGACGACGAGCAGGGCAGGGATCTTCGCCAGTGAGTGCTCGCGAACCTTGTAGTTGATCTTCTCGTTGCGCAGGTCGATCTCGACGCGCAGGCCCGCGCGGCGCGCCGCTGCTGCGACCACCTTGGCGTACTCGTCTCCGTCCGAGGTAATGGTCGTGACCACAGCCTGGATCGGCGACAGCCAAAGCGGGAAGTTGCCGGCAAAATGCTCAATCAGGATGCCGATGAAGCGCTCCATCGAGCCGCAGATCGCGCGGTGCACCATCACCGGCGGCTTCTTCGAGCCGTCGTGATCGATGTAGAATGCGCCGAATCGCTCCGGCAGGTTGAAGTCGACCTGTGTGGTGCCGCACTGCCAGTCGCGACCGATGGCATCGCGCAGCACATATTCGAATTTCGGCCCGTAGAACGCGCCTTCGCCGGGATTGATCTCGGTCTTGATGTTGTTTCGCTGCGACTGGATTTCGCGCAAAACGGTGGCCATCACGCGCTCGGCGTGGTCCCACATCGCATCCGTGCCGACGCGCTTGTCGGGCCGGGTCGAGAGCTTCACCGTGAGATCGCCGGTGAAGCCGAAATCAGCGTAAGTGGACAGGATCAGGTCATTGATCTTCAGGCACTCGTCGGCCAATTGCTCTTCGGTGCAGAAGATATGCGCGTCGTCCTGGGTGAAGCCGCGCACGCGCATCAGGCCGTGCATGGCGCCTGACGGCTCGTAGCGATGCACCACGCCGAATTCGGCGAGGCGCAAGGGCAGGTCGCGGTAGCTCTTCAGGCCATGCTTGAAGATCTGCACATGCCCCGGGCAGTTCATCGGCTTCAGCGCAAACCAGCGCTTGTCCTCGGCCTCGTCGCCGGCCGACTGCGCCGCGAACATGTTCTCGCGATACCAGTCCCAGTGGCCGGACGTCTCCCATAGCACCTTGTCGAGGATCTGCGGCGCATTGACCTCGCTGTATTCGGCGGCGAGGCGCCGTCGCATATAGGCGATCAGCGCCTGGAAGATGGTCCAGCCCTTCGGGTGCCAGAACACGACGCCCGGACCTTCCTCCTGGAAGTGGAACAGGTCGAGCTCGCGGCCCAGCCTGCGATGGTCGCGCTTCTCGGCTTCCTCGATCTGCTTGAGATAGGCGTCAAGGTCCTCCTGCTTGGCGAAGGCGGTGCCGTAGATGCGCGTCAGCATCGGATTGTTGGAGTCGCCGCGCCAATAGGCGCCCGCGACCTTCATCAGCTTGAACGCGTTGCCGACCTTGCCGGTCGAGGTCATGTGCGGACCGCGGCAGAGGTCGAACCAGTCGCCCTGGAAATAGATCTTGATCGGCTCGTCGCCCGGAATGGCGTCGACCAGTTCGACCTTGAAGTTCTCGCCCTTGTCGCGGAACACCTGCTTGGTCTTCTCGCGATCCCACACCTCTTTGGTGAAGGGTTTGTCGCGCGCGATGATCTCGCGCATCTTCTTCTCGATAGCGGCGAAGTCTTCCGGCGTGAACGGTTCGTTGCGGAAGAAGTCGTAATAGAATCCGTTCTCGATCACCGGGCCGATGGTGACCTGGGTGCCCGGCCACAGCGATTGCACGGCTTCCGCCAGCACATGCGCGGCATCGTGCCGGATCAATTCCAGCGCGCGCGGGTCCTCGCGGCCGATCAGCTCGATCCTGGCATCGTTCGTGATCACGTCATTGAGATCGGCAAGCCTGCCGTCGAGCGCCATCGCCACCGTGCGCTTGGCCAGCGAAGGCGAGATACCCTTGGCGATGTCGAGGCCGGTGGTGCTTTGCGGGAATTCTCGTTTGGCGCCGTCGGGAAACGTAAGAGTGATTTTCTGCACGGACTCGACGGGCTTGAGATTGCTGAGGCTGTACTGGAAGCCGGATTCGGAGCGGTGGTCTTCAGTCATGTTGGTCTCCTGATGCTCACTCCTGCGAACGAGCGCAGGTAAGCGGGACGAAGCGGCCTTTTAGCGCAAGCTGGCCGGGAAGGAAACTGCCAGCGCGCTATTGGCGTCATCCCGTTTGTTGCACGGTCTTCGAGTTGCAGTCTTGGATCAGTCGCGGGCAGAGTGTAGATTGCGGCTTTCGCTCCTTCGAATTGCAATGATAACGGCGGAATAGTCGACGTTTCCGGTGCTCTTATGCATTTTCGTGCTGTGCTGTATCTTGCGCTCTCGCTGCCGTTGCTGGTGACGGATTTCGCGACGGCAGATCCCGCCCCGACGACACGGCAGGGGCATTTGCCGCAACTGATCATCTATTCGGCAAAAGGTGCGCCGGATTCCTGCGGACCTGGTTGTGATCGCTGGATCGCGATCGAGGGCAAGATCGATGAAGGCGCTGCTGCGCGGGTCACGCGTTTTTTCCGCGAGGTAAAGGACACGAAGCGGCCGGTTTATTTTCACTCGCCCGGCGGGCAGATGAGAGAAGCGTTTGCAATCGAACGGCTGTTGCGGGGGGCGGAAGCTCGCCGGTCGGGTGGGACAGACAGTCGCTGATGCCTGTTCCGAGAATCAAACCGACGCAGACTGCGCCGACATCAAGTCGGGCACGAGGACGTTCCGGCTCATATCGTGACCCGTGGCGCGATGTGTAATTCGGCCTGCAGCTATCTGCTGTTTGGCACTGCGCCGCGCGAAGTCGCGCGCCGGCGCCAAAAAGCGTTTTCCAAATCAGTGTCGCCGTTTTCCAAATGGCCGTCGTCGCCATTCCCGCCACCACCGACAGCCCGATAGGCCAACCTTTAAGGTGGGGACGGGCGCCAACTCATGCCACGCATGAACAAGTTTCATGCAAATGCATCCATTGACGTGCTATGACGCGAAACGTGACCCGCCGCTTCGCTCCCACCTCTCTGATGCTCGGAAATATCGTCACCGGCTGCTCTGTCATGGCGCCGGCGGGGATGCTCGCGGAATTGTCGGAAGGCCTGGGCGTCAGCATCCACGCGGCGGGGCTGCTTGTCACCTTCGGCGCGATCACGCTTTGCATCGGCTCGCCCGCGACCGCATGGCTCACCAGCCGGATCGAGCGCCGCACCTTGCTGGCATCGACGCTGGCCGTGCTCGCGCTTGCTAATTTCGCGTCCAGCTTGGCGCCGGACTACGCAAGCCTGATGGCGATCCGCGTCGTCATGCTGGCGGTCGGCGCGCTCTATACGCCGCAGGCGGCCGGAACCGCCGCATTGATCGTGCCGGCGGAAAAACGGGGCAGCACGATCGCCTATGTCTTTCTCGGCTGGTCGCTGGCGGCCGCGGTCGGATTGCCGACGATCACCTTTATTGCCAGCCGCTATGGATGGCACGCGGCCTATCTCGCGGTCGGTGCCGCTGGTTTCATTAGCCTGTTGATGCTGGTCTGGCGGCTGCCTGGCGGACTGATCGGCACGCCCGTCGCTCTCAAGACCTGGATCGACCTCGGCCGCAACCGGTTGGTCCTGGTGCTCCTGTTGATCACGACGCTGCAGATGTCCGGCCAGTTCGTCGTCTTCACCTTCATGGGGCCGCTGCTGAAGCAACTCACCGGTGCCAGTCCCGACGCGATCGGACTGGTGTTCGCGCTCTATGGCACTTGCGGTTTCGTCGGGGTCGTGATCGCCACCCGGATCGTGGATTCCTGGGGCCCATATCGCAGCTCGGTGTTGTTCACCTCGCTGGTGTTGGCGGGCATCGCCGGCTGGGCGCTCAGCGCAGGCATCTACGTGCTGATGGCTTGCTCGGCTGCGGCATGGGGGCTTGGCTTCGCCTCGACCAATTCTATGCAGCAGGTGCGGCTGGTGATGGCGGCGCCGCCGCTTGCGTCGGCCTCGGTCGCACTCAACACCTCAGTGCTTTATGTGGGGCAGGCGGTCGGCTCCGCGATCGGCGGCGCACTCTATGCGGATGAAATGCCGCACAGCCTCGGCTTCGTCGCGACCGGGTTCATCGGGCTGGCGCTGGCCATCGTGATCCTGTCCCGGCCGCGACGGCTGTCGGCCTCATCCTAGTCCAGCTCCGGCTAGCCCAGCTCCGGGCTGGCAAATCGGCCGGGACCGCGCTAAGCCGCCTCCGCAGATTTTTTGCGATGCCTTTTTACGGTGGCTTTTTTGCAGTCCCTTGGCATCGCCGGACAATAAGACGAAACTACAAAATGGGGTGAGAGAGATGAGAACAATCCTTGCGCTCGCTGCCGTCCTCTATTCCGCGACGGCTTTCGCTCAAAACAGTGCACCGCCGATGGTTGGCGACAAGCCGCTGGTGCAGGTCAAGCCTCGTGGCGCCGCCGCCAAGCCAGCCAAGCAACAGCCGATGGCGGTCCGAATGCAGGAATGCCTCGAGATCGATGACGGCACCAAGGATCGGTTGAATTGCTACGATGCCGTGGTCCCGCCGGCGCCAAAGCCGAAGGCGGTCACGGCCAAGGGCATCATGGACTGCAAGTTCGCCAAGGAAGAGGACGAGCGGCTCGCCTGCTACAACGGCTTCGTCGAAAGCATGCCCAAGCTGCCGAAGAGCTGAAGCCGTCTCGGTCTCAGTCGCAAATGCGCGTCAGCGTCGCCTTGAAGGCGACGCCGGGGAGCTGCAGCGCATTGCCTTCGAGCTCGATCATATCGCCGCTTTGCCGGCCGCGTAGCGTCAGCGTGATCATGTCGATGCCGAACAGCGGCTTGAAAGCGGGATCGTAATTGTGGCGCTCGGTCGAGACCTTGGCGACGAGCGTGTCGCCGTCGCCGCTATAGCTGCCGATGAATGCGAAGCCGGAATTGCCGCCGCGAAGCTTGCCGGCGGTCGCATAGACAACTCCGGAGCCGGTGCCGTGAGCGGTGTGGAACTCAACCTTGTAAAGGCCGTCGTGCAAGTGTCGCCCCCGGAAATTGCAGATTCCGCAAGTCGAACCTTATGAACTCTATTTCGACCGGGACAATGCTCGGTCACCGAAATCGTTGCGCCGTAAATATCACAGTGAGCGCAATGGTAAGATGCGAGGGTGCCAAAGCGAAGAAGGTGTCCGCGAACGCTGGGCTACTCTCTGGCTGCTCTAGTGACTCTGCGAGGCCGCAGTATTCACGGCCAGCCGCATCGACGGCGCGGCCATCTTGACCAGCACTTCCTTGATTGGATTGTCCGTCCAGGCGCGGGTGACGTAGTTGCGATGGGTGATGCCTTCGCCTGTTTCGACGAACACCGCGCTGCCCGGCCGCAACGGGCCATCCATGGTCTCCGCCACCGCGATGCCTTTTTCGCGCAGCATGCGCATCAGGTCGCGGTCGTGCCGGGCGGTGTAATGCGTATAGGAGCTGACAAAGAAGCCCGAGCGGTGATTTTCGATCCATCCGGCAAACTTGTCCAACTCGCTGTAAACCGCATCGAGCAGCACCACGCCACGCACACGGTCGCTGATGCCGCCGACATCGAGGCTCCAGGCGGCCGGCAGGAAGCCGCCGCTATAGCCGACGATGACAATGGGCATGTTGGCAAACGCTTTGGCCGACGCGGGATCGCCATAGAGTTTGGCGAGGTGGGCGACCGACTCATCCATGAAGCGCTTGAAGCCGCCCGGCTGCCAGAATTTGCCGGCGCTGGAATCGGCGGCATCGACGGCCATTTGCGGTGCGAGCAGCACGGCGTTGACGCCGGATTCCGAAATCTGCTGCGGCACGAGTTGCCGGTCGCGCACGTCGCGCTCGAGCGTGGCGCCGTTGCCGTGGAAGAACACCACGATCGCGCCCGGCCGGCGAACGTCGAAATTCTCCGGCACATGCACCAGGACGCGGTTGTCGCTGTAGGTCTCGTCCTGCCAGTACACCCGGCCCGAATAGCTGCGATGGCCACGGCGATCGCCCTTGGAGACGTTGAGGAACGGCGCGTCGGAGGCAGGGTTGTTGCCGAAGT
>Ga0153954_1001749_pt1 | contig 10648 bp, 9 predicted proteins | sample TSFL038MetaG_FD_102277 | JGI IMG/M metagenome (GOLD analysis project Ga0153954, IMG submission 102277) | Attine ant fungus gardens microbial communities from Florida, USA - TSFL038 MetaG | ecosystem: Host-associated > Fungi > Mycelium > Unclassified | place: USA: Florida, Wekiwa Springs State... | reverse complement strand
GCGGCCAGCGACGCCGCCATCAGCGCCGGCTGCGCGTTCTCGGTGAGGGTGAGCGTATCGGCCGGCCCCTCCCACATGGTGCGAGTGAGCTTCTCGCCCAAGGCCGCATCGACCTCGTCGAACACGGCGCGGGCGGGCGCGAAGGCATCGGCGAGCGCCTTGCCCATGCCGACGACCTGGCTGCCTTGGCCAGGAAAGACAAACGCTAGCGACATTTTTTCCCTCGTCGGCCCCCCCGCGAAATTGCCGGCCGTAAGACACTGCGATGACAGGCCTGTCAAGCCACCTGCCCCCACTTGCTCCCCGCCGGACGCGTTTTCGCGGTTCGCAGCAGCGCCGCCGCGTGCCAAGGAAATCCGCAGACCGGGTGGCCCGAAGGGCCTTCGCCGCCTTGCCTTTTCGGCTGAAAACCTTATAAGGCCGCCTTCCGCTCGACCCGGTCGGGAGCTGAACAGACGGGCCAGCCGGCGCACCAAGTGGCGTGCCTGATGGCCAGGACCTGATGGTCCGGCGTCCGGTGTTCCCGCCTTCTGAGCTTTCGAGCCTTTCCCGAAAAGGCTCGAAGGGCTTTGCGCCGGGAGAGCTTGACGAAGGAAAGGGCATCCGCATGCCGTTATACGAACACGTCTTCCTGACGCGCCAGGACGCCAGCGCACAGCAGGTCGAAGAGCTGACCGCACAATTCAAAGGCGTCATCGAGCAGATGGGCGGCAACGTCTCCAAGACCGAGCAATGGGGGGTCAAGACGCTCTCCTATCGCCTGCGCAAGAACCGCAAGGCTCATTTCACGATGTTCAACGTCGAGGCGCCGTCCGCCGCGTTGACAGAGATCGAGCGCCAGCAGCGCCTCAACGAGGACATCCTGCGCTATCTCACCATCCGGGTGGACGAGCTCGAGGAAGGCCCCTCCGCGATGATGCGCAAGGTCGACCGTGACCGCGAGCGCGACGATCGCGGCTTCGGCTTCCGCGGCGACCGCGACCGCGGCGGCTTCCGCGGCGACCGCGACCGTGATCGCGGCGGCGACCGTGGCGGCTTCCGCGGCGATCGCGACCGCGACAGCCGGCCGCCGCGTGACAGCGGCGGCGACGAGCCAGCAGCGGCGAGCCAGGAGTAACGACAATGGCATTTTCTCCGCAACAGACCCGCCGGCCGTTCTTCCGTCGCCGCAAGACCTGCCCGTTCTCCGGCGCCAATGCCCCGAAGATTGATTACAAGGACGTGCGGCTGCTGCAGCGCTACGTGTCCGAGCGTGGCAAGATCGTTCCGAGCCGGATTACCGCGGTGTCCGCCAAGAAGCAGCGCGAGCTCGCACGTGCGATCAAGCGCGCGCGCTTCCTCGGCCTGCTGCCCTACGTGATCAAATAAAAAGCGAATGGCAGGTGGCCGCTCGGCCGCTCCGCTACTCGCTGTTTGCCAAGGCAGTTTGCCAAGACAGTTTACCAAGACAGGTTGGGCCGGACGCGATCCGGCTCTAACCGCTGATGAAGCGGGACAGCTGAGATGGTGCAGATCCTTCTTGTTGGACTGGGAGCCGGTGCAGCAGCGGCGTTGCTGTTCGCTGCGGCCGTGCCGAGCTCGCTTGGCGCCGTCTTCCTGTTCTTGCTGGCCCCGCTCCCGATCCTGATCGCCGCGCTCGGCTGGAGTCATCTGGCCGGCCTCATCGCCGCCGGCACCGCGGTCGCCGTGGTGACGATCCTCTCGGGCGCGTTCTTCTTCGCGGTGCCTGTCATCGCTTTCGGTGCATGGTGGCTCGGCTACCTGGCGCTGCTTGCGCGCCCCTCTCCGGACGGCGCCGCGGAGCATCTGGAGTGGTACCCGATCGGCCGGATCGTGCTGTGGGCCGCGGTGATCGGCACCTTGGTCGTGGTCGCCGCGGTGCTCAATTTCAGCACGGACCGGCAGACCCTCGAGGCGACCCTGCGCAAGAGCTACGAGCGGATCCTCGGCGACCAGTCCGTGATCGACCTGCTGGTGGCCGCAGTGCCGCCCGCAGCGGCAGTTTTCTCCACCGTCACCAACCTGATCAATCTGTGGCTGGCCGCGCGCATCGTGAGCATTTCGGGCCGGCTCAAGCGGCCATGGCCCGATCTGGCCGGCTGGGCGCTGCCGCGCGCCTTGTCATCGGGGCTGCTCGCCGCCGCCTTTGCGGGCACGATTCTTCCCGGTCTGATCGGCGTATTTTCCGGCGCGTTCGCAGCGAGCTTGCTGGTGGCCTTTGCCATCCTCGGCTTTGCCGTGCTGCACGCGATCACGCGGGGACTGAGCAGTCGCGGAATGGTGCTGGCAGGAACCTACGCCATCACCTTCGTGATCGGATGGCCGGTGCTGCTGATGTCGATGCTGGGCCTGGTCGAGACCATGTTCGACATCCGGGGACGCATCGCGCGCAAGCGCGGTCCCCCCAACCTGCCGGCGTGACATCCGAGAAACCGATCCAGTCTTTCATTCAAGGAGATACAGTCATGGAAGTGATCCTGCTCGAGCGCATCGCCAAGCTCGGCCAAATGGGCGACGTGGTGCGCGTCAAAGACGGCTTCGCGCGCAACTTTCTGCTGCCCAAGGGCAAGGCGCTGCGCGCCAACAAGGACAACCGCTCGCGTTTCGAGCACATGAAGGTCGAACTCGAGGCCCGCAACCTGGAGCGGAAGGGCGAAGCCGACCAAGTCGCCAAGAAGCTCGACGGCCAGAGCTTCACCGTGCTGCGGCAGGCAGCGGAAAGCGGCCAGCTTTACGGGTCGGTCTCGCCGCGCGACATCGTCGCCCTCGTGGTGGAGAAGGGCTTCACGGTCAGCCGTTCACAGATCGCGTTGAACATGCCGATCAAGGCCATCGGCCTCTACAAGGTCCCGGTGACGTTGCATCCCGAGGTCGAGGTCGGGATCCAGGTGATCGTCGCCCGCAATGCCGATGAGGCCGAGCGCATCGCCCGCGGTGAGGACGTGACGGTCGCCCGCGACGAGGAAGACGTCGAAGCCGAAGCTGCGGCCGCAGCCGCAGAGGCCTTCTTCGAGCCCGAGGCGTCCGAGCGTCGCGATCACGACGACGAGGCGTCGGAAGGCGACGCGGCCCCGGCGAAAGAGGGCTAGTCCGACACAGTCACAGCGGCGCTTGTAGCCCGCATGGAGCTAGCCCGCATGGAGCGCGTCAGCGCGTCATGCGGGACGGCCTCGCCGCATGCGACGAACCCCGGATCCACTCCAATCGCGTGGATCCCCGGGCCTGAGGCCCTACTCCTCGAAGTCCTCGGGACGAGCCGGCTGTACCGCCGGTGTCGCAGCGGCCTGCGGCGGCGCCTCCGTGCCGGCAGCGGCGGCGGGGATGACGGGCTGACCAGCTTCGACGCTGTCCGACGGGCGCCGTGACCGGGCAATGGCCGCGGGCCGCGACGTCTCGGCAGGCTTGCCCCCTTCGGCAGCCGGCTTCGCCCCCTCGCCTGGCGGGCGGCGGCCACCCGGCAGGGCGGCCTGGTTCTCACCCGGCTTCGACTGTTCGCGTTCGCGCTCGCGATCGGCCTGGGAGGCGCCGTTGTTCAGGTTCGGCGGCTTGCGCTGCTGGACGGCGCGCGAATCACTCCCCACCGATGCCAGGTAGGCGGCCATGGTCGCGGCCTGGTGCGCGCCGGTGGTATAATGCTCCCGCAAAAAGCCGGGGCTGGTCTGCCTGAGCTCGCGAGGGCTGCGGTGGCAAGCCGCGCATGTGTCGTTGAAAATCTGCGCCGGCGATTTACCGGCGTCGAGGTTCTGAGCCTGGGCTTCGGCCGCAAGAAACAAGACCCCCGCGCCCATCACCCATCGCACGACAAGCGCCCCCCTGACCCGCGACACGTTGATCTCCCTGCAATCGGCGTGTGAGCAACCCGCGCGCCGGCAATCGGCATGCGCGCCACCCGCCGGCTTTGCTCAAAATTTTTGGCAAAATAGAGGATGCCGGCCCTCGCTGGTCTGCCCGGCACTGGAACCATCCGCAATTCTTCGAGGTGCACGTTGCCGACACGATAAGACTTTGTTTTAATTCCGTTGTCGGGGAAAGCTGCGGGCCGCGAAAGGCCCCCGCAGGCGACAACGCTGCGATGCAAGCCGGCGCTATTGTGTCCCGGGCGTGACAGAGCCAAGTTCTCGACGGGAATTTTTTGGGAGGCGGCCGATGGACCGGTTGCTTCGGGCGGCTTTGGCGAAGCTGGTTCGCGCGGGGAATCTTCGAGTCACCACCGCGGACGGAATGACGTTCACCGTCGGCGACGGCAGCGGCAAGCCGGTGGCAGTGCGCTTCCTTACGGCCGCGGCGCAGCGCAGCATCCTGCTCGACCCCGAGCTCAAGTTTGGCGAAGCCTATATGGACGGCACGATCGTGGTGGAGGAAGGCACGATCGCCGACACCTTGTCGATCGCGCTCGGCCAGGATCCGAACGGCAAGCCGCCGCGCTGGGCGAGGCCGCAGTGGCTGCTGCGCTACATTTACCGCCGGTTGATGCAGTTCAACCCGCGGCCGCGCTCGCGGCGCAACGTGGCGCACCATTACGACCTCGACGGCCAGCTCTACGCACTCTTCCTCGATGCGGATCGCCAGTACAGCTGCGCTTATTTCGAGACGCCCGGCCAGTCGCTCGATGACGCTCAGCTCGCCAAGAAGCGGCACTTGGCGGCGAAGCTCCTGGTGCAACCCGGCCAGCGCCTGCTCGATATCGGCTGCGGCTGGGGCGGCCTCGCCCTTTACCTGGCCGAGCTTTGCGGCGCGCAGGTCACCGGCATCACGCTGTCGGAGCAGCAGCTGGGCGTGGCGCGCGCCCGCGCGGCCGAACGCAGCCTTGCCGACAGGGTCGAATTCCGCATGCAGGACTACCGCGACGTGCCGGAGACTTTCGACCGCATCGTCTCGGTCGGCATGTTCGAGCATGTGGGCGTCGGCCATTACGATGCCTTCTTCCGCCAATGCCACCGGCTGCTCGACGATAACGGCGTCATGCTGCTGCATTCGATCGGGCGCTCCGAAGGGCCCAACGTCACCAATCCCTGGATTGCGAAATACATCTTTCCCGGCGGCTACATCCCGGCATTGTCGGAGGTGCTGCCGGCGGTCGAGCGCGCTGGCTTCCTGGTGACCGATATCGAGATCCTGCGCCTCCATTATGCGGAGACGCTCAAGGCGTGGCGCGAACGCTTCCTCGCCCATCGCGAGCAGGTCGAGCGGCTCTACGACGACCGCTTCGTGCGCATGTGGGAGTTCTATCTCGCCGCCTCCGAGATGGCCTTCCGCGAGCAGGCGATGATGGTGATCCAGATGCAGCTGACCAAACGGCAGGGCGTAGTGCCAATGACGCGCGACTATATCGCGCGCGAGGAGGCGCGCCTGCGCGGGGTCGAGGGCGGCAGCCGGCCTCCGCTGCGGCTCGCCGGAGAATAGCGCTCCCGCCCGCATGCGCCGCAAGACGTCAAGCGTCGAGGCCGCATAAATCGGCAAGCGATTTTTCTCCCCGGTGGGTAGCGGGGAAACCGCCGACAAGCATTCCACGGCGTTCGCCGCGAATCGTCGCGCGGTGTATTGCCAGTCCCCCAACCGACGGTGGCGCGTATTTCAGTGGTGCGTGGCGTGCCCCGATGTCGTCATAAAATCCAAAACACTGGAACGTCATGGCCGTCGAATCAACCGCGCGCAAGCAAGCGGAGCCGCCCGCTCCCGCGTACCGCACCGCACCGCACAACATCGAGGCGGAGCAGGCGCTGCTGGGCGCCATTCTCGTCAACAATGAAGCGCTCTACCGCGTCAGCGATTTCCTCGAGCCGCCGCATTTCTTCGAGCCGATCCACCAGCAGATCTTCGACGTCGCGAGGAGCCTCATCCGCACCGGCAAGCTCGCCTCGCCTGTCACCCTGAAGACGTTTCTGCCCGCCGACGTCGACATTGCCGGCCTCACGCTCGCCCAGTACCTCGCACGTCTGGCCGCCGAGGCGACCACCATCATCAACGCCGTGGACTACGGACGCACCGTCTACGACCTCGCGGTGCGGCGCGAGCTGATCCAGATCGGCGAGGACATGGTCAACGTCGCCTTCGATGCGCCCGTCGATTTCGCACCGCGCGACCAGATCGAGGACGCCGAACGGCGGCTCTACGATCTCGCCGAGATCGGGCGCTACGGCGGCGGCTTCCAGAAGTTCGAGACCGCGCTCACCACCGCGATCGACATGGCGGCGCGCGCCTATCAGCGCGAGGGAAAACTCTCCGGGCTCGCCACCGGCCTCAAGGATCTCGACAGCAAGATGGGCGGCTTGCAGGCGTCCGACCTGATCATCGTTGCGGGCCGCCCGGGCATGGGCAAGACGGCGCTCGCCACCAACATCGCTTACAACATCGCGCGCGCCTGGCGCGGCGAAGTCCAGGCGGACGGGCACATCAGCACGGTGAACGGCGGCATCGTCGGCTTCTTCTCGCTGGAAATGTCGGGCGAGCAGCTCGCCACCCGCATCATCGCCGAGCAGAGCGGCATTCCCTCGAGCACGATCCGACGCGGCGGCATCAACGAGCGCGACTTCGAGCACCTCAAGGACGTGGCGGTCGAGCTGCAGCACCTGCCCTTCTTCATCGACGAGACCGGCGGCCTCACGGTGGCGCAGCTTGCCGCCCGGGCGCGACGGCTCAAGCGCCAGAAGGGCCTCGACCTCCTGGTGCTCGACTATATCCAGCTGTTGTCGGGCTCGTCACGGCGCGCGCAGGAAAACCGCGTGCAGGAGATCACCGAGATCACCACCAATCTCAAGGCGCTCGCCAAGGAGCTCAACGTGCCGATCATGGCGCTCTCGCAGCTCTCGCGCCAGGTGGAGAACCGGGATGACAAGCGGCCGCAGCTTTCGGACCTGCGCGAATCCGGCTCGATCGAGCAGGATGCCGACGTGGTGATGTTCGTGTTCCGCGAAGAATATTATCTGGGAAACAAGCAGCCCGCACCGGGCACTGAAGAGCATTTCAAATGGCAGACGGAGATGGATCGTGTGGCAGGCAAAGCCGAGGTGATTATCGGCAAGCAGCGACACGGCCCGACCGGAACGGTTGAATTGCAGTTCGACGCGAGCGTCACACGCTTCGGCAATCTGGCGCACGAGGGTCAGTTGCCGGAGCAACTCTAAGGCTGAGTGTAAGGAACGCTGACCTAGACACTGGACTGGCGTGCCGCCGGCCGTCATAAACGTCGCCATGACCATCCACGATCCGGACTTGCAGCTCGCGACGGTATCGCCTTCGGCGCCCGTTCTGACCGCGCCGGCCGGGCCGGGCGAAGCCGGCGGCATCGTCACCATCGATCTGGCGGCGATCGAGGCCAACTGGAAGAAGCTCGCCGGGATGAGCATCCCGGTCGAGTGCGCCGCGGTGGTCAAGGGCGACGCCTACGGCTGCGGCCTCGAGCCAGTCGCGCGCAAGCTCGCAGCGGCCGGCTGCCGGACGTTCTTCGTCGCCGACGTGGCGGAGGGGCGCAAGGTGCGCGCGATCGCGCCCGGCGCGGTCATCTACGTGCTCAACGGTGTGATGCCCGGCTCCGCGCGGGCCTTCGCGAGGGACGATCTGCGGCCGGTCATCAACAGCGCGACCGAGCTCGCCGAATGGGATGCGTTCGTTGCGACCCAGAACTGGCGCGGCGGCGCAGCGCTCCATGTCGATACCGGCATGAACCGGCTCGGGATCAGCGTCGACGAGGCGGCTGCCATCGCCTCACGCGTGCAGTCGGAGAACCATGGCTTCACGCTCCTGATGAGCCACCTCGCCTGCGCCGATACCCCGAACCATCCGATGAACGACAAGCAGGTCCGGCTGTTTCGCGACATCCGCATCCTCTATCGCGGCCTGCCCTCCTCGCTCGCCAATTCCTCCGGCATCTTTCTGGGCGGCACCTTGTATTGCGACCTGGTGCGGCCGGGCATGGCGCTCTACGGCGTCAACCCGACCCCGGGAAAGACCAATCCGATGTGGCCGGTGGTGGAGCTCAAGGGACGCATCATCCAGGTGCGCAACGTCGCCAAGGGCGAGACCGTCGGCTACGGCGCGACCTTCACCGCCGCACGCGCAAGCCGCATCGCGGTGATCGCCGTCGGCTACGCCGACGGTTTTCTGCGCTCGGCCGGCGCCGCCAGGGGCAAGCACGCGGCGGAGGTGATCGTGGCGGGCAAGCGCTGCCCCGTCGCCGGGCGGGTATCCATGGACCTCACCGCCATCGACGTCACCGACCTGCCCGAAGGCAAGGCGCGCCGCGGCGAGTTCGCGACCCTGATCGGCGAAGGCGTGAGCGTCGACGACCTCGCCGCCGGCATGGGCACGATCGGCTACGAGGTGCTCACCAGTCTCGGCCGGCGCTACCACCGGGTTTACATGGGCGCGTAACGGGCGCGCGATAAATCCCCGATAAATCCCTATGGCCCGTCGCGAGCAAAGCTTCATCTGCCAGAACTGCGGCGCGGTCTATGGCCGCTGGCAGGGCAAGTGCGACGCCTGCGGCGAGTGGAACACGATCGCGGAGGAGAATTCAGCCACCGCCCGGCCGCAACTGCCGGGGCGCGCCCCGCGCAAAGGGCGCGTGTTCGCGCTCGAGCCGCTCACCGGCGCAACCCATGATGCGCCGCGGCTCGCTTCGGGGATCGCCGAGTTCGACCGCGTCACCGGCGGCGGCTTCGTGCGCGGCTCGGTGCTGCTGCTCGGCGGCGATCCCGGCATCGGCAAGTCGACCTTGCTGATCCAGGTCGCGGCCGCGCTCGCGCGTGCCGGCCAGCGCGCGGTCTATATCTCCGGCGAGGAGGCGATCGCACAGGTGCGGTTGCGTGCCGAGCGGCTCGGCCTCGCCCATGCCAAGGTCGAGCTCGCCTCCGAGACCTCGGTCGAGGACATCCTGGCAACGCTGTCCGAGCGCGACACCGCGCGCCTCGTCATCATCGATTCGATCCAGACCATGTGGACCGACATGGTCGAGTCCGCCCCCGGTACCGTCACACAGGTCCGCGCCAGCGCGCAGTCGTTGATCCGCTTCGCCAAGCGCTCGGGCGCCGCCGTGATCCTGGTCGGCCACGTCACCAAGGATGGCCAGATTGCGGGCCCGCGCGTGGTCGAGCACATGGTCGACGCGGTGCTCTCCTTCGAGGGCGAAGGTTCGCACCAGTTCCGCATCTTGCGCGCGGTCAAGAACCGCTTCGGGCCGACCGACGAGATCGGCGTGTTCGAGATGACCGGCGGCGGCTTGCGCGAGGTCGCCAATCCTTCCGAGCTGTTTCTCTCCGAACGCGATCTCGGCTCGCCCGGCACCGCAGTCTTCGCCGGGATCGAGGGGAGCCGCCCGCTGCTGGTCGAGATCCAGGCGCTGGTGGCGCCCACCTCGCTCGGCACGCCCAGGCGCGCCGTCGTCGGCTGGGACCAGAGCCGGCTGTCGATGGTGCTCGCCGTGCTCGAGGCGCACTGCGGCGTGAAGCTTTCCGGCTACGACGTCTACCTGAACGTCGCCGGGGGCTTGCGCATCCAGGAGCCGGCCGCCGACCTCGCGGCCGCGGCCGCCCTCGTCTCCTCGCTTGCCAATGCGCCGCTTCCCTCCGACGCGGTCTATTTCGGGGAAATTTCGCTCTCGGGCGCAATCCGCCCGGTGGCGCAGGCGGCCGCGCGCCTCAAGGAGGCGCAGAAGCTCGGTTTTGCCCGCGCGATCGGGCCGGAGGGCGGCGGCGAGCAGGGCTTGGCCCTGCAGGCCCTGTCGAGCCTCACGACCCTCGTCGCCGACATCGCGGCGCGCGGCACCCGCTCACCGCGACCGGAGCGGCGCGCCGCCGGCGCCGAGTGACATCCGGTGTGACAACCCGTCGGGACGCATCCTCGGCATCCCGACAAATCGGTTGAAGACGCGCAGCAAACGGGTGAAGACGCCTCCCAAATGCTTTGCCCGGAAAGGAGAAATCATGCGCCGCCCCAAACCGCCATTCCGTGCCGACCATGTCGGAAGCCTGTTGCGGCCTGCCGCCCTGAAGGCGGCACGCGCCAAGCGCGAGAGCGGCGAGATCAGCGCTGAGGAGCTTACCGCGATCGAGGACCGTGCGATCGAGGCCGTGATCCGCAAACAGGAGGCGATCGGCCTCAAATCGGTGACCGATGGCGAGTTCCGCCGGGCGTTCTGGAACTACGACTTCCTCGGTCGGCTCGAGGGCGTCGAGGCCTATCTCGGCGAGCGCAAGATCAAGTTCCAAGGGCCGCAGCCCAAGCCAATGATGCTGCGCGTGACCGGGCCTCTCGGCGCCTATCGGCCGCATCCGATGATCAGCCATTTCAGGTTCCTGGCGGCGCACGCCAAGGCGACGCCGAAGATGACGATCCCCTCCCCGTCCTCGCTGCAATTCCGCTACGGACGGGACGCGGTGCCGGAAGCGATCTATCCGGACATGAACGACTTCTACCGCGATCTCGGCGAGAGCTACCGCAAGGCCGTGCGCGCCTTCGCCGATGCCGGTTGCCGCTATCTGCAGCTCGACGAGGTCAACTTCACCTATCTCTGCGACCCCAAGCTGCGGGAGCTGGTCGCCAACCGCGGCGAGAACCCGGATGAGCTCCCGCGCGTCTATGCCCGCATGATCAACGCGGCCATTTCCGACGTGCCCGCGGACATGACCACGGCCATGCATCTGTGCCGCGG
>Ga0153954_1001748_pt1 | contig 10650 bp, 9 predicted proteins | sample TSFL038MetaG_FD_102277 | JGI IMG/M metagenome (GOLD analysis project Ga0153954, IMG submission 102277) | Attine ant fungus gardens microbial communities from Florida, USA - TSFL038 MetaG | ecosystem: Host-associated > Fungi > Mycelium > Unclassified | place: USA: Florida, Wekiwa Springs State... | reverse complement strand
TGCGCCTGGATGGCGGCGATGCGCGAGAGCATGATCTCGGGGAAGGGCATCGCCTCTTCGGCCTTCGCTTCGGCGGCGGCGAGATCGGCGTCGTGGTCCCTCACCCAGGACGGCATGTTGAGCGCGAGCGCGCTCGACCGCGTATAGGCTTTCGCGCCCAGTTCACGCAGCACCTGTGCACGCGCATCGAAGAGGCGGTTGAAGAAGACGTCGCTCTTGGCCCAGGTCGCTGACAGCACCAGCCGATCGATGCGCCTGGGATGCTCGATTGCGAGGATCTGCCCCATCGCGCCGCCGGTCGAATGGCCGCACCAGTGCACCCTGTCGAAGCCCAGCGCGTCGATCAGCTGCAGCGCATCGTCGGCCATCTGCGCCACGCTGTAGGCGATCTTCGACATGGCGCTACGGCCGGTACCGCGATGATCGTGCACGACGACTGTGAAACTCTTCGCGAGCTCGGCTACGTGCGGCGTCCAGAAACGGCCGTCGCCGCCCAGGCCCGACACGAGGAACAAAGGCGGTCCATTGCCGCTTTGCTCGTAGTAGAGCTCGGCACCGTCACGGAGCGTGATATTCGGCATTGTTCGATTGCCCTCCCGCGCAGGATGATTAGAGCACATTCCTCAAGGAATGTGCCTTTGGTTGAAGCGCCCCGTACAATGCGTTTCTATTCAGATGGAACCGCATAAGCGGTTCCATCTGAATAGAAGCCGCACTAGTCTCCGCGCCCACCAACCAACAAGACGAACCAGAGGCAAAGGGAACCGCAGAATGCGCCGCTTGTCGATTGTTGCCGTGGCATTGGCCGCCCTCACCTGCGTCACAGCCTGTGTGCCGCAGCAGCCAGTCACGGCGTTCCAGTCGATCCCCCGGCCCGCGCCGGACAATCCGGTGCCGACGGGCATCACCTATCTCTGCGAGAACCATCAGGAAGTGTCGGTGGTCTACGCCAAGAACCGCGCGACCGTGACGTTCGCCAACAAGACCTGGCGCATGGAATATCAGGGTGAGGCGGACGGCTTCCGCTACGCCGATTCAAACAACCAATGGGGTGGCCGCGACGATCTCGCGGCCTTGCGCGACAATGTCGCCAACCGACCGCTCGCCTACAACTGCCGCCCGATCAAGCGAACGACCTGATTCTCGTCATCTCGCGCCCTGTTTGGCCTTCCCGCTCAGAACCAACACGTTCCTGGGCATACGTTCTAGAAAGGCCACGACCGGCGTCCGCTCCGGTCGGGTGGTAGGCGGCGCACCGGAGAAGACGTACAGCAGCGCGAGATCATCGCCACAGAGACCTATCTGGAACGTGCCGTTCGACGCAGGCGTCACCCACCGGACCAGAAACGGACTGAGCAACGACGCGCTCTCCTGGCTGTGACGCAGCTTTCGAAGCTCCATCTCCGCCCCTACGCTCCACGAACCTTGGCTCTTCCCCAACGCCGATGCTTTTTGGGCTTCAAGGCGAGCAATCAGACGGGCAACGAATTTCGGAGCGGAGGAATTCTCGGCGCCGATGAAGGCAGCGGCCTGTGCGTCGCTGAGCCGAACGATCTCGGTCGTCTCCAACAAGGCCACGGCGGCCGGCCGCCTTTCATCGAATACAGGCCTTACGAGAAAGCTGTCGAGGCTTGTGCAGGATTTCCAATCATAGTTGGCGGGTAACTCGGTCTCCCAAGCGTCTTTGACAGCTTGACCGCCACCATTCTGGGCCCAAGCGGCCGTCGTCGAGATCAAGACACTGAAGGAGGCGGCGGCCCCGAGAAGTCCTCGCCGAGAGATTGTCATCATGTGGCGACTCAAACGATTCGCGACGCCAGCGCCGGCGCCTTGAGCGCGACGACAAGCAGCTCGAGTGCGTTGGCGAGATCGGCGCGCGTTCGCGCGGCGCCCAGGGCGATTCGGATGGCGTGCTCGGGATTGGCGTCGACGCTGAAACTGTCGCTGGTCACGACGGCCAGGCCCTGACGTTGAACGTGGGCTGCAAACTCCGCGCGAGTCCAAGCGTCGGACAATTGCAGCCACACATGATGGCCGCGCGGCTGGGCCTTGTAGCGCTGGCCCGCGAGGATGCGTGATGCGAGCTTCTGGCGCGCCATCGCCTCGGCCACGATCGCCGCGATGATGGCGTCCGCACTGCCGTCGGCCATCCAACGCAACGCCAACGCCACAGTGAGCGGCACCGGCATCTGCGCCACGGTACGCAACGCATTGCCCAGCGTCGCCGCTGCAGCTCGATCGGGCGTGAGCAGAAGCGACACGCGCAGGCCGGGCGCGATGCATTTCGACAGGCTGGCGGCGAGATAGCTGCGTTCGGGGATCAAGGTGGCGATGGCGGCCGGCTTCGGCTCGAGCGCGCCATAAGCATCGTCCTCGATCAGCAGCAGATTGCGACGGCGGATCACCGCCGCCAGTTGCTCGCGCCGTTCCGCTGACAGCGTCACCGTCGTCGGATTGTGGATGGTCGGCACGAGATAGACGGCCTTGGCGCTCAGGCGCTTGGCCGCGCGGTCGAGCGCCTCGGGGATCATGCCGCCCTGATCGCCCTCGACGCCGACGAGCCGCACGCCGAGCGATGCGGCCGCGGCCTTCAGGCCCGGATAGGTGAGCCGATCGGTCAGCACCGTCTCGCCCAGCCGCACGAGCGCCAGCAGGAGACAGGTGAGCGCGGTCTGCGTGCCGGGGAAGATCAGCAGCCGCTCGGCCTCGGCGATGCGCACACGGCGCGCGAGCCAATCGGCGGCGATGCCGCGATCGTGCGCGCTGCCGCCCGCCTGCTGGTAGTTCAGGAAATCGCTGATGCCATAGTCGCGCTGCAGGCCGCCGAGGCCGCGCGCCACGCGGCCCTCGAGATCGGCTTCGATGGGCTCGGGAGGGAGGTTCATCGACAGGTCGAACTCGATGCCCGCCGCCGTGGCGCGCGGCGCCTGCATGCGGCTCTCGGCGACAAACGTCCCCTGCCCAACTCGCGCTTCCGTCAGCCCGCGCCGCCGCGCCTCATTGTATGCGCGCGTGACCGTGGTGAGATCGACATCCAGCGCCTCGGCAAGCGCACGGTGCGTCGGCAGTCGCTCGCCGCGATGCAGGCGGCCCGAGGCGATGTCGGCCGCCAGGGCCTCGACGATGCCTTCGTAGACCGGTCCGGTTCGATCTCCGAGTGTAGGGGTCCAATCCATACAATTTGCCCTCTTGTCCTTGAGTGTATGGCCTCTTGTATGGATATTCAAGCCATACAGGATGGCAGGAGGCGGACATGGCGACAGTCACACTCGGTACGGCTCTGATGCGGGGCCTCTCAGGCCGTTGCCCGGCCTGCGGCGAGGGTCATCTGTTCCGCGCCTTCGTGAAGGTCGCCGACCATTGCGAGGCCTGCGGCGAGCCGTTCCGCTATCACCGTGCCGACGACTTCCCCGCCTACCTGGTGATCATCCTGGTGGGCCACATCATCGTGCCGCTGGTCATGTTCGTGGAGGTCACCTGGTCCCCGCCCTATTGGGTACATGCCGCGATCTGGGTCCCGCTGGTGCTGATGATGGGCGTCGGCCTGCTTCAGCCGATCAAGGGCATGGTCGTCGGGCTTCAGTGGCAGATGGGCATGCACGGCTTCGCGGCGGCGAAGCTCGCGCGCTCGGCCTGCTGATCCCGTTCACTTTGTCATCCTGAGCGTAGCGAAGAATCCTCGCTCATCGACAGATCGATCACTTCCTTCAGGATCGCGTTGAGCGCTTCGGGTTGTTCCAACGGTACGTAATGACCGCAATTCGGCACGATACGCAACAGACCTCGCGGCGCCGAATCGGCCTGTATCCTGCTGATCTTCATACCCGGAGCGATGTCGTCGGCGCCCGTCACTACGGCGACCGGACGAGGGAATCTCGCGAGGACCCGCTGTCGATTAGGCCGGCTATGGAAGGCTTTCACGCCGCGCGCCACATCCCGCGATAACTGGCGAACCGCAATGCGCCTGCCAAGGTCGACAGCTTGGCTCGTGGCCGATGAGGAGAACAAGGGCGCCCACAAGGTTCGCCAAGCCTCCTCCAGCCTCTTTTCCCGCAATACCTGAAGCACCGAGTCACGAAGCACCCGGTCCGGCCGATGCGCCGCCTTGGTCCCGATCAGCACGAGCGCAGCGACCCGCTCCGGCGCCAGGGCGGCAACTTCTATCGCGCAAGAACCTCCAACCGAGCAGCCCACGACGATAAGCCGATCGCTCTTCGCCATACCCAGCGCCGCGGCAGCCCAGTCTTCGATCGTGTCGCCAAGAGGATAGAGCGTGGGCGCATATGTGGCACCCGGCAACAAGTGCTTCTGCGCGTCCCACATGGAGCCATCGAGCGGCAGCGCATGCAGAAGGAGCAGTTCCAAGGTCAGCCGAAAGCGTCGAACAGCTTGATGATCGCGGCCCGCCTGAGGCCTGATCGCAGGCAGGTCTCGAGCAGCACACGCGCCTTCAACGGATGCAGCCGGCCACCCCAGACCAGGCCGGCTTCGCGCAAACCGATTTCCGAGCTCGGACCGCCATAGGTGTGACGAAGCAGCGGGCCGCCGCCACCGGCACGCGGCGCGACCACGGTGGGCATCACCTGGGCCAGACGCTTGATCGTCTCGACGGCGCGTTCAGGCACGTGGCCGCCGCCCATGGCGCCGATCACCGCGCCCTTGAAACCCAGCCGATCGCGTGACGCGAGCATTGCCTCGATCAGCGCGGCATTGTCGTCGATCGAGGTCCAGAGCAGCGCGACGGGAGCGGCCTCCCCGCGGGCCCTGCCGAGCTTTGTGCGCGCCGCAACGATCGCGTCCCGCACCGGCAGCGCATATGGCACCACCCGATCCTCGACCAGCGCGGCAAGCGGGCCGGTTTGCGTCGCCGCAAAGGCGTTGATGCGCGTGGGGTGGATCTTCAGCACGTCGGATGCGGCGTAGACCTCGTCCAGTATCACCGCGACGACACCGAGTTCGCGCGCGTGCTTCTTCACCCACGGATCGGCCGCGACCCGCACGGCCGCCAGCAGATTGCCTGGCCCGTCCGGCGATGTGAGCGAGGGATTGCGCATCGCCGCCGTCACGACGACCGGCACCCGGAGGTCGAGCAGCAGGTCGAGCAGGAACGACGTCTCTTCCAAGGTGTCGGTGCCCTGCGTGATCACGAAGCCGTCGGCCTTGAGCGAACGGATCCGGGCCGCCAGCGCATGGATCTGGTCGAAGGTGAGCGAATGGCTGCCCACGCGGCTCACCGTCTCGGCCTTGATCGAGGCGACCTTGGCGAGCAGCGGCACGGCTTTCACGAGATCGTTGGCGCCCAGCCCCATCTGCATGGCGCCGGTGGCATCGGGACGGGTGGCGATGGTGCCGCCAAGGGCGAGGATATGGATACGCGGTTTGGACATCAGGAGAGCTTCAGTGAGTTGAAGAAACGATTGGCCTCGGGGCCGGTGACATTGGCGCCCATGAAGGCGAGCGACACGAAGCGATGCTCTTTCAGAAGCACCAGCTGGCGCAGCATCTGGCCATTCGGAAGCGAACCGATCGATTCGACGGACGCTCCGTCATCGATCAGGTGCCATTCGATTTTTCTCCACTTGTGGCCGACGAGCTGTTGCGCTCGATCGTCCAAAGCGGCCTGCAGCAGGATCTTCGGCTGGGTGGTGTCGACGTCCTGCGGATAGAGCGCGGTCTGGGCGACGTAGGAGTTTCCGCCCGCGTCAAGGCTGTAGGAATGCAGCGCGAACGCCGCACCGCGGGCTGAACTGTCGTTGATGATCCGGTGGTCCGGCACGCCCGGCATCTCGACGACAAAGGCATTGTCCACCACCTGCACGCCGTACCATTGAGTCGGGATGGACGCCGGTGGCGGGGTCTTGAGCTGAGCCTGGAGCGTCGACTGTGCCCACGCCGGCCCCGTCAGCACCAGGAGCGGCGCCGCGCAGAGAAAACGGCGGCCGATCATTCCGCCGCTTGCCGGCCGAATTTCCGGCGTGCCTCGGCTTCGGTGTAGTAGCCGCGCGCGATGTCGCGGGCGATCGACTCGGGCTTGCGCTTGGCCGGATCGCCGAAGCCGCCACCACCTGGCGTCTGCACGCGCACCACGTCGCCCACGCCGATCTCGATGTCCTGGTCCTTGCTGAGATGTGGCGGCTTGTAGGTCTTGTTGCCTTGGCGGACGACGACGGTGTTGACCGCACCTGTCTCGCCGCCGCGCGCACCCTGCGGGCCGGTGCGGCCATGGTCCATCACCATCGATACGCGCGCTTCGCCGCGGCGCAGCTTGATTGCGTAGTTGAGGCCGAAGCCGCCGCGGAACTCGCCCGCGCCGCCCGAGCCTTCGCGCAGAGAGAATTCCTCGAACAGGATGGGATAGAACTGCTCAAGCACCTCGACGGGCTGCATCTTGGAGATGCCGATGGTCGAACAGCCGTTCGAGAGCCCGTCGCCGCCCTGGAAGCCGCCGTACCCGCCGCCGGTGAAGAGATACATGATGTAGCTCTTCTTGCGCTCGGGATCGTAGCCACCGACGCCGAGATTGCCCGACGTGCCCGCGGGGGCCGCGAACAGGAGATCGGGAATGGCGTGCGTCATGGCCGCGAACACCGCTTCGGCGATGCGCTGGCTCACCTCGGCCGCGCAGCCCGAGACCGGCCGCGGATATCTGGCGTAGAGGAACGTACCCTCCGGCTCGACGATGTGCAGCGGCTCGAAGGTGCCCGCATTGATCGGCACGTCGGGGAAGATGTGCTTGATCGCGAGATAGATCGCCGACTTGGTCGTCGCGATCACGCTGTTCATCGGGCCGCGGCAAGGCGGGCTCGACCCGGTCATGTCGAAGGTGAGATCCTCGCCCTTCTTCGTGATCTTCATCTTGATGACCAGCGGCTCGTCGACCACGCCGTCGCTGTCGACTTGAGACGTGCCTTCGTACACGCCGTCGGGAATGGTCGCGATCTTGGCGCGCATCTGGCGCTCGGCGCGATGGCGCATCTCGGCGATCGCCTGCTTCACCACACCGTCGCCATAGCGGTCGATCAGCGCCGCCAGCCGCTGCTCGCCGGTCGTGAGGGCGGCGGCCTGGGCCTTGATGTCGCCGATGCGTTGGTCGGCGATGCGCATGTTGCTCATCAGGATGGACAGGATTTCCTGGTCCATCTCACCCTTCTTGAACAACTTCACGGGCGGCAGGCGGAGGCCTTCCTGCTCGACCTCTGTCGCACTCGCCGAGAAGCCGCCCGGCACCATGCCGCCGATGTCGGGCCAGTGGCCGGTATTGGCAAGCCAGGCGAAGAGCTCGCCCTTGTAGAAGAACGGCTTCACGAAGCGCACGTCCATCAGATGCGTGCCGCCGAGATAGGGATCGTTGACGATGAACACGTCGCCCGGATCGACCTTGCCGGCATAGTGCGACTTCACGCGGTCGATCACCGCGCGGCTGGAGAATTGCATGGTGCCGACGAAGACCGGCAGGCCGAGCTCGCCCTGGGCGATCAGCGAGCCGTCCAGCGCGTCGTAGATGCCGTCGGAGCGGTCCATGCCTTCGGAGATCACCGGCGAAAAAGCCGAGCGAACGAAGGCCAGGTCCATTTCGTTGCAGACCTGGATCAGGCCGTTCTGGATGACAGTCAGCGTGACGGGGTCGAGGTTCGACGTTGTGTCCGACATATAAGGTCTGCCTATCTCCTCAAGTCTCCTCCCTCCCCATTCATATGGGGAGGTGGCGCGTCATACGTGCCAGAGGGGTCATGACCCCATCGCCCGCAAAGAGGCGGGCACTTCCCCATATGAATGGGGAAGAAAGCTTTATCACAGTTCGGTGTCGCCTTTCAGCAGGCGCTGCACGATCGAGCGGTTCAGGATCTCGTTGGTGCCGTCGGCGACATTGACGAGGCGAAGGCTGTGCCAAGCGTGATGCAGGCCGAGCTCGTTGGTGAAGCCCATGGCGCCATGCGTCTGCATCGCGCGGTCGACAGCCTTGTAGCCGACCTGCACGGAATAAGCCTTGGCCATGGCGAGTTCCTTCACCGCCGGCGATCCCTGATCCAGCAGGGTGGCGACATTGAGACCCATCAAGTGTGCGCCGTGCAGCTCCATCGCGCTCTCCGCCAACGGGAAGGTCACTCCCTGGTACTCGGCGATCGCCTTGCCGAAGGCCTTGCGCTGCTGGGCGTAGTCCAGCGCCTTCTCGAGCGCCCAGCGACCGTAACCGACGGCACGTGCCGAGTTGTAGATGCGTCCGAGCGACACGCCGTACAGCGCCGCGGCGAAACCCTGGTGCAATTCGCCCACGAGCTGCCACGGCTCGACCCGCACGTCCTCCAGCCGCAGCTCGGCCTCGTCGCCGCCGATATGGCCGAACAGTTTGATGATGCGCTGGACCTCGAAACCCGGCGAAGAGGTCGGCACCAGAAAGGCCGAGATGCCGCCCTTGCGCGCCGCCGCGCGTTCGGGATCGGTGATGGCGAAGACGATGCAATAGTCGGCAACCGGCGAGTTCGACGTCCAGATCTTGCGGCCGGTCAGGCGCCAGGCGTTGCCGTCGGGCACGGCTTTGGTTGCCAGCGCCGCAGCGTCCGAACCCGCACCAGGTTCGCTGAGCCCGAAGCACATCGACGCCTCGCCGGCCATCATGGGGGCAAGGATCTTTTCGCGCGCCTCGGACGTGACTTTCTCGAGCAGCCGGCTCGGGCCGAAGGCCCAATGGCTGATAACGTACAGCATCAGCCAGTTCTGCGGGCCGCAGAGGTGAAACAACGCCTCCCAGCCGACGTAGTAGGCAAGATGCGCCAACCCGCCTCCGCCGAGTGCCTCGGGCACGCACATATTGTAGTAGCCGGCCCGGGCCGAGGCGCACCGCACCTCGCCGATAAGACCCTTCAATTCGTCGGAGAATCGACCGTCCTCGCGATAGAGGCGGCGCGGATTCTCGAACAGGTCATGGTGCTTCTCGTGCCGCGGCAGCACCTCCTTGCGGGCGAAATCGAGCAGTCCGTCACGCACCGCGCGAACTTCTTCCGGCAACTCCCATGCAATTGCGGACATCAGCTCTCCCGATCAGGAATGGGCACCATTCTTGCAGCGGTAACAGGAACGGGCCACATTGAGGCGACCCCCAATTTCGACGGACAAGACATGAACGCGCCTTTCGCGGACAATCTCGACTCGGTGAAATTCGCCATCGGCCAGCCGGTGCCGCGCCAGGAGGACCCGACCTTGCTGCAAGGCCAGGGCCGCTATAGCGACGATATCAGCTCCGAAAACCAGGCCTATTGCGTCATGGTGCGCAGCCAGGTCGCGCACGGGATCATCAAGGGCATCGACGCCAGCGAGGCGAAGACCATGCCGGGTGTGCTGGGCATCTGGACCGGCGCCGACCTCAACGCTGCAGGCTACGGGCCGCTCAAGACGGTGATGATGGTGCCGCAGCGCGACGGCTCACCGATGAAGACGCCGACCCGTTACTCGCTCGCCACCGAGAAAGTGCGCTTCGTCGGTGACCCGGTGGCCTTCGTTGTCGCCGAGACGCTGGCGCAGGCGCGCGACGCCGCCGAAGCGGTAGTACTCGACATCGAAGCGCTGCCCGCCGTGACCGACGCGCGCGAGGCCGCCCAAGCCGGCGCTCCGATCGTGTTCGACGATGTGCCGGGTAACGTCTGCGCCGACTATCACTACGGCGACACCGACAAGGTCAACGAGGCCTTCGCCAAGGCCGCGCACGTGACGCGTCTGCGTCTGATCAGCAACCGCATCGTCGTCTGTGCGATGGAGCCGCGCTCGGCGACCGCCTTCTACGACAAGGCGACCGACCGCTACACCTTCCAGGCCGGCAACCAGGGTGCGTTCGGCCTCAAGAACCAGATGGCGGCACTGCTCGGCGTCAAGCCGGACCAGGTGCGCATCCTGACCGGCAATGTCGGCGGCTCGTTCGGCATGAAGGGTTCGCCCTATCCCGAATATGCCGGCATGTTCCACGCCTCCAAGATCCTCGGCCGGCCGGTGAAGTGGACCGACGAGCGGTCGGGCAGCTTCCTCAGCGACCAGCATGGCCGCGACCACGACTTCGACGCCGAGCTGGCGCTCGACAAGGAGGGCCGCTTCCTCGCCGTGCGGCTCAACGGCTACGCCAATCTCGGCGGCTATCTTTCCAACGTCGGCGCGGCGATGGGCGCGCTCGGCGTCACCCGCAATCTCGCCGCGATCTATCGCACGCCCCTGATCGAGGTCTCGACCAAGGTCTGCTTCACCAACACCTCCCCGATCGGTGCCTATCGTGGCGCCGGCCGTCCCGAGGCCAACTACTTCATGGAGCGGCTGATCGATACCGCCGCGCGCGAGATGGGCATCGACCAGATCGAGATGCGCAAGCGCAACCACATCAAGCCGGAGGAGATGCCCTACAAGACCGCCTCCGGCACGGTCTACGATTCGGGCGAGTTCACGGCGCTGCTCGACAAGGCGGTGGCGCTTGCCGATGTGAAGGGCTTCGCGGCCCGCAAACAGGAAAGCAAGGCGCGCGGCAAGCTGCGCGGGCTCGGCATCGGAGACTATCTCGAGGTCACCGCGCCGCCGATGAACGAAATGGGCGGGCTACGCTTCGAGGACAATGGCGACGTCTCGATCATCACCGGCACGCTCGACTACGGCCAGGGCCACTGGTCGGCCTTC
>Ga0153954_1001747_pt1 | contig 10662 bp, 9 predicted proteins | sample TSFL038MetaG_FD_102277 | JGI IMG/M metagenome (GOLD analysis project Ga0153954, IMG submission 102277) | Attine ant fungus gardens microbial communities from Florida, USA - TSFL038 MetaG | ecosystem: Host-associated > Fungi > Mycelium > Unclassified | place: USA: Florida, Wekiwa Springs State... | reverse complement strand
CTTGCGGTTCATGTCCAGGTCCCTCCGAGATCAATCTCGCGAAGCGTCGATCGCCCCGTCCGGCGATTTGGGCCGGCCAAGTTCTAGGCCAACGCGCTGATTCGTCATACGACGGGTTGAGCCTGATGATCGCGACCGGCTTGGCTCCTGGTCGAGTGAGAACGGCAGGTGTCCGGAAACTAGCCTGCCGCGCCGAACCAGCGCGCCACGCTGAAGATGATCAGTCCGACAAGGCCGCCCACCAGCGTGCCGTTGATACGGATATATTGGAGATCGGGGCCGACCTGCAGCTCGATGCGTTTGACCAGCGTCTCGGCGTCCCAGTTCTCGACCACTTTGCGGATGAAGGCTGCGATCTCCACCCGCCGCGGCGCGACCGTACGCAGCACCGCGACACGGAGCCAGCGATTGATGTTTTCGCCGATCCGCTCGTCCCTGGTGAGGCGCTCGCCGGCCGCCAGCAGCGCCTGCTCCAGCATTTCGAACAGCCGGTCGGAACTGGTGAGCGAATCCAGCTTGGTTTCGATCTCGACCCACATGGCGTCGATCTGCTTCACCACCACCGGATTTTCCAGCAATCGCGCCTTCAACTGCTCGCCGCGGGCCAGCATGTCGGGATTTGTTGCGAGGTCGGCGATCAGTCTGTCGACCGCGGTCGAGAGTTCGATGCGCCAGGGATGGCTGGGCTCGCGCATTTCCTCCAGCGCTCGCGTCAGGCCGGCGACGATCCTGTCGGCCATGATTGCGTCGATCCATTTCGGGATCAGTCGCGAGGAGCGCTGCGAGACTTTCTGCTTGATCGTTTCGCGGTTTCGCGAAAGGGCCGCGCTTGCATAGGTGATGGCGCGCTCGATCAGCGTCTGCATCTCGCCATGCGCCCAGACCAGCGCCAGCAGTCTTGAGGCGAGGGGGGCGGCGGGCATGGTCTCGATGCCATAGCGTGCCGCGCGGGTCAGGAATGCATTGACGTCCTCGCGCGGCAGCGAGCTCAGCACCTGTTGGAGCACCGAGGCGGCACGTTGCGCGGCGCTGCGGGCGTTGCCGGGCTTGGTGAGCCAGCGCGCGATCCAGCCTGCGATGTCGACGTCCCGGATGCGCTCGGCGAGCACCCGCGGCGAGAGGAAATTATTGGCGGTGAAGCGGCCGATCGCAATTCCGATGCGCTCCTTGCTGCGCGGCACGATCGCGGTGTGGGGGATCGGGATGCCGAAGGGGTGGCGGAACAGCGCGACGACGGCGAACCAGTCGGCGCAGGCGCCGATCATGCCGGCTTCGGCGAAGGCTCTCGGATAAGCGAGCCAGGGCCATTGCGCCGCGGCCCACGAGGTCGCGACAAAGATCACGAGCATCAGCACCAGCAGTGCCGTGGCGAAAAACCGCATCCGCCTGAGATCGCGCAGGCGCGTGTCGGCGACGTCGCTCATGGCAGCCTGTTTCCGGGCAGGCGCCCACGCGCGCGGAAAACCGTCATCTCAACCGGCAATCTTCGGCGGCCTGGTTGCCAGCGTCGCATAATGCTGGCGGATATGGGAGCTGCCATGGGTTCGTTCCAGTCGCTGGCGGCGGAAAGCGCCCACCGTCGCCACCGTCTTGTTCAGCCCGCTGCCAGCGCGGGTGGCGAGGGTCCTGGGATATCACAGCCGCCTGTCGCGGCTAGCCATGCACGATGGTCTTGGCGATCATGCAATGGATTCCCTTCGAGCCGTTCACGGTCTGCGTGACCCGCAGATCGGCGGCGAGGCTGCAAAGCGTGTAGGCATCCTCGCGCGACAGATTCCGCTTCTCCCCGAGGAGCACGATCATATCGCGCAACGCCCGCACCACGCATTGGTCGAGATCGGGATCCATCGCCATGGTGATGTAATGGGTTGCAGTCTCGGCGCGCGGGTAGTCGAGCCGGATGTCTTTCCGCACGGTCAGACGGAAGCGACCCTGCAGCGCGGTCTCGATGGCGGTGACGCAGACCTCGCCATCGCCTTGCACGCCATGGCCGTCGCCGCAGGAGAACAGCGCGCCCGGCACGAACACCGGCAGATAGAGCTTCGCTCCCGCGCCGAGTTCCTTGTTGTCGAGATTGCCGCCCATCGCGCGCGGGATGAGCGAGCTGATGCGGCCCCAGGCCGGAGGAGGCGCGACCCCCATCACGCCGAAGAACGGCGCAAGCGGCAGCTCCAGCCCCCAGGGCATGTGACCGATCATGCGCTTCGTATCGAGTGGAATGTGGAGCAACCGCGATTCGTGGAAGTCGTCGGGCAGGGTGCCGGCGAGCGGGCGGATGAGGTTGTAGCCCCAATCCTGCCTGAGCTTCACGTCGAGGATGTCGACCTCGAGCACATCGCCGGGCTCGGCGCCCCGCACCGCGACGGGACCGGTCAGGATATGGCCGGGGACCATGCGGTCATTCCTGGCATGCACCTCGGCAAGCTCGGGCGGGACGTGAAACCTGGCTTTGTCGGGCATCACCTCGGGGCCACCGGAGATGGTATCGATCGTGACGTCATCGCCGCTGTCGATGGTCAAAACCGGCCTCAGCTTCGCTTCGAAAAAGCCCCAATGGCAGGTTTCAGAGCTTGAATTCAGATGATGATGGGCCATGAGGGGGACTTTCGAAGACGGTTGCGGGGCTTGGGTTTGAGGGGCTTGGGTTGAGAGTGCGGACAGCGTATGACGCGGCACCGGATATCCCAAGAGGCTCCCCTTGTTTTTTGCACTATCCAAAACGCTCGGCACCATGCTGTTGCCGATCAATTTTCTGATCGAGCTCGGGCTCGTTGGCGTGCTGTTGCTCTGGACGCGGTGGCGGAGGTTCGGCCGCAAGCTTCTGGTTGCGTCCGTTCTGCTGCTGGCGATTTGCGCATTCACGCCGGCCGGAAATATCCTGATGTATGCGCTGGAGTCGCGCTTTCCGCCATGGGACGCCTCGCACGGGGCGCCCGATGGCATCGTCGTGCTCGGCGGCGGGATCGACCCCGATCCATCCGCGGCGCATGGCGAGGCATCGTTCTCCAGTTCGGGCGGCCGCCTCATCGCCGCGGCCATTTATGCGCGCCGCTATCCGAACGCGCGCATCCTCTATTCCGGCGGCAGCGCGAACTTCCTCACGAACACTTCGGCCAAGGAAGCCGATTATGCGCTGAAGGTGCTCGAAGATCTCGGCATCTCCAGAGACCGGCTCATCATGGAGCGGGAGTCGCGGAACACGTTCGAGAACGCCGAATTTTCAAAGAAGCTCGCTGATCCAAAACCCGGCGAGCGCTGGCTGCTCATGACCTCGGCGTTTCACATGCCGCGTGCGATCGGAATCTTCCGCAAGGTCGGCTTTGCGGTCGAGCCCTGTCCGGTCGATTGGCGGCTCGCCGGGCGAAGCGATCTCACGCGCTTTCCGGCCTACTCCGAGGAAGGCCTGCAGCACACCTATCTTGCCGTGCGGGAGTGGCTGGGACTCGTTGCCTACCGGCTGACCGGGCGGACAGATGCGCTGTTTCCGGGACCCACCTCCGCGAATGAGGGCGAGGCTCATTAACGCACAGCCAGAGCCTGATTGACGCAGGCTCGACGAAGGCGAGGTGGTTGGCGGCAAATGGACTCATCTGCCAGGATCCTCAACAGGCGCTCACGACGCCCTGCATTGTCATTTATGTCTCCTACGAGACCACCAACACCGGCACGCTTCCGTCCGCCAGGACCTCCGATGTCTGACTCCCCAAGAACAGCTTCCTGAGGCCGCGACGGCCATGAGAGGCCATGACGATCAAGTCACAGCCTCCCGACTTTGCTTTTTCGATAATCGCGGTGGCTGGGTGCGCATTCGGAACGTGCAAGAATTCTGCAGATATCCCGGTCTGCTCCGTCATAGCTCGAGCGTCATCAAGCACTTTGCCCGCACGTTCCTTGCAGGCTGCGTCAAAGCGATCAAACTCTTCTTGCGTGGGAATCCATCCCGAGGCATGTCCGCTCCCATAGTCGACCGGGAGCGGTTCCGTTACGGTGATGACCGTCACCTTCGCGTTCAAGGCCTTTGCCAAAGCAATCCCATGCTTGACGCCTTTTCTCGCGACATCCGATCCATCCGTGCTCAAGAGAATATTGGCGTACATTCGGGGGCTCCCTTGCTCGTCGAACATTGTCCCTGAAAAAGTGATCCTTATTTATAGCGATCCTTACTTATATGGTCCGATCGTCACTTATATGGCCCGATCGTCGTCGTCCGTCTACGGGCCAATCTCGAAGCTCATTTGTGGATCGACGAGCCTCCGGTGTTGGCCCTTCTGCGACCTCTGCTATTGCGCCCCTGTTGGCCTGATCCAAGCCTCCGATTCATGATACACGAATTAGGGCGTGGACGGAGGCGCAAGCGACGCTAAAGTGTTGCGGCAATTGGCAGGGATCAGCAGGGATCAGAATGACTTCCTTTGACAGCGCATGGCGGGCGGGAGCGATGCAATGAACGCGCCCGGCAACCCATCAGGCCAACCGCCGTCGCCTCAGTCGGTGGTTGGCGATTTGACGCGCGCCGCGATCTTCCTGGTCGTCACCATCAACCCTGGCAGTGCGGCTCGCACCGTCGTCCGCTCGTTCTGCGGCGATCTCCCGGGCCTGTTACGCGCCGTCGGCTTCCGCGATATCGAGGGAAATCTCTCCTGCGTGATGGGGATTGGGTCGGAGGCATGGGACAGGCTGTTTGGTCAGCCTCGTCCGGCGGAACTGCATCCCTTTCGGGAAATCAAGGCCGGCCCGCGTCATGCCGCGGCGACGCCGGGCGATCTGATGTTTCACATTCGCGCCAGGCGCATGGACCTCTGTTTCGAACTCGCGTCCCAGATCATGGCGAAGCTTGGCGAGGCGGTCACGGCGGTCGATGAGGTGCATGGGTTTCGCTATTTCGACGATCGCGATCTGCTCGGCTTTGTTGATGGGACGGAGAACCCGACGGCGCAGGCTGCGGTCGATGCCGCCTATGTCGGGGCCGAGGACGCCGCCTTCGCCGGCGGCAGCTACGTGATCGTGCAGAAATATCTGCACGACATGGCCGGCTGGAATGCGCTGTCGACGGAAACCCAGGAACGCATCATCGGCCGTGGCAAGCTTTCGGATATCGAGCTCGACGACGCCGTAAAGCCGTCTTACGCGCACAACGCGCTCACCATCATCGAGGAGGACGGCAAGGAGATCAAGATCGTCCGCGACAACATGCCGTTCGGCCGCGTCGGCGAAGGCGAGTTCGGCACCTATTTCATCGGTTATGCGCGCTCGCCGCGACCGATCGAGCAGATGCTGCAAAACATGTTCGTCGGCCGTCCGCCCGGCAACTACGATCGCCTGCTTGATTTCAGCGTGGCCAAGACCGGCAATTTGTTCTTCGTGCCGTCGGCGACATTCCTCGACAATGTCGCCGACGACGATCCGGCCACGGGACTTTCAGACACGCCCGCCGTTTCCACGCCTGCGTCGGCACCTGCGCCCGCGCCGGCGCCGAAGCGCAAGGATTCGCGCATGGGCTCGCTCGACATTGGTTCGCTCAAAGGAGACCCCGCCTCATGAACAATCTTCACCGCGAGCTTGCCCCGATATCCGATGCGGCCTGGGCCCAGATCGAGGAAGAGACGTCGCGCACCCTCAAGCGCTATCTGGCGGGACGGCGCGTTGTCGATGTCGAAGGGCCGGGTGGCCTTGGGCTCTCCGCCGTCGGCACCGGCCATCTGCGCAATGTCGCAGCACCCGGCGACGGCATCCAGGCACGACAGCGCGAGGTCAAGCCGCTGGTCGAGCTGCGTGTTCCCTTCGAGCTCGATCGTCAACAGATCGACGACGTGGAGCGCGGCGCCAATGATTCCGATTGGCAGCCCGCGAAGGACGCCGCAAAGCTTCTGGCGTTTGCCGAGGATCGGGCGATCTTCGACGGCTACGCTGCTGCCGGCATCGGCGGCATCCGCGAGGGCACCAGCAATCCGGTCCTGACCCTTCCGAGCGATGTGCGGGCCTATCCCGACGTGATTGCACAAGCGCTCAGTCAGCTGCGGCTGGAAGGCGTCAACGGTCCCTATTCGGTGTTGCTGGGGGCCGACGCCTATACGGCATTCAGCGAGAGCAGCGACCACGGCTATCCCGTCATGCGGCATATCAAGGAGCTTGTGGACGGCGAGATCATCTGGGCGCCGGCGATTACTGGTGCCTTCGTGCTGACCACGCGCGGCGGCGATTTCGGCCTCTATCTCGGCGAGGATGTGTCGATCGGCTATCTGAGCCATGACGACAGGAAGGTCCGGCTCTATCTGCAGGAGTCATTCACGTTCATCCTGCTGACGACGGAAGCCTCCGTGGCCGTCAATGCCGGCGGCGGCAAGGCCAAACCTTGATGTCCGTGAAGCGCGGCCCGACGGCCAACCCGAATTTCGTCCAACGGGCGGGTTGAGCGCGGAAGGCTATCGTTCCGATAGCCTTCCAAACGCATCCTGGAGTCGAATGCTGCCCACTAACGAGGCGGCGGCGTATACAATTGAGGTCCGCTCAGCGGAGCGCAGCGGACGAGATTTGCTCACGATGGGTTCTTCGCAGTTTGACCCGAAGCGGGCGTGAGGCCGCCTGATGATCGGCAGTCGTCTTTTTTGGCTGTTTATGGTGCGGAAAGCATACCCTAATTGACCTCTGGTTGTTTTCGCTTCCATTCGTTAGCATTTGAACGACGCAATGGTTCGCTCCCAGAAACATGCTCCCGATCGAAAGAAAACTACTCGTACGCGCGATCGAGGGCATGAGCGTCCAATTTCCAGTCTATCTGGATGAAGACGTTCTCGAGCACCTGATGTCAGATGCCGTGCCCGATCAAGTCTTACTCGGCGCTCTCGTTGAGATGACGGATCGTTGTTACGATCGGTACGAGAATGGCTCGATCAAGGATAAGGACTCGGTGGACGTCCTTGCACAATCCGCTGGCGAAAACGCGGTTCGCGCTCTCGCGCATTTCGGCCTGATGAAGCGCGTTGACGCTCGTCGGGGGCGATGGACAGCGGAGGGCAAGGTATTTCTCGCCGAAGGCCAGCGAGAGTGGAGCGAGTGGAAAGATCAGCTCGAAACCACGGTCGAGGCAAAACGGCATGAAAGTAAAATTAGCTTCTCAAGAGAAAGACGCGAACGCGAAATTCGATGGGTAAGGTATGCGTTGATGGCAGCTGCGATTGCTGCCAGCGCCATCATGGCCGGCTCGCTCGCGGCCTTATCTTTTCGGTTTTACTAACAGATCAACACGATGTCGCAGGTCCGCTTCTGGCCCTTTGCTGACGTGATGAAGCTTGCCCTCAATGTCGGCTTCTTGGACGAAACCGGTCATTGAAGAAGCTGACAAGGAGACGTTTCATCATGGTCGAGAAGCCTAGGCGGCGGACCCGCAGTAGCTTAGGAATGTTGCGATGGCTATTGTCGTCAGCTGCGCCCCCAAAGCGAGAGGGGTGGGAGTTGCTGCGATGCGACAGCGCATTCGCATCAAAGGAGAGAAGTGATGGACCTGAAGGGCGTGGTTGCACTGGTGACGGGCGGCAATGGCGGGCTGGGGCAGCGCATCTGCCACGCGCTCGCGCAGGAGGGCGCACATGTCGCTGTCATGTACGCTCGCAGCCGCGAACAGGCAGAAAGCGTCGCCAGCGAACTGACGTTGCGTTATCAAATCAACGCTCAAGCTTTCGCCTGTGACATAACCGACGACGCAGCTGTGGATCGGCTGGTCAGCGAGGTAACCCAGGCTTTCGGCCGCCTTGATGTTCTGATCAATGACGCCGCCTACAACGTCGCGATCCCCTTCGGCGATCTCGACAATCTGACGATGGAGGTCTGGAACAGGATCATGGCCACCAATCTGACGGGGCCGATGCGCCTGACCAAGGCGGTGGCCCCTGTCATGAAGGCCCAGGGGCGAGGCCGCATCGTCAACATATCCTCCGTAGCAGGGCTCAGCCCGACCGGTTCCTCGATCGCCTATGCGGTGTCGAAGGCGGGCCTCATTCATCTGACGCGTTGCATGGCGGTGGCGCTGGCGCCCGAGACGCTCGTCAACTGCGTGGCACCGGGTCTATTGGACGGCACTCGCGCGACAGCCAATCTCCGGTCCGAGCAGATCGAGCGCTCCGCATCGACCTCGCTCCTGAAGAAGCCCGCCGACAAGAACGACTGCGCCGACATGGTGGTCGCCATGTGCCGCACCGAGACCATGACCGGCCAGACCGTCGTCATCGACTCCGGACGCATCTTTCATTGAAACGATGGGCTTGACCCGGCTTCGAACGGCTTGTTCTGATGCCGCCTGGCTTGAGGAATATCGGAGGTTTGCTCGATGGCTGTTTGGTCTCCTTTTCGGTTCAACAGCGGACAAGAGATCGCAAATCGGTTTGTCATTGCTCCGCTGACAACCGATTCTTCCCATGAAGATGGGACGGCTACCGAAAGCGAACTCGAATTTGTCCGGCGACGTGCTGCCAGCGGATTCGGAGCGACCATTTCTTCCGCCACCTACGTCGAACAGGACGGGCGCTCCTGGCAGGGAATCGGTGCGACGCATGATGGACACTTGTCCAGTCTCCGTCGGCTCGCTGAATCGATGCGTGCCGCAGGAGGTCTTGCGATCCTCCAAATATATGATGGTGGCCGCATTGCAAAGCCCGAGTTGATAGGTGAGCAATGTCTGCGTGCGCCTTCCGCGGTTGCGTCGTTGCGTCCCGGAGCAAAGACGCCAAGGGCGATGACGGCCGCTGAGGTTGCAAGCCTGATTGCAAGCTTTCGAGAGGCTGCTTCCCTCGCGCGAAAAGCCGGTTTCGACGGCGTCGAGATTCACGGAGCCAACCACTACGCGGTTCATCAGTTTTTTTCACCTCGGGCCAATCATCGCGTTGATCATTGGGGAGGCACGCTTTCAAAGCGGATGAACTTTCCTCTCGCTGTCGCGCAGGCCGTTCGCGACGCACTCGGTCCGAAGCTGATCGCAGGGTTTCGCGTTACGCCATTCGAGGCCGAGCGGGACGGTTATACGCTCGAGGATTCCAAGCAGCTTTGTAACGAACTCGCCAGGTTGAACCTCGACTACATCTCCGTTTCGCTCGATGATTATCGGATGAGCCGGCCTACGGGAGAGGCCCGCGTTTATGATCGTCCGGTCGAGAAGGCCAATACCCCGGCAGGGAGTCCAATCACGGAATTTGCGCGCGTTATCGCGGGCCGCAGCGCGGTCATGGCAAGCGGTGGGATCAAAACGTGCATGGATGCTGAGGGGGCGATCAAAATGGGAGCCGATCTGGTTGCGGTAGGACGCGCTGTGGTGGTTGATCCAGAGTGGCTTTCCAAAGTCCGAAGCAAGAGTGAAGCATCGATTCTTGCGGGACTGCCGAAGGATGAACTCGAGATAGCCAAAGCTCTGAGCATTCCTCCGCGAATGGTCGAATACCTGTTGAGCCGTCCAGGTTGGATTCCGCGCCTTTAGACCTCGACCTTCTCGTACGTCCCTCTGTTCGCGTCGAGGTCTGCTTGAACCATTCGAGTTGCGACCCCGACTAAGGAGGCGGGATCAGCGCCCAGGGGGAATAGCGAATCGGCTATCCAGGCTGCTCCTGTCAATTGCGGAGACCACATGCGATGCAGGTGCGCTGGTCAGCATACTGGGCCACTTCCAGACATCAAGCCGTCAGTGCGGTTCTGAAAGTGTCCGCTCATCGGGATAGACCGCAAGTGGCTGGCCAATCCCTCAACCAACGCTTTTGACCCATCTGAGACATGCGCTTGCCCAGCTCCGATTGCTGGTGGGAAGGAGCGCGATCGCACCATCCCATTGGCGGACCGCGGACCAGTGCGAATTGGCATAGCCCATTGCTGCACGAGCCCACGGCGCGTTATGAAACCCTAGCTCTTGTGATGAACGGCTTGCAGGCCATAGACCGGCGTCGGGATGCCCTCGTAGCGCGCCTTCAACTGCAGGGAGAGGAACTGCGAGTAGTGGCGCGATTGGTGCAAATTGCCGCCGTGGAACCACAGGCCCTCCTGCTGCGTCGGCTTCCACATGTTGCGTTGTTCGCCTTCCCACGGGCCGGGGTCCTTTGTGGTGTTGGAGCCGAGCCCCCAGACCTTGCCGACCTTGTCGGCCATTTCCCGACTGATGAGATCGGCGACAAAGCCGTTCATCGAGCTGTAGCCGGTGGCGTAGACGATCACATCGGCGGGCAGTTCCTTGCCGTTGTCGAGCTTGACGCCGTTAGGCGTGACTTCCTCGACCTGTCCGGTCACCAGCTTGACCTTACCCTCGATGATGAGTTGCGAGGCGCCGACGTCGATGTAATAGCCGGAGCCGCGACGCAGGTACTTCATGAACAGCCCGGAATCGTCGTCGCCGAAGTCGAGCCGGAAACCCGCTTTCGTCAGCCCTGCATAAAAATCGGCGTCGTCCTTGCGGATCTTGTCGTAGACCGGCTTCTGCAACTGATTCAGGATCTTGTATGGCAGCGAGGCGAAGATCAAATCAGCTTTCGCCGTCGTCATGCCGCCGCGGACCGCGCGCTCAGAGTAGAGATCGGCTATGGCTTCCATCAGCGAATCCGAGCGCACGATATGGGTTGTCGAGCGCTGCACCATAGTCACGTCGACTCCGGCCTCGTATAGCGCGGCGCAGATGTCGTGCGCGGAATTGTT
>Ga0153954_1001746_pt1 | contig 10663 bp, 9 predicted proteins | sample TSFL038MetaG_FD_102277 | JGI IMG/M metagenome (GOLD analysis project Ga0153954, IMG submission 102277) | Attine ant fungus gardens microbial communities from Florida, USA - TSFL038 MetaG | ecosystem: Host-associated > Fungi > Mycelium > Unclassified | place: USA: Florida, Wekiwa Springs State... | reverse complement strand
GAACCATCCGCGCCAGAGCGATCCCGGTCATAACCACATGGGAGATGCGATCGACCTGTTGCTGTTCGACGGAGGTCGTGGCGTGTATCAGCGCCCGATGATCAAGACCCTTCTTGGCACCGTCGTCTTCGCCTGTCTGCTGTATCTCTCGCCGGCACGGGCTGCCGATCCGCTGCGCCTCGGTCTGCTGCACACGCTGTCGCCGGCGCCGTTCTATATCGCGCAAGAGCGTGGCTATTTCCGTGATGCCGGCATCGACCTGACGTTTCGCTTCTTCGACGCGGCCCAGCCGATCGCGGCGGCGGCGGTGTCTGGCGACATCGATGTCGGGGCCACGGCGCTGACCGGCGGCCTGTTCAACCTGGCCGAGAAGGGCACGCTGAAAGTCATCGGCGGCGCCCTGCATGAGGAGAAGGGCTACGAGGGCTCTGCCATTCTTGTCTCGAACGCGGCGTATGATGCCGGGCTGACCGATGTCGGCAAACTGCCCGGCCACAGCTTCGCCATTACCCAGTACGGATCGTCATTCCATTACATGGTCGGCCGCATCGCCGAAGCGCGCGGCTTCGACATCAAGACGATCACCCTGCGGCCGGTGCAGCAGGTTTCGAACATGGTCGCCGCCGTCGCGACCGGCCAGGTCGACGCGACGATCGCCATCGCCTCGATGGCCAAGCCGCTGGTTGCCTCCCACCAGGCGCACATCATCGCCTGGGCGGGGGATATCGTGCCGTACCAGATCACCGCGGTGTTCACCACGCCGGCGATGATCGCCAACAAGCCGGAGCTGCTGAAGCGCTTCGCGGCGGCCTATCAGCGGGGTGTTGCCGACTATCGTGAGGCGTTCCTGCGCCTCGGGCCCGACGGCAAGCCTATCGTCGACGCCAAGACCGACGCCGTCATTCCGTTGCTGCAGAAATACGTCTTCACCGGTGACCCGAACGCACGGCAGAAGATCCTCGACGGTGTCGGCTACTACGATGCCGGCGGCGCGCTCGACGTGAAGGACGTGCTGGCGCAGATCGCGTGGTTCCGCGCGCAGGGTCTGGTGAAGGGCGACTCCGACCCGGCGTCGATGGTCGACACCCGCTTCCTGCCGACGCGATGAGCGCGGGGCTGCGCCTGGTGGTTGATGCAGTCAGCCACGCCTACGGGAAATTGCCCGCGCTCGATCGGATCACGCTGACCGCCGAACCGGGCGAAGTGCTCGTCCTGGTCGGACCCTCCGGCTGCGGCAAGTCGACGCTGCTCGGCATCATGGGTGGCATGTTGCGGCCGTCCGCCGGTGTGGTGCGATGCGACGGCGACCCGCCGGCCGACTGCCTGAACCCGCTGACCTACGTGTTCCAGGATTTTTCGCTGCTGCCGTGGCGCTCCGTCGCCGGCAACATCGCGCTGGTGCTGGAGGGACGGTTGGACCGCACGGCGCGGGCGACACGTATCGCCGAGGTGCTGGCGCTGACCGGGCTGAGCGACTTTGCCGCGGCCTGGCCGCGGCAGCTTTCGGGCGGCATGCGCCAGCGGGTCGGCATCGCGCGCGCCCTCGCGGTGCGTCCGGCGTGCCTGCTGCTGGACGAGCCGCTTTCCGCGCTCGACGCGCAGACGCGCGACCTGTTGCTGGAGGAACTGGCACGGATCATCACCGCCGCCCGGACGACGACGATCTACGTCACGCACAACCTGGCCGAGGCGGTGCGCCTGGGTCACCAGATCGTCGTCCTGTCCCGCCGGCCTGGCCGCGTGCGCGAAATCCTGCGAATCGATCGTCCGTTGGTGCAGCGCGGCCCGACCGATCCGGACCTGCTGGCGATGGAACAGCGCCTCTGGTCGATGATCCGTGAGGATGCCGCCGAGGCGGACCGGGAGCGTCTGCATGCGGCTTGATGGACCAGTGCCGTTCCGCGGCGGCGGGTTTGCGCCGCGTGATCGCGCCTGGGCGGCGGCCGCGACGTTGGTCGTGGTGCTTGCGGTATGGCAGGCCGCTTCGTCTGTCGGGCTGATCCGCACTCTGTTCCTGCCGCCGCCGCTTTCGATCGGCAGAGCGCTGTGGTCGCTGACGATCAGCGGCGTGCTGTGGCAGAACCTGTCGGTCTCGCTGCTGCGCCTGGGCATTGGATGGAGCGTTGGCACCGTGCTCGGGATCGGCATGGGGCTCGCCGTTGGGCTGTTCTCGGCGCTGCGTTCGCCGGTCAGTGCCGTCGTGGCAGCGCTGTTCCCGATCCCGAAAATCGCCCTCGTGCCGCTGTTCATCATCTGGTTCGGTATCGGCGAAGGATCCAAGATCGTCACGATCGGCGCCGGTGTGTTCTTCCCGACCGTGATCGCCACGGCCGGAGGGGTCGATAATGTCGCCCGTGGCCTGATCCGCATGGGCCAGAGTTTCGGGCTGTCGCACGCCGCGATCGTCCGCAAGATCGTGCTGCCGGCGGCGCTGCCGGCCATCCTCAGCGGGTTCCGGGTGACGACATCGATCGCCATCGTGCTGCTGGTGGCCGCTGAGATGATCGGCGCGGACCGTGGGATCGGCGCGTTTGTGCTGCAGGCGGGCAATTTGTATGACACCGACAATCTGATGGCCGGCATCGTCGTACTGTCGCTGCTGGGACTGCTGGTCGCCGCGGTGATCGGCTGGCTGGAACGATGGTTGTTGGCCTGGCGATAGGCATCCGATTGTGCTGCGTTGGCTTCCATGATCAGAATCATTTCGCTTCCATCTGGCGAGCGCTTGAGTCGGCGCCTGGTGGGTGGTCCAATCTCGTTAGGATCGCGGGTGCACCTGACGGGTGGTTCCTGGTGCTCTTCCGGATGACCTGAATGGCAACGCGCACGCATCTTTACCGCACGCAACTGACCTGGACCGGGGCCGACGCCGCGGTGCCATTTCGCAATCACCGCCGCGACTATCGCGTCACGGCCGAGGGCAAGCCTGCGATTGACGGCTCTTCCGACCCGGTTTTCCGCGGTGACGTATCGCGCTGGAACCCTGAATACCTGCTGGTTGCATCGCTGTCGGCCTGCCATCAGCTCTGGTACCTCGGCCTGTGCGCCGCTGCTGGCATCGAGGTGCTGGCCTATGAGGATGCCGCAGAGGGCACGATGATCGAGGAGAAGGTGAACGGCGCAGGGCAGTTCACCACGGTCACGCTACGGCCGCATGTCACTGTCGCACCCGGCGCGGATCAGGCCAAGGCGTTGGCGCTGCATGAGGTTGCCCATGCCAATTGCTTCATCGCCCGGTCGATGAATTTTCCGGTGCTGCACGAGGCGACCGTAACGGTCAGTGCGGATCGGTATCGTCCCACTCGTCCGGATGGGTGATGAGCATCCAGGCGCGGCGCAGGCGCAGGATCCCGCCGCGCGTCTGGCCGGCGTCGCACAGGCGCTCACCCTCTCCGGAGAGGCGTTGAACATCCGCCGGCGGCGGCGTCTTCAGTTCCCGCACCCGCTCACTGACCTGATCGGAGAGGCGCTGGCAGTAGGCTCTGGTATCGGTCGTCACCTCGACCGGGGGCGCCTGGTTATCCGCGTCCAGCCCTGCCACGCTCAGCGTCGTAAGGCTCAGAAGCAGCGCAGCAGCTCCGATCATGCGGTGGACAGAAGTCATGAGCCGGTCATGCCACGTCAAGTCTCTCGCTGTCCTGTTGCGGACATGACAAAGCCGTTATGGAACAACGAGGTCCGGTGCGCGCTGCGCTTCTGCCACAGGTACATCCTCGGGATGCGGCAGCGTCAGCGTTGCGACCAATCCGGGCCCGTTGTCGCTGAGCGTCAGGCTGCCGCCATGCAGCTGCGCAACAGCGAGGACCAGCGACAAGCCGAGACCTGCGCCGGGCGTGCTGCGCGCCGCCTCACCACGGAAAAACCGTTCCGTCGCCTTGGCGCGGTCGGACTCCGGAATGCCTGGTCCCTGGTCCGCCACGGTAATCGCCACGGCGGAATCGACCGTGGCGCTGAGCCGGACCGTGCTGCCGGGTGGCGAGAATTTCACGGCATTGTCCACCAGGTTGGCGATCGCCTGCTGGATCAGCGCGCGGTCGCCGTAGACGATGGCATCCGGTGGGGTGTCGGTCTGGATCGACACATCCCGATCCTCGGCGACGGCCTCATAGAGCTCTGTCACCTCGGCCAGCAGCGGGACGATGTCGACCCGAGCGAACGCGGACCGGCGGGCCCCGGCTTCAATCTGGGCGATACGCAGCAACGCCTGGAATACGCCGACGATGCTGTCGAGGTCGGCGGTGGCGCGTTCGATCGCGGCCCGCAGATCCTCCGCGCTATCGGCGTGCAGCGCGGCATCCTCCAGCCGGGTGCGGGCGCGGGTGATCGGCGTGCGCAGATCGTGCGCGATGGCGTTTGAAACCTCCCGGACGCCGTCCATCAGGCGGCCGATCCGGTCCAACATGTCGTTGATGACCTCGGCCAGCTGGTCGAATTCGTCGCCGCGCCCGCTCAGCCGCACCCGTCTGGCGAAGTCTCCACTGGCGATTGCCGTGGCGGTTGCCGAGATGTTGGCCAGGCTGCGGCGGAACAGGTTGCGGACGATGAGCCCGCCGAGGGTGGCCATCGTCACCGCAATCAGCATCGCCCAGAGCAGGGCGTCGGTCAGCAGCGTCCGAAGCTGGGCTCGCAGCCGGACATCGCGACCGATCAGCAGGTGGTAGCCATTCGGCAGGTTGTAGCGGCGCACCTGCGCCAGGGAGTTCATGCCGGCGCGCTGCAGTCTCAGCTCATAGGCGACATTGGTCTCGTCCACCCCTGCCGGCCACGCTGAGAGATTGCCGGCAACACGCCGCATCTGCGGGTCCACCAGCAGATAGAGCGCGTCGTCGTCGATGTTCTGTGCGAGCCGGTCGTCGATCGTGCTGGCGAGTACCGGGAAACCGCCATCGCGCCAACGGGTCGCGAGATCCTGGGCGTCGGTATAGATCGCCGCGTCGGTTTCCCGATTCAGCAGGCCGGCGGTGGCCCACCACAGGAAGATCGCCATCGCAAAGGCGCTGATCGACAGCAGCAGCGCGTAGATCGCGCCAAAGCGGAAGCCGGCAGTGCGGAACACACGTAAACGAAACATCACCCGAGCGGGATGTCAGGGGGTTTCAGCGCGAAGCATGTACCCGGCGTTGCGCACTGTGTGGATCAGCGCTGTGGGGAATGGCTTGTCCACTTTCTGGCGCAGGCGCGACACATGGACGTCGATCACATTGGTCTGTGGGTCGAAATGATAGTCCCATACGCCTTCGAGCAGCATTGTCCGCGTCACCACCTGCCCGGCGTGCCGCATCAGGTATTCCAGCAGCCGGAATTCCCTGGGTTGCAGGTCGATCTTCTGGCCGGCGCGCTTGACCTGGCGCGACAGCAGGTCGAGTTCCAGATCCTCGACTTCCAGCTTGGTCACCGGACCCTCGCCCTTGCCGCGACGCGCCAGCGCCTCGACGCGAGCGAGCAGTTCGGCGAAGGCGAACGGCTTGGTCAAATAGTCGTCGCTGCCGGCTTTCAGTCCTTTGACCCGGTCATCGACCTCGGCCATCGCAGACAGGATCAGCACCGGCACGCTGTTCTTCTGGCTGCGCAGGGTCTCCAGGATTTTCAGCCCGTCGATGCCGCCCGGCAGCATGCGGTCGAGGATCACCGCGTCGAAGCCTTCGCTCGCAGCCATGAACAACCCGTCACGGCCATTGTCGGCGTGTTCGACGACGTGACCAGCCTCACGCAGTCCGCGGACCACGAAGCCGGCAACGTCCTTGTCGTCCTCGACTACCAGGATGCGCATTTGACTCTCCTTAGCCTGCTTGCTCTGACGGCCGACGGCCGACACTGACGGGGATGTCCATGTCCTTGCTCCCTCGGCGGATGCTGACACGGATGCTGCTGCCGGGATGTTCGGCGGCAACCGCGCGGATCAGGCCGCGGGAGCTCACGATCCGCTCTCCATTCACCGCGGTGACCTGATCGCCCGCCTTCAGACCGGCCCGTGCGGCCGGCCCGTTACGGTCCAGCGAGGCGATGATAACCGTATCGTCGCGGTCTTCAATTGAGACGCCCAGCCAGCCGCGCTCGATCGAGCCGCTGGCGAGCAACTGCGCGACAATGTGACTGACGGTGTCGCTCGGAATCGCAAAGCCGATGCCGACCGAGGCTCCGGTCGGCGAGACGATGACGGAGCTGACGCCGATGACCTGCCCGTCCATGTTGAAGACCGGCCCGCCGGAGTTGCCGGGATTGATCGGCGCGTCGAGCTGCAGGAAGTTGTCGAACGGGCCGGATCCGAGGTCGCGGCCCTCGGCCGAGATGATCCCGACGGTGACGGAGCCGCCCAGTCCGAAGGGATTGCCGGCGGCAATGATCCAATCGCCGACCTCGGCCTTCCGTGAATCGCCCCAGGTGACCGAGGGCAGACCCTTGCCGCCGTCGACCTTGATCACGGCAATGTCGGTCAGGTCGTCGTGGCCGAGGACGGTGGCCCGAAGCTGGCGCCCGTCGGCGAGCGAGACGGTGATCTTATCGGCGTGGCCGACGACGTGGTTGTTGGTGACGATGATCCCGGACGGATCGATGATGAATCCCGAACCGGCGCCGGCGACCTGCTGGCGGCGATTGTTGAAGCGGCGGCGAAATTCGCGCCCGAGCGGCGTGTCGCGCAGTTCCGGAGGCAGGTCCGCCGCCATGTCGTTGCCGCTGACCGTTTCGGTCACCGCGATATTGACCACCGCAGGCAGCACTCTTTTCACCAGCGGCGCCAGGCTTTCCGGCGCGCCGCGGGCAGTCGCACTCGGCGCGGCGCAGGCCGAGGTCAGCAATACCACGCCGAGGGCAAGCCCGCGCCAGACGTCGCGGCGGAGCGTCGCCGGTTTGGCGAAGACGGGGGTCGGTTCGGCTAGCATTCGAGAATCCATCTCCGCTGCGGCGGGATACGCCTGCACCCACATGGCATGACGCTGCGCCTGCAACAAGAATTGCCGGTGATTTCGCGCGCGCGAGCGGTAGGCCGAGGCGATCTGGTTCGAGCTTTTGGTCCGCGAGCGATTCCATCAGCCTATTCGCGATCCCGGTCAGGCTGTTAGTGCTCTAACGATCGCTTCCGCCATCCTCCGGCCAGCGATGCTTCGGATAGCGCCCACGCATGTCGCGGCGGGCGTCCGCCCAGGCGCCCTTCCAGAACCCGGCCAGGTCGGCGGTGACGGCGATCGGCCGGCCAGCGGGCGAGAGCAGCGCCAGGCGAAGCGGGATTCGCCCGTCAGCCAGTTTCGGTGTGCTGGCGAGGCCATAGAACGCCTGCGCCCTCGCCGAGGCCAATGGCGGCGACTGCGCATAATCGATCGCCGCTCGGCCACCCGGGAGGGCGAGATGCGTCGGCAGCTCACGATCAAGCCGCGCGGCGAGGGCCCAGGGGAGGCGGGCGCGCAGGATGTCAGTGAGGTCCAGGCGCTGCAGGTCGCCGAGCCGGGCGATGCCGCTGAGGTAGGGCGGCAGCCAGTCCTGGATGGTCTCTGCCAAGCCGGCGTCGGTCAGGTCCGGCCACGCGCCATCGGGTTCGATGGCGCGCATCAGTGCGACGCGGGCCTGCAACTGGCGCGCCGCCTCGGTCCAGGGCAGCGGCCGCAACGCGTCAGCTGCCACCGCTTCGGCAAGGCTTTGCGCCATCAGCGCCGGGTCGGCGGTCTCGGTGCGGTCGGACAGCACCAGGCTGCCCAGGCGTCTGCGTCGGCGCGCCAGGAAACTGCCGGTCACCGGATCGAGCCCGGTCTCGACCTGTTCGGTGCAACGCCGCAGCAGCGTATCCGGCAGCACATCCGGGTCGAGCCGAGCGGCAAGGCGGATGCGGGAGGAGGCTTTCAACTCGATGGATGCGACGACCAGCAGGCTGGCTTTTGCCAGCGGGTCGGTCACGGCCACGCGGGCGCCGCCGCCGCCCGACAGTCGGAAAGATCCCGGCTCCCCGCGGCGCTGGGCCACGCGATCGGGAAAGGCCGCAGCCAGCAGCGCGGCTGCGTCACCCTGCGCCGGCACATCGGCGCGCACCCGCAACCGGGAGCGGTACTGCCGCGCAGCCTGGCGGATCCGCGCCAGCGCACCGCGATCTGCCGATGGGTCACCGGCACGGATGGCGTCGAGCCGGAGCGCGATGTCCGCTGGTGCGTCGGGCGCGCGCAACGGGTCGCGCTCTTCCAGCAGCGCGGCGATATCGGCGGCGAGCGCCTGTTCCTCGGGTGTGCGGGCAGCGTGCAGCATGGCAGCGAGGCGCGGATGCGCGCCGATCCGCACCATGGCCTGGCCGTCCGCGGTGATGCGGTCCTCACGGTCAAGCGCGCCGAGATCGCGCAGCAGTGCCGCGCCGGCGGCAAGTGCACCCGGCGGTGGGCGGTCGAGGAAGGCGAGGTCAGCCGGTGCGGTACCCCAGGCGGCGCAGTCGAGGACCAGCGCCGAGAGCTCTGCCTCCAGGATCTCCGGCCGGTCGAACGCCGCCAGTCCGCGATGTAGTGCCTGCGACCAGACCCGGATGGCCACGCCCGGCGCCTCGCGTCCCGCTCGTCCCGTGCGCTGATCCGCCGCGGCGCGGGAGATGCGGACGGTGGTGAGGCGTGTCAGCCCCGTCGCCGGGTCCAGCCGCGGCGTTCGCCGCCAGCCGCCATCGACGACGATGCGCACCCCGGGCACGGTCAGCGACGTCTCGGCGATGGATGTCGCCAGGACAACGCGGCGCGTCTCAGCCGGGCGCAAGGCGCGGTCCTGTTCCGCGGGAGGCAGATCGCCGTGCAGTGGCAGCACCAGCGCACCGCAATTCTCCAACGCCGTCTGGGCGCGGCGGATTTCCGCCATGCCGGGAAGGAACGCCAGGATGTCACCCTGATGCGCGGCCAGGGCGGCCCTGATCGTTCGGGCAACGGCTTCGGCGAGATCGCGAGGATGCGCGATGTCGCGCGGCAGGTGCTCGATCGTCACCGGGAACATGCGCCCGGCGCTTTCGATCACCTCGGCGTCCATCAAGCCGGCGAGGCGGGCACCGTCGGCCGTGGCGGACATCGCCAGCAGCCGCAGATCGGGCCGCAGCACCCGCTGGAGGTCGAGGCAGAGCGCCAGGCCAAGATCGGACTCCAGCGACCGCTCGTGGATCTCATCGAGGATGACAGCCGCGACGCCCTCCAGGCCCGGGTCGGATTGCAGGCGGCGCAGCAGCAGGCCCTCGGTGATGACTTCGATCCGGGTGTCCGGGCCGCCGGCACCATCGAGGCGTGTGCGGTAGCCGATGGTCTGGCCGACCGGCTGGCTGAGCAGCGAGGCCATGCGGGTGGCGGCAGCACGCGTGGCGAGGCGGCGGGGTTCCAGCATCAGGATGCGCTGGTCGCCCCGCCAGGGTGCGTCGAGCAGCGCCAGCGGCACGAGGGTCGTCTTGCCGGCGCCGGGCGGTGCGACCAGTACGGCGTTCCGGCCGGCGGCTAAGGTCTCGCACAACGTGGGCAGCGCGTCGGTGACGGGAAGGGCGGGGAGGTCGAACACGGTTCGGGTGATAACCGGTCCCGCCGTCATGGGCTACGGCGGCAGGTTCAGGCGCCGGCATGCGGGCGGGGACTGTACAGACAGCAGCATGGGCTGGAGATCTCGTCGATCGCGCAGCTCGTGGTGTGCTATTTGAATGTTATCAACGGAAGCGGTGTTGGGCAGCCTGCTTGTGCGTGATGTCGATGACGACCTGATCGTCCGTCTGAAGAGCAGGGCGGTAGCCAACGGACGTTCAGCCGAAGCTGAGCACTGCGGCGTTCTGCGACGCGCTTTGGCGGAGGATTCGATGGAGGTGCCCTTTGGTGTCCTGCGTGGGAAAATCCGGGTCCCGGCCGAGTTCGATGAGACGCCGGCGGAGCTCATCGAGGCCATGGAGCGCGGCGCATTTTGATGCGTCTGCCGGATAGCCATGACCTGCTCTGAGTGCTCGCCGTGCGGCCGACTGCTGATCGCACAGGCGCGCGCCGTTACCCGGTGAACGTGCTGGCCGCGTAATAGCGCTGCCTGTCGCCGGATAGCGCAAGCCGGCGCGGCGCTCCATATTGTCTGCCGAGACAGTCCGGGTGCCGACATGAGTTTTCATTCGCTGTACCGCCATGGCTTCGCACGCGTCGCCGCCTGCACGACCCGCACGTCGCTCGCCGACCCTGCGAGCAACGCCGCCGCGATCCTGCGCATGGCACAGGAGTGCGACGGTCAGGCGGTCGCGCTGGCGGTGTTTCCGGAACTGGGCCTGTCAGGTTACTCGATCAGCGACCTGTTGCAGCAGACCGTGCTGCTCGAGGGGGTCGAGGCCGCTATCGAAACAATTCGCGCGGGGTCGGAGGCGCTGCTGCCATTGCTGCTGGTGGGCGCACCGCTGCGGCACCTCGGCGCGCTGTACAACTGCGCAGTGGCGATCCATCGCGGCAGGATCCTGGGTGTGGTGCCGAAGATCCATCTGCCGAACTACCGCGAGTTCTACGAGCCGCGGCACTTCGTGTCGGGTGACGGCAGCGAGGGCGGCTCGATCATCCTCGGCGGCGACAGCGTACCATTCGGCACCGACCTGCTGTTCGCCGCGTCCGATCTGCGCGGCTTCGTGGTGCATGCCGAGATCTGTGAGGATGTGTGGGTGCCGAACCCGCCGAGCGGTGAGGCCGCGGTTGTGGGCGCAACGATCCTG